>Ga0055584_100001501_pt1 | contig 22902 bp, 16 predicted proteins | sample OSDHelmetaG_FD_58716 | JGI IMG/M metagenome (GOLD analysis project Ga0055584, IMG submission 58716) | Pelagic marine sediment microbial communities from the LTER site Helgoland, North Sea, for post-phytoplankton bloom and carbon turnover... | ecosystem: Environmental > Aquatic > Marine >...
CGCCACATGCGGCGACCACGAAGGCGAACGCGACGAGCGGCGCGACCGCTCTCCGCCACGAACCGCTGTGATGGGCACGTGCTCTGGTCATCTGGTTGTCCCCCTCTGGTGATGTGCACGCGACGTCGCCCGATGTGACATCGGCACGATCCCCGTTCGTGCGTGTTTTCCTCATTCCAGCACAAACATCCGACGTCGGCTCTACCGGAGCATGCGCCACGCAACGCGAGGTGCCGGCCTGCGACCCACGGTTCGTGCAGGTCAGTCCGTACATCCGTCCGGCTCGGAGGAGTCGACCGCACCCGAACTACTATCTCGAACGAGTCGACCGCTCCGACGTCTCCAGACACCGGGCGATCGGCGAGAAGGGGGATCATGAACGAGGTCATGAGATTCGCGCTCTTGGGGTTGGGCGTCGGGGCCCTGTACGCCTTCGCGTCCCAGGGCCTCATCGTGATCTACCGCGGCACCGGCGTGCTGAACTTCTCGCTCGGCGCCACCGCCATCGCCGGGGTCTTCCTGCAATACGAATTGCAGTACGAACAAGGCTGGTCGTTCTTCGCGTCGGCGATCGCCGGCGTCGCGCTGTCCGCACTCCTGGGCGTCCTCACCCACTGGATGATCATGCGGCCGCTGCAGCGCAAGCGCGCCAGCACGCTCGTGCAGGTGCTCGCCACGCTCGGCGTGCTGATCACGATCCAAGCGGGGGTCGTGATCCGATACGGCTCGAACCCGCGTCAGGTCGACAGCTGGCTGCCCACCGATCGCGTCACCCTCTGGGGCGACGTCAGCATCACGGCCGACCGACTGATCCTCCTCGGCATCGGATGTGCGTCCGCGTTCGGACTCTGGCTGCTGTACCGGTCCACACAATTCGGGCTCGCCACCGAGGCCGTGTCCGAGAGCGAACGCTCCGCAGCCGCCGTCGGCATCTCCCCCAATCGGATCGCCGTGATCAACTGGGGGCTCGGGTCCGGCATCGCCGCGGTCGCCGGGATGCTGGTCGTCCCGATCATCACCCTCCAGGTGACCGCCATGACGGGATTGATCCTGGCGGCACTCGCCGCCGCCCTGGTCGGCGATTTCCGATCGTTCCCGATCGCCACGGCCGCCGGCTTCGCGCTCGGGGTCGGGCAGGCGCTCGTCGGCCGATACGCCGACCAGCAGGGCCTGGGACCGTCGTTGCCCTTCCTCGTGATCATCGTGATGATGGTGTTCCGTGGTCGGTCGCTCCCTCTGCGCGACCACTACCTGCAGAAGTTGCCGATGGTCGGCAACGGACGCATGTCGTGGGATTGGACGATCTTCGCCTGCGGTGCCGTCGTCTTCGTGATGCTCACGAAGCAGGCGAGGTGGATCGACGCCATCACCGTGTCGCTCGGGGTCGGGATCGTCCTGTTGTCGATCGTCGTGCTGACCGGCTACGCCGGTCAGCTCTCGCTCGCCCAGTACTCGATCGCAGGGTTCGGTGCCTATGTCGCCGGACGATTGGTGGCCGTGTTCGACATCCCCTTCCTGCTCGGTTTGGTGGCAGGTGTCGCCGCCGCCGTACCGCTCGGACTCTTGTTCGCCCTACCGGCCGTCCGGACCCGAGGGATCAACCTCGCGATCGTCACCCTCGGCCTGGGCTCGACCATCGAACTGATGTTGTTCCGGAATCGGAGCTACACCGGGGGGGTCCAGGGAACCCAGGTCGGCAATCCGGCCCTGTTCGGATACGACATCGGATCGATCAACCATCCGGAGCGCTACGGCATCTTCGTCTTGGCGATGGCGGTGTTGGCGGTCTGGGTGGTCGCAAACGTGCGCCGGGGACGCAGCGGGCGCCGGTTGATCGCCGTTCGCACGAATGAGCGCGCTGCAGCGGCCCTCGGCATCAACGTGATGACGGCGAAACTCTTCGCCTTCGCCTTCGCCTCGGCGATCGCAGCACTCGGTGGGATCGTCCTGGCGTTCCGCCTCAGCTCGATCAGCTATCAGTCCTTCACGAACTTCACGTCGATCACCTACGTCGGGCTCGCGCTCGTCGGCGGCGTCGGCTACCTGCTGGGGGCATTCGTCGGAGCAACGATGGCGCCGGCGGGGTTCGCCCAAGAGGTCTTCGAGTCCGCGTGGGAGGGCGTGGGCGAATACATCCAGCTCATCAGCGGCATCGCGATCCTGTTGACGGTGCTCGCGAATCCGGACGGCGTCGTCGCCGAGTGGGCGAAGACGTTCCGCTACATGAAGAAGACGAAGCAGTGGGGACGGCCGTACTTCATCGATCTCGCCGATGTCGCCGACCCCACGGCCGACGAGGAACACAACCGTGTGCCGGCTCGTACCCTCACCGTCGAGGGTCTGACGGTTCGCTACGGCGCGGTCGTCGCCGTCGACGACGTGAGCTTCCGCCTCGAGCCCGGGACCGTGACCGGCCTCATCGGGCCGAACGGCGCGGGCAAGACGTCCCTCATCGACGCGATCAGCGGCTTCACCACCGCCCAGGGGCGGGTCGAGGTCGACGAACGTGACGTGTCGAACTCGTCGCCGGTCACACGCGTCAGGGCCGGCGTCGCCAGATCGTTCCAATCACTCGAGCTCTTCGAGGACTCCACGGTCTTCGAGAACCTCAGCGTCGCCGCGGACCCGCAGGACCTTCGTTCCTACCTGCTCGACCTGGTCTGGCCGCGCAACCCCCAGTTCCCACCGGAGGTGGTCCGCGCCATCAAGGAGTTCGAGCTCGACGAGGATCTGCATCGGGACGTCGAGGACCTGTCCTACGGCAAGCGCCGGCTCCTGGCGATCGCCCGGGCGGTCGCCATGCACCCCAGTGTGCTCCTGCTCGACGAGCCCGCCGCCGGCTTGAGTTCGACCGAGAGCATCGAGCTGGCACGGCTGGTCCGGCGCCTCGCCGACGAGTGGGGCATGGCGATCCTGGTCGTCGAACACGACATGAACTTCGTGATGGGCGTCTGCGACCGGATCGTCGTCCTCGACTTCGGCAAGATGATCGCAGCCGGCTCTCCCGACGAGGTCCGCTCCGACCCCGTCGTGATCGCTGCGTACCTCGGCGACGAGATCGACACCGAGAACCTCGCGGAGCCGGTCGAACCGTCGGCCCCCGCGCCCATCGTGGGAGGAGGGTCGTGAAGCCGCTCCTGGAGACCCGTCTGCTCAAGGCCGGCTATCTCGGCCGAGAGGTGGTTCGGGCAGTCGACATGACCGTTCGGCCCGGCGAGGTCGTCTGTCTGCTCGGCCCGAACGGAGCGGGCAAGACGACCACCCTCCTCACCATCGCCGGCGAACTGGCGCCGGTCGACGGCATCGTCATGTTCGACAACGTTCCGACGTTCACCCCGATGTACCAACGTGTTCGCGATGGCGGCCTCGGGCTGGTCACCGAGGAACGACTGGTGTTCACCAAGATGAGCACCCGCGACAACCTGCGCATCGGGGGCGGGTCCGTCGACGGTGCGCTCGAATTGTTCCCGGAGCTCGAACCACGGCTCTCGGTCCGGGGAGGGATGCTGTCGGGTGGCGAGCAGCAGATGCTGGCGCTCGGACGAGCGCTCAGCCGCGACCCGAAACTGCTCCTCGCCGACGAACTCTCACTGGGACTCGCACCCAAGATCGTCGATCGACTGCTGAGCACGGTGCGGGCCGCCGCCGACGAACGGGGGACCGGGGCGCTGATCGTCGAGCAACACGCCCACAAGGCACTGGAGTACGCCGATCGCATGTACCTGATGGCTCGCGGACAGATCCTGCTCGAACTCCCGGCCGACGAGGCCATCGAACGTCTCGACGAGATCGAGCACGCCTACCTGAGCGGCACCTCCGAGACCGAGGAAGACCACATCGAGCGCAAGCGGCGGAAGGACAAGAAGAAGGCGTGGAGGCGTCAGCGGGTCCGCGAGCGTGAGCTCGCGCGTCTCACGGGGAAGATCGTCTCCACCAGGAAGGAAGCCGATGACGAGTACTACTTCGAAGCCGAACGGCAACGACGCGATTGGGCGCAGCGCGCCCGCATGAGGAAGAGGAGGTAGCCGAGATGGCCTATCGCACTGCAGAGTTGCCGCCGGTCGAACTCGACGAGTTCGCCGACATCCCGTTCATGCAACGCATGAAGCTGTTGCAGCTCCACTGGGTGGAGTCCGGCTTCGGTACTCCGAAGCAGACGACCACCTTCTACGTGTGGAAGATCTTCTTCTACGCGCTGTTCGGGTTGATCTTCGCGGCAGCCTTCACGGCCGGGCTGGAGTTCAACGACATCGGTGGCTGGTGGAACGAACCGATCCTCTACCAGAAGCTCATGATCTGGACGATCCTGCTCGAGGTCCTGGGGCTGGCCGCCACCTGTGGGCCGCTGGCGTTCCACTTCGACCCGCCGATCGGCGGCGTCCTCTACTGGTGGCAGACCGACACGCTTCGGGTTCCGCCCTACCCGAACCACGTCCCGTTCACGAAAGGCGGCCGGCGGACCCCGTGGGACACCGGCCTCTACAAGCTCATCGTGTTCTGGCTGATCATGATGATGTTCCTGTCGGGCGAGCAGGTCGACGGTCTCCCGGAGGGATCGGCAGGCATCATGCCGCAATGGGCCTTGCTCGTGTACTGCGGACTCATCGTGCTGATGGGGTTCCGGGACAAGATCGTGTTCCTGTCGGCGCGTTCCGAGCAGTACGTCCCGACGATGCTGTGTTTCGCGCTGTTCACCGACTTCGTCGACATGATCGTCGCCGCCAAGATCTTCATCGTCGTCATCTGGATGGGGGCCGGCTTCTCCAAACTGCAGCACGGCTTCTCGTCGACCGTGGCGATCATGGTCCAGAACACGCCCTGGGTCGTCTGGGACAAGTTCCGCAAGGCGACGGTCAAGGACTACCCGAACGACATCCGGCCGTCCCGCGTCGCCCACCTCATGGCGCACATCGGCGGCACCACGTGTGAGATCGTGATGCCGCTCGTGCTGCTGTTCTCACCGTGGCCATGGCTGACCTGGGTGGCCATCGTCTCGATCTGGATGCTCCACACGTTCATCATCTCCACCATTCCGTTGGCCGTGCCGCTCGAATGGAACGTGTTCTTCATGTTCTGTGTGGCGTTCCTGTTCGCTGGCTTCCACGTCAGCGAGGGGTACGGGGTCGGCGACATGGATCCGACACTCCTGGTGATCGTCGTCTGCGCCGCTCTCGCTCCGATCGTCCTCGGAGCGCTCCGACCCCAGTACGTGTCGTTCCTGGTCGGGATGAAGCAGTACGCCGGGAACTGGTCGGCGGCCACCTTCTCGCTCCGCAACAAGGAGATCGAGGACCGGATCAACGAGAAGATCGTCAAGGCGGCCGACAACCAGATCGATCAGATCGAGCCACTGTTCGGCAAGGAGATCTCGGAGATCTTCATCCAGAAGGCTGTCGCGTTCCGGATGATGCACCCGATGGGTCGCATGCACATCTCGGGGCTGTTGTGTCACGCCGACAACCTCGACACCCGGATCCAGCGTGAGGGTGAGTTCCTCAGCAACGTCCTGACCGGATGGAACTTCGGCGACGGGCACTGCCTCGACGAACGGCTGATCGCGTCGTGGCAGGAGCGTTGTGAGTACGAGCCGGGTGACGTCATCGCCGTGTTCACCGAATCACAGCCGGCATTCAGCAAGATCGTGCAGTACCGGGTGATCGACGCCGCCCTCGGAACCGTCGAGAAGGGCTGGTACAACAACGACGACGCCTACAACACACAGCCGTGGCTCCCCGACGGCCCCATCCCGCATACCGTGACCTGGCGCAGGCCGGGCTACGAACCGCAGGGTGTGCCGCACCCCGGTGACGCACACAAGACGCCGACGATCGGCAAGGACGGCCAGTGGCTGCGGCCCCGCGGCGACGCCCCGTCCGTGTCCGACGCAGATGTGACCGACGCGGCCCTCGGATGACGCGTTGACCTCTGCCGTCGTCGTCGGTAGCGGCCCGAACGGGCTTGCTGCCGCCGCTCGATTGGCGCGGGCCGGGCTCGACGTGACCGTGCTCGAGGCGAGCGACACGTTCGGTGGTGGCACGCGCAGCTCCGAAGCGATCGTGCCGGGGCTGGTGCACGACCACTGTTCGGCCTTCCATCCGATCGCGGCAGCATCGCCGTTCTTCTCCGAACTCGACCTGGGCGCCTCCGGTCTGACGTGGTTGCAGCCGGCGGTCGACTGCGCACACCCGCTCGACGACGGCTCGGCCGGGGTGTTCTACCGGTCGCTCGACCGAACCGCGGAGGGCATGGACGACGACGGCCCGCGATGGCGCCGGATCTTCCAGCCGACGGTGTCGCGGTTCGACGACGTGCTCGCCGACGTGACCCAACCGGTCCTCCGCGTGCCCCGGCACCCGATCGCAGTCGCTCGCCTCGGCGTCGCCGCGACGCTCCCGGCCACGCTGCTGTCGAAATACTGGAGCACGGCGGAGGCGAGGGCGTTGTGGGCCGGAATGGCGGCGCACGCGCTGCACCGCCTCGACCGGCCACTGACGAGTGCCGTCGGTCTCATGCTCGTCGCCGCCGGACACGCCGAGGGTTGGGTCGTCGCAGAAGGTGGTTCACAGGCGATCGCAGATTCGCTGGTGTCCGACATCGAACGACACGGCGGCCTGATCGAGACCGGTCAGCGGGTGACCTCGCTCGACGACCTCCCCCCGAGCGACGTGTTGATGCTCGACCTCTCACCTTCGGGCGCGGCCGACATCCTCGGCGACCGGTTGCCGGCCCGCGTCGCGCGCGCGTACCGCCGCTACCGACACGGCCCGGGAGCGTTCAAGGTCGACTTCGCGATCGAGGGGGATGTGCCGTGGATCGCTCCGTCGGCCCGGCGGGCCGGCACGGTGCACCTGGGCGGGACGTGCGACGAGGTCGTCGCCAACGAGCGAACGATTCATCTCGGTTCGATGCCCGAGCGGCCGTTCGTGCTCGTCGGGCAGCAGTACCTGGCCGACACGAGTCGATCCGCCGGAAACGTCCACCCGTTGTGGTCCTACGCACATGTCCCCCACGCGTACACCGGTGACGCGACGGAGGCGATCATCGGTCAGATCGAACGATTCGCCCCGGGGTTCCGGGAACGAATCGTCGGGATGGCAGTCCGCTCCACGACGGACATGGCCGTCGACAACCCCAACTACGTCGGGGGCGACATCATCGGCGGGGCATCGTCGCCGACCCAGGTCGTCTTCAGGCCGAGATTCGCGGTCGACCCGTACTCCACCGGCATCCCCGGGACATACCTGTGCTCTGCGTCCACCCCACCGGGTGCGGGCGCCCACGGCATGTGCGGTGCCAACGCCGCGGCGCGTGCGCTGGCCAGGCTGTAGTCGGCGTTCGACCGGGCGGCGGTCGGCCGGCACCACACCGATGTCGACGCCGCGGCTCATCGGCGCCCACCCCACGAGTCGGCAGTCGGCAACACGGCGCCCCCGATCAGGTTCCGGTGTCGAAGGCGTGCGCGAGCGTTCGTCCCGGACCGGCGACCGTCGACAGGATGGCGCCCGAGCGTGATCACGTCGGCTCGCGCCACCTGCACCACCTCGGCGGCCGTGACGGCTTCGAGGTGCACCTCGTCGCCGGCTCGGTACCGTGGTCCTCGTGTCGCCGGTCCTCCGTCTCGCCTCGGCCGCGACGATCGGCTACCTGCTGGGCACCTTCCCGACCGCCGACCTCGTCGCCCGGCGCGCGTCGGGCGGCCGCGTCGACCTGCGTCGGTCGGGTACCGGCAATCCGGGCACCGCGAACGCGTTCGGCGTACTCGGCACCCGCGCTGCAGCGCAGGTGCTCGCGGGTGACATCGGGAAGGGCGCCGCCGCATGTGCGGCCGGCGCGGCGGTCGCGGGCCCGGTCGGTGCCCATCTGGCGGGTACCTCGTCGGTCGTCGGTCACTGCTATCCGGTCTGGACGGGGTTCCGTGGAGGCAAAGGGGTGGCGACGAGTGTCGGTCAGTGCCTCGCCACGTTCCCGGCGTATTTCCCGATCGACACCGCGGTCGCCGTGATCACGATCGCCAACACCCGTTGGAAGGAGCGCGCGTTCGCCACCACGGTCGTGTCGTGCGCGTGCTGGGTGCTCGGCGGGTTGGTCTGGTGGCGGCGGGGTCTCGGCAACCTCTGGGGTCCGCAACCGTCGTCGATGCTCCCTGCTGCATCCGCCGCCAGCGCGGCGGTGATCATCGGCCGCTTCCTGGCCGCCGCGGGCACCGCGGGCGCGGAGCCACCGCAGGATCCGGCCACCGGGGACGCCACGTGAACCCGGTGCGCATCGGGATCGTCACCGACTCCAGCAGCCAGATCACGGCCGACCTCGTCGACCGGTTCGACGTCGAGGTGGTGCCGATGACCGTCACCATCGACGAAATCGACCATCTCGAGGGCATCGACCTCGACGCCGACGGCTTCTACGGAGCGTTCGCCGCCGGTGCGCGGCCCGAGATCACGACCGCCCAACCATCCCCGGGACGCTTCGCCGACGCGTACGCCCGGATGGCCGACCGCGGCTACGACCACGTGGTGTCGATCCATGTGAGTTCGTCGATGTCCGGCACGGTCGGCAGCGCCGAACTGGCTGCCCGTTCGGCACCGGTCCCCGTCACGGTGATCGACAGCGGGAGCGCGAGCTTCGGCATCGCCATCTGTGTCTGGGCAGCCGGCGTCGCGTTGGCACGCGGTGCCGACGCCGACGACGTCCGGCGCCGTGTCGACGGTCTGGTCCCGTCGATCGTGACCGCGTTCATGATCGGCGTCCCACACCTCGCGGAGCGGTCCGGACGGGTCGCCGACGTCGACCTCGACGACGGCATCCAGGTGCTCGCCATGGCGGACGGACGGCTCGAGGTGCTCGCACGGGTCTCGACGATCGGCGACACGATCGACGTGATGTCCACCTACGCCGTCAGTCGTGGCCACGGCGTCACGGTGGCGATCGGTACGGCGGACGAACCCAGCCGAACGCTGGCGGAACGGCTCGAACGAGCAGTGGTCGGAATCGCCGGCGTCGACGCAGTGGTGCACTACCGGATCGGTCCGAGCATCGGCGCCCACACCGGCCCCGGCACGTTCGGGCTGTTCGTGTTCCCGACGATCAGGTAGTCGCCGACCTCACGACACTGCGGCAGGCCTGCGGAGCGATTTGGCCATCATGGAGACGCGCGAGCCGTACCCGGTCTCGCGCTGACCCACCTCGACGAACCCCAGCTCGGCGTGGAACGCCAGCGAGCGGTCGTTGCGCGGCCGCACATTGACCTCCAGCGTGAGATCGGTCGCAGTCGGCCGACGCTCGGCGGTCAACCGCTCGACCTCCGCGTACAGCTCCCGTCCGATGCCGCGCCGCTGAAACCGCGGCGGGATCGCAACCCGGTCGAGGTAGACGAAGTCGTCGTACCGATCGCCGAACCAGGCGTAGTTCTGCGATCCGTAGCCGACACCGGGTGGCAAGACGAAACAGAAGCCCCCGATCTCCCCGTCGATCTCGGCGACCAGGGCGATCGTCGACTGCTCGGCGATGCGGGCGAGCGCGTCGGGTGACTCGGGGCCGACGGCGGGCACTTCTCCGTCGTTGATCGTGTGCACCACGTCCAGGTCGGCGGGCACGAATTCACGCAGCAGCATGCGGACCGACGCTAACCCCGTCGCCGACGGTCACTGCAGCAGAACCGGCCGATCGGCGCCAGCGACCCGATCGCTGGCCCGGCCGTCTCGTCAGGAGCGAGATGTCGAACCGGGGGACGAACCCGCACCCTGACGGAATGCGCTCCGTTACGCCACCGGCTCGACGGTCGACGAGCACGGCGAGCACAGCACGGCGCCGCACACCGTCGACACCCCGCGTTGTTCGTGAACGTCACGATCGGATCGACACCCCTCCTTCGGCGACACCTCGCCGACCGGTAGCGTGGCCCGTCGCATGCCCTCCGGATCCTCCGACGCCCTGATCACCGCGAACGGACTCGTCAAACGCTTCGGTGACTTCGTCGCCGTCGACGGCATCGACGTGGAGGTCCGGCGCGGCGAATCGTTCGGATTCCTCGGACCCAACGGCGCCGGCAAGTCGTCGACGATGCGGATGATCGGCTGCGTCTCGCCCGTGACCGACGGGCACCTGAGCATCTTCGGACTCGACCCGGCCCGGGACGGCAAGCAGATCCGCGCCCGGATGGGCGTCGTCCCGCAGCTCGACCAGCTCGACGAGCAGCTCACGGTGCAGGACAACATGGTCATCTACGGTCGCTACTTCGACATCCCTCGTGACGAGTGCCGGCGACGGACGGCGGAGCTCCTCGAGTTCGTGCAATTGAGCGATCGCGCCGAGAGCCGCATCGAACCGCTCTCGGGCGGTATGAAGCGACGCGTCACGATCGCACGCTCACTCATCAACGAGCCCGAGCTCCTGCTGCTCGACGAGCCGACCACCGGGCTCGACCCGCAGGCTCGTCACGTGCTGTGGGATCGCCTGTACCGCCTGAAGCAGCAGGGTGTCACGTTGGTGTTGACGACCCACTACATGGACGAGGCCGAGCAGCTCTGCGACCGGCTCGTGGTGATGGACGGCGGCCGGATCGTCGCGCAGGGCTCACCCCGCGAGCTGATCACGACACATTCCACCCGCGAGGTGCTCGAGCTCCGGTATCCGGCCGGCACCAACGACGAACGTTCCGGCGACGTGCTCGGCATCGGCGACCGCAGCGAGGTGCTGCCCGATCGGGTGCTGATCTACGCCGACAACGGTGAGGCTGCACTCGCCGAGGTACACGCCCGGGGGAGTTACCCCGAATCGGCGCTCGTTCGCCGGAGCTCGCTCGAGGACGTGTTCCTGCGCCTGACCGGCCGAACCCTGGTCGACTGAGGACACGAGCATGTCGACACCCGCTGCCGTCCGCGTCTGGGAAAGCCACTTCACGCTCTACCGGACGATCTGGCGGTCCAACGTGCTGGGGGCCGTGCTCCAGCCGTTCCTCTACCTGCTCGGCATGGGGCTCGGGGTCGGCGCCCTCGTCAACAGCAACGACTCGTCCGAGCAGCTGCTCGACGGATTGACGTATTTCCAGTTCCTCGCCCCCGGTCTGATGGCGACGACGGCGATGATGATCTCGGCGCAGGAGTCGCTGTGGCCCGTCATGGGTGGCTTCAAGTGGCAGCGGACGTTCCATGCCCAGGCGGCGAGCCCATTGAGCCCCGGCGAGATCACCGGTGGGCTCGCGCTCTGGCAGACGACCCGCTCGGTCATCTCGGTCACCGGCGTCGCCGCCGTCCTCGCGCTGTTCGCCGCCACCCGGACACCCGGGCTCCTCCTGGCGATCCCGTTCGGCGGCCTGACGGGCGTGGCGTTCGCAGCGCCGATCACGGCCTGGTCGGCGACCCGCAGGAGCGAGACGTCGTTCCCGACGATCCTGCGGTTCGGCATCATCCCGCTGTTCCTGTTCGGTGGTGCCTTCTACCCGATCAGTCAACTCCCCGACTGGCTGGAACCGATCGCCCGCGTCACCCCGTTGTGGCATGGCGTCGAGCTGTGCCGGGGAGCGGTCCACGGCCGACTCGGCCTCGTCGAGGCGGTCGGTCACTGCGCGGTGCTCACGACCTTTGCGATCGGTGGCTGGATCTGGTCGCGTCGGGAGTTCGGACGGAGGCTGTCGGCATGACGCCCGCCGATCTCCCCCTGCGGATCATCCCGGCTCCGGTCCTCCGGGCACGCCGGCCGCAGCGGCTGCTCGAGCGGCACTGGATCATCAACCGGCGCGGCGGCTGGACGATCGTCGTCACAGGGTTCTTCGAGCCACTCCTCTACCTGTTGTCGATCCAGATCGGGTTCAGCGCGTTGGTCGGCGACGTCGTCGACGGAGGGCGGGTCCTCACCTACGCCGAGTTCGTCGCGCCGGCGCTGATGGCGGCATCCGCCATGAACGGCGCCGTGTTCGAGTCGACGATGAACATCTTCTTCCAGCTGAAGTACGACAAGGTCTACGACGCCGCGCTCGCCACGCCGCTGACCGCCGGCGACGTGGCGCTCGGAGAGATCCTCTACGCGACGTCGCGAGGCACGCTGTACTCGGCGGCGTTCCTGGTGACCATGGTGGCGCTCGGCATGGCACAGTCGCCGTGGGTGATCATGGCGCTCCCAATCTGTGTCGTGATCGCGATCGCGTTCAGCGCCGTCGGCATGGCGATGACGACCTACATGCGATCGTCCGCCGACTTCGAGTACGTCCCGTCGATCACCCTGCCGATGTTCCTGTTCTCGGCGACGTTCTATCCCCTCTCGAGCTACGGCGACTGGGCCTGGGTCGTCCAACTCAGCCCGCTGTACCACGGCGTGGCCCTCGTCCGTGGCGCCAGCTTCGGCGAGTGGTCGTGGGCGTACCTCGGCCACCTCGGGGTGCTCGTCGCGATGGGCGTCGTCGGGCTCGCGGTCACGGCCCGCCGGATCGAACGGCTCCTCCTTCCCTGAGCCCGATGGCGTGGCGGCGCCGGGGCCGGTGCACGTTCCGCGGACCTCGCGCCGGGGAGGCGACACCGCCGACGGGACGACCTAGCCTGGACGCATGCTGTTCCGGAAGAAGACCGAGATGATCGATCCTGCCGACGCGCTGCCGGGTCGGGACGAGCCGATCCCCGTGGTCGCCGAGCACGTGGTGCTGGGCACACCGATCACGCCGCCATTCCCCGAGGGCATCGAGACGATCTACGTCGCGATGGGGTGTTTCTGGGGGGCGGAGCGCATCTTCTGGCAACTACCCGGCGTGTACACCACCGCCGTGGGGTACATGGGTGGGTGGACCAAGCACCCGACGTACGAGGAAACGTGCACGGCACGCACGGGCCACACCGAGACGGCGCTCGTCGCCTACGACCCGTCCGTGATCACGGTCGACGAGTTGATGAAGGCGTTCTGGGAGAATCACGATCCGACCACGCCGAACCGACAGGGCAACGACGTCGGGACGCAGTACCGCTCGGCGGTGTTCACCACGTCGGACGCGCAGCACGCGACGGTCGAGGCCTCCCGCGAGCGGTATCAGCGGGCGCTGACCGAGGCCGGATACGGGGCGATCTCGACCCAGATCGATCGGGTCGAGGCCGCCGGCGACGGCGTGTTCTACTTCGCCGAGGACCACCACCAGGGGTACCTCCGCAAGCATCCCGGCGGATACTGCAACCACGGCTTCTGCCAGATCGGCTACGACCTCGACGCCCACGGCCAGACGGCCGCCCGCGCCGTGCTGCCCGACACCTGAGCGACGCGAGCGCCCTGCGGCGCGCCTGAACCGCCACCGACGCCGACTGACTGTTCGTCAAGATCACGTCAGATGGGCCGATGGACGGGCGATGGCGGCACGATGTTCCCGAAGCCGTCCTGGCACAGCTCGGCGAGCGCCTGCCGATGACGTGGATCACCACTGACACGCACGAACAGGTGTTCACCTGGGGCGATAAGGCGATTCATCCCTGATCTTGACGAACCCTTGCCCTCAAAGAGTGGCCGGCTGACCTGTTTCGGTGTATGTTTTGCGAAGTTCACGTTTGCTGAACATTTGTGGGGGCAACTTGACATTTGTGGGGCAGCTTGACCTCGAGACAACTCGTCGGTGCCGCCACCGCCGACCCCGACCCGTCGAGGCGGACCAGGTGACGATCTCCGAGATTCGCCGGCGACGCAGGATTCGGGCCCGCACGGGCCAGGCCGACGCCGGCGTGACGTTCGTCGAGGTCGTGCTGTCGATCGCACTGCTGGGAATCGTCGTCGTACCACTCCTGCTCGCCGTCTCGGCATCGGTCAAGTCGTCCTCCGTGAGCGAGTCGGCTGCCCAGGTCGAGACGCTGCTCGTCAACGCCGTCGACCGCGTCAACCGGGCCCCCCGCCAGGACTTCCCCTGCGACGTGACCGGCCCGGTCGTCGCCGCAGTCGAAACCGTCGGCTGGCCCACCACCGCGGCCACCGTCGCCCAGGAGTACCTGGACGAACCCACCGGCACCTGGGTCTCCGGCGCCGGAAACCTCGCCTGTCCCGACGACACAGGGTTCTACAACGGAATCGTGCAACGCATCACGATCACGATCACCAGCCCCGACGAGAGCGTCAGCCGAACGCTGCAAGTCGTACGAGGGGACATCTGATGGAACACCACGACAGCGACGGCACGCTCAGGTCCCGCGACTCGGGCATGACACTGATCGAACTGCTCATCACCGTGTCGGTGATCGGCACGATCGTCGCAGTCATCGGCACCGCCGTGATCGTGACGATCCGGCAGGGGCCCGTCACGCGCAGCCGCCTCGACGTCGCCGCATGGGAACAGAGCCTGGCACTCTGGCTCCCGTCGGACCTCTCCTCCGCCGGCGCCGAACCGGGCGACGTGAGCGCCGCCGACGCCGACACGCCGTGCGGTGACCCCGTCTGCACGTTCGGTTCGAACGCGCTGCAATTGAAGTGGGACGACGGCACCGGCCAGACCATCGTCTCGTACCGTTACGGCCCGGCGAGCGACGGCACGTCCTTCGAACTCCGTCGCGTGGTGTGCCACGGCGGCAGTTGCACCTCCCTCGTCGTGCTCCGAGACCTCGCGGCACCCGCTGACGACGACGGCAACCCGATCGCCTGGGTGGCCGGCGACCCGGTGCCCGACACGATCATCAACGTGACGGTCCCACTCGCCGTCGGATCATCGGGATCCGATTCCTGCGATCCGAGCGAGGTCCCGCAGGATCCGGACTGCGACGCCAGCACACGTGCCCAGCGCGTGATCGTCAGCGTCAACGGGGCACCCGGGCGCGACGGCGTCGATCGCAGCAGCACCGTCAGCTTCACGGCCGGCGGCTCCTCGCTCAGCGAACTCGAACCGGCGACCTTCTCCGGTCCCGACTTCCTGGCGGCGAACAGCGGCTGCGGTGGGCCCGTGACCCTGATCGTCGACGAATCAGGATCGATCGGCAGCGCCGACGGCGACGTCCGGGCCGGTGTCCGCAGCTTCGTCCGTGCATTCGAGGGCACGCCGACCGACCTCCAGGTCATCCAGATGTTCTCCACGACCGACGTGCTCGGCTCGGGCGCCGACTGGAACAAGTTCTTCGACCTGTCCGAGCCCTCCGACGTCGAGGCCCTGATCGGACCGACCGGCACCTCCGGCCTGGTCGGCAACATCCAGACCCGTTCGTCGCCCGACTACTACACCAACTGGGAAGACGCGATGTTCCGCGCCTTCTACAACTCCGACGGCCAGACCTACGCCGAACTCGGCAACCCGAACGTTCCCGCCCCGGAGTTGGTCGTGTTCTTCACCGACGGTCTCCCCACCCGCGACCGTCTCCAGTTCAAGTCCGACTCGTCGAGCTTCGGGCCACCCTCGACCCCCTCACGGTTCGATCACGACCGAGTCAGCTCCGGGGGTGGCACCGGAACCTACTCGCCCCGTGGCTGGTTCCGGGCGAACCACATCGCCGCGCTCTTCAACGACATTCGCATGATCGGCGTCGGCGTCGGCAACTCCTTCACGAACAGCACGACCGTGCAGTGGCCAGGCTGGCCCTCCGCATCGGGGAGCTACAGGTCGATCCCGAACGAGACGTTCCTCGGCGACCTCGTCGTCGGTGGTGACCCGTCGCAGTACAGCCCGTCGGATCCAGTCGGCTACGTGAAGCGCACCTACAGCGGCGGCACGTGGGGCGACGTGTCGACGGCCGATCTCCTCACCACGTCGGACTTCAGCCAGTTCGGCAGCGCGCTGACCGCGATCGCGCTCGCCGAGTGCGGCGGCACGTTGACGGTGCAGACCCGCGACCTGGCCGGCAATTCCGCCGACGCCTCGATCACCTACCAGTTGGACGAGGAGTTCGTCACGACGACGCGGATCGCCAAAGCCGGCACCTTCGACATCGACCTCGTCGGAATCCCGAGCGACACCGTCGAGGTGATCCCGCAATCGTTCGATGGCACGGGCTACGTCCCCTCGAGCTGGAACTGCCGTGCGGGTGGCGCCGACCTCCTCCTCGGTTCGGACTACGACCTGATCACCCCCGGTGTTCCCGGCAACGGCATCTCGGTGACCGTCAGCGCCAACGCCGCAGTCGCCTGCACCCTCACCGTGAGCCCGTGAGGAGCGGTCGCCCATCGTCCCGGCGAGACGGCGATCGAGGTTCGGTCCTGCCCTTGGTGCTCGTGCTGGTCGTGATCGGCTCGCTCGTCGTACTCCCGCTGCTCGACTACACGATCGCCATCTTCCGATCCAACCGTGTCGTCAGCGATCGCACCGCCCAGATCGAGGCGGCGAAGGGTGGCTTTCGGGTGGCGATGTCCGATCCGCGCAACGTCTTCCTGACCTGTGACGGCGGCGGCAACCTGACGCCCGCGCCGAACCCGACGATCAACGGCATCTCGGTCCAGACCACCTGCACCGAGGTCGAGGAGATCGGTCCGACCCAGGCGCTGGGCTTCGAGGTGCCCACGGGTGCCGCGGCGATGCAACTCGGCGCCGACGTCCCGGTCGGCCTCAGCGGCACCACCGCGAAGTCCCCCGCCGTGCCGCCCTACCCGGCCACCCCCGACTGGTGGTCGACGCCGTCGTACATCACCGACCCGACCGGCGCGCAGTACTCCCCGGACGCCGAGCAGGACAAGATCTGGATGCCCGACCTGCCGCGCATCCCACCGACGATCCGGTCGTCCACACCCTTCGACATGCCCGCCGGTTTCGATTGCAGGGTGTTCTTCCCGGGTCGCTACGCCGACCCCGTCGACCTCTCCGGCCGGAACTACTTCGCCAGCGGCGTCTACTACTTCGAAGACGCCGTCTCGGTCGCCTCGGACGCCGACGTCGTGATCGGCTACGGCCTGGCCGACTTCGCGCCTGCCTCGGACTGCGCCGACGACTTCCAGGTCGCGGCGAACGTCATCAATCCGACGCCGGCCACCCCCATCACCTTCGACATCAACGGCGGCGGCGCGACATTCGTGTTCGGCGCCGACGGCCGACTCGTGGTCGACAACTCGGCGATCGGGACCACCGCCCGGATACGGTTCAACCAGCGCTACGCCACCGCCGATCGTGGCGGTCGCGTGTCGATCATGACCGTGAACGGCGACGACCGCGTCGACGGCCCGCACGTCGTCACCGACGTGAACAGCATCCCGCAGTCGCAGATCGTGTCGATCGACCCCGATGACGGCGGCAAGTCGTTCACGGCGATCGCCGGCACGAGCTACCTCCCGTCCTCGTCGACCTACACGGACCAGGCTCGACTCCCGGCCATCCTCCCTGTCCTGGACATCGACGCGTTCCAGCAGTCCGGATCCACGGCTCCTGACCGGGGTCTGGTCAAGCTGGTCTGGGACGAGCTGACCGGCAACGACGCCGGCGGGGCCCTGCTCGGTGAGGAAGACGGCGCCGGTGGCTGGATCACATCGCCGTACCAGGTGCAGTACCGCGTGCAATCACCCATCGGCTCATGGATCGACGCGTGCCTCCCCGCCGAGCTCGTCATCGCTCCCCAGGCCGTCCCGACCGACGGCAACGAGATCTCCTGCAGCATCGGCGGGCTCGACATCGGCACGGGGTACCGATTCCGGGTCCGGGCCGAGAACGAGGTCGGTGCAGCCGAGTGGCGCGCCGGCAACGAAACGGTCCAGGACACCTCGCCGACCATCTCCGTGCCCGACGGACCCACCAACGTGATGGCGGTCGACGGCGGATCCGACGACGTCGCGCAGATCTCGTGGGACACTCCGGCCGGTGACGGCGGCCTGCCGATCACCGGCTACCAGGTCGACGCCTCCCGGATCGAGATCGTCTCGCCGCCGAACGCGGCGCCGGTCGTGCCGCCGGCGCTCCCCCGTGAGCACATCGACGTCGTTCAGCCGTTGCCCTCGGCACCCGAGAACTCCGTGGTCGGTCACATCAGGGCGTACGACCCCAACGGGGACGATCTGACGCTCAGCATCGACCCGACCTCCCTGCCGCCGGAAATGACCGCCACGGTCGACGATGACGAGGACACGATCATCGTCACGGCGAACGAGTTCGTCGTGGCGCCGATGACGTACCCGATCCCGTACACCGTGACCGATCCGGACGGTCTGTCGGCCACAGGTCTGATGGCGGTCGACGTCGTGGTACCGGGAGGGCTCATCCCCCACGTTCCCGAAGCCGACCCGGTCGTGCTCGATGCCGACCTGGGTGTGCCGATCACGACGAGACTCCCGGTCGCCGACCCGGACGGCCTCCCGTTCGCACCCGTCCCCGTCACCGTCGACACCACCGGGCTCGATCCTGCCGACTGGGCCGTGACCGTGAACGGCATCGACGTGACGATCACCACCACGGCGCCCGACGGGACGTACACGATGGTCTACACGTTCACCGACGCAGCCGCGAATCCCGTCACGTCCACGATCGAGGTTCGGGTCGCCGCCCGCGCCCTCGTGCCGGTCGACACCTGCAGCGTCACGGCCGACCCGATCCACGGAATACCGACCGCGTGCGAGATCACCCTGCCCGACCTCGTTCCAGGTACTTCGACGTCCGGCAGCCAGGGCTACCGGTTCGACGTCGTCGCGATCAACGGCGCCGGCGCATCAGCACCCGGTACCACCTCCGCCCCGCACCCGTTCGGATTCGATGGCACCGGCGTCGGGCTGCTCGGCCCCCCGGGACGGAACGTCGAACCGTGGATCCCCGAGCCGGTCATCGACATCGGTGTCGCCGATGCGGCGCCGGTGGACTTCTCGATCGCGGGGTATGTCGCGGTGCCGATGGGTCGCATCCGGGTCGACAACCCGAACGGTTTCGACGTCCGCGTCAACGGTGGCGTCATGACCGGGACGTTCGCCATCTACGACTCTCGGGCGACCGCCGCTCCCGACTCGGTCCCGATCGGCTTCAAGAACGACATCGTGCTCCAGCGCAAGGTCCGGATCGTGTCGACCGCGGGCAACATCCGGTCGACCGCGATCGTCGAAGTCAACGAGGACGGGGCCGGATATGCGGTCAACACGTGGGTCGTGGGCTGACCGCCACCCGTCCGACCGGAGCGACCCGGGCAACTCCTCCGGGTCCATCCGATCGTCGATCATCCGCTGATCCGACGAGACCCGAGACGCCACTGCCGCCCGCACGAACCGAGGTCGTGTTCGTCGAACCGCGCGTCACCACCCGACCCGACTCGACGACCCGGTTCGACGACCGGCGCGTCGTGCGATCGGGTCGAGACCGGGCGACGCGCACGTGGCGGGTGCAACGAGCCGTACTCGACGGAGCCTCAGGCGGTCAGCAGGTCGCCGGCCCGGAGTTGGGCGGCGTAGAGGCCATCCGTCGCGACCAACTCGTCGTGTCGGCCGATCTCGACGATGGTGCCACCGTCGAGCACCGCGATCCGGTCGGCCGACCGTACCGTGGACAACCGGTGCGCGATCACCAGCGCGGTGCGCCCGTGGAGCGCGGTGTCGATCGACGCCTGCACCTGGGCCTCGTTGTCGTTGTCGAGATGGCTCGTGGCCTCGTCCAGGATCATCACGGCCGGGTCCTTCAGCAGCAGGCGCGCGATCGCGAGACGCTGCTTCTCACCGCCGCTGAGCCGGTACCCGCGCTCGCCGACGACGGTCTCGTAGCCGTCGGGCAGCGCTGCGATCGTCTCGTGGATGCGAGCCGCACGACACGCTTCGACGATCCGTTCGTCAGCAGCCTCGGGCGACGCGTAGCGGAGGTTGGCGATGATCGACTCGTGGAACAGGTGCGGGTCCTGCGACACGACGCCGATGGAGTGGCGGACGGAGGCAACCGTGAGATCGCGCACGTCGTGGCCGTCCAGCCGGACGGAACCCGTGGTCACGTCGTAGAGCCGCGGGATGAGCGACGCCAGCGTGCTCTTGCCGGCGCCCGAGGCCCCGACCAGCGCCATCGTCTCGCCCGGCGCGAGCGTGAGCGAGAGGCCCGACAGCACGTCGTGGTCGGGGTCGGCGCCCGGGATGGCCTGGGTCTCCATCGTGGCGATCGACGACTCGTCCGCAGCCGGGTACCGGAACGTGACGTCGACGAACTCCACCCGGCCCGCAGGGTCGACGAGGTCGACCGCGGACGGCTTGTCCGTGATCGGCTCGGGGGCATCGAGCACCTCGAACACCCGCTCGAACGAGACCATCGAGGTCATGAGGTCGACGCGGGCGTTGGTGAGCCCGGTCAGCGGCTGGTAGATCCGGGTCACGAGCGCGGCGAGCGCCACCAGTGTGCCCACGGTGATCTCCTCGCTGACCACGAGTTGAGCACCGATGCCGTAGATTGCCGCCGTGCCCACCGCGGCCACCAGTCCCAGCGCGACGAAGAAGACCCGACCCAGCATCGCGGCACGGATGCCGGCGTCCCGGACGGCGTCGGCGCGTGCACCGAACGTCTCGCTCTCGCGGTCGAGCGACCCGAACAACTTGACGAGCACGGCCCCGGAGACGTTGAAACGCTCGGTCATCTGGGTGTTCATCGCCGCGTTGTGCTGCATCTGCTCTCGTGAGATGGACTGCAGACGCCGCCCGACGCGACGCGCCGGCACGATGAACAGCGGCAGCACGACGAGGGCGAGCAACGTCAGCCGCCATTCGAGTGCGACCATCGCGGCCAGGGTCGTCGCCAAGACGATCACGTTGCTGACCACGCTGCCCAGCGTGCTGGTGACGGCCGTCTGGGCGCCGACCACGTCGTTGTTGAGGCGGCTGATGATCGCGCCGGTCGGAGTGCGGGTGAAGAAGGCGACCGGCAACCGCTGCACCTTGGCGTACAACGAGCGCCGCAGATCGGCGATCAGGCCTTCGCCGACCCGCGCGCTGCACCACCGCTGGACGATCTGGAGCACGGCGTCGGTGAGCGCCGCCGCGACCGCGAGACCGGCCAGCCACCAGATCTGTGTGCGATCGTCCGCGGGGATCGCGACGTCGATGATGCGACGCACGACGAGCGGCGGCACGAGCGCCAGCAGTGCGGCCACGACGATCGCGAGCAGGAACACCAGGATGGTTCCCCGATACGGCTTCGCGAATCCCCACACCCGCTTGGCGGTGTCGCGGGCGAGCGTGGCGTCCTTCACGGCCTCCGTGTCGCGAGGCATCATGTGGTGCGGGCCCATACGCATGTCTTGCAGGCTACGGAGCCGATCGAGCGAACGGTCCGCCACCGATCGGGCCCGAAGGCGTCGTACGATGTCGCGATGCTCGGGCGCCGTGCTGGACTCGTCATCGGCGTCGCTGCGCTCGCCTCCGCGTGCTCATCGGCCGATGCAGGCGGCGCGACGGGTTCCAGTCCGACCGAGCGCGACGCGACGACGACCACGACGACGTCGGCAGCGGATGACGCCACTGCCGGCCCGACGGGCACCGAGCCGGGCGTCGCCCGACCGACCGCGGCGCCATCCGAACCCGTCCCGGTCTTCGAACCGGCGGCGATCGACTGGGAGCAGTTCGACGACGAGGTCGACGTCGGCACCCTCGAGGTTCCGATCGACTACTCCGACCCCGACGGACCGACGATCGGGCTGTTCATGGCGAGGTACAACGCGATCGATCCGGAGAACCGGATCGGCACCCTGCTCATCAATCGCGGTGGCCCCGGATTCGGTGGTGCCGAGTACGCGAAGATCGCCTCGTTCGTGTTCGACCAGCCGCTCCTCGAACGCTTCGACATCGTCGGCTGGGACCCGCGGGGCGTCGGTGAGAGCGCTCCGGCGATCGATTGCATCAGCGACTACGACCCCTACTTCAACGAACTCGATTCGACGCCCGAGACCGACGAGGAGCGACAGCGACTCGTCGACACCGCCGAACAGTTCGCGGCGGAGTGCGTCCGGCTCAACGCCGACATCGTCGAGCACGTCGGCACGAACAACAGCGCCCGTGACATGGACACCATTCGACGCGCGATCGGCGAGGACACGATCTCGTACTACGGGTTCAGCTACGGCAGCGAGCTGGGCGGGGTGTGGACGACCCTGTTCCCGGACACGGTCCGCGCCGCGGTGTTCGACGGTGCCGCCGACCCTGCCGCCGATCCGCTCGAGTCCAGCTTGCAGCAGAACGCCGGCTTCGAGGCCGCGCTGACGACGTTCCTGGCTCGTTGCAGCGGCGACGACGAATGCGCGTTCCACAACGACGGCGACGCCGAGGGGGCGTTCGACGCCCTGCTGGCCGAGCTGGACGAGACACCGCTCGCGAGTCCCGCCGACCGGCCCCCGGTCAACCTCGACGTCGCCACGACCGCCGTCCGGCAGGCGATGTATCTCGAGACGTACTGGCCGGCGCTCGAGCTGTCGTTGGCGGCCGCGCAGGACGGCGACGGGAGCGGACTCCTGGCGCTCAACGACCGCTACTACCAGCGGGCACCGGACGGCACGTACGGCAACGAGCTCGAGGCGTTCCAGGCGATCTCGTGTGCGGACTCCGACGTGCGCAAGTCGGTCGAGGAGACCGACGGCGAGACCGAGCTGTACACCGAGGTCGCGCCACGCCTCGTTCCCGAGAATTCCGCCGGCGGCTACTTCTGCACGTTCTTCCCTCCGGCGATCGACCCGCGGTTGGAGATCACCGGTGCCGGAGCGGGGCCGATCGTCGTGATCGGGACCACCGGGGACCCGGCGACGCCGTTCGAGTCGACCGTGCGCATGGCCGACACGCTCGAGGACGGTCGGCTCGTCCTCGTCGAGGCCGACCGCCACACGGGGTACGGCGTCAACCGCTGCGTCGTGGACGTGGTCAACGACTACCTCATCGACCTCGAGGCACCGGACGACGGCACCGAGTGCCGCTGAGCCGTCGCAACACGTTCGCCTGTCGACGCGAAACGACCGCCGGTGACCAGGTGGTCGTTCCGGCGGTCGTCACTGGCGGAGAAGGTGGGATTTGAACCCACGGACGCTTGCACGTCGCACGCTTTCGAGGCGT
>Ga0055584_100001503_pt1 | contig 22886 bp, 21 predicted proteins | sample OSDHelmetaG_FD_58716 | JGI IMG/M metagenome (GOLD analysis project Ga0055584, IMG submission 58716) | Pelagic marine sediment microbial communities from the LTER site Helgoland, North Sea, for post-phytoplankton bloom and carbon turnover... | ecosystem: Environmental > Aquatic > Marine >...
ATACCAATTCATCAAAAATATGTCATTGTTTTTCTGAATTGTGCGCGTTCTTTCAGCCCTGATTTCATTACTGTCGTAATAATGGAAAACTTTCACAGGTGATATCTCCGCCATCAACCAGGTTTTCTCCTCGAACAGGTGGATCGGGATCTTGTGGCATATCAAAATAAGTCACGTCGTCACCGCAAAAATTAAGCGACAATGCGGCCCGCCGACGGTCAAGGGAGTTTCCCGGCGCACTGTGGAAGGTTCTTGAATTCCACACCAGCGCATCTCCTGGATTCAAATCACAGGACAATATTTCAACTTCGGCAATCTGATCAAAGTCGGGCGGCAAGGGTCTCTCTTTAATGACACCTTTGTATTCCTGTCCCGGTGCGAAATGAATTGCTTTGTGAACCGGGTAATCAACATGCGAACCTTTGACAAAACGAAGCGCTGTCTGTTCCGGGATCTGGTCGAGCCCAATCCAGCAATTAATAATCTGGTGGCCATTTAAACAATAGTAGGAATGATCCTGATGCCACGGGGTGATTGCTTTCTTGCAGCCAGCTTCCTTGATTAATAAAAAATCGTAATACAAGTTCAGATGTTTCGTTTCTAGCACACTGCCAAATAAATCAGGGGCATGGGAGTCGAAAATAATTTTCCGGAATGCCTCCAGATGCTTCCACATTAAAGTAGCATAATGGAAGCTGCCACTATCCCCACCATGCTTTACTTCAACGTTGGCGGCGTCCCCATCTGTTCGCTTGGTTAAGAAATACTGCTCGATCCCACTTTCAATAATATCCAGCCAGTTTTGATCAAATACACCCCGCAAACATATGACCCCGTCCTGTTTGTAAGCGGATATCGCGTCATTGCCGACAAATATTTCTGTTTCGGGATAGAAACTCTGAATAACATTGGTCATTGGAACCTCTGCCTGAAAATAGTCACCCCTATTTTACATAGTCGGCGGCGGAGTTCCATTGCTGGCATCTGCCAGCAGAAGCCATGCAGATCAAGTAAATAACCCGATAACCCCTGATACCCCATAGTGTTGAAACCCAACGCATCCGCCGGGCACAGCGAAATTTATACTGCCGTGGACAAGGTCTCCATAGACTGTATTGTCTCTCTTGCAGAGCTTGATTCTGGCTGCACATTCATTGGCATACTGAAAGCTCGAACTACCCGAACACTTAAAAGGCCAGAGAACAATGACAACCCGCAACAACCTTTTTTGCCACATCTGCTGTACTGCACTCTGATAGACCAACGCTGCAGTTACCCTTACCTTTAAAAATAAATAATCACCGTCGTGCCAATTACAGCAATTAAAGCACCGAACCACGCGCCGGCAGCGGGTCGTTCTTTAGTCTGATACCAAAGCCATGGCAGTATCAGTACCGGTGTAGTAGCCGAAAGCACCGAGGCGATACCAACATTTCCTTTGGCGAATGCATAAAGTAAAAGTGACACGCCTATTACAACCGCAACCAGCGCGTTCATGCTGGCAAAAACAACGTGCCGTTGAGTGATTGTGGTGGTGGCGGCTTCGGATAATCCGATGAGCCGCATCGCCACCAGCAGAATCGCTGCAACAGCAATTCGGATTGTTGAGGCAGCCATGGGATCGATCCCGGCATCCAGTGCCGGCTTTACAATGAGCGAACCCATGGCCTGGCCGCAGGCCGATATCAGACCGAGGGCAATACCGATCCATACCATTCCCTGGACCTGTTCCCATCGATGCAGTTGGGATGCACGTTTGCCCCAGATAATGGCAATCACAACACCTGCGAACACTGCGATGATGCCGACGATCTGACCTGGTGAGGGCGACTCCCTTAGAAACACCATACCGAGAATCACTGCAATAGGCGCATTACAGGCATAAAGAATCTGCGCTCTTCGTGGTCCCAGCCTTTTGAAGGCAGCAAACAGTGCGGTGTCACCAATGGCCAGACCCGCCACCCCTGACAGCGCCAGCACCGGGTACCAGTCAAGGGATACTTTTAACAGTTCACCTGTTGCCAGGGTGATTGCCAGTAAAAATAATGTGCCGGCGCAGACGCGAATGCGATTAAAGGCCATACCACCAATTTCCCGGGAACTATCCGCAGCGAGTAACGAGGCGAAAACCCAGGAAAGCGCCGCGCCCAGGGCGGCAAATTCATATGGCATAAAAGTCTGGACTAAGATCAGCAGGAAACGGCGTGCTGGGAATACTCTTCGTGGGGGTAAACGATAGTGGTGCCTTCTACGGTGGCGCGGACGTTTTTGATCTTATGATCCAGTGCCAGCCTGAAACCAAATTTTTCGAAAAAAGGTTCATACAGCTCACCGCCCCTGGAACCAATGGCATGAATGACGTCGCTTTCCGCATCGTGCTCCAGTTCAATAGCGGCCAGTGGTTGTCTTGCCGGCCCGCCAATCACTTCGGCGCCTCTGGACGGGTCGTAGGCGCTGTTCTCTGAACAGCAGTAGATCACCTGACTGCGTTCCTCAATTTTTTCAAGCTTACTGAGAAAACGTACTTTTTCAGGACGGTAATTAAGGAAACTCAGGGTCTTTGTTGGGTAACTGAGCTTATGCGTACAGATAGCAGAGAATGCCACCAGGGAATTTTCCGGACCTGCACCTCCCTGCCAGGTATAACTACCCTCGCTCTCTGTATCCATCACCTGTCCGGGGGCTATTGGCCGGTCGATATTAATCAGGAAACAGGGGGTAGTGACATAGGGATAGTGAAAGACATAGGCCTTATTCGGTTCCAGCGAGCGACTGCTGATGGCCTCGCCATTTTCGTTCACCAGGCGACTGCGCGTGTACTGCCGCACCGGTTCCGCACCGGCAATCAGCGCCGGATTTGCCGCCACCATGGTCGCCGTGGCCAGGCAGGTCTTAACGAACGCCCTGCGATTGTTTGTTTTTTCTTCAGTCATGGTTACGCATTCCAGGCCATATAGTCTTCGACGCTGATCAGCGAGGATAACCCATCATGCCCCTGCAGCTCCATTTCACCGGCTTCGGTGACAGACATATATTGCCCCTCGATGACTTTTCCCTGACGCTCAATATGCACTTGCTCGCCGATAAATTCAGCGCGCACCCGCCAGGCAGACAGGGTATGAGAGAAACCACGCTCGGCCCAGTCGTTGATCTGGGTGATAAACTGTTTGGCCCATGTCTCCAGCAGGCCAACAGCGCTAAGGTCGCTGCTGCCTTCAGCTTCCAGAATGCTCATCGCCGCCATATCAAAATCCATCGGTCCGTGGCGCACGTTGACCGAGCAGGTCAAGCTCAACCACGGGCCTGAGGCGTTTGTTCCGGCATCCAGCCAGATGCTGCCGATTTTATTGCCGGCGATCCTCAGATCATTGGGCCAGCCATAGCTGAGCGCGGTCATCGGTGAGACATGGGCGGCCACAGCATTACCAAGACTGACCAGCGCCACATAGACCATCTCATGATATCGGTCTGCGGCAAACTCTGGCTCAAGGATGATCGATGCATGCAGGTTGTCGGGGTAGGCCATCCACGGCTTGCCACCGATACCTTTTGGCTGGCGCTGGCTGTGCGCATAAACAATGGTGCCTTCCTCGGCCCCGGCAGCCGCGACGCCGGCTGCATACTGACGGAGGTCATCCACCTCTCCGGCTTCGACCAGGACGTAAGCGGCGGGCAGTTCTATTTTCTGAGCAAGTGTTACCAAAATTAATTTACCTGGGTACTCATTTCCCCGAGCAGTTCCACTAAATTCTGATGGCCGCTCTCTAATGCATATTGCGCCGGAGTGCGGCCTTCACCGTCCATCTTGTCGGATTTTGCACCTTGCTCAAGTAACGCTATCGCCACTTCGCTATGTCCTTGGGCCGCAGCATGGTGCAATGCGGTTGCACCCTGATCATCAATGGCATCAGGGAGGATTTCCGCGTGCTTCAGCAATATCTTAACTATTTCTATTCTGTTTTCGTAGGCCGCTCTATGCAGCGGGGTCCAGTGGTACACATCCCTGGTGTTGACGTCTGCACCCGCATTTAAAAGTACTATGGTAGCGTCCTCATGACCTTTTGCCGCGGCGATCATCAACGCACCCCAGCCGTTACTGCCCCGCAAGTTAACTTCTACATCCAGCTCGAGTAACTGGTTAATAATGATGACATTGCCACTGATAGCAGCAAACATCAGCGGGGTACCGCCATTATTATTTGTCGAGTGGGGATCGGCCCCCTGGGTCAACAATAAATCCACCAGAACCGGATCTCCCGCTTTAGCCGAAACCATCAACGCATTTTTACCGGTATGGTCGCTGCTGTTGATATCAATATCAGCGCCGGTATTGGAACTGGCGAAACCGCGGATAGCCTCAAGATCACCTTCACGCACCGCCTTTTCCAGCAAATTACCATCGGCCGTGGCAACCGTAGCTGCCAACGTCAGCAATGTAATCTGTAAGCCAGCTGATAAATATTTTTTCCAGCGCATTCTATTCCGAGCCCTGATTGGTGCTGTCAACATGGGTGGCATAGTGACCGGTCACTTCCTTCAGCGCGGCGGTGGCATCGTAACGCCCTGTCAGTCTGATCATGGCATCGTGGCGGACCGCCTCATCCAGCATGCTCTGGTAACCCTGTCGCTCCTGGTCTTTCAGCGTCAGCTGCTGCGAATGGATAATGTTATAACCGCTGTCGCTGAAAAAGAAGCGCAGAACATCCTGACGACCGAGATTTTGCAGGGTTTCAAACTGTACGCTGCCACGCCCCGGGGTTAACAACACTTCTCCTGCCAGCGGACTGGACTGCTGGGTCATGATTTCAAAGCGCAGCATCACCACTGCAGCAGCATCACACTCAATCACCTCGGCTTCCAGAGAAACAGGCAGCGCTTGTCGGCAATTCTTCAGAATCTCCCTGTCCTCGGCACACTCCTTACCCCCGAGCTCGAAAAACACTGCAGACTCCCAGCCTGCCTGGTCGAACTCAACCGGCACACAGGTGGTCATCGCGCGACTGGCACGCATACTTTTTATGATTTCAAGCGGGAAACGATCCAAGACTTACGGTCGATTAAAAAATTAAATACAGCATCAAAAAACCCCTGCAGGGCAGGGGTTTTTCTCTATTTATTGAAGCAGCTAACTGGCGGACGTAGACGGACTGGCGGCGCCACCGGCTGATTGCTCAACCCTGGCCGCCTGGCCCTTGACATCGTCGTACCACAGATCATGATGCTGCTTGGCCCATTCGGCGCTGACACGACCGGTTGTCATACCTTCCAGTGCGCCTTCAGTACCCAAAGTACCAATGTAAGCATGGCCGAAGAATACCACTACCCAGATAATGGCAGCGATTGCATGTACCTGGTGTGCCATCTGCATGGTCGCGCGGGTGGCATCTACCAGCCCCAACTGCGCCATCCAGCCAATCAGCACCAGTCCGCTACCACAGACGGCAATCAGGCCGACAAAAATCACGATCCAGAACCATATTTTTTCGCCGCCGTTAAGCTTGCCTGCGCTGGGATGGCCTTTACCAATAATGCCGCCACCCCTGGCGAACCATGCCATATCGGTGGCATTAGGAATATTATTTTTCACCCAGAACAGCAGCATCGCAAATACACCGATGGCAAAGAAAGGACCGACGTAATTGTGCACATTGATGGACAGGTTCGCCCAGGCAGAAAAACCTTTTGCGCCCAGTAGCGGCACCAGTACCGCGCGGCCGAACAGCATGCTCAGTCCACTGATAGACAACAATACAAACAGGATGGCGGTATACCAGTGCATCACCCGTTCCCAGGTTTTCCAGCGTGGTACCGTCAGTCCGGAGGCCTCTTCTTCAATTTTGATTCGACCACGCAACAGGAAGAACAGCGCAATCACACCAAGGGCAATGACAATTGCCCAGCCGCCATAGTTCGCAATGATACCGTTTCTTAACTGGCGCCAGTTCTGGCCACCGTTGTTAATAAACACACCCGCTTCCGGCCCGGATACCGAGCTGTAACCCGGAGCTCCCTCGCGCACCGCGCGCCAGAAATTTGCCCGCTGGTTCTGGTCGTTGGTGACCTGGGCATGGGCTTGCTCACCACTTATCAAGTAAGAAGCGGTAGGCAGAATCATCGCGCTCAGCACGATGAACAGAAATGACCACGCCATGGCGCGCATCCTGATTCGCTTGGAACTTTTATTTATTGAACTCATCTTTTCTCCCACATCAGGTAAGTGGTTATCGATCCTGCTGATTGGCGAAGCGCTTCTGCAAAGCATCAGCGTCGGTATTTAACGTGTCTGCAGCACCCATATATTTTCCAGGTTGATGGAAAGTCACATCAGTGGACTCCCAGCAACCAGTGAGCAGCAAACTTGAAAAAAGCAGGACAGCCGAAGTTATAGTATTTTTAATCATTGTGTTTTCAGCATTACGTTTTTGCGACAACTTGCAGGTACCAAAGCACCCGTCAGATAAAATCAGGGGAGGTCCTTCGACCTCCCCTTTTCTAACGTCAGCTGCCGTAGGCGGTTTCCCAGCCCCAGGTCTGTGGCCGACCGCCACGCTTTAGAATACGTTCGCGATAAATATCCGCAACCATATCCCCATCACCTGCAATCAGTGCCTTGGTTGAACACATCTCGGCACATAGTGGCAATTTGCCTTCAGCAAGGCGGTTGCGCCCATACTTCTCGGTCTCCGCTGTGGAGTTATCTTCCGCCGGGCCACCTGAACAGAAGGTGCATTTATCCATCTTGCCACGCACACCAAATGCCTCTTGCTGTGGATACTGCGGCGCACCGAACGGACAGGCGTAGAAACAGTAACCGCAGCCGATACAGAGGTCTTTGTCGTGCAGCACTACACCATCATCAGTAGTGTAGAAACAATCAACCGGACATACCGCGGAACAAGGTGCATCGGTACAGTGCATACAGGCCACTGAAATCGACTTCTCTCCCATCTCACCATCACCCAGGGTAATGACACGACGTCGGTTTACACCCCACGGAACCTCATGCTCGTTTTTGCAAGCGGTTACGCAACCATTACATTCGATGCAGCGTTCTGCGTCGCACAAAAATTTCATTCTTGCCATGATTATATTCCTCCGGCTTAAGCGACTGAGATACTGCATAGAGACACTTTGGTCTCCTGCATCTGGGTTACTGAATCATATCCGTAAGTGAACGCCGTGTTGGCCGCCTCACCCCGAACATACGGTGCGGATCCTTCCGGATACTTATCAATCAGGTCTTCACCTTCGAAGTGTCCGCCAAAATGGAACGGAGTGAACACGACGCCGGGGGCAACCCGTTTGGTGACCATGGCCTTGATCTTGATCTTGCTGCCTTCAGGACTTTCAAGCCAGACCATGTTGCCGTCTTTGACACCGTTGTCGTTGGCGTCTTTAGGATTGATTTCCACAAACATGTCCTGCTGCAGTTCAGCCAGCCATGGGTTGGAGCGAGATTCCTCACCACCGCCTTCGTATTCAACCAGTCGTCCACTGGTGTGAATGATCGGGAACTCTTTTGAAAAGTCCTGGGACTGAATCGATGCATAACGCGTCGGCAAACGGTAAAAACGCTTGCGGTCTTCGTAAGTAGGATATTTAGCCGCCAGTTCGCGATCCGGGGTATACAGCGGCTCACGGTGTATCGGCACACGGTCCGGGAAGGTCCAGACAATAGCCCGGGCTTTCGCATTTCCGAATGGCGCACAGCCGTGCTTGATAGCAACGCGCTGAATACCGCCTGACATATCGGTCTTCCAGTTCTTGCCTTCGGCAGCAGCCTTTTCTTCCGGGGTAAGATCGTCCCACCAGCCCAGTGACTTCAGCAGATCGGCCGAGAACTCCGGATGACCATCCTGAATTTCATTGCCTTTGGGCCATGAGTCTTCCGCCAGGAGGTTGTTGCCTTCATGTTCCACGCCGAATCGGGCACGGAAGTTGAGACCACCTTCGGCTACCGGCTTGCTTGGGTCATACAGAATCGGAGTTCCGGGGTGACCCATTTCAGCAGTACCCCAGCAGGGCCAGGGTAAACCATAATACTCACCATCACAGGGACCACCTTCTGCTATCAGCGTAGTGGTATTGAAAGTGTGCTTGTTCTCCATATGCTTCTTCAGTCGCTCCGGGTTCTGGCCGGTGTAACCGATAGTCCACATACCGCTGTTGAACTCGCGGGTAATATCTTCGATCAGCGGCTCATCATCATTCACCTGGATGTTCTTGCAGAACTCGTCGGCGAAGCCAAGCTTCTTGGCGAACTTGTACATGATGGTGTGATCGGGCAGTGACTCAAACAGTGGCTCAATGACTTTTTCCCGCCACTGCAAAGAACGGTTGGAAGCGGTGACAGAACCATAGGTTTCGAACTGCGTGGTGGAAGGCAACAGATAGATACCGTCGGTACGGTCACTCATAACCGCTGCATGGGTCGGATAAGGGTCAATGATGACCATCATATCGAGCTTCGCCATGGCCTTTTTCATTTCAGGACCACGGGTCTGACTGTTCACCGCGTGGCCGTTATAAACCATGCAGCGAATGTTGTCTTTCTGGCCAATGCTGTCTTCAAGCACACCATCCACCCAGCGCGATACCGGAATGCCGCGGTAGTTCATCGGGCTGACAGGTTTACCCTTGTCGCCTTCTACCTGATCCTGATCAAAACGGGACTTGACCCATTCGTGATCGAGACCCCAGACCTTGGACCAGTGCTTCCATGAACCATCACTGAGACCATAGTAGCCAGGCAGCGAATGCGATAGCACGCAGAAATCAGTAGCACCCTGAACATTATCGTGGCCACGGAAAATGTTGGCTCCGCCACCTTCCTTACCAATATTGCCAAGGGCAAGCTGGAATGCGCAGTATGCACGGGTGTTGTTGTTACCGATGGTGTGCTGGGTACCACCCATACACCAGACGAAGGTTGCCGGACTGTTCTTGGCCATCATTTCGGCCGCAGTACGCACAGTTTCTTCGTTGACACCGGTTACACGCTCGGTTTCCTCAGGAGTCCAGTTGGCCACCTCGGCACGGACTTCATCCATACCGTAGACCCGCTGGCGAATGTACTCTTTGTCTTCCCAGCCGTTTTCGAAGATATGCCACAGCATGCCCCAGATAATCGCCACGTCGGTTCCTGGACGAATCTGTACAAAGTGATCGGCGTGGGCCGCGGTACGGGTATAACGCGGATCAATTACCAGCATCTTGGAACCATTTTCCTTGGCGCGGAAAATATGCTGCAGCGATACAGGGTGTGCTTCCGCCGGATTGGATCCGATAAACAACATGGCCTTACTGTTATGCATGTCGTTATAGGAGTTGGTCATCGCACCGTAACCCCAGGTGTTGGCAACACCGGCCACTGTGGTGGAGTGACAGATACGCGCCTGGTGGTCAACGTTATTGGTGCCCCACATGGCCGCAAACTTGCGGAACATGTATGACTGCTCATTATTATGTTTGGCCGAACCGAGCCAGTAAACTGAATCAGGACCGGATTCTTCCCGAATCTTCATCATGCCGTCGCCAATTTCGTTAATGGCATCGTCCCAGCTCATCTTCTTCCACTTACCGCCCACCAGCTTCATCGGGTGTTTCAGACGACGTTCTCCGTGGCCGTGCTCTCTGACAGAGGCACCTTTAGCGCAGTGAGCACCGAGGTTAAAAGGCGAATCAAAATCCGGCTCCTGGCCGGTCCAGACGCCATTTTGCACCTCTGCCCGTACGCCGCAGCCGACGGAGCAGTGAGTACAGACGCTGCGCTTGATAGTGATATCACCACCGGCATCAGCACTGGCCGCATGGGCTTTTTTGATTCTTCCAGGGGCCAGCATGGTAGCGGCAGCACCGGTTCCCATGGCCAGGCCGGAACGCTTTAAGAACGCCCGTCGGTTAATCGTCTGGCCGATACCGGAGGGCACCTGCACCTCGACACCAGCTTGCTTTCTGATCAGCTTCATTATTGAATCTCCTGAATCGCTACGCGAATCTTGTAATGATGATTAATTATTCGAAAGATGGACTAGAAACGAGCTAGTCGATAGTAATCGCGCACATGGTCAGTTTCCTGATAGCCCAGCTTCTGCGTTTTTTTATTTTCTGCAGTGACCTCTTCTGCCAATGCGTTGGTGGTAATTGCACCAGCTCCGACGGCAGCAGTGGTAACCGCTGCTCCCTTTAAAAATGACCGTCTCTGGTCGATGCGCTTTGTTTCAGTTTTACTCATGATGCATACCTCTTTGATAGGCCTCTGTGAATGATGAATTAATGTTCCTGAACGTTCAGGTACTGGTTTTCCAATTGAATAAAACGTTCGCCCAACAGGCCAATCGCTTTGTAAAAGTCTGCATTTTTCGCCTGCTGCAGTTCGCGAAAAAACTTCTCCGCCCAGGGATGCATATGGCGCATATAAAAACGTCTCTGCTGATAACCCTCTATATCTTCGGAAGTAATCAGAATCGACATGGTTTCGCAGATCGCCGCAATATGATCTTCCGGTTCTTTACGATCCGGATCGGCTTCAAATCCCAGGGCGCGCAAATCATCGCGCAGCTCACTCAATGGTTTGTCCATCAGAAAGCCGGTGAGATGCCATGAACTGTAAGGCAGCACTTCGCCGCGACCAACGCCGATAAACAACGCGTGGTATTCGTCGTCAAGTTGTTCCGGGTTGCTCTGGATGGCTGCCTGCTTAACCTGCTGCCATGCTTTACCGACTTCGCCGAGGTCGGTGTCATCGGCATTGGTGTCGTCAATATGCTTGAGGTAATCGATCAGATCGGCGGAGGGAATATCATTAAATAACGACGCCAGGATAGCGTAAAGACCAGAGCGTGCCTGGTCCTCATCATCCATCATCGATGATACGGGCTGGTTATCTGTTTCGCCCGCAGACGACGTAACCTGTTCCAACTGTATTCTCTCCAAAGGTGTTGCTTCTATTAACTTTCGCCGCAATATGTACAAACTGTCTGTATAAACTGTCGCGTCGTTAGGCATGGAAAAATCAAACCATACCCTTGTATATTTTTATGACCCGTACGATAGCCTTGTGGCGACAATCGTTCAAGTTTTATTACTTTTGGCTAAAACTAAATACGAATGATTACCATTTGATTTAGTGATGGTTTTTCTATTATTATCATAGTGTTAAATTAAGGCTCTGCAAAAATCGGGACCTATTTTCATATCGGCTAGAATCTGATTCTACCAATCGCCAATAAAAAGAAATTGCATTTCAAGCTGCGTCATTGTGATCGGCTTTAAAGTGCCTATCCAATCATGTCCTTGCGGTCATACATGTCCGCCACCCTGCAGTCTTCGCACATCTTCAGCCGATTAATGGCTTCAGGGGTTTCGAACATCCAGTGACCGGTTAATTTTTCGGTCATGCGGCTGATCATTCCGTGGGTGGCAAAAGGTTTGTTGCACTTGATACAGCGAAATGGCTCTTCTTCCTTCAGCACCCGGTTACGGTTTGCTTTGGCGGTATCAAACAGAAAACGCGGTTCAAGGGTAAGCGCTGATTCAGGACAGGCGCTGGTACAGATGCCGCACTGCAGGCAATTGGCTTCAATAAATTTCAGCGCCGGGCTATCACCACCTGCTTCCAGCGCACTGCCGGGACAAACTGAAACGCAACCCATACATAATGTGCAGGCCTCAACATTCAATTTCACCTGGCCGAAAATACTATCTGCCGGCAACGAAACAGTTTCACTGTCGCCCGCCGCAATCTCTTCGAAATACTGCATCGCACTGCGAATCACACTGCGCTTGTTGCCAATACCTGCATAGGTTGCGGCGTGATCAACCACAACCGGATCCGCTGCAGCATCCACAACCTGGTCTACAGCGTTAACCAGTCCAAGCTGATATCGATCCACTCCAAGTTGATCGAATACGTTTTCCAGCAGGGTCACATCGCGCTGTAAACTGGTCACCACTTCAGTGGACACGGTCTGCGGCACCAGCAGGTCAATGCGGGTCGCGCCATAGGCCAGTGCAGAGGCCAGCAGATCCAGCCCCACCGATCCTATCTCTTCCACCATCAGCGGCAGAACATGTTCGGGGATAGCGTTTTGTGCTGCGGAGACCAGCGCGGCACCATGCTCATTGTCGTAAATCAAAAGCGACACACCGTGGTTGGCGGTTGCACTTCGGTAATCCCGCAGCAGCTTACGCAGGAATTCGATCTGATCCTCTGCCGCAGGATAGCGGTAGCTGATGGCACCGGAAGGGCAACTGGCGGTACATGTACCACCGCCCTGACAGAGATGCGTGTTCACCTCAATCTGCTCACCGATAGAAATAATCGCGTCAGTAGGGCAGGCATCGATACAGCGGGTGCAACCGGTGATACCGCTGCGGCCGTGGGCGCAGATGCTCGGGTTGTAATCAAAGTATTTAGGCTTTTCAAACTCACCGATAAAATCCGGCACCTGGGCCAGAGCATCATTCAGCGCGTCGTTACTGTCAGCCACATGATGATATCCCGGTGGTGTGATTGACGCGGTGATTAACGGCGTCGCACCGCAATCAATCACGTGGTCAAAAAGCCCGTTGCGAATGCCCAGTATCTTTCCAAGGTTATTGGCGTCCTGTTCGCTGCCATCGGGCTCACCAATCCGGCCGGTAAATCGCCCAAGGTATCCGCTTAACCTGAAGTCACTGACATACCATCCATTGCTGACGGTGGCTGCGGACGGCTTTTCAGCCGGCACCGCAATATAAACCTGCAGCCTGTCACCAAGTTTTTCAGCAATCTCCTGCCCCTTTTGCAGCTCGCCAACCACCAGCACCCTGTTTGATGCGACATAGGAGACATTAGTGGTCGGCGTCGGCGCCCAGGGAATGGACGAAAGCACCTGCTGTCGAGCCTTACCGAGCTCGGTGTTACTGCAGAGATCGAGGGCGATAGTTTCTAGATAGGTTTGCATCAGGTGATTTTTTCCGGTTTTGGATCGTCGTCGGTTTCAACCACTTCGGCGTCATCGGGTAACGCGCGCTGATCATGGTTTTCGGCGTCGTCGGCATCCTGTATTTGTTCCAGTTCCGCGGTTTCCTGTTCTGCGCTTAACTGCTCTGTCTGCTCTGCCGTTTGCTGTTCGATTTCATCCGCCGCCTGCTGTTCGGCCTGTTGTTCGGCTGCCAGGCGCTCGGCTTCCTCCTGCTTTCTTTTTTCCGCCATTTCCTGCTGATGTTTCATATCGCAGGTGATGATGTCACCCAGGGGCTCAAAGTTAGTGAAGTCCTCATCATAATCATCAAGGCCATCCCGAATATTAAACCCGGCCCCTGCGAACAGCTTGCGCAGCGCCAGTTTCCTTAATTTTTCACTGACCCCTGGCGACATGAAACCGGTAAAGTCACTGTCTTCAGCAAGACTCTCAATGGGCGGCATATCCTCGTCGGTCAATGCCGGCGCCTGGTCGGGGTTCTGTTCCGTTATTCTGTCGGCTTCTACCCTGGTGACCATTCGCCCCTTGGTATCCCCCGGCAATATCGTGTTCAACGGTATTTGCGGCGGCGCGTCTTCGACAACCGTATCAGCGGCAGCGGGCTGCGCCCGCTCTATTTCCTGCTTGCGCCGCGACCAGCGCGACAGGAATTTTTCATCCTGGGAATTATCCTCAGGATTATCTTTGGGGTCCTTAATCACTTTACTCTTCGAATTTGCAGGTCTGCCTGCACTTAACCTTGTTCGTTCTTGCTCTTACTATCTGCATAGAGGGAATCTTCCAGCCAGTCTTTGCGCTTTCTTTTTTTCTTTATCTCTGGATGGTAGTGACTGACAACATAGCGTTCCAGAAGATCACGTACGTCTGCAGGCATAGGGGCTGATAACACGATATCGTCTGATTCAAGATAGCCTGTGGCCTCGTCCTGGTTAGCAGTGACATAGAATGGCTCGATCTCCATGTCCCCCTGCTCGCCATCACACACCACAAACAGAAACGGCTCACCTGACAGCAGATTGTACCAGTAGCCTTCACTGCCGTCCTTGAATAACTCAAGCTTCAGTCCACTATGGAAGCTGCGGTGAACATCTTCCCCACCGGGCAATATAACCTGCTGATAATCTTCACTAATATTGTCGTCTGCAACAATGGCGTAGATACGCCAACTGGGAAAGGGCCACTTTTTACTGCGATCGATGGTCCGTTCCAGCACCACCGCGACGGGAATGGACAGCCGTGTCTCGGTCTCTACCAGGCCCAGGGGAACGTCAGTCTTCAATCTTGATAGTCTCAACAATGTCGACATCGAGACCCAGTTCACGGATCGACAGGTGCATGGTGGCCTCAACGGCATCTCCGGTTTTGATGGACCCATCGTCCAGTCCTTGCCGCACCGCCTGTTCAATACTGCGCTGGGAGGTGATGCCTGTTTTTTTGAGAAACTTGCGTATCTGCATATTCAACGCGTCTTCGTTCATGATACCGGCTTAGTTAGAAGGGAGCTAAAGGATAGAGGGTTAGCAGGTGAAAGTGCAACATACATCCCCATTGTCATTGAAAAACTTCCGCCCACTCCCATAGTCAGATACTATCCTGCCTTTAATCCCGGTTTATATCATGGCCACCGCGTCCGCCAGCAAAATCCAGACAAATGATGCATTGAACAGCGGCCCCATCATGAGTGATGAGGGGCTTGAATCGATTCATCGGGTCGACGCACTCGATCAGTACGGTAAAAAGAGCGAAATCAACATCGTCGGTGAAGTCCCCCTGACCATCAAAGTAGACGACCAGGAGCTGGTGACATTGATGACCCTTGGGGCCTGCCCCGAGCTGCTGGTGCTTGGTTATCTGCGTAATCAGACCCTGTTTGATCAGCCTGGCGAAATAAAATCCATTACGGTTGACTGGGACCGGGAGCTGGCAGACGTCAGGACCGTTGAAGGCAAAGGCATCACCGGGGTGGATACCAGCAAGCGAACGGTCACGACCGGCTGTGGCCAGGGCACCATTCTCAGCTGCACTCTGGATAAGCTTTACCAGCATAGGTTGCCGGAAATTAAGATCCGTCAGTCGGATATTTATGCAGTACTAGGCAAAATTAAAGATTTTAATAAAACCTACCGCGCTGCAGGCTCAGTGCACGGATGCGGCTTATGCAAGGACGGAGAAGTCATTACATTTGTCGAAGATGTCGGTCGCCATAACGCCATGGACGCCATTTCCGGAGAAATGTGGCTCCAGGGCATCGATGGCAATGACAAGATTTTTTATACCACAGGCCGCCTCACCTCTGAGATTGTAATGAAGGCGGCGCTGATGGGCATACCGGTGCTGGTCTCACGTAATGGCACCACACACATGGGCTTTGAACTCGCCCAGGAACTCGGCGTCACCCTGATCGCCAGAGCTAAAAGCAGGCACTTCGTTGCCCTTAACAGCGACAACATGATCTTCGATGCGATCCCGAAATAAATTTTGGGCGTAGTGCCATGACAGAACACCAGCTTGCCAGACTGATCATGCGGGGCATCCCATGCGGGGCATCCCATGGGGGTTCGCTTGCCGTCGCCCGCTCCATTTGCTTAACCGCTAATATTTAATCCAAACCATGACAAATGACTCCACAGGCCAGGTCGGCTTTGGTGCACAGATTCGCAAATCACCATTTTTCAATGCCACCCGGAAATGGGGTGCAACCGGGTATTCTGTATACAACCACATGTATATCCCGCGCAGCTTTGGCGCCCCGGAAACAAATTTCTGGAATCTTGTTAACGACGCCATTCTTTGCGATGTGTCAGTAGAACGTCAGGTCGAAATCACCGGTCCCGACGCCGCCAGATTTGTCCAGTACCTGACACCGAGGAATCTGACTCAATGCGCAGTGGGCCAGTGTAAATACGTTTTCATTACTACCAATGAGGGCGGCATTATCAATGACCCGGTGCTGTTAAAGCTGGCAGAAAATCATTTCTGGTTATCCCTGGCCGACAGTGATGCTTTACTCTGGGCCAAGGGGGTTCAGCTGCACTCGGGCATGGATGTGACGATTAAGGAACCGGATGTTTCGCCGCTGCAGCTTCAGGGACCTAAGTCACGGCAGATAATGGCCGCTGCATTTGGCCAATGGATCAATGATCTGCGCTACTACTGGTTTCGTGAATTTGAGCTGGACGGCATCCCGCTGCTGATATCCCGCACCGGCTGGAGCAGTGAGCTGGGATATGAAATCTTTCTGCGAGACGGATCGAAGGGCGATGCGCTGTGGCAGCACCTGATGGCGGTCGGCGAGCCCATGGGGTTGAAACCCGGCCACACCTCCACCATCCGCCGTATAGAAGGAGGGATGCTGTCCTACGTCGCCGATATGACGATTGAAAACAATCCATTTGAAATGGGGTTCGGCAGACTGGTTGACCTCGATATGGATGCCGACTTTATTGGCAAGGCCGCGCTCAGGGAAATCCAGCATAAGGGGATCAAGCAGCGCCATGTGGGGATGGAGCTTCACTGCGCCCCCCTGGAGAATCCTAATGACAGCTACTGGCCGGTCCACATCGACGGAAAGGTGGTGGGCAAAATCACTTCTGCGGTGTATTCGCCCAGGCTTAAGAAAAATATTGCATTAGGAATGATGCAGATTGACCACGCTGAAACCGGAACCAAAGCCGAAGCGGACACCGTGGATGGAGCAGTAGCTGTGTCTGTGGTGGAGAAACCTTTTTATGATCCCCGCAAGGGACTGGCTTCAAGTTGATATGGATATCAGAGCTTAATCCAGGTCGGGGCCTTTAGCGCTTAAATAATGCCGCAGCAGTGGCAGGCGGTCATTGCCCCAGAATATTCTGCCGTCGACCACCGAAGCAGGCAATCCAAATAACCTTGTCGTTACAGCCTCTTCCAGGTTGGCCGTCAGTTGCTGTCGATACTCCGGCGCCGTCATCGAAGCCAGCACGGCAGTGCTGTCCAGGCCGACAGATTCAGCCACCTGCGCCACCCATTGGGCATCGGAAATATCTTTTTGCTGCGACCAGTAGCCGCGCATAATCTGCTGCACGAAGGGTTCCGCCAACCCCTGCTCCGCCGCGTAAACAGCCGCGCGTAATACCCGCGACGGACGTTTCGGATACTCTGTATGTGGCGCATAAGGTAATCCGGCCATGATCGCCGTGTCTTTTAAATCCTGCTGATACCATGCCACAAAGTTAGGATTCGACTCGAGCGGTCGACGCCCGTCTACTGCATCCATCAGGTTTGCCAGATGCACAGGCCGCCACTTCAATACTGCATTGGCCTGCTGAGCGATTTCACCGATCCGATAACTGGCGAAATAACACCATGGGCTATGGAAGTCGAACCAGAAGTCGATTTGTTTCCGGGTCTGCTGTTCGGTCTCTTCGACGTCACTGAACTGATCGCGTCGCATCACCGCACGATAGTGCTTACCGGTCATCACCACCGTATCACCCTGTCGCGCGGTCAGATCAAACTCAAGCCGCCTGCCCTGCTGTTTTTCCAGTACGGCAAAGACTGATACCGGCATGCTGGCTCGTGCCGGTGCCAGGTGGTCCACATTGACATGGGTACCTACACTTATTTCGCCATCATCATAGTAAGGCAACGCAAGATTGTTGGACGCGGCTTCAAAGTAAAGTATCAACGCCGTTGTCGCCACCACGTCGGCACCGTGGTTACCCATGGCTGAGGCCAGGTCTTGTGGTCTCGGGTAAAAGTCCTCGCGATGGCTAAGACCTGCGGTAATGGTTTTCATCTCACCGACAGGTTACTCGCCACGCACCACCGGAAACTCCGGACCGGTCAAAGGATCACCATGGGTCAAGGTGCAATGGGGAAATGGCGGCGAAATATTGCCGTGGCGGTCGGCAAAGGTCGCATCGTCCCCCACCCAGCGGCTGGAAAAAGCGCGACGCCGCTGGCTGGCTGAACGATTGGCCGGGGCACCATGCAGTGTCCGAAAATGAAAAGCCACCACATCGCCCGGCGCCACCTCCCACCCAAGGATTTCATAATCATCCCTGCAGGCTTCAATGTCCGGCAACGCCTGCCACTGTTGATTGTCATTCAGCACACTACGATCAAACCGCTCCGGTCTGAACCACTTACCCCAGCGATGAGAGCCTGCTACAAACTCCACTGCGCGATCTCTGGGCACCGCATCAAGGGCCAGCCACAGACTGCAGTTCTGATCACCATTAACGCAATAGTAGGGCTGGTCATGGTGCCAGGGTGTCGGCAGCGCGGTACCCGGTTCCTTCACCAGCACATGCTCATGAAATAACTGGCTTCGATGTGAGCCCATTAACTGCCCGGCGATATCTGCGGCTGGAGAATCAAACAGGAAAGTCCGGTATTCCTCGATTCGATCCCAGTTACAGTAATCGGTAAAAAACCGGCCGCCATCATCTTCCCGGTAATCGCGAACAAAAGGCCCCGGTTGCTCAATATTTTTATCAATTCCGCGCCTCAGGGCGTCTACCCACTGGGTAAACATACCGCGAATCACCACGGCTCCCAGGTTGTGGAAATCATCTATTGTCTGCCGGGGTAATGTTGCCGTAGCTGAAGACATAACTCATGTAAAATAATTAGCGTTTGCTTAATCATAAACCATCAGCCGCCATGTCCACAGACGTCATTCGACCCGTGTTTGCCAAAATCAGTGACTATGTATTTCATCATGCCTCTACCCGGCCTGATGCCGAGGCGATCGTGTGGAAAGATCAGCGCATCAGTTACACCGGGTTCGCCCAGCAGGTTGAAGTACTCTCCAGAGCGCTGATTGCCCACGGCATCGGGCGCGGTGACCGTATTGCCCTGCTTGGTATGCCGCGACCTGAATTTATCATTGTAATGATGGCGGCAGTGGATATCGGCGCCATCTGGATGGGAATGCATCCGCGTTACAAGTTAGCCGAATTCCGCCATGTAGTGGAACTGGCATCGCCAAGCCTGATCTTCGCTTACGATGAAATCGACGGCCGTAATTATGTCGAGGAACTCTGTACGCTCAAAGATGAATACCAGAGCGTGCAGCAAGTCATCGTATTTGATCAGCCGCAGCCTGGGGTGGGGATCAGCCTCGAACAGTTCCTGCAATCCTCTGCACAGACCTCGGATGCAGCCTGGCTCGCTGCCCGCAACCAGGTCGAAACCGATGATTCGGCAGTGATTATTTTCACCTCGGGCACCACCGGCCGGCCCAAGGGCGCGCAAAACAGTCATTACGGTCTGGTGCACTGCGCTCATATCGAACTCAGTCGCTGGCCCGGCGATAACATGCGGGTATTGCAGAATATGCCGATCAACCATATCGCCAATATCGGCATGATGTCAGCAGTATGCCTGGTAGCGGGGGGCACACTGGTGATGATGGAAAGATTTGACCCGGCAGAATTACTGCAAACCATTGAGCGTGAAAAAATCACTTTCTGGCTGCAGTCACCGGTGATGTTCCATATGGCCGTCAGCCATAAAGACTTTGCCACCACAGATCTTTCTTCACTTGAGTATCTGATCTGGGGCGGCGGTCCGATGCCCAAGCACCTGGTGGAACAACTGCAAAGCCTCGATATTAATCTGGCCATGGCCTACGGCATGACCGAGCTTACCGCCTACGCCACTTATGCAGATCAAAATGCATCTGCCGAAGTTCTGGCAAACACCATTGGCCGACCGGAACCTCGTTATGATATGCGCTTGATGACAGAGGCTGGAGAAACCCCCGGCGCAGGTGAAAAAGGCGAAATTCAGGCCAGAGGCAGATGGCTGATGAACGGCTATTTCAATCAGCCGGAAGCCACCGCAGATGCATACACGGCAGACGGCTGGTTCAAAACCGGGGACGTGGCGGAGCTTCGACAGGACGGCAACTGGCGGCTGGTGGGCCGGACCAAAGAGATGTATAAATCCGGCGGCTACAATATATACCCGAGGGAAATTGAAATCGCCATGGAAGAGCATCCCGGCGTAGCCATGACTGCGGTATTAGGCGTCGCCGATGAAATTTACAATGAAGTGGGTTATGCCTTTGTTCAACCATCCCCCGACGCCACAATTTCCATCGAGGAAATTCGCCACTGGTGTCATCAACGATTAGCCAACTACAAGGTACCCAAGACATTTGAAATCATGGCCGAACTCCCCACATTACCTATCGGCAAGATCGATAAACAGGGGCTGCGCAAGCGCCTGGATGAAGGCCTGGATCAAGGCTTGAATCATCAACAATCATAACTCCACATACTCTCTGCAATGAAATACCGGAAACTTGGCGAATCAAATATTGAAGTCAGCCTGATCTGTCTGGGCACCATGACCTGGGGCGAACAGAACACCCAGGATCAGGCCTTTGAACAGATGGATTACGCTCTTGAACGCGGCGTCAACTTCTGGGACACCGCTGAGATGTACCCGGTGCCGGTGAAGAAGCAGACCGCCCGTGACACCGAGAAAATCATCGGCAACTGGTTTGAAAAAAACGGCCGTCGTGATGAAGTTATTCTCGCCACCAAGGTCATCGGCAGAAGCGACCGCGGCTGGATGCGTGGCGGGGCGATGCCAAGGCTCAATAAAAAGCAGATCACCCAGGCCATCGATGACAGCCTCGGTCGATTGAAAACCGATTATGTCGATCTTTACCAGGTCCACTGGCCCAACAGGCCGCTGGGGCTGTTTGGCGAAGGAAATGGTTCCTATGTGCATAAGGAAGACGAAAGCGAAGTCACTATTCTGGAAACGCTGGAAGTCCTGGGGTCGCTGGTGACGGCGGGCAAGGTGCGCAGCATTGGCATTTCCAATGAAACACCCTGGGGATTAAGCCAATACCTCAATGCTGCGGCCACCAGGGGGCTGCCGCGCATTGTTTCGATTCAGAACTCATACAGCCTGATCAACCGGATCTACGAAGGCGGATTGAGCGAATATGCCTATCGGGAGAACGTCGGGCTGCTGGCCTATTCGCCACTGGGCATGGGTGCATTAAGCGGAAAATATGTCGGCGGCGAGAGGCCCCGGGACAGCCGCATGGCGATGTTTCCGGAATTTATGGGGCGCTATCAGACAGCGGGGGCCGAACAGGCCATCGAGCGTTACGTCAACCTGGCTGAAGCCCATTCGATGACACCGACCCAGCTGGCATTGGGCTTCGTCAACAGCCGTCCGTTTATGACTTCAAATATTATCGGTGCCACCACCATTGCCCAGCTGAAAGAAAATATCGATAGTGTTGACGTCGAAATTTCCGAGGAACTGGAAAAAGAAATCAACCGGATTCACGGGCTGAGCAAAAACCCCGCCGCGGCCTGAAAACGGTTTACAGGCAGATCAGTACAGTCACCCCGGTACCTGAAGTAATGGGGAAACAGAAGTCATCCAGGCCGCAGGCTGCCGGATCCTGCTGCGGGAGTGGATTGTAATCAAGCGGGCAGTTGTCTTCGAGATCATCCACCATATCATCGTCATCATCCAGATCACCGACGTTACACATGCCATCTCCGTCTGAGTCGAGGCCATCATTCATGACATCGTAATCCGCCAGCGGTCCAAAGCCATCGACCCCGGCCGCGCAGTCATCACACTGGTCAGCATCCAGGTCCTGACAGATCACCGGTGAAACGGCATCATCGTCGTCAAGATTGAGGACCCCGTCATTGTCGATATCGATATCACAGACATCGCCCGAAGCATCACCATCGGTATTGGCCTGATCAGCATTGCCATCATCCGGGCAGTTGTCCAGCAAGTCGATCACACCATCCCCATCACCGTCAGGCTGCTCGACATAAGGTGGCGTGCCCGCGGCAAAATTCTGCTGCACCTCTGCGCTACTGAGCGCGGTGCAGTACACCGCCGCCAGGTAGATTTGTCCCAGCCAGTCACGGTCATCACTCAGCTCATTCACAAGGGTTAACGAATAGCCACTGTCCCAGTTACTCAGGTTGCCGCCCACATTGCCGGCGACCTGGGGAATACCGTTAATAAAGATTCGTGCCGTGCCGTCTATCTGCCGGGTATAGACGACATGGCTCAATGCCGTGTTTACCGTTGATGCCGGCACCAAAAGCGAAGGCACACCATTGAGGTCCGTACTGGTGGTTCTTAACCGCGTATCGTAACGGCTGCCCTGCTGTCCCAGGGTAAAGTTACGGCTGATGATGCTGGTGGACAACGACAGAATTCTTGCAGGGCCATCCTGCGTGGTGTTCCGCGGCGTAATCCAGGCTTCCAGGGTGATTTCATTGCTGGCCATGCACTGCGCTGTAATCTTATTATTATTATCAACGGCGCTGATCAATGTTCCACTGTCAATATCCAGGCCTCCACCGGAGAGCCAGCTGACATTACCAGGGTCCTGGATTACCAGGTCCAGCGGTGTGGCATCTCCGGACTGATCGGTCACCATGTTTCCATCGCCTTCGAGGAAAGTGTAGAGCACCTCGATACCATTGGTCACTCTGGGTGCTTCGATTGCGACAAAGGTCACCTGGTCTAAACCGCTATCAAAACCATCACTCACCACCAGTTGAAACACATAGGTGCCTGGTGCCGCAGGGGCAAATGAAGCAATTTCTTCGGTCGCGTCTACAATGGTAACCGCTGGTCCGGAGAGCCTGGTCCACTGCTCACCAGTGAGAAAGTCATCATTGCCATCCGGGTCCGTGGTACCACTGCCGTCCAGCGTGACGTTCTGACCGACAAATACCACCCTGTCCGCACCGGCGTCCACAACCGGCGGCATATTGTCCGGCTGCTGGCCGATCAGGTAAATCCCCGACACCGTCGCGCTGGGATTAAAACCGGGGCGAAACGCCTTGGCCTTGACAATGGTATCTGCGGCGATGGGCACCCCGCCCTCAATATAATCCGCATAATTACTGGAGGACGTGGTGGGTTCGG
>Ga0055584_100001504_pt1 | contig 22878 bp, 19 predicted proteins | sample OSDHelmetaG_FD_58716 | JGI IMG/M metagenome (GOLD analysis project Ga0055584, IMG submission 58716) | Pelagic marine sediment microbial communities from the LTER site Helgoland, North Sea, for post-phytoplankton bloom and carbon turnover... | ecosystem: Environmental > Aquatic > Marine >...
ATATCGAGTGCAAATTAATGTGGGCAAATGATGGATTCTCGAGAATGACCGGATATACCATGGATGAGTTAATAGGTAAGTGTCCTGATGATTTTCTACATGGAGAAAAAACTGATTACCTATTAGTACAGGAGATTCACAAAGCGATCAGAAACAAAGAAACTTATCAATGTGAACTTGAACAATACAAAAAGGATCGTTCAACATTTTGGGTGAATATCAACATTACACCTATTCTGGATGAAGAACAAAATATTATCAAGGTGATCTCAATTCAAACAGACATCACAGAACGTAAGGAGTCTGAAAATCAGATAAAAGAATATCTGGCAGATCTTGAAAAGACAAATCAGGAACTTGACGAGTTCGCATATGTTGTTTCACATGACCTGAAGGCTCCACTACATGCCATATCAGCTCTCACATCATGGATTGAAGATGATATGCAAGGTAAATTCAGTGAGGATACAAATGACAACTTTAATATCATTAAAAATAGAGTCATCCGAATGGAAGACCTAATCAATGGCCTCCTTCAGTTTGCAAGAGCGAATCATGGGGAGAGCGAAAGAAAACCAGTAGATCTCAACAACTTCATATCAGAGATACTTGAATTTCTTGAAGTCCCAAAAAACTGCACAATAAAAATCCCATCAGAATTACCAACTATTACTGGCGATAAGATTCGACTACAGCAAGTTTTTACCAACCTGATCGGTAATGCTATCAAATATAATGACAAAGAGAATATGTTCATCACACTAAGTGTGGCTGATTGTGATGATAACTGGGAATTCAGTATCAAAGATAACGGTCCAGGAATTGATCCGCGATTCCATGAAAAGATCTTTGTGATATTCCAAACATTAACACCCAGAGATACAATTGAAAGTACAGGAGTTGGGTTAGCTATTGTTAAAAAAATAATTGAAGAAGAAGGTGGAAAGATCTGGATCGATTCAGAAACCGGCCATGGAGCCGAATTCAGGTTCACCTGGCCAAAAAATGCAAAACAGTTTTCATACAGATACGAGAGTAACTCATCTTACTTTCAATGATAAGAACCTATGCAAATATCACTGATAAAAATATTAAAATACGGAGCATACCGATCGATACCAAACGATCAGATTATTGAGAGACAACGGTATGTTCTCTTTGCGATTTATACATTAGCATTTTTGGCATTGTATGTAATGATGAGCCTGGGTGGTATTGTTAAATCATCTACTTCGATATTGAGCTTTGCCGTATTCACTTGCGTAGCGGTCACACTTGTTCTCAATTACCTGATGGTGCAAGTTCATAAATACCATGAACTAGCTTATTCAATAAGTATATTTTGTGGACTAGTATTGATACACTCATTTAGCTATGAATTTGGAGGGGTCAGGAATCCTGATCTTATGTATTTAGGAATTATAGTACTTTACTCATACATCGTATTAGGGAATCATGGTGGACGAATAGCACTTTTCCTTTCATTAGCCAACATCATCTTCTTCTATATTCTATCAGATTTCTCAGAACCCGGAAAATATATCAATTATGAAATCGGGGATGAAATAATAAACCTGAATCATTTGATTGCAGCAGTATCAAGCATGGTCTTGATCACAGCATTGAGCCTTTACCTGCTATTTACAAAGAATAAAACCATTCAAAAAATTGAAGAATCGAAAGATATTCTTGAATTCAAGAATGAGGAGCTTCAGGAACTTTCTTTGGTTGCACAGGAAACAGGCAATTCTATAGTGATCACTTCAGAGACAGGCATTATCCAATGGGTAAACACCGGATTTACCAGACTTACAGGATTTAGTCTTGAAGAAAGTGTTGGAAAAAGAATGAGCGAATTTCTCTATGGTCCACTTACCGATCAATCAATAGGCCATATCTTATCTACCTGCAGATTTGACACCAACAGTTTCAATACAGAATTGATCAAGTATAAAAAGAATGGTGAACGTGCATGGGTTGAAGAAAGTGTTACCAAAGTTTTCGACGAGGATGAACTGGTCACAAAATTCATTTTCATAGAGTCGGATGTAACAGAACGCAAAAGCTCAGAAAAACAAATGAGAGAATACCTGCGTAACCTGGAGAGTACTAACAAGGAACTCGATAAGTTTGCATACGTGGTTTCACACGATCTCAAAGCTCCACTGCGTGCAATCGGTAACCTGACTGGCTGGATCGAAGAAGATGCAGGTCATATGTTACCAGATATGGTTCGTAAAAACTTCAACTTGATTAAGAACAGGGTAATACGAATGGAATCCCTCATCAATGGAATACTTGACTATTCTAAAGCAGCTAAGAGTGAAAATCAGTACGAAAATATTGATCTCAATGAAGTGGTGCACAACAGCTTTGATTTATTAGGTCAACCGAGTGATTGTGAAATTAAGATCAAGGAACAACTTCCCATGATATTCACTGACCGGTCAAAAATCAATCAAGTGATATTAAATCTGGTTAGCAATGCTGTAAAATTCAATGATCGAAAAAATAAAATAATCGAAGTAAAGTGTATTGATGAAGATGACCATTATAAAATTGGCATCACCGACAATGGACCTGGTATCGATTCCAAATTTCATGATAAGATCTTTAAAATATTTCAAACATTGAACACAAGAGATGAGTTTGAAAGTTCAGGAGTGGGTTTAGCTATTGTTAAGAAAATCCTGGATGAAGAGGGCGGAAAGATCTGGCTTGAATCTGAAATTGAAAAGGGAACTACGTTCTACTTCACTCTTCCAAAATCGGCTATTGATTCTGAAGCCACCTCTACCCTACAAAATGCATAGAAATACTATTAGGAAACCTATTAGATGGTGTTCCGTACAATAGGATCATATAAACGTTGCCATGAATAACAAAACACTATTAATCAAAGGTTTAATAAGAGAGATACCAGCATCTGAATGGGAGGAAATCCGTGATGAGCTGCTTTCCATGTTGTTGTTCTCAGATATAAAGGAAGCCGAAGGCACTATTAATTCAGATACCGGATTAAATGAACATGAGGTCAAGTTGATCAAGAAACTTGCTCAAAACACTGAAGATCTTTACAAACTCTATAAATCAGATCATAACAACGAAACAGGTCAGTAAAAGGACTTATTTTCCTCATTCATTTTTCTTAGCAACAAACTTGGCCGATAACGTTCTTCACAATATTTTTGATAAAGTTCGTTTAATACATTCAATACCTTTTCAATTCCCCATTCATCAGCCCACATCAAAAGTCCTTTAGGATAATTAACACCCTTTGTCATGGAAAGATCAATATCTTTTGCCGAAGCAATTTGATAGTATAAAGCTTCAGCAGCTTCATTGATCAACATAGCAAGTACACGTTCATAAATTTCTTCCGTCAATTCATCTGACAATTCAAATTTCTCTGAAATTTTTTTTCCATCCTCATATAAATAATATCCTCTTCCGGATTTTCGTCCGTAAAAACCACTTTCATAGAGTCTTTTTTGAACTAGAGAGGGCTTATATCTCGGATCAAAAAACATTTGCTCCCATACAGTTTCTGTTACTTTATAATTAACATCGTGACCAATGTAATCCATCAATTCAAATGGTCCCATCTTAAACCCAACGGAGCGCATAGCAGCATCGATCTGACCAAAAGATGCTATTCCTTCTTCAAATATCCTTAACGATTCTCCATAGAATGGACGTGCTACTCTATTTACAATAAATCCAGGAGTATCTTTTGCAGTAACAAGTTCTTTATTCCAATGAGATAGTATTTCGAAAACTTTAGATACTACGTTTAAACTAGTTGAGATAGATGGAACTACTTCAACCAAAGGCATCAGTACAGCTGGATTAAAAAAATGAATTCCTATAATACGTTCAGGAAATTTACTATCTCTGGCAATTGATGCAATGGATAATGATGAAGTATTGGAAGCCAGAACACAATCCTTATTTACATATTTTTCAAGTTCATCAAAAATACTTTTCTTAACTCCAAGGTCTTCGATAACAGCTTCAATAACTAACTGACAAGAATTAAAGTCAGAAATATTTTCGATATATTCTATCCTTCCGGTAATCGAATTTGCAGATTCTTTCAATTTGCCCTTTGATTCAAACTTTTGAAGAGAATCACCAATGCTCTTCTTAGATCGAGTAATAGCAGCCTCGTTTTTATCCATTATTACAACATCATGTCCGGCTGTTGCAGCTACTTGCGCTATGCCGCTACCCATTGCTCCTGCGCCAACAATACCTATTTTATGATCTGTACTCATATGCTACTTTATTCTCCTCTAAATTCAGGTTTTCTTTTTTCCAAAAATGCATTCACTCCTTCATTATAATCATTTGTAGATCCAGCCTTATTTTGTAATATCTCTTCCAATTTCAACTGATCTTCCAAAGAACTATTGAATGAGTTATTCAATGCTTGTTTCGTATATGCAATACCTTTAGTTGGCATATTTGATAATTTTACAGCCATTTCTTTAGAAAATTTCATTAAGCTTTCCGGAGATAAAACCTTATAGATCATACCCATGTTTAAAGCATCTGTGGCCGAAACCTTGTCACCTAATATCATAAGTGCGGAAGCTCTGCCCCACCCTATCAGCCGTGGCAATATAAATGTACCTCCACTATCAGGTATCAATCCAATTTTACTAAATGCTTGAATAAAGGAAGCTTTTTCTGATGCTAAAACAATATCACATGCCAGGGCAATATTAGCACCGGCTCCTGCAGCAACGCCATTAACAGCGGCTATGACCGGTAGTTCAAGGTTCCTAATCCGTGTGATTATTGGATTATAATGCTCTTTTACAATATCCTTGATATGTATTTTCTCTCCCGATGTTACTTCTTCGAGATCCTGCCCAGCACTAAAGGATCGCCCCTCTCCAGTAATCATCACAGCCCTTATGGTTTTATTTGTTGCGGCATCGTCCAGCGCATCTTGAAAAGCTAGAGCCATTTCGCGGTTAAAACTATTCAACACATCTGGTCTGTTGAATTTAATTATTGCTACACCTTCTTCAACTGTATATAATATGGTACTCATGATTTATAAGGTTCTGTAGTTTGTAACAGGAAAGCAAATTAATATAAAAGTACTAAAAGGTACTCGTGATCAATGGCATTTAAATTCCTCAAATGGCTGATCACAACTATCGCAATAATGAAGAGCCTTACAAGCAGTAGAGCCGAATGCACTGGTTAGATGTGTTTTAGTACTGTTACAAAATGGGCATGTAACTGATTTATTTTTACCAATTGCAATAGCTTTCAAATGTTCTTCTGTAGATCTTTCGGGAGGTGCAATGCCATATTCTTTCAGCTTCTGCTTTGCTGAATCACTCATCCAGTCTGTGGTCCATGCAGGGGAAATAACTGTTTTGATCCTGTAATTTGAAATCCCTGTATCACGTAGCACATCATGAATGTTTTCTTCAATGGCATGCATTGCCGGGCAACCTGAATAGGTTGGAGTAATAACGATCTCAAACTGACCACCCTTTTCTTCAACAGACCTTAAAACTCCAAGATCCTTGATATTCAATACAGGCACCTCAGGGTCGGGTACCTGTTCCATTAGTGTTTCAATATAACGTACATCTACCATACAATTAATTACCAGGTTGCATCAGGATAAGCTCTAGGTAAAAATTGCATTTCAGCAAGTATATACCCTAAATGTTCGGTATGATTACCCTGTCGGCTTCCAACTCTTAAAAAATTATTGACAGTGGGGATTTCTAAATGAGCATCTTTAAACCTTGATGTCACAATTTCGTTCCACTCTTTTTTAACAACTTCTGGATCAGGGCCCATTTTTTGTTCTGCTATATTTCTATCCACCTCATCCACATCGAAAAGATCATCAACAAACAGCCAAATTTCATTAACTGCATTTTGTATTCTCCGGTGACTTTCATCTGTTCCATCACCCAATCGTACTACCCAATCCCCACTATGACGTAAATGATAAGCGATCTCCTTGACTGATTTTTCAGCGAATGCTGCAAGAGTTTCATCTTTACTTTTTGTCAGGTTACTATATAATGAAAAGTTGTATGCACTGATAAGGAACTGCTTAATAATAGTCATTGCAAAGTCACCGTTAGGGCATTCTGCAATCAATAAGTTTCTGAATTCTCTGGCGTCCCTTCTATATGCAAGATCATCACAATCCCTGCCTTTTCCCTCTAACTCACCTGCATAATTCAATATTATTTTGGTTTGACCAATATAATCTAAAGCCATATTAGTAATAGCAATATCCTCTTCAAGGATTGGTGCATGTCCACACCACTCACCTAACCTATGCCCATGAATAAGTGACGTATCACCAATTCTTAAACTGTATTCTATTAGGTCACTTTTTATTTTGTCGTTACTCATAACAATCGTCAAGAAATTTGTTTGATACCTGATGGTGTTTTGAAGAAATTTGGATTCCTGTATACCTTATCGTTAGATGGATCAAAGAAAGGTCCCTGATCTTCAGGAGTTGATGCAACAATGTAGTTAGCAGGTACAACCCATATACTAACGGCCTCATTCCGTCTTGAGTAAACATCTCTTGCATTCATCAGTGCCATTTCACTATCGGGTGCTCTTACGCTACCTGCATGTTCATGAGGAGCACCTGTTTTTTTCTGGGTGAATACCTCCCACAAGTCCCATTGAGTATTTTTATTCTCGTCACTCATATTGTTTAATCTTTATTTCAGAATTAGTTTGATCGAATTCAATTGAAATGTTTTTGAGCATATGCTTGAGCAGCCTCACGAACCCATGCTCCATTTTCATGGGCATCAACCCTGGCTTTTAACCTTTCACGATTACAAGGACCATTACCTTTAATCACTGCATAAAACTCATCCCAGTTTATTTCTCCCCAATCGTAATGTCGGGTCTCAGGATTCCATTTGAGTTTGTCATCCGGAAGAGTCAATCCTATTGCCTCAGCCTGTGGTACAGTCCTGTCAATGAAACGCTGCCTCAGAAAATCATTGGAATGTAATTTCACTTTCCATCTCAATAACTCATCACTATTAGGTGAATCGGCATCTGATGGGCCGAACATCATCAATGAGGGCCACCACCATCTATTTATTGAATCTTGAGCCATTTCTTGTTGCTCTTTGGTTCCTTTCATTAAATAAGCCAATATCTGGTATCCCTGTTTATTATGGAAATTCTCCTCTTTACAAATACGAATCATGGCTCTGGAATAGGGACCGTAAGAGCATTTAGCGAGGGCCGTTTGATTAATGATTGCAGCTCCATCTACCAACCATCCAATAGAACCGATATCGGCCCAGTTTTGGGTTGGATAGTTAAATATGGAGGAATATTTGGCCTTTCCGCTGTGCAATTGATCTAACATCTCCTGTCTGTCAGTTCCTAGTGTTTCAGCAGCGCTATATATATATAAACCATGTCCGGCCTCATCCTGGATCTTAGCCAGAAGTATTGCTTTTCTGTCCAAACTGGGTGCTCTGGTAATCCAGTTGCCTTCAGGCAGCATTCCAACAACCTCAGAATGAGCATGTTGCGACATCATTCTAGTCAGTTGTTTTCGATACCTTTCTGGCATCCAGTCTTTAGGTTCAATCACAATTCCAGAATCAATCTTGTTCTGGAAGTCAATTTCTTTCTGTTCTTCAGTTAAGGTACTTTCCATATTCACAAAGGTATGATATTAGGCGTTTTGGCTAATGATAAATATCATTAATTAAACAACATTATTCTCAATTAGTTAAGTCACAAAACAGTATGTATTTCATCATCACTCATTTACTAATTTTTCTAACTTTGCACATTCATAATATTCTGAACATCAATCACTACAACCACTCCAATAATTCAAAAAATATGAATCATTCTTTGATGAAAAAACCAGGATCTGTCGAAAAATCCTGGTTATACTTTCTTTTTATCGGGGTGATTATTGCATCAACACTAAGCTCATGTATCACTACTGAGGATGTAGTCTATTTTCAGGATACGGAAGAACCCATTTTAGATACCATACCTCAGTCAGTTGTTGGGGATCCAGTTATTCAGCACAATGACATGCTTGATGTTCATGTTGCCAGTATTAACATGGAAGCTTCAAGTTTTTTCAACCCTTCTACAAGTGACGCCACTGCTCCTGGCACAAACATGACTAATTATCTGGTAGATTCAAATGGTGAAATCGAGATGCCGCTAATAGGCAGAGTTAAAGTTGCTGGACTTACCACCAAACAAACCAGTGACACATTACGACACTACCTGCAAAAATATCTTGAATCTCCTACAGTTAGAGTATACCTTGAAAGTTTTAAGGTGACCATATTGGGAGAAGTGAAATTACCTGGCGTATATTATATACGAAATGAAAAGGTCTCCTTACCCGAAGCGCTGGGAATGGCAGGTGACATGACCATCTATGGTAATAGAAAAGGTGTGCAGGTAATCCGGGAGCTTGGGGAAAAAAGAGTGTTTATTAATACAGATATGACTACAAGAGACGTATTCAACTCTGATGGATACAATTTAAGACCTAATGATATAGTTTATATTCCTGCCGGTAAAGGCAGGATCGCTTCGGCAGATAATTTCTATCGTATAGCACCGCTTATCATATCAACTTTGACGCTGATATCGTTGCTATACATACGTTTTGATTAATAACAATCACAAATCAAAAATGACAGATCAACAATCTGATTATTCTGTAAAAGATGAAGAGAGAGTAAACCTTAAATTTCTCTTCTTTAAATATTTCGTTCGCTATTGGTATGTGTATGTCATTAGTTTAACTATAGCATTTGCAATCGCATACTATTACAACTGGTATACTACTCCGATCTATAATGCATCATGTACGATACTAATAAAAGATGACAACCGGGGAACTGCGGCTCAGGACTTAATGACTCAGCTCAACACAATCGATAATCAAGGTGGTATTGAGAATGATCTCGAATTGATTAAATCAAGAAAGATCATCGGTAGAACTTTAAGGCGACTCGATTTTGATGTATCATATACTTTAGTTGGAAACATTAAAACAGCCGAACTATATAAGGATTCTCCTATTAAACTTCAATACGACTCATTGTCGTTCAGAATCTATGAGCAAGAAATTGATCTTGAGATTCTCAACAGTAAGGAATACCACATTTCTTATAAACTTAAAAATGACGACGAAGAATATTCCGGAACTTATCCCTTCGACACTGCTATAACCAGTGTTTTTGGAAATTTTAATATAAGCAGAACAAATAAGTTTAGGCATGAAGCGATGGATGACCCATCATATGAAAAACGAAATTTTGTAATCAAGATACATAACTATGATTTCCTTACTGATTATTACAGCAAGAAAGTTAAGATTGATTACATTTCTAAAAAGGCTACAATCCTCAAACTCTCTTTCCAGGATCCGGTTCCTCAAAAGGCCGGTGATTTTCTAAATACCCTATTGGAAGTCTACATACAAAGTGGAATTGACCAAAAAAATGAAATAGCAGCCAATTCATTGAAGTTTATCGATGAACAATTAAGTAAAATCACAGTCGACCTTCATCAAAGTGAACAGGAGCTCGAGAACTTCAAAACATCTCGAGGTATCACCGACCTTGGTACTGAAGCAGAAGCATTTTTAGGAAGTGTGCAAATAATAGATGAACGGATCTCTGAAATAGATATCAAGCTATCATTCCTTGAATATCTTGAAGAATACATTACTAACGATAAGGATATTGAGCAAATATCACCTGCCTCTATAGGTATTGCCGATCCGTTACTACAAAAACTCATCGCACAATTAAGTGACCTGCAGAGTCAAAGAAAAAGTCTTCTCAATTCCACAAAGCCTGACAACCCTCTTGTTATAACACTTAACATTCAAATTCAGAATACCACTGAAGATCTCTTAGAAAATGTAAGGTCAATAAGTGATGGCTTGAATGCTTCCAAAGGACAAGCAGAAATAAGGCTTGATGACATTCAGGAAAAAATTAAAGGAGTTCCAAGCACTCAAAGGGAATTGATGTCGAAGTTGAGGCAAGCCAATGTACGTGAAACACTCTACAATTATTTACTACAGAAGAAAGCTGAGACAGCAATCTTATTAGCTTCAACAATTTCCGATAACTGGATTGTTGATACAGCTCGCGCATCTTATAAACCAGTAAAACCAGTAGCTAGTCAGTCATATACATTTGCATTGATCCTAGGACTTCTACTACCACTCACCTTCATTTATATTGCTGATTTGCTTGATGACAGCATAAAGGATATTAAAGACCTGGAGAATCTAACATCTATGCCAGTTCTTGGAATGATCGGATTTGCAAATGATAAAAATTCACTGGTTGTTGCGACCCGACCTGAATCACAGATTGCAGAAGCCTTCCGTTCACTCAGAACAAATTTGCAATATTTCATGAAGAATTCTTCAAGCAAAAGGATTCTTATTACATCTTCCATCAGTGGCGAAGGAAAAAGTTTTTGCTCTGGCAATATGGCAGCTATATATGCAGTATCAGGTAAAAAAGTGGTGCTTGTAAGCTGTGATCTTAGAAAACCTAAAAAGAATCAGGAGTTCAATCTTAAACAAGACAAAGGTATATCCGACTACCTTATTGATTCAGCTAGCATGGATGAGGTTATTCAGCAATCAAGTCTTGAGAACTTATCGATAATTCTTTCGGGCCCAAAGCCACCGAATCCTGCCGAACTGATTTTAAGTCCTAAAATGGACGAGTTTTTTGAGGAACTTGAAAAGCGTTTCGATATAATAATAATTGACTCACCTCCTATTGGTATCGTAACTGATGGAATGATCCTATCCAAGTACGCAGACCTCACCATTTATATAGTCAGGCAAAATGTAACAAAGAGACAACACATGCATTTTATTGCTAACCTTTTAAATGAGGGAAGAATAAAAAATGCTACCATTCTCTTCAATGCCGTAAAGACTGACAGCCTGGCCTATGGATATGGCTATGGCTATGGCTATGGATACGGATACGGGTATGGATATGGATATTATGATGACGATAAGAAAAAAACTCTAAGATCATTGAAGGAGAAGATTTTTAGTCGGATGAAAACATAATTCCAAAGCACTGAATATTTTAATATCATTCATCGTCTTCTAATTGAGGAAATTACTATTATACCTAAGCAAGAAATTTGATGATCAAACCAAGATTCTTTTAAGAAACACCTCATGGATCTTAGGCTCCAATGTAATTAAGACTGTTCTTGTTTTTATCAAATCTATTGTCATTGCCAGAGGTCTTGGTGTTGAATTCTATGGCATATATGCACTTATCGTTGCATTTGTGATTACTGTACAAGATTTTTTTAACTTAAATATTGGCAATGCCTTTATCAAATTTGGTGCAGAATTCAAAGCGGAAGAAAGAAAGGATAAAGTAGTTGCTCTCATGAAAGCATGCGTATATGCTACAATGGTAACAGCCTCATTATCTGTAATCCTAATAGCATTTCTTATTAATTTTTCATACGACTCTTTTGTTGATCAACCTGGGCTCGAATGGTACATTCTATTATATGCGGTAGCAGATGTAGCTACATTTTTTGATCCTATGGGAAGAAGTATACTTAGACTATACTATAAGTTTAAAATGAATTCAATAGTCCAGACAGCAACTGCAATCATTGAATTCACCTTGGTAACTGCTGCAATTTTTCTATGGCCAACGAACCTTGAAGCTTTTTTTACTGCTGTTATAATTGCAAAGCTTATCAATACCGTGATTAACAATGGAATTGGAGTTTGGGAGTTGCGTGAAGAAATATTTCCATTCATCAACTCTAAAGTAAGTTTGATAAGAGATCGTTTTAAAGAAATTGGTGGCTATGTAATTGGCAATTCTCTTAGTAAGTCATTAAGAACATTGATGAATCAGGGTGACGTTTTAATTCTAGGAGCACTAATGGGACCATCTAATGTTGCTTTCTACGCTGTAGCCAAACGGATGGCTAACATGATTGGTGTTATCAGTGACCCATTCACCATGTCAGCATTCCCTCAATTCTCTGTGTTACTTGCAGAAAAAAAATCAAAAGAAATAAAAATGATGCTGATAAAAATCACGAAAGCTGCCACCTTACCTGCTATCGTTTTCGTGATTGCAAGTTTAATATTTAGTGAATTAGTCATTGAATTGGCTTTTGGAAAAGATTATCTACCTGCAGCAAATCCATTCAAGATACTTATCATAGGCTCTGTCCTTTCTTCACTATTCTTTTGGAATCAATCAATCATGCAGAGCTTTGGTCTTATTGCACTCAGGTTCTATGTTTACCTTATAACAATCCTATTCGGAGGACTAATTTCTTATTATCTGCTCGTGCCTCAGTCTGGGACTGTAGGAATGGCATGGGGACTTGTTATTACAAAGAGTATTATCATTATTACCTTTACCTTTGTGGCGGTAAGAAAATTAAATAGATCCATTGGAATTAATAGCTCCACATAAAAGAACCAAACCTAAGCCTGGAATACTTGATATCACTAGTTATAAACTAGCAAGTTTATCTAGACAAGCCACTGGCTACCTTCGTGTGTTACCTGATTTCATAATAATAGGGGCTGCTAAGGCAGGAACTACATCATTATATAACTATCTCATTCAGCATCCTGGTGTATTAGAATGTTTTAGAAAGGAAGTTCATTATTTTGACAAGAAGTATGCCAATGGACTGAATTGGTACAAAAGTCATTTCCCACTCAGAACCGCAATTGATCAACAACCAGGTAAGATCACAGGTGAGTCATCACCTTACTACCTATATCATCCTCAGGCCCCTGTAAGAATTGCCAAGGACCTACCTGGAAGGAAATTCATATGTCTGCTTAGGGACCCTATCGACAGGGCTGTTTCAAATTATAACCACAGGGTGCGAGCCGGCTTCGAGAATATGCCAATTGAATTAGCTTTCGAAAAAGAAAGTGAACGCATTAAGGGTGAACATGAGAAACTTCTCAATGACTCCAATTATATAAGTTATGCTCATTACCATTTCTCGTATCAGACAAGAGGAAACTATGCCGAACAATTGAAATGGTGGTATCAACATATCCCCAAAGAAGACATTCTTGTTCTGAAGAGTGAATCATTTTACGAAAACAGTAAAGGTGAATTTGAAAAAGTGCTCAGTCACCTTAATCTTCCCTGGCATGATGACATAGCATTCAAAGTATACAATTCTGGAGGTGGTGACTACAAGCAAGTAAACCCTGAACTAAGAAGGAATCTACAGGATCATTTTTCTCCTATGAATGAAGAGCTTTATGAATTGATCGGTGAGAGATTTAACTGGGAAAAATAATAACCTTGACAACGAAGGAGTTAAATCAGATTAATAAGTTGATGAATGGAAATACATCTAACCTTTGGGGTGTAATCCTGCTACTTCTATCACCATCACTTTATTTCAAGCAATTTAAAAACAAGTTCAGGTTCTTGAAATTACAGGGCTCTACAACTAAATATCCTGAAACACCAATTATTTTTTCAGTTGACAAATATGAATTTAACAATAGACATGTAAATCAATTGAAAGTCTATCTTGAGAAACACCTCAAAGATGATTGCTATGCGTCTTTAATACATGGAAGTGCCGGAACCAACGAATTGATCGATTACAGTGACCTTGATGCATTAATAATATTAAAAGATGAAGTATTTAATGATCATAAAAAACTAACTTATGTCGCATATCATTTGTTTGTTTCAAGGAAGTTTATGCACGAATTAGATCCACTACAACATCATGGTTGGTTTGTAATACCGGAATCATACCTGAAAAATTTTAATTCCTCAATTATACCAATTTCACTAATAAGGAGTTCGAAATTACTGACTGGAAATTCAAAATTTAGCATTTCATTAAAGAAGAAAAATCCAACTTATAAGCTTCACAGTATTCTGAAAAATTTAGAAAAAAGAATTAATAACAAAAATACACCTGACAACATGTTCAGCTTAAAGAGCATGTTGAGTGAATTCATGCTTACACCATCATTATATCTCCAGGAAAGATACAATAATGATGTGAACAAGAGTGATAGCTTTGAAATCGCCTCCAAAGATTTTGATCCTAAAGTTTATTCAATTATGAATGAAGTTAGTGATATAAGACTAAAGTGGAGATACAATCCAGGCTCATTAAGGTCGTATTTATTAAAAAAACTAAGAATGTTACCAGGTGGTAGCATTGCATTTTTATCAGGCAGAACAACTGTAGAACTGAGAAATGTTATCGATCATAAATTTTTAAATCGCATGAAAGATCTTGTTAATAACATGGTTGTTTTACTCGATAATCAAAAAGAACAACATTAGAATAATTATCAGAAGAATATTTTGTCAGATGACCCCTAAGAGCATAAATAAAAATATAAATGTAGTACATGTCATCTGGTCTGCAAGTTTTGGGGGAATTGAAAAAGTGGTAATGGATCTTTGCAAAAGCCAGCTCCAACTCCCAGACACATCTCCTTCTATTCTAATTGGTAAAAAAGAAGGTCAATTTCAAAAACAACTTGAAACCTCTGGAGTCCCTCATGTATATGCAGGTTTTAGGAACGGTAAAGATCTAAGTTTTAAGTTATACAAGAAGTTAAGATCGGTTTTTCATGGTGCGGATTTAATTCACATTCATACTTTCAACCCTCTAATAGCGCTGGCAGCATCAACCTCAAGAAAACCGGTACTATATACTATACATGGTAATTTTGGCTTCGGAAGAAAACTAAATAAATTTGAAAAATTCAATAAATTTCTTTTAAAGATATTCCTTAAAAATTATGTAGCCCATATCTCTTGCAATTCCAAATTCACTCAAAATACTGCAATCAACCATTATGGTATCTCCACAACAAATTCAACAATTGTATTTAATGGGATACCAGTTGAACACACCTCATCTCATAAGACAACAATTCAAAATTCAGCAATCAATAAACTCAAAAATAAGTTTGTAATTGGTACAACATCAAGGTTTGCTGGATTCAAAAGAATTGACAGGCTGATCGAAGCATTTAGTTTTATAGCTACAAAAATACCCGACTCTGCCTTACTCCTTGTAGGGGATGGCATCTTAAGAAAAAAATTAGAAGAACAGGTCAATGAATTAAAACTATCAGATAAAGTCATTTTTGCTGGTTATCAGCAAGATGTTGCATCCTATCAGAGCGCCATGGATGTTTGTGTTTTCCCTTCAGAAAATGAACCTTTTGGATTAGTAGCTATTGAAACCCTGTTGCTGGGTAAACCGACAATTGTATTTGAAGATGGAGGTGGAATGAAAGAAATACTAGCTAATACCTATGAAGAAGATATTGTGAAGAACAGCTCTGAATTGTGCAAACGTATTTTACACTACTATCAATTTCCTGTTACGGATATTGAACGAGAAAACAGAGCAAAATTTGCTAAGGGTTTTGGTATAAAAAAGATGGCTCAAAATATTGGAGCCTTGTACATAAAAATATTATCCTGACCACCTTATGAGAAAGGCAGTCCTTGTTACAAATATCCCTAGTCCCTATAGGATCCCATTATTCAACGCGATTGCCGGTCAGTTGAGACAAGATAACATTGAGTTAACAGTTATTTTCGGAAGAAAAACCTATGAAAGAAGAAAATTTGATCAGGTTTCGGAAAGTGAGTTCGAATTTCAATACCGGTTTCTTGATTCAGAAACTATAGACTTCGGAAATCAGGAAAAAACCTACTTTTCATACAAAGGGCTTTTTGCAGAATTACGAAAGATACAACCTGACTGTATTATCATGAATGGCTACACCGTTGCAACCACAATCTTATGGCTCCGTTCATTTCTTAGTAATGTTCCATTTATTGTTTGGAGTGGGTCAATATTTAAATCTGGGAGATTTGATAGTTTAATAAGAAGGATCCAAAGAAAACTGATCATCAGGAGAGCTTCAGCGTTCATCGCATATGGGAGTCTGGCTAAAGAATATCTGATTGAAATGGGAGCTTCGGAAGATGAAGTATTTGTAGGGATCAATACCGTTGACACTCGATTTTTTAAAGAAAAGACAACAATGCTAAAAAGAGACATTGTTAAAGAAGAAAATAAATTCAGTTTAACATATATCGGTTACCTTTCAGCGAGAAAAAATGTCATTGCAGTTTTAAATGTAATGAAAGAGCTGGTTAAACATCGAAAAGATTTTGTCTTGGATATTCTTGGCGATGGGCCAGAGTTGGAAAATTTAAAAAATTTCGTTCTATTAAATAAATTATCGAATCATGTAAAATTTCATGGATTCATTCAAAAGAAAGAGATCCCAATTTTCTTAGCAAAAAGCGATTGCTTCCTATTTCAAACTGACTTTGATATCTGGGGTCTTGTCTTGAATGAAGCAATGGCTTCAGGATGCCTTGTTATCTCTTCTGAAAATGCAGGAGCAACCAAAGACCTTATACAACATGGAGTAAACGGCTATATTGCAGATTACCGTGAACCTGTAGCTGTTGCAAAGATATTGGATGACATCCTTTGTGATCCGAAAAGCTCAGAGGCCATCCGAAGGGCAGCAATGGAATTCATAGAAACCAAAGCATCTGTAGAAATTAGTGCCGCAGGTTTTACCGGAGCTATAACGTATGCATTGGGTCAAAATAAATAACTTTGAAGATTCATAAAAAACAATAATGACTTTTAAGGAATGGAGATTATGGCTAAAAGACTTACCATGGATATTTACATGGTTTGTTTTGATTGTGCTTTTCAGACCTGTCATTGATAACTTTTATTACCTCAAAGAAATCTCGCCATTCCTTTCACCACTTTATCTTGTAGGCGTTCTTACTCCTCTTCTTTGTGTTGTTGCCATCTCCAGGGTTGGTAAACCAAACTACTCCAGGCTTGATACCATAATGAGTTTTTATAGTGTATTAATTGCTCTTTCTTGCTTTTTTCTTCTCATTGGTGATTCATTTTCAATGGACTCAATTGAGTTTACATTAAAACTCACATTACCAGCATTTTTATATTTTTTCTGCCGAAGATTAATCCGTTCTAAAAGAGATCTTATCGGAGTATTTGTAACTTTTCTTTATTCTTCAATTTTTGTTTTAGCTCTTCTCTTATATGAGCTGATCTTCAATCCTATCAGCACTCAGATGTCGAGAGGACTTGAAAGAATACAGGGAAACTTCGCAGATGTGAGCAACTACGCATTTTATGCTACTTGTGGCGTTCTACTTTCAGGGTTCTTCTTTTTTGAAAATTCAAAAAGCAAAAATTCAACAAAGAGAATACTTGCTTTTTTGGCTGTACTTGCAATCAGCCTTTTAATATCAAGCAATATACACCACACGGCAAGTTATGCTGTGATAGTAGCACTTTTCACATTATTCATAATCAACAACCTAAAAGCGCATAAAGGCAGTGCGATTTTTTTCATTTTCACCATAAGTATCCTTGCATATGCAGTTGGAAAAGAAACTATAGATGAAAACATTCGCCCATTGATTGAAACAGACATTCAGGTTTACGAAGGTGAAAAGGATAGTGAAGCTTTATTTCATGGCAGGGTTGGAAGGTGGCAAACATTTCTGGATGTTTTCTTCGAATCGAATATAGTTTCACAATTTATTGGTGTCCCTTCAAGTGTGCAAAAGCCATTCAAGTACATTTCAAAAGGAGCACACAATGACTATTTAAGGATTCTGATGTTTACAGGGTATTTAGGTCTGGCAACGTATTTGATCTTTTTGTGGTCTATCTTTAAAAGGTCACTAAAGAGAGGCACTTCTGTTAAGTTTCTTGGTTTAGGTGCACTTGCCATTATTGGATTGTATTCTGTGAGCACTACCCCTTCGCTTTATGCACCACTATTATATGTGCTTGTGCCTGTAACTTGCATCCTTGCCTTGCCAGAGACCAATTCGAAAGAGAATTTATGAAGTATACAGTTTTGATCTTAGGAAAACTTCCTCCACCTTTTATGGGGCCCTCGATTGCTACCTCTATTCTTCTTAACTCAGAACTAAAAAGCAACTTCAATCTGATCCACTTAGATACCAGAGCACATAAGGATATCAATCAGCTGGGTAAAATAAGATTCAACAAATTATTTAAAAATATTAGCATCTACTTTAAGTTATATAAATTAATAACCCGTGAACAGCCCGACCTAGTCTTGATCCCTATTTCTCAGACCAACATTGGGTTCATTAAGGACTCCTTTTTTATTTGGGTATGTAGATTAAAAGGTGCAAAAGTATTGATCCAACTCCGTGGCAGCGGATTCAGACATTGGGTAGAGAATACTCAAACAGTTGTCAGGAAATATGTAGACTACACACTATCTTATCCAAAAGGTGTGATTGTATTAGGTGAAAAATTAAGATATCTCTTCGAAAATTATTTTAAAAACGAACAGATTCATGTAGCACCAAACGGTGCGAATTATGAACTTCCGGCACACAACTATACAAGTGACCATCCTGTTAGATTAATCTACCTTGCCAATCTTCAGTCATCAAAAGGAATCGAAGATGTGATCGAAGCCATGATATTTCTAAAAAAGATAACCGAATTCCCATTCACACTTGATGTTGTAGGTAACTGGCGAAATAGGGAAACTGAACACAGGTGTAAATTGATGGTAACAAAAAATCAATTACCCGTTACTTTTCACGGACCAGCAACTGGTCAAGATAAATTCGAATTTTTAATGAATTCGGAAGTATTTATCTTCACTCCAAGAGAATCAGAAGGACACCCCTGGGTAATTATTGAAGCAATGGCAGCAGGATTGCCCATCATTTCAACTGATCAGGGAGCTATAACTGAATCGGTGATAGATGGAATGAACGGATTTATTGTAGACTCAAAGAGTCCAAAACAAATCGCAGATAGGTGTTTTAGCCTAATAAGCAATCATTCAAAGAGGCATGAAATGGGTTCAATCTCCAGAAGCCATTATCTCAAGAATTTCACAGAATCCAAACTAGTCGATAATTATACAAATATCTTTAAAAAGGCAATTTCATATAATTCATAACTTATTGATTTTATGTGTATTATAGAACGTATTTCCTAACGACCTCACTTTTTAGTGATTCTATTTTTAAGTAACTTTGTGTTCCTTAATAATCCCCTGTTATTCTCAGTAAAATTGAATTAATCCTTATACACTGATATTAGGGAGTTTGAATTGAATATTGACAAATGGAGCAACTGACTCAAAATTTGAAAGATGGAAAAATGGAACTGCTTGAAGTTCCGTTTCCGGCTGTAGAAAAAGGTCAGGTACTAATAAGGAATCACCATTCACTTATTAGTACCGGTACAGAAGGGAAAACAGTAAAAGATGCAAGGCTTGGATATATAGGAAAGGCCAGGGCCAGGAAAGAAGAGGTTAAAAAAGTAGTTGTTGCAGCAAAAACATTTGGGGTTAGAAATACCTACCGAATGGTGATGAACAAACTAGATGCTCCATCACCTCTTGGTTATAGTTGTGCCGGTGAGGTCATTGCCATTGCAAATGATGTGAAAAATTTCCGGGTTGGAGATCTTGTAGCATGTGGAGGAGTTAGTGCCGTGCATGCCGAAGTGGTTTCTGTTCCTGTAAACCTGTGTGTCTTAATCCCGGAAAAAGTAAGTACCAAAGAAGCATCTTTCACCACTGTAGGAGCTATTGCATTACAAGGTATACGCCAAGCCGACCTTAAACTTGGAGAGAATTGTGCAGTTATCGGACTTGGATTAGTAGGTCAACTTACTGTTCAAATGCTGAGAGCTTCAGGAGTGAAAGTAATAGGTATCGACCTTGACGATAACATGATCAATATAGCTTCAGCAAACGGATGTGACCTTGTATTGAATAGAAACCATACCACACTTGAAGAAGAAATTTCTGAATTCACAAAAGGATTTGGTACCGACTCAGTGATTATAACTGCTGGTTCAACATCAACCGACCCAGTAGATCTTGCAGGTGCCATATCCAGGAAAAAAGGGAACGTAGTGATAGTTGGCGGAGTACCTACTGGATTTAAAAGACCAAATTACTTTAAAAAAGAACTAGACTTAAGAATGTCCTCATCATATGGACCAGGAAGATATGATTCGAATTATGAAGCGCATGGGATTGATTACCCATATGGTTATGTGAGGTGGACAGAGAACAGGAACATGCAAGCATTTGTTGACCTGATAAATGAAGACAAGATCAATATATCCAAACTCCTTACTCATACTTTTAAATTCAATGATGCACCTCAGGCATATGATCTGCTTCTGAACAGACATGAACCATATGTTGGTATGGTGCTCGAGTACGACCTCAATAAGAAATTAAAAAAATCTGTTAAACTTGTTGACAACAAACCTTCTGGGGAAAAGCCCGCAGTCGGGTTGATAGGTGCTGGTTCTTTTGGTCAGAATTTTTTGTTGCCAGCAATGAAAAATAAAGCTGATCTCATTGCAGTAGCTACATCACGACCTAACAATGCAGTTAACATTGCCAGGAAATTCGAATTCAACCATGCTACTTCAAATGCTGAGGAAGTCATTTCAAATAGCGACCTGAATACTATATTCATTGCCACCAGGCATGATTCACATGCAAAGTATGTTATCAATTCACTACAGCAAAATAAAAATGTTTTTGTAGAAAAGCCGCTCTGTTTGTACCCTGAAGAACTTGATCAAATAATTGAAGCATACACAAAATCAGGATCGAAATTAATGGTCGGTTATAACCGTCGTTTTTCACCATTTGTTCAACAGATAATGGCAAGTATCTCCAAAGAACTTCCAAAATCAATAAACTACAGGATTAATGCAGGATTTATTCCTTCAGATCATTGGATTCACGATCCTAAAGTTGGTGGTGGAAGAATTATTGGTGAAGTATGTCATTTCATAGATCTGGCAATGTTCATTTCAGGTCATCCCATAGTGAGCGTTTCTGCAAGAGCATTGAGAGACAGTGGAAATAAAGAGGAAACCTTAGTGGTGAATCTGGATTTTGAAGATGGGAGCATTGCTTCGATCTCTTATTTCAGCAATGGGAACAAATCTCTTAATAAAGAAAATATAGAAATTTTCTGCGGCGGAGAAGTGTTTTTAATTGACGATTTTAAAAGCCTTACCTCCTACTCCAGCAAAACTGAAAAAACTTCTGGTAATCAGGATAAGGGTCATAACAATGAAGTATCTGAATATCTTAATGCGGTGGCGAAAGGTACGGATAGTCCAATTTCTTTTAATGATCTTATATTAACCTCACACGCTACTTTTTGCGTTATCGAATCATTAAGAAATAATGGCGAAAGAATTCCTGTCAACATAGGCAATCTTGAAAACAAGAGTACTGAAGATTGATATGACAGATATTGTATTCCTTTTATCAGAAAGCATTTCTGATACCATTAAAAATCTTGTATTACCATTTAATAAGTTACCTCAGAAGCCGGGAAATGATAAAGTTCACCTTCAGAAAGTAATTGAATGGATAAAGATCGCATCAAAACATGGCAAAGGAGGAGTTAGTAGTCATTATAGTTTATTAACCGGAGGATGGCTTCATCCTTTTCCTGAAACAACTGGATATATCATTCCTACTTTATTTGATTACGTCAATTTTTCTGGTGATAAAAAATACCATGATCTGGCAGTTAGTCTCACCCACTGGTTGTGTGATGCCCAACTTGAGAACGGTGCTTGCATGCAAGGGAACTATAATATGAATAAGGGTAAAACAGCTCCTATCATATTTAATACAGGACAGAATATACTTGGTTTTCTGAGGGCATATAAAGAGACATCTGACAATAAGTTTCTGGAAAGCGCTATAAAAGCAGGGGATTTTTTGGTAAGCAGCACAGATGACAAAGGTGTTTGGGACAAGAATTTACACCGTGGATTGAAACACACGATCAATGTTCGGTGTTCATGGTCGCTTTTATTATTAAACCAAATTTACCCAAATCCTGATTACACCAGGGTAGCCATAGCTAATCTGAACTGGGCCAAAGAACAGCAGTTGCCAAATGGATGGTTTAATTATGGTACAAGCAGAATTGGCGGACTACCAAATACCCATTTCTTGTCATACACCTGTGAAGGTTTTCTTGAATCGTACAGAGTTACTAAAAACACTGACTACCTATCGGTCGCAAAGGTCACTGCCGACAAAATGCTGGAGCTTTTTGAAGAACGAAAAATGTTGTATGCATTCTGGGATTCAAAATGGAAGAATCATGGAAAGCGATTTAAGTTTTTAAAAGGGAGATTTATCTGCATGACTGGCAACATTCAGATCTCTATAGTTTGGATGCAATTGTTTGAAGAAACAGGCGATAAAAAATATCTTGCTGCAGCAAGAAAAATGCTCAACTATATAAAAACACTTCAGGATATTTCTTCTGGCAAAGAGGGAATAGAAGGCGGGATAAAAGGATCATTCCCTGTTTATGGCAGCTACTCTACTCTGATGTATCCTAATTGGGCAGCAAAATACTTTGCTGATGCCATGTTGCTAAAAATAAAGTTACAGGAGGCATGATGCAGATATCGGAACCGGATATTTCTAATGACCTGGGAATAGTTGACAACACTTTCGATCAACTTCACGAATATCTTGTTGAAAATGATTTCAAAGGGTGGGAATATGATGATCTGCTTGCTTCTAAATTTGTAAGTGCATTAACTTTTAATTTTTTATGGCCTAAGATAATAGCTGTCCAGATTTCAAAAAGGTCACCAATCAATTTAAGGCCTTTACTGGGAGTTCCTAAGTTACGAAGCACCAAAGCATTCGGTTTTATGCTCAAAGGCTACCTATTAAAA
>Ga0055584_100001505_pt1 | contig 22877 bp, 18 predicted proteins | sample OSDHelmetaG_FD_58716 | JGI IMG/M metagenome (GOLD analysis project Ga0055584, IMG submission 58716) | Pelagic marine sediment microbial communities from the LTER site Helgoland, North Sea, for post-phytoplankton bloom and carbon turnover... | ecosystem: Environmental > Aquatic > Marine >...
TATTCCGTCCAGACATAAATAAACCCGGCACTTGGCCGGGACTCAGCCGCGCATAATAACTCCACATTTGGCGGTTTGCAAAGGGTTCGGGTTATCATTCGCCGACTATGGACGCCCAGACAATTACTCTCGGAATAGAAACCAGCTGCGACGAGACCGGCGTGGCGCTTTATAGCGCCGAAAAAGGCCTTATCGCGCATGCACTGCACAGCCAGGTTGACCTGCATGCTGTTTATGGCGGCGTGGTGCCGGAGATTGCTTCGCGCGATCACATTCGAATGCTTTTGCCATTAATTCAACGACTTATGGATGAAGCGGGAATCGAAAAGCCGGACGCGATCGCGTATACAGCCGGTCCAGGCCTCGTGGGCGCGCTGATGGTTGGTGGCGGGATGGCCAATGGCCTCGGGCTGGCCTGGGATTGTCCGGTTATTGCTGTCCATCACATGGAAGGCCACTTGCTGGCACCGATGCTGGAGGAAAACGCGCCTGAATTTCCGTTTCTGGCGCTGCTGGTCTCAGGTGGGCACACCCTTTTGATCGCGGTCCGGCAGCTCGGCGATTACAAAATACTGGGCACAACGCTCGATGACGCAGCGGGCGAGGCCTTCGACAAGACTGCCAAACTGCTGGGTCTGGGTTACCCGGGCGGGCCATTGCTTGCGGCGCTGGCTGAAGAAGGGAACGATGCGGCCTATGCCTTTCCGCGACCCATGCTCAACAAGCCAACGCTGGATTTCAGCTTTAGTGGCCTGAAAACGGCCGTCATGCTCGAGGTTCGAAAGGCCGAGGCGGCCGGCGAAATCGAGTCCTGTCGGGCTGACATTGCGGCGTCGTTTCAACGCGCGGCGGTCGACACGCTGGTTGGTAAGGCGCTGAAAGCGGCGAAAGCTGAAGGCCTCGAAAGAATCGTTGTGGCCGGGGGCGTTGGCGCCAACCGTTTGCTTCGTTCCGAAATAGCAGAGCGCTTTACAGGCGAAGTGTTTTACCCTCGATTTGAATTCTGCACCGACAACGGTGCAATGATCGCTGCCGCTGGCGCCTTCCGATTGGCAGAGGCTACGGCTGCATCAGAAATCCGGGCACAAGCGAGATGGTCGCTTGATACGCTTACCGTACCGCGTACGCAATAAAACAGGAATAAGGGATCATGGACAAGATTTTTCTCGACGAACTCAAGGTCGACACAGTCATCGGCATATGGGAGTGGGAGCGTCGAATTCGGCAAACGGTGATCATCGACCTTGAAATGAGCGCTGACATTGCAAAGGCTGCGGCGACTGACGATGTCGCCGATACCTTGAATTACAAATCGGTGGCAAAGCGAGTACAGAGTTTTGTCGCGGATTCGAGCTTCCAGCTCGTGGAGACCCTCGCTGAACGAATCGCGAGCATTATTCGCGAAGAGCATGGTGTCGCATGGGTCAAGGTCCGGGTCAACAAACCCGGTGCCATCCGAGGGTCCAAGGCGGTCGGCGTGTTAATCGAGCGCGGCGAACGGCCAGACTGATGGCGCTCGTGTTTCTGGGGCTTGGCAGCAATCTGTCCCCCGAAGAAAACTTGCGTCTTGCGATCCGGGAACTCCGGTCGCGGTACGGCGACCTGACTCTGTCTTCTGTTTATGAGAGTCCCGCTGTCGGTTTCGAAGGCGCTGATTTTCTGAACCTCGTCGTGGGATTGCGGTCTGACGATTCACCGCTCGAAATCTGTGCCGAGATAGAGCTTATACATAATGTCGCGGGTCGGGTTCGCGGTAGCGAGAAATGGGAGTCACGCACTCTTGATATCGACCTGCTGCTTTACGATGACCTGATTCAGGATGAGCGGCCCGTGCATGTTCCCCGCGAGGACATATTGCAGTTCAGCTTCGTTCTGCGTCCATTGGCTGAGATAGCCCCGGACCACGTACATCCGCTAACCGGGAAGACATTTCATGAGCACTGGCAGGAATTTGATGCCGATAGTCAGCCTCTTAAGGAGATGAAGGTTGTTTGGTAGCGAAGATCAAATACGGAAACTCACTTACCTGATTGCTTTCGCCGGGTTAACAGCTTGCGGCGGTAGCAGTGGCATTGGCGGCAATACGTCAGTGGCTCCGCCAGAACCTCCCGCAGCCTGCAGCAATGACGCTCAGAAGCAGTTCGTTCTTCAAGGTCTGTATGACTGGTATTTGTGGAACGACCTGCTGCCATCCGATATCAATATCTCCAGTTATTCATCACCGGAAGAATTGGTTATCAGCGTTACTACTGATTTTGGACCTCAGGACTCAAATGGTGACCCGATAGATTTTTTCAGTTCGGTTGGCTCTCTTGATGCCGACCAGCAGTTTTTTGGCGAGGGCAAGTTCGAGGGCTTCGGCTTCGGTTGGCGATTTGAGGACGCGGAAGAGACCGATTTCCGAATTACACGAACCTTCGCAGACAGTCCTGCAGACATCGGCGGACTGGCACGTGGGCAACGAGTAATTTCTCTGAACGGACGCGCGGTAAATGACATTCAGAGCGCAGAGGGCGTCGGCGATTTCTTCGATGCCAATGACTCGGTCGATTTTGAAGTGCAGCCTGTGCTTGGGGTCGCGTTTCAAACCGGAGCGATCGACAAAGCCATCGTTACCATCCCGCCAATACCGAAATGGGAAGTCATCGATGCTGGAAATGGTCGAAACGTTGGCTACATGGAATTGTCGACATTCATCAGCACGGCGGATCCTGAGTTCGAAGTAGTGTTTGGGGCCTTCGCCCTGGCGAACGTGACGGAGGTTATCATCGACCTGCGTTACAACGGCGGCGGATTAGTGAATACGGCCGAATTGCTGGGTGACTATCTTGGTGGGCTGGTTGCAGAAAACCTGGTTTTTTCGAATACCGAATTCAACGCAGATCGTGCAGCCCAATTCAACGAATCCGAGTTCCTGGAGCGTCGCGGAAATTCGATCGGCCTGTCGCGGCTTGCAGTGATCGCGTCCCGCGGGACGGCATCGGCCAGTGAGCTGGTGACCAATAGTATGATTCCCCACGTTGACGTTGTAATCGTCGGCGACCGGACTTTCGGCAAGCCTGTTGGGCAGATCGGCCTTGAGTTTTGCGACAAGATACTGCGCCCAACATCGTTCAGAACGACGAACGCGCTGGGAGACGGCGACTATTTCGACGGTCTGCCTGTCGACTGCGAAGCCGCAGATGATTTGAGCGTAGCCGTAGGCGATCCTCAGGATCCCAACATGGTAGCTGCGATGACCTATTTTGATACCGGTGCGTGCCCGGTGGTAGCGGTTCAGTCACAAGACCAGTTTAAGGGCGTAAGACAGAGTCGATCTCCCGAGCGCGAAAGACAACGGCCGCCACATCGGGAACTGCTGGACGCCTATTAAGCTGGAAGCCAATTAAGCGACCGGATTATCAACCGATAGACCGACCACCGTCGACGGGAATGACTTGTCCGGTTACGTAGGTCGCATCTCGAAGCAGGTAGAGCACACAGCCCGCAATGTCTTCAGGGCTTCCAGCCCGTTGCAACGGTATCTGATCCAAAATGTTCTGCTGAACGGACTCGGTCATGCCGTTCTCCGGCCAGAGAATCGCGCCGGGTGCGACACCGTTGACCCGAACATCGGGCGCGAGGTCCTTGGCCAGCGAGCGCGTCAGCATCGCAAGCCCCGCTTTCGCCGAACCGTACACCGGATGATTCCTAAGCGGGCGGTCCGCATGTATGTCGACGATGTTGATTATTGCCCCGTTCGAATCGCGCAAGTGGGATGCCGCAGCCTGGGACAGGAATAACGGCGCTTTAAGATTACTGCCGACCAGTTCGTCCCACTGTTTCTCATCAATGCTGCCGACCGGTGTCGGGTAAAAGCTGGAGGCATTGTTAACGAGGCCGTCCAGACGGCCACCCCACTCCAGCACGGTATTTATGAGTAAGGGCAGGCGCTCGATGTCCAGAAGGTCCGATTGAATGGTCACTGCGGAATCTGCGCGAATGCCGTTGAGCCGGTTCGCGAGATTCTCGGCATCTGCTGCGGACCCCCGATAATGGATAGCAACACGCGCGCCGTTTTCGTGCAGGCATGTCACAATGGCCGCGCCAATTCGTCGGGCAGCGCCGGTAACGAGAATAACTTTGTCGTTGAGTGTCTGTTCTGGCATGACATCATTCATAAAGACTTTATCGCGTACATGCAATACGAACAGCCAGCTTCACTTCCCAGGCCTGACGAACTGAGTGCAGAGCACAGCGCCCGGGTGCGGGACTATTTGCACGAAAAAATCGCAGATGCAGGCGGCCACATCAGCTTCGCGGAGTTCATGCATGAGGCTTTGTATGCACCGGGCCTGGGCTATTACACCGCAGGTTCGGCGAAGTTTGGCGCGGACGGTGATTTTGTCACCGCCCCTGAGGTTTCTCCGGTGTTCGGGCGAGTCCTGGCTCGACAATGCGCGGAGGTGCTCGGCGAAATCGATAACGGCGAAGTGCTGGAGATCGGAGCGGGGAGCGGTCGCCTGGCTGTGGATATGCTGAGCGCGTTTGACGCGCTTGACGCTCTGCCAGCGGCGTACCGGATTCTGGAAGTGTCGCCCGACCTGGCAGGACAGCAACAAAAAAAACTGCGTGAAGAACTGCCGCAGCTCGTCGACCGGGTCCAGTGGCTATCGGATTTGCCGCCAACATTCAGCGGTGTTGTCGTCGCGAATGAAGTCCTCGACGCACTTCCAATTGAGCGATACGTGCGGCGAGCCTCTGGCGTATTCCGGCTTTGCGTAACGACAGACGGCGAGGAATTTGCCTGGTTGGAGGAAAAAGCGCCCGAACGTCTTGAAGCGGCGGTGCTGGCGATTGAAGCGGATATCGGTCTGGTTTTTCCGGAGGGCTACACGTCGGAAGTTTCTATGGCGGCTCCGGCCTGGATCGCTGACATCGCCAGGTCTCTCAACCGTGGCGCTTTGTTTTTGTTCGACTACGGTGTTTCACGGCGGGAATACTACGCGCCGGACCGGTCCGACGGATGGCTGCGCTGCCACTATCGACATCACGCACACAGCAACCCGCTGATCCATCCCGGTATCCAGGACCTGACCGCCTGGATCGATTTTTCATCGATCGCCGCTGCAGCCTGCGACGCCGGGTTGGATATCCTCGGATACCAGACGCAGTCTCAGTTTCTCATGGGTGGCGGACTTGAAATCGAAATGCAGGGGTTCAGGGATTTGCCGATGGCTCGACAGCTTGAATTGTCGGGCCAGATCAAAACACTTACTCTCCCCGGAGAGATGGGGGAGAACTTCAAATGCATCGCGCTGGGACGCGGTGATATCGCTACCCCATCTGCGTTCAACTTTGCTGACAGGACACAAACACTTTGACGACATTACAGATAATTATTCTCGCGATTGTTCAGGGATTGACCGAGTTCCTGCCCATCTCGAGTTCTGGCCACCTTGTCCTGGTTCCTTACTTGTTCGAATGGACCGATCAGGGGCTCGCATTTGATGTCGCCGTGCATTTCGGTTCTCTGGCCGCCGTTTGTATTTTCTTTCGAAAAGACATCGCGTCGCTCATTTCCGGTGGCGTGCAGGTCTTAGGTGGCAATGTGAAGACGCCGGAGTCGCGCATGGCATTGGCTATTGCGCTCGGCACGGTACCTGCCGCTTTGGCCGGACTCCTGTTCGCATCCTGGATCGAGCAGAATCTTCGCGACCCCGCGATAATTGTCTACACGCTTGCCGGCTACGGAATCCTGATGGCACTTGCTGATCGCTACGGGCGCCGGGAAAGAAATATCACGGGCGTTGGATATAAGGACGCTTTTGTCATCGGTTGTGCGCAGGCTCTGGCGCTGGTGCCCGGTACGTCCCGGTCGGGAGTCACAATTACGGCAGCCCGAATGCTGGGATTCGAACGGCAGGATGCGGCTCGATTCTCATTTTTGTTGTCGGCACCGGTGATCCTGCTGGCGGCGGGTTACAAGTTCGTCGAGATGATCACGAGCGACCTTAGCGTTGCATGGGGACAACTTGGTCTGGGCGCGTTGGTATCTTGTGTCGTTGCCTACATCAGTATCGAGTTCTTTATGCGAGTTGTCACCCGGATTGGCCTGGCACCATTTGCGATTTACCGGCTGATTCTGGCGGCCGTCATTTTGTACGCATTGGTCTAGTTCCGGGTTTTGGCCTGCACGGATATCTTGTAGTCGGCCACGGCCTTCTGGCGGGATTTCTGAATTGCAGCGGGTATTTTCGAACCACTATGCTGCGCGGCAATATCGGCTGTGTTGACAGTGCAGGCAGCGCCAAATGCGTGACGCAAATAATCGGCCTGGGGGTAGGGCTCGTGCTCGAGTCCCTCGCGACCCCGGGCGTCCGCTTCACAGGAAATGAGGAACTGCTCGAAGCGCTCCGGCCGTCGGAACGCATCGCAATTTTCGAGAAGACTGACGATCGTCGTGCTCTTGAGTTCCAGCGCTCGATGGCAATGCGTATGGAACTGCGCCACCATCGTGGCGAGGTTGCGACAGGACTTGGGTACAGGAAGGCGTTCGCCCATGCGCTGAATGAGTTTGACACCGCGAATCTCATGACCAGGATGACTCGGGAGCTTGTCTATTGACGTTGTTGCTTTTCCAAGGTCATGCGTGAGGGCAGCGAATCGGACTTCGAGATCAGCGCTGAGACTTTCGGCCTGATCAAGAACCATCATCGTATGCAGGCCGGTATCGATCTCCGGGTGCCATTTTTCGGGCTGCGGTACGCCGAACAATGCGTCGACTTCCGGGAAAAGGCGCTGTAGCGCCCCGCAGTTGCGCAGTACCTCGAAAAATACCCGGGCGTTCGTTCCGCGCAACGCCTCCTCGGTCTCCCGCCATACGCGATCGGGCACCAGTGCATCAACTTCACCGTCCGCCACCATGCTGCGCATTAGCGCCATCGTTTCGCCGGCGACTCGAAATCCAAGCCCTCTGAATCGCGCCGCGAATTTCGCCACTCGCAGAATCCGGACAGGGTCCTCGCCGAACGCATCGGAAACGTGGCGCAGGACTTTGTTCTGGATGTCGGGCAGTCCGCCGTAAGGATCGATCAGTTTGCCGTCGCTGTCTTTTGCAATCGCGTTGATGGTGAGATCGCGGCGTGACAGGTCATCTTCCAGAGAAACGTCCGGCGAGAAATCAAACGCGAAACCGTGATAGCCGGGCGCCGTTTTTCGTTCAGTCCTGGCCAGGGCATATTCTTCATTTGATTTCGGGTGCAGGAATACCGGAAAGTCCTTGCCTACCTGCCGGTAGCCGTCAGCCAGGAGTTCGTCCGGTGTTGCGCCCACGACGCACCAGTCTCGTTCCTTGTGCGAGATACCAAGCTGCTCATCGCGAACAGCACCACCAACGAGATAGATATGCATCGTGGAATTGTAACCGACATTAACGGTTGACGTTCCGGCCACGGAAGCAGCAGAGTTGGCGTATGACGAGATTCCTGATCATGGTCATTTTGTGTACCTCACAGACGGCCTGCTATTACACGCAAGCCGCATCGGGCCAATGGGAGGTCTTGCGAAAACGAGAATCCATTGAAAAGATCATCGATGACCCTGAGACGCCGCCTGCGCTTGTCGAGAGGTTACGACTTCTTGACGAAGCACGGGATTTCTCTATTGAGGTTCTTGGGCTGCCGGACAACAAGAGCTACCGAACTTATACTGATCTGGAGCGCGACTACGTGGTGTGGAACGTATTCGCCGCGCCTGAGTTCTCCCTGCTACCCAAAACCTGGTGCTATCCCGTTGCTGGCTGCGTGAGCTACCGCGGTTATTTCTCGAAAGACGATGCGATGAAAGAGGCAGAGCGACTGAAACAAGAAGGCTTCGACGTCGCCATGGCCGGCGTTGCTGCGTACTCAACGCTCGGCAAATTCAACGATCCTGTTCTGAGCACCATGATGCGATGGGATGACATCGACCTGATAGCGGTCCTCATTCATGAATTGGCTCATCAGCTTGTCTACGTTAAGGACGATTCAGCATTCAACGAGTCCTTTGCGACCGCCGTCGAAGAAATCGGTGTTCGACTCTGGCTTGAATCGCGTGGAGAGATGGAGACCATGGCCGACTATGTCGCCGGTCGGGAACTGCAGCAGTCGCTGATGAAATTTGTCGTGAAAGCAAGAGCGGACCTCATTGATGTGTATGAATCGGATATCGCGATTGAGCTCAAGCGAGTCCAGAAGCGCGAGCGTCTCAAAGCGCTTGCCGGAGACGTTGCAGCCGAACTGCAGCGCAACGGCAAAGAGGCGGGAGGCTGGTTGAGCGGCGAACTGAACAATGCCCGCTTAATCTCCACGACCCTGTACGAGGGTAAGCTGCCGGCCTTCCGGGCTCTGTATCGGCGATGTGAAGAAAACCTGGCCTGTTTTTACGAAGAGGCGAATCGTCTGGCCGACCTGAATGCCGCAGAACGAGAAATCGCGTTATCGGCTGGCGACCTGCTCTATCTCAGCGGTGGAATGAACGAGCAATAGCTCGTCTGACAAGCGTCGTATTTCGCCAGTCAGGCGCCAGTGAAATATCGTTTGCGCCGCGAGTACCCGTTTGACGTACTTACGGGTTTCATTGAACGGAATGTTTTCGATCCAGATGCGGGCGTCGATGGTGCCGTTTTCCGGCAACCAGCGATCGACCCGGTTCGGGCCGGCATTATAGGCGGCCGTCGCAATGACCTGATTACCACCGTATCGCTCGGCCATCTGCCCGAGATAGGTTGTGCCAAGCCGAATATTACTTTCGGGATCGACCAGTGTCGCGAGACCGGAATAGGGCAGTTTTATCTCCTTCGCTACATTCCGACCCGTCGACGGCATTAACTGCATCAAGCCGATGGCGCCTGCGCTCGAGCGAACGTCTCGCATGAACAGGCTCTCGCTGCGCGCGATCCCGTAGGCCCAGGTCGACGAAATACTCGCCAGCGAGGAGAACGTTTCGAACGTCTCCTGATAGGGCAGCGGGTAACGGATCGCCAGATCATCGTATTCCCCGAGACTGGCAGCCGCCGATATTGCCCGGGAGTGCCAACCCCAGCGATGCGCCAGGATCGCCGCCTGTATCTTGTCCTCGTCAGACAGGTTACGAATGATCGTATCCCACTCGGACCGACCGCGACTGTCCTGTCCCACGTAAAAAAGCTCTCGTGCACGTATAACTTCTGGTCGCTCCTCAAGTGCCGAGAGCGTGCTTTCATTGGCCGTCAGAACCGCATGATCGAGCACGTAGGACTTGCCCAGTTTGTCGGCCGCGAGAAAGCCGTAAAAACTGCGTTCCAGTCTGAGCGACTCAAGGTCCGCTATCGCATTCAGAGGCTGTCCCGATTCGATTTCCCCGATAGCACGCCAATAACGCCATTCCTCAGAGCTTCGTTCCGACTCCGCCATCTGGGAGATATCGGTGAGCAGGCGTTCCCAGCGACCCTCGCGCAAGCTGACGCGGGCGCGCCAGCGAAGAACTTCATCGCTCTGTGCGGCTGGTGGGAGCTTTGCCAGCAGTTTGTATGAGCCGGGCAGATTATCCCGCGCTGTCCAAAGGGCAATGTGTTGCGCGGTTAGAAACTTCTGCGATTCCGTAAATTTGTGTTTGCCCGATACCCGGTTCCAGAGTTTGAGGGCAATTTCCGGGTCGCGATAGGTCAGTCGTTCGCTCGCATAAACCAGTTGCTCTCGCAGTGTCTCGTCGCCGGATCGCTTCCTTTTTTTGCTCAGGAAGTCCTCAGGATTCGACTGTGCTTTTAGCCACTCGGTGGCGGTATCGACGTGCTGCTGGTCTATATTTTTTGCCAGCCATCGCGCCATCGTGAAGTTTCGTTCCTCGATCGCCAGATCGTAGCGCTTCTGATACTCGGCGAGGCCCAGCAATTTGCGATCGTCGAGGTAGTCGAATACCGGGTCACATTCACTGACCTGGCTTGTGCCGACGAGCCACAGCTCAAGTGCGCGTTGCTCTACCCGCTTATGCCGTTCGGCTTCGATCTCGGCCTGTAATGCCAGGCAGTCGAGTTTCTCGATATCCTGACCTTGATAGAACTGCTCGTAAATCCCGAGGTAGCCGGCGAGGTCGCCATTTTTGACGAAATTGAGCGCGTGGCGATAGCGAAGGTCGCGGGCGGTACGCAGGGTTCCGTACTGCTGAACAAACGACTCCACCGCCTCATTCGATACCGAGTTGATGTTTTCTCTAAGCCAGGTTGCGCGAAGATCCGGCCAGAGCGCGTATTGCTCAAGCGTCTCTCGCTCGACATCAGAGAGATCATCGATAGCGGACCAGTCGCCGCGTTCTACGGTGTCGTAGACGTCCCGAAATAATTCGCGTTGCCGTTCGATGAGCGTGGTGCTGTCCGCGAACGCCACCGGAGCCGTGACCGCAGCAAGGACAAAGAGTCCGACGGTCACACAAAATCGGCTGGCGGCTTTCGGCAGAATCATCTGTCAGGCATTACCTCATGGGCGAGCCATCAGTCTAACGAATCTGGAACATCAACGCTCGGTCGCCGCGACGTATATTCAAGAACAGAATGTCATAACGGGAGGCCACGTCCCTGAGATCCTGAAGATTCTGGACCTTCAAGCGATTGACGTGAGTTATGAGGTCACCGGTACGCAGTCCGCGCTGGGCGGCCGGTGTACCTTCCTGTACCTCATTGATCTCAATTCCGTCCTCACCGGCCGTTGACGCGGCGGCAAATATCGAACCGGCAAGTCCCGGGTGAATCTCCTCACCCAGCACCATCTGACTTTCTGCCCTGCCCAGTTCGGCGCGAGCGGTAAAGATCTTGTTGTCGCGAAGATATTTGATGTCGATCTGCTCGCCGGATCGCAACAGCCCGATTCTATTTCTGAGTTCCGCCGCACCGTCGACCTTCTTGTCGTTGACTTCGATGATGATGTCTCCGACCGCAAGGCCGGCCAACTCTGCTGCCGAGTCCGACTGGATACCCGTGATGAGCGCGCCGCTTTCGATGTCGTTGCCCAGTGCTTCGGCCGCCTCTGCGTCTATGGTTTGTATGTTGACCCCCAGCAATCCTCGCCTGATCTCCCCGAAGTCGAGTATCTGGCTCATGATTGAGCTTGCGATCTCGGTCGGAACTGCGAAACCGATGCCGACGTTGCCGCCGGAGCGACTGATGATCGCTGAATTGATGCCGATCAACTCGCCGTTCATGTTAACCAGCGCGCCACCTGAGTTACCCGGATTGATCGACGCATCGGTCTGAATAAAATCTTCATAGCCATCCCGACTGATGCCGGTACGACCGAGAGCGCTGATAATGCCGGATGTCACCGTGTGACCGAGACCGAAGGGATTGCCGATTGCGATGACGAAGTCGCCAACCCGTGCGCTCGTCGAATCACCGATGGACATTTCAGTCAGGCCTTTGGCGTCGACCTTGATCACCGCAATATCGGTCGCCGGGTCTGAGCCAACGATCTCTGCGTCGAGTATGGTTCCGTCGATCAGCGAAATCTGAATGGCATCGGCGTCACCGACGACATGATGATTCGTAAGAATGTATCCACGCTCAGCATCAACGATGACGCCGGAGCCAGCGCTTGCGATTTCGCGCGAAGTGCCGCCACCGCCGTCCGGCAGACCGAAGAAGCGACGAAAAGCATCGTCACCGAAGGAGTTGCGACGCGTGACGGTCTGGCTGACCCGAATATTGACAACTGCCGGAGAGGCTTCTTCGACCAGTGGCGCGAGGCTCGTCACCGGCTGGCCCTTGACGCTCTGTGGCAGAGCAGCATTCGCCGAGCCCAGGGTCGCCAGGGCGAGGATCAGGGAAGGAATAAAAAGTCGGGTTTTCTTCGTCATGATTTCGTCTCAATCGGTATTTCGGTTATGCCCAGACTAGATCTGCCAAGCTGAATCTGTCGTGAACATGGTGCTGTCCAAGTATAAGCCTTTGATGCCTGACCGCTACGAACGGTCGCGATCAGGCATCGATTTATTCATCCGATCAGGCGGCTTCCACAGTTATTCGACGCGGCTGGACCTGAGGGAGCTTCGGAATAAGGACCTCTAGGACGCCGTTGCTGATTTTGGCCGTGACATGATCGGCGTCGGTGGACTCTGGCAGAGTAAACCGTCGCGAGAAGCGGCCGGTCTGGCGCTCAGTGCGTCTTACGTCGGTGTCTTCGCCAATTGTCCCGGCATTTCTGGCACCGGAGACGGCCAATACACCATCTTCCAGCGATATCTCAATGTCCTCTGGATTGACGCCGGGCACATCGGCATGCAGCACGAAGCGGTCTTTATCTTCGAAGATATCAACGGCTGGCGCCCATTCGGCGGTCGCTTTGCGATCAGCCGTTTGATTCAGTTCGCGTTGCAGCAGATCGACATAGGGCCAGGGTTCGAAACGAGCAATTTTCATGATTTTCTCCAATGTTAGGCAAGCAAGGATGCCTATTTGAGGACGTGCACGGACATTTCAAGGGCCTTTTTTTGTCGGGAAAAGCCGTCGTTAGGGTAATTTTGAAGGCCATATTTGGTCCAAACTGATGCCACTATATCTAGTAGAAAAAAAATTTAACAAAAGAGTCATTTTTTTTGCCTTACTTTTAAAGCACTTACTCTTGAAAGGCTTGTAAGTCATTGATTTTTGATCGGAAAGGCCTGTATAAAAAAAAGTGCAAAACGCTTGACAGAAGTCCCGTTCGGGCATAATCTTGTCCTCATTCAGACACAACATCTTGTGTCTGCTCAAAGAGGGAAAGAGGCTGGAAACGGCACTCGTCGCGCGTATTTCTGGCCGCCGGCGAGCGGGACGCTTTTCCCCTAATAAATGCTGGTCATAATGTACTTGGGGTCTCCTAAGGGAGTACAGGGGAGTAAGAAAAACAATGAAGTCTGCCGTAAATTTGGATACGCACACGGTTACCGACATTCAATTTCAGCCTGCGTCGCTCGATATTTGGGATGCGAAATATCGCCTGACAGCCAAAGATGGCGCAAAGATCGACGGGGATATAGACGACACCTATCAGCGCGTCGCTCGTGCACTCGCGGATGTGGAAGTCGAATCGAAACGTGAACACTATTTTAAAGAGTTCGTTTGGGCGCTGCGTTCGGGCGCGATTCCGGCCGGACGCATTATTTCCAATGCGGGTGCACGTGAGCACAAACCGGCGACCTCGACGATCAACTGTACGGTATCGGGTACCGTTGGCGATTCGATGGACAATATTCTTAATAAGGTCCACGAAGCGGGATTGACTCTCAAGGCTGGTTGCGGAATTGGTTATGAGTTCTCGACACTGCGGCCAAAGGGTGCCTACGTGACGGGAGCCGGCGCGTACACGTCCGGGCCGCTGTCCTTCATGGATATCTACGACAAGATGTGTTTCACCGTGTCATCAGCCGGCGGTCGTCGTGGCGCGCAGATGGGTACGTTCGACGTGGGTCATCCCGATGTCATGGAGTTCATCCGGGCCAAGCGTGAAGACGGACGTCTTCGTCAGTTCAATCTTTCCTTGCTGGTGACAGACGAGTTTATGCAGGCCGTCATCAATGAAGATGACTGGAAACTCGCGTTTCCCGTGACGTCCAAAGAAGTTGAGGTCGACGGTCTTGATATCTCCGACGAAACGCAATTCGTTTGGCGCGAATGGCCAGAGGCAGGCAATTACGTAACGGACAACGAAGGACTGGCCGCTTGTAAGATCTACAAGACGATCCCGGCGCGTCGGGTCTGGGACATCATCATGGCATCGACTTACGATTTCGCAGAGCCTGGCTTTGTGTTGATCGATAAGGTCAACGAGATGAACAACAACTGGTTCTGCGAGAATATTCGTGCAACCAACCCCTGTGGCGAGCAGCCATTGCCGCCTTACGGCTCCTGTCTGCTGGGCTCGGTTAATCTGACTCGCTTTGTTAGCCGACCATTTACGGCAGAAGCGGCGTTCGATTGGGAGAACTTCCGCAAGGTTGTGAAGCTCTTTACCCGGATGCTGGATAACGTTGTGGAAATCAACGGCTTGCCCCTGCCGCAGCAACGCAACGAAATACAGCGCAAGCGACGCCATGGCATGGGTTTTCTTGGTCTTGGGTCAACCATTACCATGCAGCGTTTGAAGTACGGAGAGCCCGCAGCCGTTAAGTTTGCTGAAGACGTTGCACGCGAGCTCGCGTTGGCGGGCTGGGAAGAGGGTCTTGAACTGGCCAAAGAAAAAGGGCCGGCTCCGATTATGAATGAGACCTTCGAAGTCACCGATGAGATGCTTCGCAAGCGTCCCGAGATGCGGGGCGATGGCTATCAGACTGGCGACAAAGTGCCCGGCCGTATTTTACATGCACGCTACAGCCGCTACATGCAGCGCGTTGCCACAGAGGCACCAGAGCTGGTTGAAAAGCTCGCCGAAGTCGGTGCGCGTTTCACGCATCACAGCTCGATTGCGCCAACGGGAACCATTTCCTTGTCGCTGGCCAATAATTCCAGCAACGGAATAGAGCCAAGTTTTGCGCACCACTATTTCCGCAACGTGATTCGCCAGGGTAAGAAGACCAAGGAAAAAGTCGATGTCTTCTCTTTCGAATTGCTGGCCTATAGAGAAGCGATTGATCCGGATGCCATGCCCGCAGGCATGGGCGATGGTTCAGTTGCTGGCAATTTGCCGGAATATTTTATTACGGCCGATGAGGTATCGCCGAAGCAGCATGTCGATATTCAGGCGGCGGCGCAGAAGTGGATCGATTCATCCATCTCGAAGACGGCCAATGTTCCTACGGACTACAACTACGATGATTTCAAAGACATCTATTTGTATGCGTATCAGCAAGGTCTGAAGGGTTGCACGACGTTCCGCTTTAATCCGGAAGCGTTCCAGGGCGTTCTCGTAAAAGAGAAGGACCTGAAAAATACGAAGTACACGTTTACGCTTGACGACGGCTCAACCGTTGACCTTCAGGGCGACGAAGAGATTGAGTACGACGGTGAAGTGCATACGGCTGCAAATTTGTTTGATGCCTTGAAAGAAGGCTATTACGGTAAGTTTTGACCGTTTTAAGAATGGTATTTATAGATGATTAAAGTTAACAAGAAAATTGTAGGCTACGCGGTAAACCAGCCGGAAGCTGAAGAGAAACAGGCGAAGAAAGAATTCCTGCGTGAAGGTGGTGGGGGTGATCGTGCCGAAGTGATTCGCATGCACGAAAAACTTGAGCGGCCGGAGATGCTGGTCGGTTCGACCTACAAGGTGAAAACACCGGTGTCCGATCACGCCATGTACGTGACGATTAATGACATCATCCTGAACGAGGGCACGGAGCACGAAAAGCGCCGTCCGTTCGAAGTCTTCATTAATTCGAAGAACCTCGATCACTACCAGTGGATCGTCGCACTGACTCGAATCATGTCAGCCGTTTTCCGAAAGGGCGGCGACGTTACGTTTCTGGTCGAGGAACTCAAAGCAGTATTTGACCCACGCGGTGGTTACTGGCAAACCGGCGGCAAGTTCATGCCGTCGATCATTGCTGAGCTGGGTCATATCGTCGAGAAGCACCTGATCATGATTGGCATGATGGGCTCGCAGGAACTGGATGCGGGGCAGCAGCAGTTAATCGCTCAAAAGCGTGCTGAGTTTGAAGAGTCCAAGAAGCAGCAGGATGCTTTTTCAGACACTACCTATCCGGAAGGTGCGCAGCTTTGCAGCAAATGCCATACAGCCGCGGTCATCATGATGGATGGTTGTCAGACCTGCCTCTCCTGCGGCGAGAGTAAGTGCGGGTAGATCGAGGGTAGCGGCTCCGCGGCCAAACCGGGGCCCATAACAGGCTGTCGTGATAAAGTTCACGCGTGACTATAAAAATTCCTGATTTTTCAAAGACCGAAGTCGTCGTTGCCGGCGACGTGATGCTTGACCGTTACCTGTTCGGATCGACCGGTCGCATTTCTCCGGAAGCGCCGGTGCCTGTCGTTCACGTGCACGAAACCGACGACCGACCGGGAGGCGCCGCCAACGTCGCCGTCAACCTGGCCAGCCTGGGGGTATCGACCCGCCTCGTGGGGGTTGTCGGAAAAGACGATGAGGCCGATTCATTGCGGGCCATCCTCAAGAGTCGAGGCATACACTGCGATTTTCACGCGGTCGAAGACAGGCCGACGATAACCAAGACGCGCGTCCAGAGTCGCGGACAACAGCTGATCCGGCTCGACCAGGAAAATGCAGCCGCAATGCCGGGCGATGAAGTCGTCAAAGTTCTGAAACAATCCATAAAATCTGCCAGTGCCGTCGTGTTGTCCGATTACGGCAAGGGCGCGCTGGCCGACGTGGCAACGATGATTAGAGTATGCAGAGAGGCGGGTGTCCCTGTGTTGGTCGACCCGAAAGGGGCGGACTTCGAGAGGTATCGCGGTGCATCCGTTATCACGCCCAACCAATCCGAGTTCGAGTTGGCTGCCGGACACTGCCGTTCGGACGAAGAGTTGGTCAGCCGGGCGCGAAAAATGCTGGACGACCTGAGTCTCGACGCATTGCTGGTTACACGCAGCGAGAAAGGCATGCTGCTTCTTGAGGCGGGTATGGAGCCAGTGTTTCTTTCAACCCAGGCTCGTGAGGTCTATGACGTTACGGGTGCCGGCGATACGGTCATCGCCACGCTTGCCGGCGCGGTCGCGAGCGGGCAGGGCTTGCCGGCAGCGGCGGCGCTGGCCAATGTTGCCGCCGGTCTCGTCGTACGCAAGATCGGTGTGGCAACGGTTACGCCCGGCGAAATCAGTATGTCGCTGCATCAGCGTGGTCAGGGCGGGCGTGGCTTGGTGGGTCTTTCCGAACTCAAACTCATGGTCGCCGAATCACGGGATCGCGGCGAGCGAGTCATCATGACCAACGGTTGTTTCGATGTGCTGCATGCGGGGCATGTCGCTTACCTTGAAGAGGCAAAGAACCTTGGTGATCGCCTGATCGTAGCGGTGAACGACGATGCGTCGGTCCGCCGTCTCAAGGGCGAGTCGCGACCTATCAATGAGCTCGAAGATCGCCTGTTGGTGCTGGCGGGTCTTGCGGCGGTGGATTGGGTAGTGCCGTTCTCGAATGACACGCCGGCTGAACTGATCGCCGAGGTACTGCCGGATGTCCTGGTCAAGGGCGGCGATTATAAGCCCGACGATATTGCCGGCGCGAAAGACGTCCTGAACAATGGCGGTGAAGTTCGCGTCCTGGCGTTTCGTGATGGACACTCGTCGAGCCGAATCATCGACAAGCTTCGCGACTAGTGCGATTTCTCTATAACCTTCTCACCTACCTGCTGCTGATTCCGTTCGCTTTCTACTGGCTGATAAAGGGCATCGGTAATCGCAGTTACGTCGATCGACTGTCGCAACGATTTGGCTTTGGGTTTCCCAGGGTCGACGGATGTATCTGGGTGCACGCCGTTTCCGTCGGTGAGGTGCAGGCAGCCGTGCCGCTCATCAATACGCTGATCGAACGCTTCCCGGATCAACAGCTGGTTGTGACCACGGTTACGCCAACCGGCGCTGCGCGCGTAGCGGCTTTGTTCGGCGAGAAGGTGGTGCATTGCTATATCCCCTTCGAATTTCCCAATGCTATCTGGAGTTTCTTCAACTCGATACGCCCGGCTGCGGCGATGATCATGGAAACCGAGATTTGGCCGAATCTCTATAGGGGATGCGGGATTCGGAGTATTCCCCTCATCCTGGTCAGCGCGCGCATTTCGCCGAAGTCCGTTCCAGGCTATCGCCGTCTATTGCCGTTGATCCGGGATACCCTGTCCCACGGCATTATCATCGCGGCGCAGACACAAGCGGATGCAGATCGATTTATTGCGGTCGGCGCCAACCCGTCTCGCACCTGGGTTACCGGCAATATCAAGTTTGATGTGAAACTGGACCCGAAGATTGCCGGCGAGGGCGCATCCTTGCGGAGCGCGCTCTTTGGCGAACGACCGGTGTGGATCGCGGCTAGTACCCATGATGGCGAGGAACTGCAGATTCTGACGGCTCACAGGACCCTGCTTCAACGCCATCCTGACTTATTACTGATACTCGTTCCGCGCCATCCCGAGCGATTTGGCGGTGTTCGGGAGCTGATCGAAAAACAGGGTTTTGAGCTCGTTTCGCGGACAGCGGGTCAAGCCTGCCAGGCATCAACCGAGGTTTTTCTCGGTGATACGATGGGTGAGGTGCCGCTTTTCTACGCAGCAAGCGACATCGCATTCGTCGGTGGAAGTCTCATTCCAGTCGGCGGCCACAACCTGCTGGAACCCGCCGCTCAAGGCCTGCCCATCATAAGTGGGCCACACATTTTCAACGCGCAGGAAATCGCTGATGACTTTATTGAGATCGGGGCGTGCTCAGTCGTTGCCGACAGTAAGGAACTCGCCTTGTCCGTATCCCATCTGCTCGACAATCCTGCTGACGCGGAAAAGATGGGACGTAAAGGCCTGATGGTGCTTGAGCAAAACCGCGGTTCGCTGGAACGGCTCCTGGTCTTGCTGGAGCCGCTACTCGTCGACGGTGATGGCTAAACCCGGACTATTGCCTTGGCGATGGTCTGACCTGGCCTGGTGACGGTCGGTCGCGCAACCATTCATCGACTTTTTCAAGATCCTGGACCTGCAATGTTCCTGCCGCCTGTTTCAAACGCAGTGCGTTCATAATGTAGTCGTAACGACTTTGATAGTAGTTAGTGATGGCGACGTACAGCGAAAACTGCGAGTTAAGGACTTCGACGATGGTGCGTGTGCCGACTTCGTAGCCTGCCTGAGTCGCTTGAAGCGCCGTTTCGCTTGATGCGACCGCTTGCTTCAGGGCATTAACGCGGGCGATCTCGGCGAGGACGCCGAGATAGGAGTCGCGTGCCTGGCGTTCTGTTTCGCGCGTTACCCGCTGCAGTTGCTCTCGGCTCGCGCGATGCAGGTAAACAGCTTCTTTTACTCTGGAGGAGGTGCCACCGCCGGCGAACAGCGGCAGATTGAACTGAATGCCAATGCTGTCTGATTCTCCCGTCGTTTCAAAACCAACTGGTGATTCCGAAGCGATGGTCCGCGAACCTGTGCTATCTCGCTCGCCGATGCGTGCGACCAGTTCGACGGTCGGGTAATGCCCGGTCCTGCGAAACGATATTTCATCTCTGGCCAGCTCTTCGTCCAGTCGGCTCGCAACCAGGGTAAGGTTTTGGCTGAGAGACATGTCGACCCAGGTCTTCTCGTTGCTGGGATCCGGACTCGGTAGTGGAAAATCATCGCCAGGCGCATTGAGTTCTTCAACGTATTCGCCGGTTATCTCTCGCAGAAATTCGCGTGCTGTTGCGAGCGATCGCCGGGCGCCGATGTCATTGGCGACGGACTGATCGTAGGCCGCCTGCGATTCCTGAACGTCGGTAATGGCAATCAGACCGACATCGAATCGCTGCTTTGCCTGCTCCAGTTGTCTTGCGATTGCTTCCCGGTCAGCAGTGATCGAATTCAGTCGATCTTCGGCCGCAAGCACGTCAAAATAACGTTGTGCGACGCGAACGATGAGGTCCTGTTGTGCGGCTTCTCGAATCGCTTCGGCCCTGGCGATGCTTTTATCCGCGCGCTTCAGGTTGACGACCTGATCCCAGCGAAAAAGGCTCTGGGTCAGTGAGAATCCCCATTCGGTGGTTTCCTGGTCATTCGACGACGGGAACGGTTGAGTAGAATCGCCTACAATATCTGTTCCGGAAAAACTGGCGTCGGTCCAGCTACCGCCAAAACCGATTTGCGGTAGCAGCACACCACGGGCCTGTGGTTTGGCCTCCAGAGCGGCCAGTCGTCTCGCTTCGGCCTCGTGGATCTGTGGATCGCCCTGAAGTGCCTGCTGGTAGATCTCCAGTAGCGAAGCTGCCTGAGCAGGGGCTGATACCACGAAAGCGCCGAGTGCTAACAGTAAGCATTTGAATATATTAATATTTTTCATTTTTCCCCGTTCCGGAATTGAGCTGCCAGATGGCCTAAGTGTTATAGTCTACTACATCACTAAACCAGTTGGAATGTTTTCGTGTTGCCCTTTAGATGCAACAGGAGAGTAACTGGTTTCGTCGATTACAGGATATTTTCAAAATGAAAATTGATTGGGCAAAGCCCCATTGACCAGCGGCGACAAACTAGTTTCAAACAGGGTATCACTTTGCCATTCGTTGTTGCCGGTTCGAGTCACCTGCATTGCGGCCATTGCCGGTGCGTCGCCGACGACCACAAACAGCTTTCCACCGGGACTCAGTGCGTCGACCAGGCGTGAATCAAAAGATTGTATTGAACCCGTGACTGCTATCGCATCAAACGGTCCTTCGGGTAATTCCAGCGTGCCGTCCATATTGAAGATATCTGTATTGTTGATATTGCAATCGGCGAGTCGTCGTTGCGCCAGTTCAATAAAGTCGTCGTAAATATCGATGCTTGTTACGTGGCTGGACAGTTTGGCAAGACAGGCGGTCAGGAATCCGCTGCCCGTCCCAATCTCCAGCACCTTTTCACTGCCCTCGAGGTCAAGGGCCTGCAGAACTCGACCTTCGATGGTCGGCGTCATCATCTTTTCCCCATGACCGATCGGAATCTCGGTGTCTGCGAAAGCCAATGCCTCGAATGCCGTCGGCACGAACAACTCTCGCTGCACTTCCTTCAAACCGGCGAGTACAACACTATCCAGTACGTCCCAGGCGCGGACCTGTTGTTCAATCATTTGCTGGCGAGCAAAATCTTTATTCATGCTTGTGCTTCCTGAGTTATGTTGAATCGTCGCGGCGACGTCTCGTTGCTGGGATATGCTTACGCTTGCTCGATTCATGCGAGCTTCTTATACCCGATATCTCTGCTGTCAGAGATACGTATTGAGCCTAATAATAACAAATGAACATCAATAACTTGGCTGTATCTGGATGTTTTCGGTCTGAACTCGGCCTCTGAATGTCACCCATGATCATCATGGTCGTTCTTTGCGCACTGACGGTTAGCGCCGTGGGTGCCGCTGTTTGGCTATGGGTTTTGCGCAACAACCTTTCTCGCCGCGTGCAACGCCTGAACGACGAGATGCTTGAGGCATCGAAAGACGCATCTGTCGGACATCGGCTGACTATACCCAATGATCCCGTAACCTCACAGATAGCGCACAATGTAAATCGATTGTTTGATGCAGTCAGTGAGCGCGACGATAAAATTCAGGGGCGCGATATTCTGTTCAAGGACTTCGCGCGGACTTTGCCCGAGATCGTGCTTATTCACAACGAAAAGATCCTGCTGCCCAACGAATCGGCCGCCAGTCTCGTCGGTCTGGAACCATCGCTCCTCGTTGGCCGTGACGTCTCCGATCTCGTCAAGCCCGCGTACCGGGCATTGTTCAAGAAGACAATTGCGAAGCGCCTGGCCGGGGAGAACGCACCGAGGCGAATCGAGATTCAGCTGATCAACGGTAATCAGACCGGGCTCTGGGTCGAAGCACAGAGTTCGAACATTGAGTATCACGGTCAGCCGGCGATTCTGACTGTTGCGCGAGATGTCAGTCACAGGAAAAGCCTCGAGGTGTCGTTGTCTCGCGGCAAAAGGCAGGCGCAATATACGCTCGAGTCGATATCAGAGGGTGTCATCACGACGAACAATGACGGCCACATCGATTACATGAATCTCGCAGCGGAAACCCTGATTGGTGCAAATCGTGATGATGCAGCGGGGCATCGGGTCGGCGAGTTGTTCACGTTGGTCGACGACGCCGACCGGCGTCCATTGGGCGATCCGGTTGAGCGCTGCCTCGCCATGCGTCGCCGGGTGAATATGGGCCGACGCGCTGTCATGGTCAGTCCTGACGGCGAACGTGAGCATTCCGTAGAGATTACGGCATCGCCTGTCCGTGGGCCGGGAAACAGTATTTCCGGCGCTGTCGTCGTGTTCCACGATGTCAGCGAATTGCGCGGCCTGACGCGAAAGATGTCGTATCAGGCAACGCACGACCCTTTGACAGGTCTTGTCAATCGCCGCGAATTCGAACGACGCCTCGATGAAGCGATGGACTCAGCCCACGCAGAGGAGGCGGTCCATATGCTCTTCTACATGGACCTCGATCGATTCAAAGCGGTGAATGATACCTGCGGCCACCTCGCCGGCGACAACATGCTGCGAGAGGTTGCGGCCCTGATCAAGAAGGAGGTGCGCGATTCCGATTTCGTCGGACGCCTCGGAGGTGATGAGTTTGGTGCGCTGTTGATCGGGTGTCCTATCGAGAAAGCCCGGCAGATCGCGACGGATATCTGCAACGCGGTGTCGGATTACCGTTTCGTCTGGAAAGACAAGATTTTCAATATCGGAATTTCGATTGGCCTCGTTGAAATCAGTCATACCAGCGGGACCCTGCAGGATGTCATAAGCGCGGCGGATTCCGCTTGCTACATGGCGAAACAGCAGGGCCGTGGGCAGGTGCATATTTACTCCGCGCGCGACGAGGCGGTGGCCAGAGAGCGTGGTGATATTCAATGGCTGCGTCAGTTGCAGACTGCGCTGCACGAGGATGGATTTGAGCTTGCCATACAGCCGATAATCGCGATGTCAGGCAAAACCGAATCCGGACCCGCGGTGGAAGTCCTTATTCGTCTCTCGGACGCTGGAGGTCATGTCACGGACTCGGCCGAGTTCCTGCGCTCTGCAGAGCGCTACCAGATGATGCCGCAAATCGATCGATGGGTAATCAATTCGACCCTGGCGGCGATCTCGAGCGGCGAGATCAAGCTGTCGGCGAAACGCAGTTGCGCGATAAATCTGTCGAGCCAGACCTTAGGTGATGAGGCGTTTCTTGGTTTCGTGGTTGATTCACTGGATCGCTCGGGAGTGGCGCCCTCGGCGATCTGCTTTGAAGTCACAGAGGGAGCGATTCTCGC
>Ga0055584_100001506_pt1 | contig 22876 bp, 20 predicted proteins | sample OSDHelmetaG_FD_58716 | JGI IMG/M metagenome (GOLD analysis project Ga0055584, IMG submission 58716) | Pelagic marine sediment microbial communities from the LTER site Helgoland, North Sea, for post-phytoplankton bloom and carbon turnover... | ecosystem: Environmental > Aquatic > Marine >...
AAGCTTTGTTCAAACACTTGAACAAGGAATTACCAGCCATATTGGTGAAGGTGGTGCTGGGCTTTCAGGTGGGCAAGTACAACGTTTGGCTCTGGCAAGAGTTTTTTATCATGAGCCCGATGTCCTAATACTAGACGAGCCAACAAGCCATCTTGATCAACAAACAGAAAAAATAATTACCTCTTCAATTAATACTTACGCTCAAAATCATCTTGTTATTGTTATTGCTCATCGATTACATACTGTTGTTGAGGCTAAAAATATTTTTGTGCTTGAACAAGGAAAAATTATTGAATCGGGCACACATAAAGAATTATTAACAAGCACTGGTTATTATACTGATCAGGTTAGTATGGAGGTAAACCGATGAAAGCCTTTCTACGCTTACTACACTTACTTAAACCTCAATTACCTTTAATGTTACTTGGTGCATTGTTGTCCGTAATTACCGTTGTCGCTAATATTAGCTTACTGGCAGTCTCCGGTTGGTTCATTACCTTAATGGCTATTGCAGGAACAACAAATATTACGGTAAATTATTTTACTCCTGCAGCAATTATTCGATTTTTAGCCATAGTAAGAACCGCAGGTCGTTACGCTGAACGCATGCTAACACACAGGGCTACATTTAACGCTTTGGCACATTTACGCCATTATTTTTATCAACAACTTGAACCGCTATTACCTTATTACCAACTTGATTTACGTTCGGGGGATCTTTTAGCCCGCTTACAGCAAGATATAGATAATTTGGATAATTTTTATTTACGTGTGCTATTACCGATGGTTGTCGCATTAGTGTCTGTCCCTATTGTTTGTTATGCCCTCGCCCTTTTTTCACCCACTATTGCTTGTGTAATGCTATTTGCATTAATGATTGTTGCCTTGGTTTTACCTTTATTCAGTTATTTAGCTTCAATTACACTTGCTAAAGAAAAATCTCATTTAGAAAGTCACCTAACAGAAGAGTTAATTAATGGAATTGGCGCGATTAAAACACTATTAGTTTATCAAGTCGGCCTTAATTATCAGCGTTCAATCGCCAATATTACCCGACAATATTACAGTGTACGTTATCGATTAGTTAAAATTAATGCAGGTTTAAATGCATCGACGTTTATAATAGTTCAATTGTCAGCATTAGCTTGTTTATTAATATTATTACCTCAAATAACAACAGGAGAAGTTGATACTAAGTCCTTTGTGGCTGTTATTTTATTAGTATTGGTAAGCTTTGAAACAGTCAGTAGTATGCCGTTAGCCTTGCAGTTGTTGCCACAAAGTTTAGCGAGTGCAACCAGGCTATTTGCTATTATTGATAAAGAGAAACCTAAAAATTTTGGTACTGAAACAGCGAGAAACGGGACTATTCATTTTGACAATCTCACATTTAGTTACCCTGAGAAAAAAACACCTAGTCTAGTTGATATTAATTTATCGATAGAAGCGGGTGAGAAAGTCGCTATTATTGGTGCTAGTGGTGCGGGTAAATCAACCTTGGTAAATTTATTGATGGGATTTTGGCCAATAGGTTTAGGATTTTCTTCAACGGAATCAACGGCACTTATTTCGTCTAACCGTGTTATCCAAAAGAATGAACAGAACAAAGGCATAATCAGCCTAGATAACACTGATTTAAATTTGATTGAACCAGAATCTTTACGCAAACATATTGCGCTAATGAGTCAACAAGGACATATTTTTGATGCCAGTATTAAAGATAACCTTCTTTTAGCTAAGCACGATGCCACTGAAACCGAGATTCGTGAAGTTTGCCAGTTAGTTAACCTAACTGAGTTTATTGATACTTTACCAAATGGTTTTAATACATGGTTAGGTTCAACAGGTATTGGGCTATCAGGCGGTCAATCACAACGATTACAAATGGCACAATTATTACTCCGCCCAGCTGATGTATTGGTTTTAGATGAACCCACAAAAGGCTTAGATAGACGTAACGAAGCACAAATAATGAGTAATATTTTAGGTCACGTTAAACGCAAAAAACAAAGTTTACTTGTGATTACGCATAAACCGTTAATGTTAGAACAAATGGACAAAATAGTCGTAATGGAAAAAGGAAAAATAGTTAGCCAAGGCACCCATCAAGCGCTATTTAACCATAATGATTATTATCAAAAATTACTTAATTATTTTTAAACGTTAATTAAATAATCACTACCCCCTATTTTATGGAGAAGCAAATGAAATACTTAGGCACGAATTTTTTGTTAATAACCTCTTTATCTCTGTTGGCCTTTGTCGCAACAGCTGAAGATAACGCATTAGTTAAAAATACACAAGAAGCGCGAGCTTTGGTTAAAACATTTGGTAGCGATTTAAAGCATGTATTAAAAACCGCAATGAAATCAGAAGGACCTATCAAAGCATTAACAGTCTGCAATATTGAAGCCGGTCCAATTGCGGATAAAAACTCGTCTCTATCTGGTTGGAAAATAGGTCGAACCTCCCTAAAAGTACGAAACGAGAGTAATGCACCAGATAAATGGGAATCTACTGTTTTGTACGCGTTTGAAAAACGTAAAGCCGCAGGAGAAAACCTAAAAACCATGGAATATTCAGAAACAGTAAAATCTGGCGATAAAACAGTTTTTCGTTATATGAAACCAATTCCTACAGCCGGCTTGTGTTTAAGTTGTCATGGTAATGTTTTAGGCGCTGAAATTACACAAAAAGTACAAACGTTATATCCTAACGATACTGCAACAGGATTTACAGTGGGTGATATTCGTGGTGCATTTACACTCACCAAAACTATTGATTAACTCCTTAAGTTAAATATCAATTTTGGTCGCGTTAATACCAATTGAGTTAATGGGTGCCCCCTAAGCAAGCATTATTTCAATTGGTATAATTTAAAGATAGTTTTTCAAGTTAAACAGATATTTTTGATACTTATAATCCTTAAATAAAAGCAAGCTTGTGTGTTACGCTATTAATTAATATAACCATAATATTTTAAGGTACCAGATGAAATTAACATCTGTTCAAACAAAACGACTATTAAAACTATCAATAGTACTACTTTCACTTTTAACCCTTTCAGCAGTTATCTATTATTTTTCGGCCGAAGAAAAACAAATCACGCCGCCTAAAATGACAGTACAAGAAAAGAAAGCTCGGTTTAAAAAACTCATTATTCCCGCAATTGAAAATGTATATGCCAAGCTGACTACAAAATACCAAGAAGTTGAAAAATTAATCAAATCAGGTTCAAAAACCCAAAAAATTGAAAAACTTAAAATAGAATACAAAGTAAAAACCGATCAAGAACTCTTAGTGGCTTTAAAACCCCACCCTAAAAGTATTGCTATTGCGCAAGCTGCGATGGAAAGTTCTTGGGCAACATCGCGTTTTTTCAACGAAGCGTATAATATTTTTGGTGTTTGGTCATTTGATAAAAATGAACCTAGAATTGCAGCTTTACAAAAACGCGGTGATAAAACAATATGGGTAAAAAAATATTCTACCATCGACGCTTCTGTATATGATTATTATAGAACACTCTCACGAGGTAGTGCTTTTAAAGAGTTTAAACAATTAAACTTCCAAACTGATGACCCTTTCGCCTTAGTGAAAAAGCTAGATCGCTATTCTGAAAAAGGTGCAGAATATGGCCATGAATTAACCTCAATTATTAAGTTTAATAAATTTAATGCTTATGACTAATCTTGGCTGTCTAAATACACATTAACAGCTTCATCTCGACTTTCTGCATGCGACTTGAGCTGTTCAATTGCTTGATAAAAATCACTAGTATAATTCAAAAACGAATACCCTGATACTTCTGTTACGGCATAAGGCTCTGTCATTGCGGCATAATTATCGTAAGTTGCTTGCATAGTGTTTACTTCAAATTCATTACTAATTATTTCTAATAAATATTCGTTGTAGCGTGCTTTGTAAACTTCATCAGCGTATATTTTCGCAATTAATGGCCAACTATTTGATGAAAGATCAGAGAAATCTAAGTTGAGAGAACCGCCCATGTTACCTTCTTGTAAAGATTCATTATTATCCCAAGGTATCCATGTAAGTTTAGATGTTTCAGGATTGTTATAAAGATAAAAATTATGGGTCATTCGACCATAGGTATCCCAATTTTGGATTATTCCGTTAACCGCTAAATATTTTAAAAAGACATCAACATCAAAAACCGCTTCTAAATTTTCTCGCCAAGTGTCAGGTGCCGTAGTTCTTGTTTCGTCATGCAACGCATCAAAAAGTGCGATAATATCTGACCAGTCTTCATCATCTTCATTCGTTTTCTTTTCAAAATCAGTTTCGTTAAAGCTACCTTCGACAAAACTTGCTCCGTCATCTTCAGGTTTATATAAATTACCGTCATCATCGCTAAACTGTGTTTCTAGTACCGTGTCATCTATTTCTTCTACTAGTGTGTAAAGACCAAAATATTCAGGACCGTTACCATGATCAATATATAACTGATAAAAAGCTGTATTTGATACCGCTAAGCCCGCATTTTTAAAAACGTCTGCAGCAACTTTTTCACGTAAGAATGAACTATCATTGTAATTATTTTTTAAACTAAATTTTTTAAAACCGTAAAAGCGTTGGTTGTCTATTTGAGGATAATCGTCTTCAAATTCATCAAAATCCATTTTAAATGACAATTTCAAAATACCTTGTTGCCAACTTGTTTGTAACGATGAATTACCTTTAAACCGTATACCAACTCGATACCATTGTGTTCCATTATAGTAAACATCTGAAGGGACAAAAATAGGGTCTTCATCAACAGTGCTTAACCCATTACCTGCAGATCGTTGACCAAATTCACCATATAACCCGGTCATATCATCTAACATACTTTGCCAACGCTCTGACGTAACCACAAAATCAAAACGCTTAACCTCTGTACTATCAAAAACTTCATCAAAGTCAGGATCAGCAGATTTACTATGCGTTGAATCAGTCCAATCTGTTGCTTCAAAATCGGTATCAGTTATTTTACTAGCTGGCGATTCTGTTACAGTAACTGTATCGTCAGTGGTTATTTCTGTAACATTTGTGCTGTCTTCACTATTATCACTATTACATCCTGATATTACGAATGTAGTACTGAAGATAAACAGTAAAGAAATTTTTTTTAGCTGATGGTTAAACCTATCAGGAAAACATTTAAACATTGTAAAGTCCTATGATATTTATAAGTTTTATTTTATTAAATTGATTAATCACAGGGTAACTAAAGAATTAGCAAGAAGTGTGTAAAAAAAAAGGATATGGTAAATATTTTGTAGTGACTTATAGACGTTGAATTTTTAATATATCTAACTAAAAATTATCGGCATTATCGCTATGCCTGCATATTTTTTGCACATTGTTTTGTTATGATTATAAGATAACTTTTTATTTATCTAAGTAATTAATGCTCTGCTTACTTACCTATCTAGTTTTAACCTTTATTTTTCGCTTTTTGCTCTTAGGATTATTAACTTTTAGATGAAAATTCAGAATAAACTTTTTTTATTTTTATTTGGCTTTAGCCTAACTTTAGTGACTATTTTAGTCTTGCTGATGCAATGGAGTATTGGTAAAGGCATGGTTGAATATGTTGCCTCCAAAGAAATTGCAACACTTAACCCTGTTGTGACAAAACTGATTGAAACATACAAAGTCGATAATAATTGGCAGTCAATAAGAGGACAGCATAATAAATTCCGTAGTCTGATTTCGCAGCAACTAACAGGCACCGATTTTGAACCAAATGAGAAAAAGATGGAATTACCACCAGCGCGTGGGCATGAACAAAACTCTAATATTTTTCCCTCTCCAGCTAGACATGAGCGCCCTCGACCAGGGCATCAAGAGTTTGATCGAAGACCACCTCGACCTTTAAAAGGAGAAGGCGAATATGCATTACTGGATACAGATGAAAGCCTTATTGTAGGTCATTATATTGATACGTTAGATTATACAAAAACAGTTATAAAAATTGATGACATGACCATAGGTTATTTTGCAGTATCTAAACGTAATTTGCTTACACAAGGGTATGAAGTTGATTTTATTGAACAGCAACAACACTATTTGTGGCTTATTTCCCTATTAGTAATGAGCCTTGTAACATTGGTCACATTTCCGCTTGCTCGACATATAGTTGAACCAATTAAACTAATTACCCGCGGAATGCATCAATTAACTCAAGGTAACTATAATCAATCTATAGACCTCAATAGACAAGATGAATTAAGTGAACTAAGCCGAGACTATAATGAACTTGCTTTAACCTTGGCAGAGAATGAATCGGCACGAAAACGTTGGTTGGCCAACATATCGCATGAACTTCGCACACCTGTCGCTATCTTACGTGGTGAATTAGAAGCAATGCTCGATAAAGTAAGACCACTTACTCCAAGTAATATCTCGTCAGCGAATGACGAAGTAAAACATCTGCAACGTCTAATAGATGATTTAAACTTACTCACCAGTACTGATGTAGGTGGTATGGGTTATCGTAAACAACATGAAGACTTAGTTATATTAATGTTAAGTGAAGCTGAAAAATATCGTTGTTATTTAGCCGATGCAGGCATTACATTAACACTTGATTTAAAGGTTAAAGAAGCCATTGTTTTTGCCGATAATAATCGCTTATTCCAACTGTTTGAAAATATCATAAGTAACTGTATTAAGTATTCCTCTGCGACACAACTTAGTATCTCGGTAACGGTTGAAAACATAACGAACAACTTGGAAAAACCTGTTGGAGATACTGTCTCAATTACATTTGAAGACAATGGCGAAGGCGTTGAAGAGCCACATTTAATTCATCTATTCGAACACCTTTACCGTGTTGACGATTCCAGAAACAGAAAAACGGGTGGTTCAGGCTTGGGGCTATCTATCTGTCGACATATAGTCGTAGCACATCAAGGTGAAATTTCTGCACATAAAGCCAAGTCAGGTGGCTTAGCTGTTATTATCACCTTACCTTTAGCATAGAGAATTATCATGTCAAATTCGATTTTAATAGTGGAAGATGAGATTAAACTGGCTAGCTTATTAGCCGACTACTTTCAATTAACTGAATATACCCCTCATTTAATCTATCACGGTGATGAAGTCATCAGTTGGGTTAAACAAAACCAACCTAAAGCAATTTTACTCGACATTATGTTACCCGGTAAAAATGGAATTGATCTGTGTAAAGAAATAAGAAAATTTTCAAATATACCTATTTTAATGGTTACTGCTAAAGTTGAAGAAATAGACCGTCTACTTGGACTAGAATTAGGCGCTGATGATTACATTTGCAAACCTTTTAGTCCGCGTGAAGTGGTTGCCAGAGTTAAAGCAGTGTTAAGACGAACACAAACACAAGAAAATACTTCAGATATGTTAGTGCTTGATGAGCACCGGTTTACTGTCAGTTTTCATCATCAAGAAGTTTCCTTAACTGCGGTTGAATTTCAATTGTTAAAACCGTTAGCGAATAAACCAGAACGTATTTTTACCCGCGAACAATTAATGGAAAATATGTACTCCGATCATCGTATTGTTAATAACCGTACAATTGATAGTCACATTAAAAAGCTACGCAAAAAGTTATGTGATATAAGTGATGGAAAAGACTGGGTACAATCGGTTTATGGCACTGGGTATAGGTTAGTGCTATAACACAATAATGAACATCACTAATTTATTTTATTATCCTTTTTATTTGCACATTCTTTGCTTTTTTTATTATTAAACTGTTTATAAATCAGAATATACACAAAAGTAAACCACAGGAGTTTTTATGAACAATTTAAGCAAATTATTTTTAGCGATGACTTTAATTATTTCTACCGTAAATATAGCACAGGCAAATAACAATAACGTTAGTAGGAATGGTCCACCACAAAGACCTAGCTTTGATTCAGTTGATACCAATGGAGATGGAGATATTGATATTGAAGAATTTTCATCACAAGAAATTCCGCATGGTGATCATCAAACAATATTTGACATGATTGATACTGATAATAACGGTGTTATCAGTAATGAAGAATTTACTAGCCATAAGCCACCAGAACGAAAAAAACGCTAAGAGGATTAATTATGATTGATTCAATGAATTCAAGTATGTCTATGCCGCCACCTCCTAAATCGGGAGCAAACACTAATCAAACGTTAACCGAAGTACAGCAAAGCTTAATTTCTGATACGTTATCAGAGTATGATGTTGATAATCTTACTGAGGCTGATGCGGTGAGTATTGTTGAAGCATTTGCTCAGGCAGGAATTGAACCAAGTATGGCGCTTGAAAAAGCAGTTTCTAGCGCTGGTTTTAATTCAAATACTATTGGTGAACTAGCTCAAGTGGATGATGCAGGAAGCAGACCGCCACCGCCTCCCCCAAAACAAAGCTCAGAAGAAATCAGCTCTTTGGTTGATTACTTAGCTGAAATTATGGAAGAAAAGCTAGCGGCTAGTGACAGTAATGAATTGAGTGATCAAGATAAACAATCAATCATAGCTGATATTTATGAAAATTTTAATATCGGAGAAGGTGACTCTATAATTAATACCACAGCATAAGGTGTATTTTTTACTTGGCGCATTATTTTCAGTAGATTTAACCTAGGAAATTTTAAAAAATAATGCGCTTTACTCTTCTATCATCAACACATTCCCCAAAATTTTTGTCTTGCCCCAGTAGATATTAATTAGTCTAATAAAATCCACTTATCTAGTTATTATTTCTTTGTGTTATTATTTTAGAAACTAACACAGGCGTCTTTAGCTCCACCGATTGCCATTTATTATTAATCAAAAGTTAAAAACATAAGGAAGTGAGATGGCTACTGTAGATTTATTTAATGAAAAAGCGAAAAGTTGGGATAATAGCAAACGAAAAAAATTAACTTCTCTAGCAATCGCTTCATCTATTTTGAAACATATAACTTTAAACAAACAAATGGAAGTCATGGATTTTGGTGCGGGAACAGGATTGATTAGTGCTTATGTTGCACCGTTTGTTGGCAAAATTATCGCTGTAGACATATCTAAAGCAATGCTTGAAAAACTAAAATTAAAACCAGAGTTACAAGTGAATGTTAATGCGGTATGTCAGGATATAACGTCTAATCCTTTAAATAATCAGTTTGATCTAATTATAAGTGCTCTGGCATTACATCATGTAGAAAATACAAATAATCTTATAAGTACTTTTGCGGCACATTTGAAGATAGGCGCCAAAGTGGCACTTGTTGATCTTGATAAAGAAGATGGTAGCTTTCACCCCCCGAATACTAATGGCGTATTTCACTTTGGTTTTGATCGTGCTGAGCTACATATACTATTAGAAAAAAACGGCTTTAAAGATATCGAATTTCACACCGCATACACAATGAATAAAAACGATAAACATTACCCATTATTTTTAGTTATTGCGACCAAAGGTTAATTACTTAAACGTCTTTATATCAACTTGTTTTATTGATAATATTCGCAATTACTAAAGTGTCATTTGCTAAATATAAGAGTTAATTTAAGCGCTTATACTATAGAAATGTTCTATATTAACTAAAACTCATCAACGACTATAAAATGAAAATAAAACGTAAAACTCTTTTTTGGAAGTTATATCCGTCCTTCTTAATTATTTCATTTATTTCCTTACTCGCAATTGTGATGATTGCACTTTGGTCATTTAAGTCATTTTATTATCAGGAACGAGCTGACGATTTAGAAATAAGGGCTAAAATATTAAAATCTGAATTTTCAAGACTTATTGAATCTAAGAATTACCCAGAGGTTCAAAGAAAAGCACAGAACTTAGGTGATGAATCATCTACAAGAATTACCATTATTTTACCTTCAGGAAAAACAATTGGCGATAATAAAAAAGATCCTGCCACAATGGATAATCATAAAAATCGCCCTGAAATTAAACAAGCAATACTCAACGGAAAAGGTTTATCAACAAGATATGGCCGTACTCTCGAAATAGACTCAATGTATTTTGCGATGCCAATTATTGTCCAAGACAATATGATTGGCATAATAAGAACTTCAACGCCTTTATATACACTTCAAAATGCTTTATCGAGTATTTATTACAAGGTATCTATGGGCTTTTTTATTCTTATTATTATAACTGCATTTGCGAGTTGGTGGATGTCTAAAGCTTTAGTGAGACCACTAGAGATAATAAAAATACAAGCACAAAAATTAGCGCAAGGTGATTTTTCTAGCCGTGTGCAATTAAGATCAAACGATTCATTAGAGTCGGAACAATTAGGTCAAGCGTTTAACGAAATAGCTATCCAGTTAAATCAACGTATCGAAATTATCCTTAACCAGAGAAACGAACAAGAAGCGGTTTTTTCTAGCATGGTTGAAGGCGTTATTGCAATTAATAGTAACGAAGAAATAATTCGTGTGAATCAAGCAGCCTATAATATGCTGAAAATCACTAAAAAAGATATTGAAGGAGGTGATTTAAAAAATGTGATTGAAAATATTGAATTACACAACCTGATATTATTTGCTTTGCAGCAAAATAAACCTACAGGGCAAGAAATTGTTATTCAGAATAATTCTGAACATGAACAAGTGTTACTAGCACAATCAGCGCCTTTGCTTGATATACATAAAAACAAATGCGGTACACTGGTAGTATTTAATGACATAACCCAACTAAAAGAATTTGAATTACAAAGAAAAGATTTTGTTTCTAATGTTTCACATGAGCTTCGAACCCCACTTACGGCTATCCAAGGGTTATCTGAAACACTAATAGAGTTTCCTAATTTAGAGCAAGAAAAAAGAGCCTACTTTATTGGCGTAATACATACACACTCTATTCGTTTAGAAAGCATAATAGAAAATTTATTAACCTTATCTAAAATAGAAAAAGAAACAGAAATCGATGAAATTGATCTAGTCGATGAGTCGATTACCTTAGCATTAAGTAATGCAATATTTCTTTGTAAAGACAAAGCATTAAAACGAAATATAAACATTATACTAAACAACGCTGAAGAGATTATATTTAAACATAATTCTTCTTTAATTGAACAAGCGATTATTAATTTATTAAATAATGCGATTAAATACAGTAATGGTAACAGTGAAATAAAAGTCACTGTAATAAAACAAGATAAAGAAGTTACAGTGAGTGTTGAAGACCAAGGTAGTGGTATTCCTGAAGAGCATCTGTCACGGTTATTTGAGCGCTTTTATCGCGTAGACAAAGCACGTAGTCGACAATTAGGAGGAACGGGATTAGGTTTATCTATTGTTAAGCATATTGCATTAGCGCACAAAGGCACTGTTACAGTAACCAGTGAAATAAATCAAGGAAGTGTATTCTCGTTAATTTTACCATTAGATAATTAAAGAGTAGTTTTCTGTTTTGTTAAATGCTTTATTGCAAGAAGTTTAGACGCGAAAGAACAATACGTCATATATAGTTGTGATAAACGCTTAATATCAAAGCAATAGCGTCTTTCACAACTATACTCTTTAACAGTTTAATTGACTTAACTAAAGCTACAAATAGTAGCTCTAGTTATCTTAATTTACTGTGCTAAATCTACATTTTCTATGATATATAAACGGTTACCGTCAATCACAGTTTGGCCGGCGTCGAGATATTTTTGTTCTAACACCCCATCTGATGCCCAAGTAGCAAAATCATCATCATTTAATACACCTATAGTACTATCGTTGATCAACCACATCCCTTCTAATTTATCATGTGGATAACCTGTTTCGGCAATTAAATCAACTAATAAGCTTTTGCTAACTGTTTCAATACCTGCGTTAGTAATAGTTGTCCAACCCCCCTCTTCTAGTGCGACTTGTTCTAACGTTTTACCATCAATTAACAATCCAAGACTCTCATCTTGTGTAATATTAGTGTCTACAGTAATTTTTTCTATATTCGTAGCATTGCTGATGTTTATTTTATAAAGATGCTTCATTGCGGAATTATCTTCATTATAAAAACTACCATCTCGTTCAATCACAACAAACTCAGTATCACTTAAAGCAACAATACCCGATTGAGAATTTTGTGTTTTTTCTTGCTTATAAAGATACTGACTTACTTCTCCGTTTATTAGGTTAACTGTAACTAAACGAACAATGTCATTCACTTTAACAGCGCTACTTGGGTTATACATAGTCGATTGCATAATACCGACTAACGTGGTTTCATCGGGTGTTATAGTTAACCCTTCCATACCTCGATTAGCGCGGCGATTTGCAAATTCAGCAGGTAACGTAAACGTATTACGTGCATCGTTAGAGAACGCATTAATGCGGCCGATTTCTACACCTTCAGCATTAAAATGAACCATATGTGGACCGTATTCATCACTGACCCAGAAAGAGCCATCAGACAGTGCTACCAATCCTTCGCCATCTAAACCATAGTCATCTAACTTTATTGGGTTGGTTACTTCATTGAAGGGTAAATCCATGTCTATAACAATAACATTACCATTCGCATCATAAGGCGTTTCACCTGTACCACCTAAGGCTGCTGTGTTAGGTAATCCAGTGATATATGAGCCATCAGGTCGTTTTAATAAAATATCATGAATTTTTTTGACATCACCATTAGCTTGCAACTCGAATAAACCAATTCGAGGAATATAGTTTGGTGTTGGAAATTTTTTACCTTTTCCTTGGTCCCCCGTAAAAGTTGCATTTGGACCCCGATCAGTTAATGCATAAAAGCGCGTTAAATCTGTAGGATGTGCCACCATGTCTGAACCAAAACCTCCGTTACGAATTTCCATTAAAGTGCCGGGTATAGCACCATTATCAATATCAGATCGTATTACGCTATAAGGCAGTGGTGAACCGGAAGTATTAACAGGATTTATATTACAATTGACGCTATTACTCGTTATTTCTGAATCAGCTAACAAATTATCATTGTCCGAATCTAAACCTGATGTTATTTTCATACCACCAAAGAAGCATTCATCACTACCTAATACTAATGTTTCATTTGCTATTAAACTATTGAGGCCATTAACTCCTTGCTCACCTTGATTTCCATCATCACAAGCAGATAGACCTAAAATAGCAATCAAAGCTATTGTAAATTTAGTATATTTCATGTTTTTCCTTATTAAAGTAAAGATATAGCTATTTATATTTTCGTGAATTTTAAATAGGAAATATTACACATGAGTTACAACTAGGTTAAAGTTTGACGACATAATAAAATGAATAGCTCGGCATCATTAAATAATATTAAAGCATTGATGAAACTAACAATATCATTACAACTACGATATATTGAATGTTATGTGCTTATATTAATAGGTTGTATAAATTAGCCCAATGAAAACTGAATTTTTAAACTCTATCGATAAAATTGATGAATCCACCTGGCAAGCATTAACACATTCCCACTCGCCCTTTATCAATTATGACTTTTTCAAAGCATTGGAAAATAGCCAGTCTGTTTGCGGTAAACAGGGTTGGCAGCCACATCATCTGTTATTGTCAAAATCTGATAATATACAAGCGATACTCCCTTTGTATATCAAACAGCATTCGTGGGGAGAATATGTGTTTGACTGGGCATGGGCAGAAGCTTACGAAAAACACAATGAGCCTTATTATCCTAAATTAGTGGCAACAATACCCTTTACACCGATATTTAGCCCTAAGCTGATGACAAATGAGGTAGAACTATCTCAAGTTTTCTCTGTATTAACAGAACATTGCTTAACTAATAAACTGAGTAGTTGGCATATTTTGTACACAGAAGCACTACCTAAAAAACTGCTTGAACAAAATAATGTATTTCAGCGTAATACTGTTCAGTTTCATTGGCACAATCATCAATATCATGACTTTAATCATTTTCTGTCTACATTTACTGCACGAAAAAGAAAAAACGTAAAAAAGGAACGCTCATCCATTGCTCAACAAAATATAACCGTAAGACAAATTTTAGGTAAAGACATTACCGCAGAAGAGCTTTCTTTCTTTTATTTGACTTACCAATTAACGTACCTGAAACGCGGGCATTCACCTCATTTAACCGCCGACTTTTTTACTTCTGTATTAAAGTCACTGCCTGACAATATATTATTAGTTATTGCCAGCATTGACAGTGAAGATATTGCCTGTGCATGGTTTTTCTTTGATGAACATCAGCTTTACGGGCGTTACTGGGGCTGTACAAAAACGTACAATAATTTACATTTTGAACTTTGTTACTATCAAGGAATCGAATTTTGTATTGAACACGACCTGCAATTATTTAACCCTGGCGCTCAAGGTGAGCATAAAATTCAACGAGGTTTTGAACCCGTATTAACCCACTCTTATCATTGGATAAGGCACATAGAGTTCAGGCGAGCTATACAGGATTTTTGCCTACAAGAGCAACAACAAATGCAGCAATATTTAACACATTGCCAACAATTTTTACCGTTTAAAGTAGAAAAAAATTAATCTGCTGACATATTTAAAGGTCTTAAATAATAATGATAAAACCATTCTCACAAGCATGTGAAAACAATAAACAACCAATACTCGATATATTAACTCGCGTATTTGCAAAGCAAACAAAAGTGTTAGAAATAGGCTCCGGCACAGGACAACATGCCGTTTATTTTGCAAAAAACTTACCTTTCCTTATTTGGAAAACAGGTGATTTATTTATTAATCATCAAGGTATTAACCAGTGGATAGATGATTTTCCAACATCAAATATTAACCGACCAATAGAGATCGATTTAACTGTCGTTCAAGCATTGAGCGAAAATGTAGATACAATATACTCAGCTAACACGCTACATATTATTAGTTGGCAGTTAGTACAGCAATTTTTCAACATGGTTGAACTTAATTTATCTGCGAACGGTGTACTGTGTATTTACGGTCCTTTTAATTACCAAGGAAATTACACGAGTGAAAGTAATGAAAATTTTGATCTTTGGTTAAAAGAGCGAGATAAACAGAGCGGTATTCGAGACTTTGAAGCCATTTGTTTATTGGCCGAGCAAGCAGGTTTATTATTAAAAGAGGATATTGAAATGCCAGCAAACAACCGCATATTAATATTCAATAAAACAACCACCCCAATTAAAACTTGATGTTCATGTTATTTTTGGCCAAATAAAACCACTTCATGGTTATCCAACCACAACGGGTATTTAGCCATTACTTTGGTAAACATTGGACTTTGCAAATAATTGTTAAGCCATTGTCTTACTTTTGGATAGGGCGATTGTAAATACCACTGTCGCTCTACTCTAGCAAACTGTCTAATAAAAGGAAGTAAAGCAATATCAGCAAGACTCTCTTTATCTGACAGTAGAAAGTCATGGTCAGTTAAACGTATTTCAAGTGTTTGAATATACTGTTCACACGCTGCCCTGCACTCACTAATATTACTTTCTCGGTAGCGTTTAGCGCATTTATACTGTTCTAAACAAGCTTTAAAGTCTTGATCAAAAGATTTGATTATATTCAGCATCGTCGCTAAAAATTTCGGATTTTTACTATGTAATAAATCATCAGGATCATTCTCAGTTATTGCCCATAACATTACATCAAAGCTTTCTTCAATGACTGCTCCGTTAGGTAAAACTATTATAGGAACAGTTGCTTTTGGTGATGCAGTTATCATCTCCTTCGGTTTATCACTCAACACAATGTCACGCAGTATAACGGTTTTTTTTGCTTTAAAAATAGCAATACGAGCACGCATGGCATAAGGACAATTTCTTAACGAATACAGAATAGGTAAAGATTCAGTTTTAATTATCATTAGGTATATCTATCATCAACTTCGTAGGGGAATGCATATATTTAATCAATAGCGTAATAACAAAATGCCCTATCAATCACTTTTTTTGAGCTTATTTTTGGCTTAAAGAATAAAGTTTGTGTACTTTAACTGTATTCATACGCTAAATAAATGCGTAAAATCCCCTCTTTGAAAATTAACTGCCATAATAATTGGCTAAAGTTGTATAGATGAGTTCTAAAATTGAGTTATTAGCCCCAGGCGGCGATATAGAAGCAATAAAAGCCGCAATAATCGCAGGAGCAGATGCAGTTTATTGTGGCCTAGACACTTTTAATGCGCGAAACCGTGCCGCTAATATTTCTTTTGATGAACTCGTGGGGGTTATTCGCCTTGCTCACCAGTACGATTGCGAAATATTCTTAACCTTAAATATTATTATATTAGAACGTGAGTTTAAATCATTAGCTAAGTTATTAAGCAAACTGGTCAATACCACTCTTGATGGCGTTATTGTTCAAGATATTGGGCTACTTTATATTTTAAAGAAACATTTTCCGACATTAGATATTCATGCCTCAACACAATTAACAACACATAACATTGGTCAAATTCCATTTCTCAAAAAGTTAGGTGCTTCCCGTGTCAATTTATCTAGAGAATTGAATTTACGAGAAATTACCGCTGTTACTCATGTTGCACAACAACACAATGTATTAACTGAAGTATTCGTACACGGTTCATTATGTGTCGCTTTTTCTGGATTATGTTATTCAACTTCAGCAAGTGTAGGCAATTCAGGAAACCGAGGACGATGTAGCCAGGCTTGTCGTGAAGAATACGAAACAACACCATCAGGTAATAATTTCCCATTAAATATAAAAGACAATTCTGCATTTTTTGATTTACCCGAATTAATTAATGCTGGTGTTCATTCATTTAAAGTTGAAGGACGCATTAAAGGGGCGAATTATGTACATACCGTAATTGATAGTTTTCGTAAACAAATTGATGGGTACCTTGAAACCGGTAAATTATTAGAAGACGGAGAACGTCTCTATAAAGTATTTAACCGTGATTTAACCAATAGTTTTTTGCGTGGCGATTTAAACCAGTCAATGTTTATTGAAAATCCACGCGATAACTCAAAGCATCACGCGGTTGATCAAAGTAATGCAATTTCTGTTGTGCAAATTCATGAAGTAGAGCAAAACCTTAGTAATGAAAAAGCGCAGATAAACATTGCGGTGAATGACAAAATAAAACACCTGAGTATTGAAAAACAACCTTTAGCGTTAGTATTTACTGGTGAAGTTGGTAAGCCTTTAACGTTAACAGCAACAACACAAGACTATGCTAAAGGAAAAACAACCACTGAAGAGAAGCTAATTGTTATCGAGTCAAATAATATATTAGTTGCAAGTGATAAAAACTGTATTGACAAAGAAGCCATTAAAAAACGCTTTAAGGGTTTTGATAATTCACAATTCCACTTAACTGAACTTAACCTTGATGGTATTCCAGAAGGTATGAGTATTCCATTTAAAAACCTCACTGCCCTCAAAAATAAGTTAACATCATTATTAAATAATAATGCACCCGTTTACCCTGAAGTAATTTTGCCAAAATTGACACGTCATCCTAAAAAGTCAAATGGTGAACACTTAACTATTGAAAAAAATATTGAAACATTAGATAGTAAAAATTCGATCAACAGAGTTGAAACAAGTAATAAAGCAAAACTATCAATATTAATTTGTGATGAATCTGACATAACATTGACCAATGTGACAGATGCAGACATTTATTTTAAATTACCTGATGCTTATAAACGAGGTTGTACTAAATACATTAGTTTCTTTAAAGAAAACCCTCGATTAATTCCTTGGTTTCCCTCGGTGTTAATTGGCAAAGATTTTGACGTCGCCTTAAATATTTTAGAACAAGTAAAACCCGAATTAATTGTGACGAATAATACAGGTATAGCGAACCGTGCTTATGAACTAGGCATTAAATGGATAGCCGGACCTTTCTTAAATACCACTAATTCATATGCACTATTAGCAATGAAAGAAGCCTTTGATTGCGAAGGTGCATTTATTTCAAATGAAATAAATCATCAACAAATGAAGACAATTGCCCACCCCGAAAATTTTAAATTGTTCTATAGTATTTATCACCCTATTTTATTAATGACCAGTAGACAGTGCTTTTTCCAACAAAGTGTCGGATGTGAAAAACCACGTATTGATAATGGTTGCATGTTGTCTTGTGACAAGTCTACTAGCATTACTAACCTTAAAGGCGTTTCATTTGCTATTGATAAGCAAAAAGCAGGCTACCCTAGTATTTATAATAACGATCAATTTTTAAATATTGAAATTATTAATGACTTAGCCCAATTATATGATGGCTTTATGATAGATTTAACTAATATAGGTGCTGGCGATAAAGAATCTCCTGATAAAGCACTGTTAATTGAACAATTTGAGCAATTGCTTGAAGCGGATAAAAATAACATTACTCGCTCAGGTGAACAGTCAGATAAGCAACTAGCAACTAAAGAAACGCTTAACCAATTAGTGCCAGAGTCAACCAATGTCCAATACTATAATGGTCTTTAATTAGAAGCGGCTGTCCATTGTAATAAGTCAAAAAAGTCCTAAGGTTCAATGGACTGTTTATCAAAAGCCAACTCACAGTTTACTGACAAGCCCTCCCTAAGTTCTATAGACTTAGGGGGTGAATCAATTTATGTTATGTAATCAAATTACGCAACGATGACTCAAATGAATAAATACATAATTTTCTTTCTTGCATTAGTAAATATTTCTTGTGCTGACCCAAAGGCACTCAATCAGACCGAGTCATTTTATCAGGGCACAAAACAAATAAACTTACTCGATAATAAAGGTAAAAAACTTGCTATTGGTTCTATTATTTTTTCAACAAAAAACAATAGAATTAACTATGAAATAAATTTAGAACATAAATTGTTTAAAGATTATTTTTTATCCATGAAAGAAATGAAATGTTTAGAAGGCCCTGAATTATGGTGTCATCTAGCTTACCCGTACAATAACCCCAGAAAAATAACACAAACAGATTTAACTTGGTTGTCGCATGATTTTTTATTCATGTATAAAAAGAGTTCAGAATTTGGTGCTAATTTCTATAACGGTATCTACTATGACTTTACACTCGAATCAGGTAGTAGATTAATAGGTACCGCAATGGCACTTGATCTTAACCTATTAGCTTCCCCACCAGAAGATATAACCACACCTCCTATAACGATTCATGACATTGATGAGATAGAATTAACTAATCGTTGGCTACCTACAATCGAAATACAGTAATCATCTAGTTTTTGTGTATTTCATCTCGACTTTTTGTGATTATTCACATCAATTTAATTTCACTATTTTAGTTCATGCAATTGATACAAGAATATTTCCAATGTGTTTTTAGAATTCAATTTAATTTGCTTAATTTTTCATTAAAACTTACAAATGTTTACATTTCATACACAAAAGGTTACATTTACAACAATTAACGGCTCATACAAAAACTATAGCTGTTATATTTTGTCAGTGAATTGGTCATTGTTTTAACCCTTTTTACTGTACATTCTTAAATGTAGGGCATTATTAATCTGTTATTGTGTCGTGCTAAAGCGTAATTTAAGGAATTAGAATGATTAAATTTAATAGGATATTAGCCACTTTAGTTGCTGTTGTTGTCATTAGTTTTACAAGTCCAGTATATGCAGCTAGTCAATGTTCAGGTTTGAGCAGTTCAAAATGTGCTTCAAAAAGTAACGAATGTACTTGGCGTAAAGCATCAACAAATAAAAACGGTGTTAAAACTAAAGCATATTGCCGAGCATTACCCGGTAAATCTAAAAATGTTGTGAAAAACGCCGTCGATTCTAAAAAAGCAACAAGTACTAAATCAAAAACCTCTAGTAAAAAATCTATGACGAAAAGTGAATCAGCAGCAGCTAAAAAAGCCGCCAAAAAGGCAGCTAAAAAAACAGCTAAAAAAGCTAAAGCAGAATCTAAATCTAAATAATTTTTTGAATTCGAGTTTTGTTTAAATTTATTTAGATAAGACTTTTAATAAAGGCAGCTAATACTTATTATTAACTGCCTTTTTTATACCCAAAACAAACCCTATAAATTTATAATTACTTCGTTTTTTTGAAAAAATAAAAATTTACTAAAAATAACTTGCGAGTCAGTTTACAAACACGCAAAATCTCCCTATTCCTTCTCATTAGTAATTAAATAATATGAAAATAATCAGTTTCAACATCAATGGGCTCCGCGCGCGTTTACACCAACTTCAAGCAATTATAGACAAACATCAGCCCGATATTATCGGTTTACAAGAAATTAAAGTGCATAACGAAGTTTTTCCATTAGAAGTGGTTGAAGCAATGGGTTATCACGTTTATTTTCATGGACAAAAAGCACATTACGGCGTTGCTATGTTATGTAAAAAAGAGGCAGTAAAAGTACAAAAAGGTTTTCCCACTGATGATGATGAAGCTCAACGTCGTATGATCATGGTAGAAACGACAAATAGTAAAGGCGATAAAATTACTGTATTAAACGGTTATTTTCCACAAGGTGAAAATATTTCACATGAAACTAAGTACCCTTATAAGCGCCAATTTTACAAAGATTTAATGACTTATTTAAATGACCATCATACTAACGATGAACAAATTATAGTGATGGGAGACATTAATATTTCTCCACTTGATTTGGATATTGGTATAGGCCCAGTAAACCAAAAACGTTGGTTAAAAACAGGTAAATGTTCATTTCAATTAGAAGAACGTGAATGGCTAAAAACCTTAATGGATTGGGGGTTTATTGACACTTTCCGTCAACTTCACCCAACACTTACAGAACGTTACTCTTGGTTTGATTACCGCTCTCGAGGCTTTGATGATAACCGAGGTTTACGTATAGATGTTGTTTTAGCAACCAAAACTCTGAGTCAGAAATGCGTAGAGTCGGGTATTGACTATGAGCTTCGTGGTATTGAAAAACCATCAGATCATGCGCCAATTTGGTCAACCTTTTCTGATTAAGTTTACAATAGCTCACTATCACTATTTTAATTACTAATAAGTTTATTCCATGTCGATATTACCTGCTCAATACCTTTGCCCACTTTGTCAGCAAGCATTAATACTTACTGACAAAACATATACCTGTTCGAATAATCATAGTTTTGATCAAGCTAAACAGGGTTATGTAAATTTATTGCCTGTGCAATTTAAACACTCAAAGGCGCCTGGCGATAATAAAGACATGGTTGTTGCTAGACGTGCTTTTCTTGATAAACTTTTTTATCAGCCATTAGTGAATAAAATGCTTGAGTTTTATCACAAATATGGCAATCAAAATTCTCCGTTACTAGATGCCGGTTGTGGTGAAGGTTTTTACACACATCAACACAAAGCAGAGGGAAATAAGGTATATGGGGTTGATATTGCAAAAGAAACGATAAAAATTGCCGCTAAACGCCATCAAAACTGTCATTTCAGTGTAGGAACCTTATCAAAACTAAGCTTTAATGATAACTATTTTGGCTGGCTCATATCAGTTTACGCGCCTATTCTAGAAGATGAATTTACTCGAATTATGCAAAAAGGGGGTTACTTATTAACAGTAACGCCTGCTGAGCAGCATTTATATGAATTAAAAGAACTAATTTATCAACAAGCGAATAAACATGATACGACTAAAGCACCTATTCAACATTTAACACTGATAAAAGAACAGACATTAACGTATAAAATGAATTTTGAACACAGTGATGATGTGCTGAATTTATTGGCTATGACACCTTTTGCATTTAAGGCATCTAAAGCGTTGTTAGAAAAAATTAAAATGATGAGTGAATTTACTTGCCAAGCAGACTTTATTTTAAGGCTTTATCAAAAATAAAGATAAAAACCTTAAGTTTTTCAGAACATATTAGAGGTTTACCCTCTATTAACGATTATTTGAACCATAGGTTAATTGCAGTAATTGCGCTAAATCAATGTACCTTGGCTTAGCAATAGCTAGGTCTGTTAATTTGCTGTGGCTACCCTGCTTTTTTGCTTTTTCTAGACCACTGCGATACCAAGAAGCCAATGACGGCGGTAATAGTTTATCTGCTTTAACGCCCAACATAACTAATGCTTGTAACGGTATAGACAATAAAAACACTCCGTACACCAAAGCATTTGGTAAAGCGTTAACGACATTATTAAGACTACCCGATCCGAAAAAAAAACCAGATGCAAAATATAGCTGCATAATAAATATAAATAATGCTAATGCCGGAAAATATCGACAAACAAAACGTGCGCTTTGTACCGAGCGATATTCTACAAAATACCGTGCTAATTCTGTTTTGTCAGGCCAAAAACCTATATATTTTTGACCTAATTTAATAAGTTGTACGACAGATAAATTCATAATTAAATACCATAAAAGCCTTAACGCTATAATAACAGTTACCACTTAATAGCTAAAGTAATAGGTAAAGCCGACTAAAAATAGTAACTTAAGTGCCATAATTAACGCAATCAGTTAATTTTCACACATCAAACAATAATCTTTTAAAGCAATCACTTAACGATTTAATCCACGATTGTACACAATGATATCCACAGGAATTGTGGATATCATTAGACTTATTCACAATATTTCTTCGCTAGAGTTAATTCACAAAAATAGTTATAGTAGTCTGTAATTTTTATATAAATTATTTATTAGTCAAAATATGCATTCTCGATTGTTATTAATACATTTAATAACAACTATTTTTAAATATTCGGTGACTAATAATCTATCTTGAGAAATAAAAAATGACTAAAAAAATCACTTTATATGGCATAAATAATTGCGATACCGTAAAAAAATCACAACAATGGTTAAAAAATAATAACATAGATTATGTTTTTTATGACTTTAAAAAACAACCTTTAACTCATGAATTACTTACTCAGTTTGTTGAATTAAATGATTGGAGTACCTTGCTTAATAAACGTAGTACTACTTATAGAAATTTAAGCGATGAAATTAAAAATAATTTAACAGATGATAT
>Ga0055584_100001507_pt1 | contig 22874 bp, 15 predicted proteins | sample OSDHelmetaG_FD_58716 | JGI IMG/M metagenome (GOLD analysis project Ga0055584, IMG submission 58716) | Pelagic marine sediment microbial communities from the LTER site Helgoland, North Sea, for post-phytoplankton bloom and carbon turnover... | ecosystem: Environmental > Aquatic > Marine >...
CTCCGCGGTTCGCGACGAGTAGGCTCCTGAACATGGGGCGGAGGGTAGCAGCTTGAGGAGGCGGGAGGCGACAATACACGCCCGCCATGCTGCTCCGGCTCGCTCGCATTCCATCCGCCTTCGCGCCCCTGTCCCTGGTGGCCGGGCTCGCCCTCACGAGCCCTGCCACCGGGACCGCAATCGGGATCCCGGCGGGCCCTGCCCAGGGTGACCTCGGGCGGCTCATCTCCGAGCTCGGGGCGGACGAGATCGAGGTGCGAGATCTGGCGCAGCAGGAGCTCGCTGGACGCCTGCTTCAGCTCGATTCAGGGGCCGTGCTCGTTCCTCTACTGGAGGGCAAGACGCCTGGCGTCCGGCGGCGGCTCGCGCTCCTCCTCGGGGCGGATGATCGCCTGCTCCGCCACGCCGTGGAGCTCACCGTGGCTGGGAACGCCGAATTCGCCGACGTGGGCCGCCAGGCCATCGACGCTCAGCTGCTCCGGTGGAGCCGGAGTGCCTTCGATGAGCCCGCGGTGGCGTCGTTCGATGTCCCTCGGATCCCGGTTCGGCTGCCCGCCGACTGGGAAGACCAGAGCAGCGCCATCGTGGCGGTGGACCCGAACGCCGGCGGCGGTGTGGCGGCCTTCGACCGACTGGACCTCCACGGACGCGGACCGGCTCCGGTGATCTTGGACCCACAGGTGGTCGAGCGCATGATTCGTCGCCCTTCTGCGCCCCTCGACGCCCTGCGCGTGGACGGGAGCTGGACCGAGGTGCTGGAGGCGCTGGCCACCGTCCACGACGCTGGGTTCCAGGTCCAGGGCTATCGGTATCCCGAGGATCGCGGCGCGGGCGAGCCCTCGGGCCTCAATGCCCCTGCGCGCCCCTGGATTCACGTGGTCGGGCGAGGGAGCACCGAGCGCGGGCCGGTGGGGCGGGACCTTCGGGCGAGCGGGGGCAGCGTCATCGAGCGCTGGTGTGTGACCACCGCGCGCCAGGGCAACGTGGTCCGCCAAAGCGCGGCAGCCCGCGCCCTCGCCGCCCTGGACTGGGCGGCGGCGGTGCACTGGTTCGAGGAGTGGTGGCAGTCCAGAGGTGACGTCGTCGCGCTCGAGGGGCTGATGGCCGCGTCATCCCGCGGCCGCGTGGCGCCCTCTCTTCAGCGGGCCACCTCGGTCCGCTCGATCCTCGCCTTCGTGGACCGTGAGGCCCGTGAGGTCGCGGGCCTCGCTCGAGCGATCGGCAGGGCGGAGAGCGGCGATGAGCGCGCCGAGGCGCGGAGGCTCCATCAGGAGGCTGAGGCGGCGCTGGGCCGGCGCGCGGCCCGCATCGCCGCTGGCCTGGGGGCGCTGGCGCCGATCACCGCCGGGGAGGACGGCGGCCCTTCAGGCGCGCCGATGACGCCCCTGTTCACGGAGGGCTTCGAGGGAGCGCCTCCCACGGGCCGGTGGGCGAGGCTCGTGGCCCTCGAGGGGCTCGGCCAGCCCGATCAGCTCGCCGCATCCATGGCAATTCGCGTGCTGCGCGGCGAGCTCGAGGGCCGGTCCCGACGCCAGGCCCTGCGCGCCCTCCTCGTTCTGCGCCCCCTCGGTGCCAGCGCCCCCGTGGAGATCTCCGACCCTGGCGCGCTGCTGCGGGAGTCCCCTGGCGGCGACATCGCGGGGCTCGGCCTTGAGCTCGGCCTCGTGGGCGCCCGGCCCCCGGCAGGGTGGAGTGGAGGCGCGGCGAAGGAGCCGGCGCAGGTGGCGGAGCTGCTCGTCTGGGCTGCGCTGACCGCCGAGCAAGATGGCCCCAGGGTCCCGAGCCCGCCCTGGAGCGTGGCCGCCGTCCGCGCCGCGCTGAAGCTGGAGGTGGAGTGCAGCCGGCTGGATGAGCCAGGGCCCATGGCGATCGCGTCACGGACGGTGCGCGGCGACGTCGTGAGGGCCTTCGGGATCCTCGCTGCAGGGGTGGCTCGCGAGCTGACCGGGGAGGAGCTGGAGGCCCTCAGGACGGTGTCCCTCCGGGCGGGGCTGGCCTCGGCCCGGGCGAAGCAGCGCGCGCTCGACGCATCGCTGGACGTCCTTGAGGGGACGAGGGATCAGGCTGAGGCTATCGAGGGCGCCTGGATGAACCTGGCGGCGCTGGTGGGGGATCCGGGGGTCGGCCCCCTGGCGCTCGAGACCTTGCAGGCGTCCCTGGTCGAGTCGCTCGAAGGGCGAGCTCGGGGAGCCGACGGGACCTCCACGGCCCTCAGGCAGGCCGCCGAGGCCGCCTGCACCGCCCTGGACCGGGCCAGGCGCGACGACCTCGCCGAGCGCTTCTCCGGGGAGCTGCGACGGGTGGCCACCATGGGCTCACATCCGCTGTCGGATCTGTTTCTGGATGAGGCGTGGCCCCCCTCGCGTGCGCTCCCACCGAGAGATCTTGAGCAGCTCTCAGCCCCACTTCCGCCGCGCTGACCGTCAGAATTGACGATAATCTCCCGGGCGCCGCTGTTTCGGCTTCGGCCCTTCCGTCGCCCGAGACGATCTAGTACATGAGCGCTACCGATGGCCCCCAGTAAGAACACCGACCAGCTCGAGCCGGCACCCGCGGACGAGGCTCGTGAGATTCCCGTCCGGCGGGAAGAGCTCGCGGTACACGTCAATCCTCGGAGCCAGGTCGCCGAGCAGTTCCGATCCCTCCGGAACGCGGTTCACGCGATGAACCCGGATGGCGCCTCGCACACCCTGGTCATGACCAGCGCGCTGAGCGGTGAGGGGAAGTCGGTGGCCTGCCTGAACCTCGCCCTCGCGCTCTGCGAGCTCCCCGGGATCCAGGTCCTCGTCGTCGACGCCGACCTCCACGAGCCGTCCATGGAGCGATACCTCGACCTGCCCCGGCGGCAGGGGCTCACGGAGGTGCTCACCGGTACCCTCGCCATCGGCGCGGCCATCCGGAAGACGTCGGTCAAGGGTCTCTCGGTCATGAGCGCAGGAGCCCAGCCCAAGAACTCCTCCGAGCTCATTGGCTCGGAGCGGATGAAGACGGTCCTCAACGCCCTTCGGCAGCGCTTCAGCTACGTGCTGATCGACACACCGCAGGCGCTGACGATCTCGGACGCGAGCCAGCTCGGGGCCATCGCAGACGGTGTCCTCATGGTCGTGCGACTCGGATACACCCCGCGTCACTACGTGGAGCAGACGGTCAACACCATCGAGGCCCTCGGTGGCAACATCCTCGGGACCTGCCTGACGGACGCGTCCATCGCGGACACGGCCGAGGGCTACGGTCAGCGCACGAAGTGACCCTGCGGGGTCTGCGGGTTCGAGCCGCGGGGAAGGTCGGTTCAGAACGGCAGCTCGTGCTGCCGGACGCTGGCGCGCTGGTTCGATAGCTCCCTCGGGAGCACCAGGTCGTCGGCTCGAACGCGGAGCTCCGTACCGAGCCGCGCGGAGCGGATCAGGCGGGGGAGGTTCTGCCGTTCCCAGCGGAGCGCGGCCCGGTACTCGAGCCAACCGGCTTCCCGTACCCGAAACTCTGGCCCGTGGTGGACCCAGCGCCCGGCTGCGTCGCGGTAGGAGGGCATCACCGAGTGCAAGAGCTCGTGCTTCAGCACGAAGGCGACGAACCACTCTGGCACGGCTCGCTGGTCGAGGACCGGGTGGATCCGGACGATGCGGCTCTCGGGCTCGAAGCTCCCCAGGCGGAGGGACCGCCGTGACTTGCTCCGGGCTCGCCGGCCCCAGGTGATCTGCGGCCGGTCATGGGGACCCCGGGGACGGAAGTCATTCGCGAACTCACCGACGATCAGCGGCAGAGCCAGCCTCTCGAGGTCGTGAACTTCGCCCTCTGGCGTGATGGCGACCTTCGCCGTCCGGCGGGGGAGGCTCGCGATCTCCGTGTGGATCCACTCATCGAGGATGGGGCCCGCCTTGCGCGCCCGGCGTCCCGCCCGGAGCCACTTGGCGAGGGCGTCACGGACCTCCTCCGGAGCCGTGGCGAAGAGCTTGTGGAGGCGAAGCTGCCAGCCCTGCTGTCCCTCGGCGGCTTCGAAGGCGCGGGCCTGGACCGGGGCCGAGCGGGACCGCCCGAAGGAGACCTCGATGGGGAGGGAGAAGCGCTCCGTCAGGAAGTGGGACCAGTCCGCCTCGGTCCACTCCCGGGTCCCCGCCGCTCCGGGCGCCGTGGGCTCCGTCACGCGCGCGCTCGGGCGAGGCTGCGGCGTTCGCCGCGATCGGGTCCCTCGGTTGGCCGGCATGGCCCCATTGAAGCAGTTCGCGGGCCTTCTTGCACACCCGCGGAGCGGAGCCTCCCCACACCCGCGGGGCGGAGCCTCCCCGGATCGGCGGGGCCGCAGGGACCCTCCGTGGCCGTCCCCCGGCGGGGGGCGAACCAAGAAGGAGGCCCCGCTCGCCGTCCCTGGGCGCGCGGGGCCTCCCTGTGGGGGGCCGCAGGAGTCGAACTCAGCGATCCTTGAGCTTGAAGTCGAGGCCGGAGAGGACCTGCCCGTTCTGCACCGTGATGGTGCGCTGGGTGCGCTTGAGGTCGCTGTTCTCCTGGAAGGGGCTGTCGCCGCCCTTGCGGGCCCGCGTGGCGTGGATCTTGTAGGAGCCAGCGCGGATGTTCTTCACCGAGAACTCTCCCTGGGGGTTGGTCGAGGCCGTGTGCTGGCTGCCACCCGCCGACGTGGGGTACATCTTGACCACGGCCCCTGCCATGGGGGAGCCGTTCGGGCCGAGGACCATGCCCGCCACCACGGCGCCCTTCTCGAGCTGAATGGACGGGGCCACGAACTCTTGCCCCTCGGCCACGATCAGGTCCTTGACGAACTTGACCGCGTAGTCGCGGTGCCGGACGACGAGCTGATAGCTGGCGGGGGTCAGAGCCTTGAGCTCGAACGTCCCGTCCGCGCCGGACTTGGCCGAGGTCTCCGTGGCGTTGCCGGGGGCGGCCGCGCCGAGGGACTGCCAGAAGAGGTCGTCAGACCACTCCTTGTCGTGGGTCTCGATGACGGCGCCTTGCAGGGGCTGGCCGTCCTCCCCGAGGACCGTACCGACGATGCTCCCACCGCGCGTCATGCGGATCAAGACCCCCGAGAAGTTGGTTCCGGTCTGGACCTGGAAGGGCTCCGAGTTGGTCTCGGCGAATCCCGCCGCGATTGCCTCGACCATGAACTCGCCGGCCTTGGGCGCGAGGATCTCGAACTGGCCTCCGGTGTTCTCGAAGCGGACCCTGGTGCTGGACACCGCGGACGAGAGGCCGTTGCTGTTCGCGATGGACTGACGCAACTGGACCTCGAAGCGGTTGACGGGCTTGCCGCTGGCGAGGTCGATGACCTGGCCCGACACCATCGGGAGCGGCTGGAGGGTGATGGTCACATCCATCTCACCCGAGTCCACCCGCGTTCGGGCCTCCGGCTTGTAGCGCGGGTGGCGCGCCACGAGCTGGTAGGGGCCGGGGTTGATGTCTGCGATCTCGAACTCCCCGGTCTCGCCAGTCTTGGAAGTGGTCGCGGAGCGCGCCTTGACGTTGTTGACCGAGTACGCCTCGATCGTCACCCCGGGGATCGCCTCGCCGGTATCCGAAGCGAGCACCGTTCCAGCGATGAGCGACGCGACCTCGAGGACAAAGTCCTTCTCGGTGTCGTCGCCTTTCAGGACGGAGAGACCGAGCTCGGTGATCGAGCCGTAGCCGTCCGCGGAGATGCGCATGGCGTAGTTGGCATCTGGCGCGACGTTCTCGAACCGGTAGAGGCCGCTCTCGTCGGACTCGACTTCGACGGCGCCATTGCTCTGGTTTGCGTCGGCCGCACGGACGTTGAAGACGCTCTGGGAGAGGACCAGCTTGGCGCCGCTCACGAAGTTCCCGCCGGAGTCTGTGACGCGGCCGCGCACCACGACGCCGGTTCCGAGCGTGATGGCAGGGACCTCGGTCACCTTGCCGTCCTGCACGACGATGGAGGGGACCTCGGTCCGGGTATAACCCTCCATGCTCGCGATCAACGCATAGTCCGCGAAGACCGGCACGCCGTCGAACTCGAAGGTGCCGTCGGAGCCCGTCAGGGTGTTGACGTCCTTGGAGGGGTCGGGATCGGCGAGGAAGAAGGACTCCGAGCCGAAGCGCGTGAGGGTGACCTGGGCGCCGCCCACCGGCTTACCGTCCGGACTGACGACCGAGCCGCGGAGGATCCCGGTTCCCAGCGCGACGGACGCGAGCTCGTCGTTGCCCACGGTGGTCGGCACGGTTCCGATGTCGCCGATCTCGCGACCTCCAGCGTCGCCCACGCCCACCAGGTCCCCGGCCATGCCGTCCTGCCCGGACGGAGCCTCCTTCACGGCGACGACTTCCACCGTCGCGTCGGCACCACCGTCCTCCGCAGGGGAGACGGCGAAGACGGCGAAGAACAGCCCCGCGGCGACGAGCACCAGGGCGATGAGAGCGATGAGGAACTTCATTTGGGCGGGTCGGAGGGCCTTTCTTGGGCGTCGGCGGAGGGGCCAATACCCCTTCGCGACGACTACAGACGGTGGTCAGAGTCGGGTTCTTCCCCGGACTCGCCAAGAATGTTGGCACGGGCTGGGGATGAGTTGGCGCCGGGCTTTCCGTGCGCTACCGCCTCTATCGGCAGTCGAGGCCAGCGCAGATGAGAGCCCCCGGAGTTGGCCGGGCAGTAATTCGCCGCCAAATCCATCCTCCTACGTCGGGGGGCCTGACGAGGGACCTGAGTGGGGTCCTGGGGCTCCTGTGGCCGGGATCGGACGGAGGGAGGGGGCCCTCCGGTCGGTCAGCCGCGCGCGGCCGCGGGGGCCGCCCGGTCCACGGACTCGAGGGAGGTGGGCAGGGCACTCTCCCAGAGCGCGATGCCGCCGATGAAGTAGGCGAAGATCAGCAGCTCCAGGTCGATCTTGCGGTACGTGCAGAGCGTCGCGCCACGGGTCAGGAACCCGTGCTTCGACTCGGCGACGAGGCCCGACTTGGTGCCGACGATGCGCCATCCGCGCTCGAGGCCAAGGGTCGGGACCAGCCGCAGGGGCTTGCCACCGGTCCACATCTCGATGGTGCGGCGCATGAAGCCGGGGCGGATCGTGGATCCGAGCCACTCGCGGGCCTCGGTCCAGCAGGCGAACTGTGCCCGCAGGAGTCCCGGGTCACGCCGGATCTCCACCACCTCGCCCTTCAGCGGTCGCCAGGTGGCGCCCACGATCAGCCCGAGGCGGTTTCGAGACACCTGCAGCGTGCCGACCTCCTTCCCTTCCTCGTCGCTGAGGACGTGGCGGGGGGAGAGGAAGCCAGAGACGCTGGTGGTGTAGGTCTTCTTCGGGGAGGGCATGATCCGAGTCCAAAGGCGCTATCGGCCGGAAGGGTACCCGTGCTTGTCTCTCGGGTCAGATTCCGTCTTACGATTCGCATTCGATGGGAGGAGAATCAGTCGGCCGCAAGCAGGGACAGGGTCGCGTAGGCCTCGCTGACGGCCGCTGCCCCGCGCTCCACGTCCTCCTGCGTCGTCCTGTCAGGTGTCCCTTGGTGAGCCAGTGAGAAGCGCAGGGAGGACGCCGCGAGGGCGTCGCTGACGCCCATGGCCAGCAGGACGGGGGACGGAGCGGCCTGGGTCGCGTTGCAGGCGGAGCCGGCGCTGACCTCGACGCCCTGGCCGTTGAGCACGCCGAGCAGCGCGGCCGCGTCCAGCCCGGTGCCCGCGAGGTTGAATCCCAGGTTCGTGGTGTTGGCGGCACGGCGACCAGGGTCGCCGTGCACCACGGTCCCCGGGCAGTTCTCGATCACGAGGCGCTCGAGTCGATCCCGTCGCGAAGCGATCTCTCCCTGAGCCTCCTCGGAGGCGGCCAGCGCAGCCGCTCGTTCTGCGGCGACCCCCATGCCGACGATCCCGGGGACGTTCTCTGTCCCGGCACGGCGGCCGTCTTCCTGGGGGCCGCCTGCCAGAAGCGGGACGATCGGAGCGCCCTCGCGGACGTAGAGCGCGCCGATACCCCGTGGCCCGTGGAACTTGTGGGCCGAGAGCCCGAGGTAGTCACAGCCCAGCTGCTCCACGTCGATGATCATCTTGCCCGGCGCCTGCACGGCGTCCACGTGGAAGAGGACCCCGTGCTCCCGGCAGGCCGCGCCGATCGCATCGAGCTCACTGATGACGCCGGTCTCGTTGTTGAGGAGGATGAGCGAGACCATCGCGGGCCCTTCAGCGATGGCCGCCATCGCGGCGTCCTGGTCGAGCGCTCCGGCCCCGTCCACCGCGATCTCCACCACGGCGCCCGCGCGCTCCGCGCACTTCCGCGTGGCGCTGTGTTCGGCGGTGGAGATGACCGTGGGACGCCCCGGCCCCGCTGCCGCCGCGCTGTGGAACGCCAGCGACGTGCTCTCGGAGCCGCAGGACGTGAAGACGACGGAGGAGGGGCTGCGCGCGCCGATCATGGCGGCCACGGCCTCGCGCCCGAGGCGCACGGCGCGCGCGGCCTCCCGACCGGCCTCGTGGGCGGCGGAGGGGTTCGCGCCCGGCCGGCCAAGCCAGGGGAGCATGGCCTGGATCACAGGGTCAGAGGCGGCCGTGGTGGCGTTGCAGTCGAAGTGGAGGGGCATGACCCGGGGATTGTAGACCCTCCCCGGAGTCAGGCGACGGGTCGTGTAGGCGCCTCTGGAATCCCTGCGGCCTTCCGGCCTATAAGGGGGGGAGGTCCCACCTGAACCATGCTCTTCGACCCCGTCTACTGGCTCATCCTCGGTCCCTGTTTGCTGCTCGGCCTCTGGGCCAGCTCCAGGGTCAAGTCCATCTTCAACGAGTATGCCCAGGTCGGCGTCAGCAGCGGAATGTCCGGTGCCCAGGCGGCCGCCGCCGTGGCGCGCGCGGGCGGCGCCGTGGTGACGATCGAGCGCGCGAGCGGCTTCCTCTCCGATCACTATGACCCCCGGACGAAGACCCTCAGGCTCTCCCCGGAGGTCTACGACGGGCGGTCGGTCTCGGCCATTGCGGTGGGGGCCCACGAGGCCGGTCACGCGATCCAGGACGCGATGGGTTATCACTGGCTGGGCATGCGGACGGCGCTGGTCCCCGCGGTCCAGTTTGGCTCCCGGTTCTGGACGCTGCCGCTGATCCTCGGCCTCTTCATGCAGGCGACGGCCCTGGGTGGTTTGCTGATGGCCGCGGGCATCGGGCTCCTCTCGGTCACGGTCCTCTTCCAGCTCGTGACCCTGCCGGTGGAGTTTGACGCTTCCAACCGGGCCAAGCTGGTGCTGGCGGAGGCCGGCATCGCGCGGACGGACGCGGAGCGGCACGGCGTGGACCGGGTCCTCGGGGCGGCGGCGATGACCTACGTCGCGAGCGCGATCTCGGCGGTCGCCACCCTCGCCTACTACCTGTCATTGTTCCTCGGGTCGCAGCGGGACAGCTGAGGGGCCAGGGGGCGATCCGGGACGCCTAGATGCGCGTCTCTGGCGACCTGGGGCTCCGGGAGGGGGAGCAGAGACTCTCGGCCGGGCAGAGGCTCCCCTGGCAACGGCCCGCGGGTACCCTCTCGGGCTCACTCCTTGCTGCCCTTCCCCCAGGTGACCCCCTTGGACCGCCTCACTCTCGACTTCACCAACGTCCTCTCCGACGCGATCGGCCCCGAGCACGGCCTTGAGCTCGCCGACATCGAGGCGCTCTCCGACCGCTCCGCCGCCGCGCTCGCCGCGGTGCAGGCCCGGCGAGACCAGGACCTGCGCTGGCTCGACCTGCCCCACCAGTCCGGCGTCCAGCAGGACGTCATGGACTACGCGGCCTCGGTCCAGGGGCAGTTCGAGAACGTTGTGGTGCTCGGCATCGGCGGATCTGCCCTGGGTAACCGCGCCCTGCATCGGGCGCTCTCCAGCCCCTTCCATGACATCCGGCCGCCGGCGGGCATGCCCAGGCTCTACGTGCTGGACAACGTCGACCCAGACCTCGTGGGCGAGTTCCTGGACACGGTGGATCCCAAGACCTGCCTCTTCAACGTCATCTCCAAGTCCGGGTCCACGGCGGAGACCATGAGCCAGTTCCTGGTGCTGCGCGAGCGTCTGATCGCGGCCCTCGGGGAGGAGGAGCATCGACGTCACATGGTCGTGACCACCGACGCCGAGAAGGGTGTGCTGCGCCCGATTGTGGAGTCGGAGGGCTACCAGTCCTTCATCGTTCCCGACGGCGTCGGAGGCCGCTTCAGCGTCCTGTCTCCGGTGGGGCTGGTCTCCAGCGCCCTGATCGGGATTGACGTGCCGGGCCTGCTCGCGGGCGCTGCGGACATGGATGAGCGCTGCCGGGAGGCGCCGCTCATGGAGAACCCGGCGCTCGTCTACGCGGCCATCCAGTTCCTGATGCAGGAGAAGAGGGGGAACCCGATGTCGGTGACCTTCTCCTACAGCCAGCGCCTCGCCTGCGTGGGGGACTGGTATGCCCAGCTCCTCGCTGAGTCGATCGGCAAGCGCCTCTCCCGCGACGGCGCGGAGGTCTTCGCTGGACCGACCCCGGTCTCCGCCATCGGCGTCACTGACCAGCACAGCCAGGTCCAGCTCTACGTGGAGGGGCCCCACGACAAGTGGTTCACCCTGCTCTCGGTCGACCGGCCGGACCACACCGTCGAGATCCCGAAGGCGTTCGAGGAGCACGACGCACTCGCCTACCTCGGCGGTCGCACCATGAATGAGCTGTTCGCGGCGGAGCGCGACGGGACCCGCATCGCGCTGACCGACGCCCAGCGGCCGAACGTCACCGTGTCCTTCCCGGCGGTCACCGCGCATCACGTTGGCCAGTACCTCTACCTGATGGAGCTAGCGGTCGCCGTGATGGGGGAGCACTACGGCGTGGACGCCTTCGACCAGCCGGGCGTCGAGGCGGGCAAGGTCGCGGCGTACGCCCTGATGGGGCGGAGCGGGTACGAGGAGCGCCGCGCGGAGATCGAGAGGAGCCTCAGCGGACCCAGGCGGACGGTCTGAGCCCTTGGATACCCTCAAGCACATGGTCGTGGGCGTGGGCCTGCACCCCCGGACCGGCGTCCCCGACGTCGGCTCGGTGCGGGCCGCCCGCCAGGCGGCGTGGCTCGCCTCGAGGACCGGCGCGCGCGTCACCCTGCTCCACGCCGCCTGGGCCGAGGACGGCAGCGGGCCGGTCGAACTCGCTGCCAAGGCCACGGAAGAGCTGGAGGAGCTGAGGGAGCTCGTGGAGGCCGACGGCGTCAGCGCGTCGATCCGCATCGTCGAGGACTACCCCTGGCTCGCGCTCTGTCGCGCCGCTCTCGACGATGGGGCCGAGCTTGTCCTGGCGGGCAAGCGCTCCGTCGCTGAGCGGGGTCGGCGGCAGATCGGGAGCACCGCCGTCAAGCTGCTCCGCAAGTGCCCAGCGCCCGTCTGGCTGGTCAAGCCGGACCACGACCTGAACCACCGCCACGTGCTCGCCTGCACGGACTTCTCGCCGGTCACCGACGAGGCGCTCGCGGCGTCCGCCTGGCTCGCGGCGCAATCCGAAGGGGAGCTGCACCTGCTCCACGGCTGGAACCTCACCTCGTCAGAGCAACGGGCCGCTGCAGACCTCTCCGAGGAGGATTACGCCGCGCGCGTGGAGGACGCACGGGTTCGCGCCCTCGCCTCCCTGGAGCGGCAGGCCGACGTCCTCGACGTGGACCCGACGCTGCACCTCGAGCGCGGTGATCCGCACGTCCAGATTCTCGAGAAGGTCGAGCAGGAGCGCCCGGACGTGCTGGTCCTGGGGAGCCTCTCCAAGGGCGGGCGCCCGGGCTTCGACGTGGGGACTGTGGCGGAGCGGGTGCTCCCCCAGGTCGAGGAGTCGATCCTCTGTTTCAAGCCCAAGGACTTCGTCTGTCCTGTGTCCTGACGGATCCGGCGAACCGGGTTCAGATGGTGGGGCAGATGGGGTGAATCGCTACCCTGGGCCCGATGGCACAGAGCGCTGAATCAGGGAAGCTCACGAAGGAGCTGCGCCTGCTCGATGTGTACGCCCTCGCGACCGGAGCGACGCTCTCCGCGGGGCTCTTCCTCCTGCCGGGGATCGCGGCGGGCCAGGCTGGCGCGGCGATCACGCTCTGTTACCTGATCGCCGCAATCCCGCTCGTCCCGGCGGTCCTCTGCAAGGTCGAGCTGGCCACGGCGATGCCGAAGGCCGGAGGGACCTACTACTTCCTCGATCGGAGCCTGGGGCCCCTGGCCGGAACCGTGGGCGGGATCGGCACCTGGCTCGCGCTGATCCTCAAGACCTCCTTCGCCCTGGTCGGGCTGGGGGCGTACGTGTCGCTCTACCTCGATCCGAGCCCGCTGCTGACGAAGTCAATCGCCGTCGGCTTCGCCCTGCTGTTCGCCGCCTTGAACGTGCTCGGCGCGAAGAAGACCGCGGTGTTCCAGCGGCTCCTCGTGGGGGGGCTGCTGATCATCCTCACGGTCTTCTCCGTGCTCGGCCTGCCGGAGATCGAACCCGCCGCGTTCAGCGGCTTCTTCGCCTCCGGGCCAGACGCGATCATCGCCACGGCGGGCACGGTCTACATCTCCTACGTGGGGGTCACCAAGGTCATCAGCGTGGCCGAGGAGGTCAAGGACCCGGAGAGGACCCTCCCGCGCGCGGTCTTCCTCTCGATGCTCACGGCGGTGGTCATCTACCTGGTGACCACGTCGGTGATGGTCGGCGTCGTCCCGATGGCAGAGCTCAGCGGCAGCGAGACGCCCATGGCCCAGGCGGCGGGGGTCATCGCTGGCAAGGTGGGGATGGCGGTGATCACGCTCGCGGCGGTCCTCGCGTTCTTCTCGGTCGCCAACGCAGGCATCCTCAGCGCGTCCCGCTACCCGATGGCGATGGCTGGCGACAGCCTGCTCCCCCCTGGGCTCGCGCGTCTCGGCGGGCGGGGGACCCCGACCCGGTCCATCGCCCTGAGCGTGGGCATCGTCGTCGCGATCGTCCTCTTCCTGGACCCCCTCGGGATCGCGAAGCTCGCCAGCTCGTTCCAGCTCTTCATCTTTGCGCTCGAGTGCCTCGCGGTGATCGTCATGCGCGAGAGCGGCCTGAGCTCCTACGACCCGGGGTTCCGGACGCCGCTCTACCCGTGGCTTCCGCTCTTCGGGATCTTCGCCCCCTTTTTCCTGATCGCGGCCATGGGGCTCATGCCGACCCTCTTCAGCCTCGGCCTCGTGGCGGGGGGCATCGCGTGGTACTGGACCTATGCGAAGGGCCGGGTCGAGCGGCGCGGCGCCGTCTTTCACGTGTTCGCGCGGCTGGGCGAGCAGCGCCACGAGGACCTGGACTCCGAGCTGCGGGGGATCCTGAAGCAGAAGGGGCTCCGCGACGACGATCCCTTCGACCAGGTCGTGGTCACCGCCTCGGTGATCGACCTCGGTGAGGGGGAGGACTTCGACCTGCTTGTGGGCCGCGCGGCGAGCGCTCTTCACGCCAGGACGGGCACGGAGGCGGAGACCTTCGTGGAGGGGTTCACGGAGGGGACGAAGACCGGCGCCACCCCCGTCTCGAAGGGGGTGGCCCTACCGCACATGCACCTCGAGGGCCTGGACCGTCCGTTCCTGGTGCTGGCGCGGAGCCGAGGGAGCCTCACGATCGCGGGCGGGGATGTCTTTGGCCAGCAGACCAGCACCGACGGCGTGCACGCGGTCTTCTTTCTGGTCAGCCCGGCTGGCGACCCCAGCCAGCACCTGCGGATGCTGGCTCAGCTGGCCAGCCGGATCGACGAGGATCGCTTCATCGAGGAGTGGCTGAGCGCGGACAACGAGGTCCAGCTGCGAGAGATCTTCCTGCGCAACGAGCGCTACATCTCCCTCGAGCTCAAGCCGGGCCACCCCGCGGAGGCGCTGGCCGGCTGCCGGGTCCGCGAGCTGAGCCTCCCGGAGGAGTGCCTCGTGGTGGCGGTGCGCCGCGCGGGTCGGACGCTCGTCCCGCGCGGGGAGACGGTGCTGCTGAGCGGCGACCGACTCCTCGTGATTGGCGAGCCAGAGCCGATCAGCGAGCTGTACGCCCGCTTCGGCGAGCCGCCCGGGGTCTGAACCGGCCGGCTCGCTCCGCATCACAGATCGAAGTGGGGGAGCGGGTCCCGCTGGAGCCAGTTCTCCGGGACCCACCGGGCGCCGGCGGCGTGGGCGTGGAGGGTGACCGCGACCCGCGAGCGCGCGCTCCGGTTGGCCTCGGATCGGTGGGGCATGTGGTCATGGAAGACCACCATCGACCCGGCGCGAACCTCGATCGGGATCGCCTCGGCTGGCCACGGGGCGGAGTCCACGTCCCTGAGCGTGCCTGTGCGGGTCCGCCAGTCCACCTCGTACCGCTCCCTCAACGGTGAGCGGTGAGCGCCAGGCGCCATCCACAGGCAACCGTTGTCTCGGTCGGCGTCCTCGAGCGCGATCCAGAGGCCGACCACACGCTGCGGCTCGGTCAGCAGATAGCTGGCGTCCTGGTGCCACCGCACCTCGCCGCCGATCCCCGGCGGCTTGAAGATCACCATGCTCTGGACGAGACGTGGCCGCTCGAGACCGGCGACGGCGAAGCCCGCCTGCACCGCCGCGCTCCTGGCAAGCGCCTCGAAGGTCGGGTCGAGGTCGTGGAGCGCGTGCCCGATCTTGTTCAGGCACCGGTCGCGGGGCGCGTGGACCGCGCCGGCATCGTCCACGGCCTCGGCCTCGAGGAACCCCTGGACGCTTCGCGCAGAGGCGAAGAACACCTCCTCACGGCCCGCGTCCCGGTCGTCGGTCCGGAAGACCGCCTGATCGGCCGCCGGGTCGTGGGCTGCCACGTGCCTGTCGATGGCGCTGCGGAGTCCCTTGAGGGTCGCCTCGTCGATGGCGCCGGGCAGGACGGCGAAGCCATCCTCCTGGAAGCGCTCGGCGAGTTCTTGGGGGCGGATGGGCATTGAAGCGCCCACTCTACGGGGTGGAGGGGGGCGGTGCTGCCCTGCGGGGGGCGCGCGTGGCGTCCCTCGCTCCGTCCCGTCAGCTGGGGGTGGACCTGGACAGCAGGTCGAGCTCGCGCACCATCCAGTCGCGGGAGAGGTTCCACTCGAGCTGGACGACGTCCGTCGGCCGCTGGATCGCCCGGGCGGCCTCGTCGACGGTCAGCCCGAAGACGAGGCACAGCATCGTGAGCTGGCTGCTGCTGCCCTTGAGCTGGTCCATCCGCTCGAGGGCCTCCTGGAGTTCCCCCACGCCCACCTCTAGCCTGGATCCGCCTGCGGCCATGGGGGAGAGCAGGATCCTGGGGCCGAGGGCAAGGGCGCCGTCGTCGTCGCTGGCGACGCTCATCAGGTCTCGGAGGGCCCCGGCGATCCGCGCGGAGAGCTCGGCGCGGAGCTCCGCCGGGGCGGCCTCGCTCATCAGCTTGACCGAGAGATGAAGCGCCGCGGACTGGGGGTCGAACGAGGTGGACCCATCGCCGGCGATCGACTTCACGCGGAAGCGGTCCTTGGACGCGAGCAGCTCCTGCTGGACCAGTTCGGCGATCTCCTCTCGACAGGCCGTCTCACCAGCGGCGCTACGACGCAGCATGCTGTCGATGTTTCGGCGCTGGGGATGGGACATGGCAGGAGGGGTGACCGGAGTGGGGCCGGAGGAATAACCACACCATTGCTCGCCCCCGCTCGCCAAGCAATTGCGGGTTCTACCGCCGATGCCGCGGGAAGATCCCCCGGCATCGCGTCTGGGCTCGCCCGCGGATCCGGATCATGCATCGCAGCGAGTCGAGTTAGCGAATCCCCCGAACATGGCACAGGTTCTCCGAAGGCTGCTCCCCGACGATCTCGCTCAGAGGTGCTTGAGCCCCGACGCGCAGCCCAAAGTGGACGGGACCCATGTCCTGTTCTGGGTCCGCGCCGCCATGCGGGCGGACTCCAACCCTGCCCTTGAGGCAGCCTGCGCCGCGGCCCGCGAGCTGGACCTGCCGCTTCTGGTTTACCAGGGGCTCGATGACCGTCATCCCTTTGCCTCGGACCGCACCTGGACCTTCGTCCTGCAGGGCGCCCGCGACCTCGCCGCGGACCTCGAGGCCCGGGGTATTCGTTACGTCTTCCATCTCCGTCGACCCGGGCACACCCAGCCGGCCCTGAGGGACCTGGCGCGCGACGCGGCACTGGTCCTCTGCGACGCCGCCCCGGTGGCCCCGCTCACGTCCTGGACTGCCGCGCTCGCGGCGTCCACGGGGGCTCCCGTGGTGGAGGTGGATGCCTCCTGCGTTGTGCCCCTCACCGCGACGAGCAAGCCCTACGAGCGCGCCTTCGCCTTCAAGAATGCGAGCAAGAAGGCGCGCAAGGCGTGGCTCGGGTGGGAGCCCGAGGAGCAGCCGGCGCCCGCGCCCTACCAGGGCGCCCTTGGCTTCGAGCCCATCGACCCTCGTACGGCGGAGGTCGGCGAGCTGGTCGCGGCCTGCGACGTGGATCACGGGGTGGGACCGGTGGCGCACACGGTGGGGGGATCCCGGGCGGGAGGGGCTCGCTGGGATGCGTTCCGCGACGGGCCGCTCGCGCGCTACGCGAGGGACCGCAACGACGCCCTGCGCCCCGGGGTGTCGCGCCTCTCCGCTTACTTCCACTTCGGCATGCTGTCCCCGCTCAGGGTCGCGCGCGAGTGCCTGAGCATCGGCGGCGGGGGGGCAGACAAGTTCCTCGATGAGCTGCTCGTCTGGCGCGAGGCCGCGTGGCACTTCTGCCACCACGCAGGCGTGGACCTCGACTCCCTTGATGCCATCCCCCAATGGGCGCGCGACACGCTGGACGCGCACCGGAGCGATCCGCGGCCGGGGGGGCGGTCGGCGCTCGAGCTGGAGCTCGCGCACACCGGGGACGATCTCTGGGACGCCGCGCAGCAGTCCCTCCTTCGGCACGGTGAGCTCCACAACAACGTCCGGATGACGTGGGGCAAGGCGCTCCTCCCCTGGTCCCCGTCCCCGGAGGTCGCGCTCTCGCGGCTCGTGGATCTGAACCACCGCTATGCCCTCGACGGAAGGGACCCATCCTCCTACGGCGGGCTCCTCTGGTGCCTCGGTCAGTTCGATCGGCCCTTCCCTCCGGCGGAACCGATCTCCGGCGAGCTCCGCGGGCGGTCCACCGAGTTCCACGCCACGCGGCTGGACACCACGAAGTACCGGTCCCGCTGCACCTCTCCGTCCGCGCCAAAGCTGAGGGTCGCCGTGGTGGGGGCCGGCCTCGCGGGCCTCTCCGCGGCGGAGGCTCTGGACGCGGCGGGTCACGGCGTGATCGTGTTCGACAAGGGGCGTGGCGTTGGCGGTCGGACGTCGACTCGCCGGGCGGACCCGACGGGGTTTGATCACGGGGCGCAGTACTTCACGGCGAGGGATCCCAGGTTTCGGCGCGTGGTGGACATGTGGGTCGAGGAGGGGGTCGTGGAGCCGTGGGCGGGCCGCATCGCCGTGCTCGACGAGCCGGCCGTGGTGCGCGCCCGGCAGGAGCGCGCTGGCGAGGTTCGCTTCGTGGGCGTGCCCGGCATGAGCGCCATGGCGAAGCGAACCGCCAGGGACCTGGACGTGCGCTGCGGGAGCCGCGTCGAGTCGGTCTGCCGGGTCGACGGGCTGTGGAAGGTCGACCTCGAGGGGGGGCGATCTCACGGCGACTTCGACCTCGTCCTCGTCACCACGCCGCCCGCCCAGGCCGCGCCGCTCCTCGCTGGCTCACCGCGACTGCAGGCGCTCGCGGCGTCCGTGCCCATGGACCCGTGCGTCGCGCTGATGGTGGCCTTCGAAGCGCCCATCGCGGTCCCCTTCGACGGGGCCTTCGTGAATCACGGACCGCTCTCCTGGATCTGCCGCAACAGCTCGAAGCCTGGGCGCCCGGACCCGGAGGCCTGGGTCCTGCACGCGGGCCCGGACTGGTCCCGAGCCCACTTCGAGGACGCGGAGGCTGAGGTCAGGGACGAGCTCCTCTCGGCCTTCAGGAGCGCCACGGGCGCCGCCGTGCCGGAGCCCCTCCACGCCGACCGGATGCGCTGGTTGTTCAGCGCGGCCGCCCCTCCCCGCGACGAGGGGGCCGCGTTCGACGCGACGGCGGGGCTCGGCGTGGCGGGGGACTGGCTGAACGGCTCCAAGGTCCAGGGCGCGTGGCTCGCCGGCCGGGCCCTCGCAGGCCGGGTCCTGGCCTCCTGCGCGTCGGTCGAGACGAGGGCGCCCTGGGGATGAGTCACGACCTCGTCACCACGACCGAGGATGGGCTCTGGTGCGAGGCGGGCGGGTTCCACATCGACCCGTGGCGCCCCGTGGAGCGCGCTGTGGTCACCCACGCGCACGCCGATCACACGCGGCCGGGGTCCGGGCGCTACCTCACGGCGGCCCCCGGCGTCGAGCTCGTACGACTCCGGACCCACCCGGACGCGGTGGTGGACGGGCTCGAGTACGGCGAGCGCCTGACCATCGGGGGCGTCCGGGTGAGCTTCCACCCGGCGGGTCACATCCTGGGTTCGGCCCAGGTCCGCATCGAGCGGGCGGGGGAGGTGTGGGTGGTGGGGGGCGACTACAAGACGGGAGTCGATCCCACCTGCGCGGGGTTCGAGGCGGTGCCATGCGACGTCTTCATCAGCGAGAGCACCTTCGGCCTGCCCGTCTTCCAGTGGCCGGACCCAGAGATTGTCGCGAGGGACGTCCGCGCCTGGTGGGAGGACAACGCGGCGAATGGTCGGACGAGCCTCCTGTGCGCCTACGCCCTCGGGAAGTCCCAGCGCCTCCTCGCGGGCCTGGTCGATCCGCCCGGTCCGATCGCCGTGCACGGGGCCCTCGATCGCCTGCTCGGGCCCTACCGGGAGCAGGGAATCGAGCTTCCGCCCACCAGGTACGCCTCAGTGGACGTGGCGAAGGAGATCCGCGGGTACGGCCTCGTCATCGCGCCGCCCTCTGCGAACGGTACGCCGTGGATGAGGAAGTTCGGGGACGTGTCCACCGCCTTCGCCTCCGGGTGGATGACCCTGCGGGGACCGCGGCGCCGTCGCGGATTCGACCAGGGTTTCACGGTCTCTGACCACGCGGACTGGCGGGGCCTCCTCGGGGCCATCGAGGCCACGGGGGCGTCGCGGGTGCTCGTGACCCACGGCTACGTGGATCCACTGGTCCGGTACCTCTCGGAGGAGCGCGGACTCCGCGCGGCGCGGTTGGACAGCCCCTTCGAGGGAGAGGGGGACGGGGCCGACGAGTCAGCCGGGGCCGGCGAGGAGCGGGGCCCTGGCGAGGAGCCCGCGGCGCAGCCCGTCGCCGAGGAACCGGGGGGGCCAGCGTGAGGCGCTTCCACACGCTCTACCGGACCCTGGACGCCACCTCGCGGACCTCGCGGAAGGAGGCGGCCCTGGTGGAGTACTTCGAGGCCACCCCGGCGGCGGACGCCGCCTGGGCCGCGCACCTGCTGCTCGGTCGACGCGGGCGGCGAGCGGTGAACACCCGGCTCCTCCGTGAGTGGGCGGCCGAGGAGAGCGGGCTGCCCCTCTGGCTCGTGGAGGAGAGCTACGACGCGGTGGGGGACCTCGCCGAGACGATCGCGCTGCTGGTCCCGGATCAGGGGAGCCAGGGCCAACCCGAGGGGCTCGCGGGCTTCATCGACCGCCGCGTGCTCGGGCTGGCGGGGCTCGAGCCTGCGGCTCAGAGGGAGCTCGTCCTGGAGACCTGGGGTGACCTCGACGCGGGCGAGCGCTTCCTCTTCCACAAGCTCATCTCCGGGGGCTTCCGGGTCGGCGTGGCCGGGGGGCTGGTGGCGCGCGCGCTGGCCAAGGTCGCGGGCGTGGATCGGGCCACGATGATGCACCGGCTCGCGGGACGCTGGGAGCCCACGGCCGAGGCGTGGGAGGACCTGATGTCGGAGGACGAGGGAGGGGACCCCCTTCGCCCCTACCCCTTCTTCCTGGCGCACGCGGCCCCCCCTGAGCTCGCCGACCTCGGCGACGCCGCTGACTTCCAGGCCGAGTGGAAGTGGGACGGCATCCGCGCCCAGGCGGTCCGGCGGGGAGATGAGGCGGTGCTCTGGTCCAGGGGCGGCGACCTCGTGAACGGCGGGTTCCCCGAGATCGTGGAGGAGCTCGGCGGGCTCACGCCGGGGACGGTGATCGACGGAGAGTTGCTCGCCTGGGCCGGCGATCGGCCCATGGGATTCCACGAGCTGCAGCGTCGCATCAACCGCAAGTCCGTCGGAAAGAAGCTGCGGGAGGAGGTCCCCGTGCGGCTGATGGCCTACGACCTGCTCGAGGAGGGTGGCGCGGACCTCCGCGCCCTTCCAACGACGGAGCGCCGCCGCCGACTGGAGGGGCTGGTGCGCGCCGCTGCGCTCCCGCGGATCGGGATCGCCGAGGTGGTGGAGGGCGCGTCCTGGGAAGAGCTCGCCCGGGCGCGCAGCACCTCGCGGCAGCGTGGCGTGGAGGGGCTGATGCTCAAGCGCCGTGACGCGCCCTACGGGGCGGGGCGCCCGCGGGGCGACTGGTGGAAGTGGAAGGTGGACCCCTTCACCCTCGACGTGGTGCTCGTCTACGCCCAGCGCGGCCACGGCCGCCGCGCCTCCCTGTACACCGACTACACCCTCGCGGTCTGGGATGACGGGGAGCTGGTCCCCGTCGCCAAGGCCTACTCGGGGCTCACGGACAAGGAGATCCGGCGGGTGGACGCCTTCGTTCGGCGGCACATCACGGACCGCTTCGGGCCCGTTCGGGTCGTGGAGCCAGCGCTCGTCTTCGAGATCGCGTTCGAGGGGATCCAGCCCAGCGCGCGGCACAAGGCGGGCCTCTCCCTGCGCTTCCCGCGCATCGCTCGCTGGCGCGAGGACAAGTCACCGGCTGACGCTGACTCGCTGGACGCGGTGCGCGCCCTGATGGGGGAGCCGTCGTGATCGAGCCCGTGGAGCGGTGGTTCGAGGCGCGGGGTTGGGAGCCCTTCCCGTTCCAGCGGGAGGTCTGGCGCCGATACCTCGCGGGGGAGAGCGGACTGGTGCACGTGGCCACCGGGTTCGGAAAGACCCTCGCCGCGTGGCTCGGGCCAGTGATCGAGGGCGCGGCCGCGCAGGGTGCCCAGGCCGTCCCCGCGAAGCGTGCCGACGCGCCGGCCCTGGCGGTGCTCTGGGTCACGCCCATGCGGGCCCTGGCCCAGGACCTCGTGAAGAACCTCCGTGAGGTGACCGGCGAGGTGGCGCCGGGCTGGATCGTGGAGGGGCGAACCGGAGATACCAGCAGCACGGACCGCGGGCGGCAGTCCCGTCGGCTCCCCACGGCGCTGGTGACCACGCCGGAGTCCCTGTCGGTGCTGCTGAGCCGGGAGGACTCGGCGGAGCGCTTCGCCCACCTGCAGTGCGTCGTCGTGGATGAGTGGCACGAGCTCTTCGGGACGAAGCGCGGCGTTCAGACGGAGCTCGCCCTGGCGCGGCTCCGCCGCCTCGCCCCCGGCCTGCGGACCTGGGGTCTCTCGGCCACGCTCGGGAACCTGCCCGAGGCCATGGCCTCGCTCCTCGGGGCCGGGGCTTCGGGGGACGCAGGGGCTACGAGCGGGTCGGGGGCGCTGGTGGAGAGCGACCGGCGCCGGCCGCTCGAGGTCCGCTCGGTGGTCCCCGGGGAGATCGAGTGCTTCCCGTGGGCAGGGCACATGGGGCTCCGCCTCCTGGACGAGGTGGCGGCGGCTCTCGACACGGCCCGCACCGCGCTGGTCTTCACGAACACCCGGGCCCAGGCGGAGCGCTGGTACCAGGCGCTCTGCTACGCCCGCTACGAGGATCGCGAACGTATCGCCCTGCACCACGGCTCCCTCGACCGGGAGCAGCGGACCGAGGTGGAGGCGGGGCTCGCGAGCGGTCGTTACCGCGCCGTCGTGGCGACCTCCTCCCTGGACCTCGGCGTGGACTTCTCGCCAGTGGACCTCGTGGTGCAGGTGGGGAGCCCCAAGGGGGTCGCGCGGCTGGCCCAGCGGGCGGGCCGCTCGGGGCACTCGCCCGGGCTCAGTAGCCGGCTGCTCTGCGTCCCGACCCACGCCCTCGAACTGGTGGAGTTCGCGGCGGCGAGGGAGGCGCTGGAGCGCGGCGCCTCGGAGCCTCGGCTCACCCTGCGCCGTCCCCTTGACGTGCTCGCCCAGCACATCGTCACGGTGGCCGTGGGCGGCGGCTTCTTCCCCGAGGAGCTCCTCTCCGAGGTGCGCACGACCCACGCCTTCCACGACCTCTCGGACGAGGAGTGGGCCTGGGCCCTGGACTTCACTCGCTTCGGCGGAGAGACCCTCTCGGGGTACGAGCGCTTCGCCCGGGTCGTCGAGGGCAAGGGCGGCAAGCTGGTGATCGCCTCGCGCAGGATCGCGCGGGACCACCGCCTCAACATCGGCACCATCGTGGGCTACGGCAGCCTCGACGTGAAGTTCCGCAACGGCCGCCGCCTGGGCACCATCGAGGAGGTCTTCGTCTCGCGCCTCCGGCCGGGGGACGCGTTCACCTTCTCCGGTCGCTCCCTCGAGCTCGTGAAGGTGGGGGACTCCGCGGCCATCGTGCGCGCGGCCTCGAACCCGGCGACCCTCGTCCCGCGCTGGTTCGGCGGTCGCATGCCGCTCTCCACCGAGCTCGCCGAGGCCGTGCGGCAGGCCATGTCGGCGGTCAAGCGGACCCTCGCGACCGGGGAGTCCACGGGGGCGCCCGAGCTGGACGGGGTGGCCCCGCTGTTCGCGCGCCAGGCGGCGGTGTCGCGCATTCCCGAGCCTGGCGAACTGCTCATCGAGCGGGTGCGGACCCGGGACGGCGACCACGCCTTCCTCTTCCCCCTCGAGGGCCGGCTCGTGCACGAGGGGCTCGCGGCCCTCCTCGCGTGGCGCGCCACTCGGGCTGCACGGGTCACGGTCACCCAGTCGGTGAACGATTGGGGGCTCGAGCTTGTGACCCGGAGCGAGCTACCGGTGGGGGACGACAAGTGGGCGGCGCTGCTCACGCCGGACGGGCTCCTCGACGACCTGCTCGCGTGCCTCGACGGCT
>Ga0055584_100001508_pt1 | contig 22863 bp, 21 predicted proteins | sample OSDHelmetaG_FD_58716 | JGI IMG/M metagenome (GOLD analysis project Ga0055584, IMG submission 58716) | Pelagic marine sediment microbial communities from the LTER site Helgoland, North Sea, for post-phytoplankton bloom and carbon turnover... | ecosystem: Environmental > Aquatic > Marine >...
TGAACCCCGAACCTGCGGATTATGAGTCCGTTGCTCTAACCAATTGAGCTATGGGCCCTTGCTATTTACAAATTTAATAGCTAAAAAAGTTTTAAACTTTAAAATTATAGTAGTAAAGTCTCAAATAATTAATAATTTTCGATGATAGAACTAAAAGTTAATAAAAGCGTCTAATTAAAAAAGAAATATTAATGAAAAATATTGGAATAGTTGGAAGAGGATTTGTGGGTGATGCAGTTGCTAGAGGATTTTCTAAGGAGTTTAACTACGATGCAAATATAAGAGTGTATGATTTAGATCCATCTAAATCAACTCACACCCTTGATGAAACTGTTAATAAATCTGATTTTATATTTTTGTCTGTACCAACCCCAGCTTTATCTTCTGGAAAAATTAATTTATCAATTCTAGATAAGGCTCTTGAATCTATTTATTCAATTAATAAAAAAAATAATATCATTCTCTTAAGGTCTACTGTTGTACCAGGCACAACTAAAGAGTTTCAAAAAAAATTTAAAAATATGAATATCGTTTTTAATCCAGAGTTTCTAACCGAAAAGAATGCAGTACTTGATTTTGCCAATCAAGAAAGAGCAATCCTTGGTGGTAAAAAATCTGACGTAGATAAGGTTGCTACGCTTTATAAGCATAGGTTTGGTCAAACATTAAAAATTCTTAAAACTAATTTTCAGACCGCTGAAATGATAAAGTATATGAATAATCTTTTTTTAGCTACCAAGATATCTTTTTTGAATGAAATGAAACTGTTAAGTGATTCTTCTAATATAGATTGGGATTTAGCGATAAAAGGTTTTATTTTAGATAAAAGGGTTGGTCAATCTCATAATAGAGTGCCCGGGCATGATGGTAAGCCAGGATTTAGTGGTAGCTGTTTTCCAAAGGATATTCAAGCGCTAATAAATTTTGCAGAAGATAAATGTATAGATATGCCAGTTTTGAAAGGGGTTTGGGAGACTAATTTGAAAGTTAGGCCTGAGAAAGATTGGGAAAAATTAAAAGGAAGAGCAGTTACAGATTAAGATGAGTAAAAAAAGAAAAATATTATGGCTTACAGGTCAGCCTGGTTCAGGAAAAACTACACTATCCAATGAAATAACTAAAATTATTGCTAATCAAGAAGATAAAAAAGACACTAAAGTTATACAGATAGATGGCGACGATCTAAGAGATTTAACTGACAATAAAGATTATTCCAAAGAAGGTAGATTTGCTAATATTAGATTAGGACAAAACATAGCTATCTTTTGTCAAAATAAAGGGTACTTAGTCATCGTATCATTAGTAGCTCCCTACAGAGAGCTTAGAGAAGATTTGAAAAGTAAAACTAACGTATGTGAGATATTTCTTCATACAACAGAAATTCGTGGTAGAGAGCATTTTTTTTCAAAGGATTATGAAAAACCTTTAGAGAATTATCATGCAATTGATACCACATATAAAACAGTAACGGATACAGCAAATGAAATACTCTCTCTTTATTGGTAGGTGGCAGCCATGGCATCGTGGCCACAGATGGTTAATTGATCAGCAGCTTAATAAAAATAAAAATGTTTGTATTGCTATTAGAGATATGGCCCCAGACAGCAATAACCCCTATTCTCCGAAAGAGGTTAAAGAAAATATTGAAGATGCTCTAACTGATTTAGTAGAATCTAAAAGAGTAAAAGTTATTATTATCCCAGACATTGAATCAATCAACTATGGGAGAGGTGTCGGCTATGATATTATTGAGCACGTTCCTCCTGAGCAGGTAGGAAAAATTTCAGCTACAGAAATAAGGAAAAATTTAAAAAAAGTATAACTAGTTTATTTTTTATAAGTTTAGTAAAGTTTCTTCTGATGGAAAAAAATAATTACATTTTTTTAGAATATTTTTTCAGAGAAAAGAAGTTATTTTATCGACTCTCTTTCTTTGGAATTATGATTGGTATTTTAATAGCATTATTATCACCAAAATTATATAAAACTTCCTTCTCTTTTTTCCCGAATAATGCATCAGCCGGAGGTATGGAATCCGTAAGATCTGCTGCTCTTTCAATTGGACTAGGTATTTCTGGTATGGATGCTGAGGGATATGACCTAACAAATATTATTAATTCCGATAGAATTAAAAGAGGTCTTGTACAAAATGAATGGATTTCAAAAAAGCATGATAGTCCAATAAATCTTGTTGAATATTGGGGCATCCCAGATCGCATTTCATTCAATCCTCTAGATTATCTTTTTAAGACTATTTATTGGATTTTATCTGTTCCTCAAGAACCAAATCCATTATTACATGAAAAAATAGCTATGACTAAATTATCTGACAGGTACGTTATTAATAAAAACAATCTTACAGGTTTAATCTCCGTTGATGTTTGGATGGAAGAACCGTATTTATCCAAAGATGTCGCAGAATTTTTTGTCGAAGAAATTAAAGGATATGTGTTCGAAATAGAATATAGTAACACTTCTAAGCAACAAGGTTTTATTGAAAAAAGATTATTTGAAGTGAAAGAAGAGTTGAATAACAAAGAAGAAGAATTAAAATCTTTTAGAGAAAAAAATAGAAATATTTCTGTTCCAGAGCTTATTTTGAAGGAAGATCGGCTAAAAAGAGATGTTTTTATGAATACTCAAGTTTATATAACTCTACAACAAGAATTAGAGTTAGTTAAAATAAAACTAATAGGTCAAAAAGATCCTATCGTTTTACTAGACAAGCCCCAGCTACCACCAAAGAAAGATAAGCCTAATAGACTATTTATAGTCTTAAGCGGATTTATTCTTTCATTTATGTTCTATGTAGCAATAGTTACATTGAAATATAAAAATCAACTTTTCGAATGAAAAAAATATTATCTGTCATAGGTACGCGTCCTGAAGCTATTAAAATGGCTCCTTTAATTCTTGAACTACAAAATAATAGTAATATTGAGCACACTTTATGTATTACATCCCAACACAAGGAAGCATTAACTGATGTGTTAAACTTTTTTGATTTGAAAGCAGATTTCAATCTAGAAGTAATGAAAAAAGACCAGACGTTATTTGATATAACAATTCAAATCTTAAAAAAAATAGATAAAGTTATTGAATCTGTAAATCCGGATATTGTTTTAGTGCACGGAGACACAACCACATCTTTTGTTGCCTCGTTAGCTGCTTTTTACAAAAGAATAAAAATTGGACATATTGAGGCTGGATTGAGAACTCATAGAAAATTTGAACCTTTTCCAGAAGAAGTTAATAGAAGAATAGTAGATGTATTAGCAGATTATTATTATGCCCCTACTAAATTAGCAAAAAATAATTTATTAAATGAGGGAGTTAAAGAAAGTCAGATAGCTGTTACAGGGAATACGGTTGTAGATGCGGTAAATTTAGGATTAAAAAAAATTGATACTACAAAACTATCTTTTAGAAAAGAGTATGAAAATAACAAGCATAAAAAAATCATTTTAGCTACTACACACAGAAGAGAAAATTTTGGAGAACCACTTAGCAATATATGTGATGCACTTGAAGAAATTGTCTCGTCAAATGATTATCATATATTTTGTCCAGTACATCCTAATCCAAATGTAAAAAATTTTATTTATTCAAGGCTCGAAGATAATAGAAATATTTCCTTAGTTGATCCTTTGAAATATCCAGAATTTCTATTTTTAATGAGTCAATCTTATATTATTATTTCAGATAGTGGAGGTATTCAAGAAGAAGCGCCATCTATGAATAAGAAAGTTGTAGTATTGAGAAATCTTACGGAAAGACCAGAGGGTTTAAAATCTGGGCACTTGCACATAGCAGGAACAGATACAAAAAACATACTAAAAATCTTCAATAACGTGGTAAATAAGATTATAGATAAGGACAGCAATCCTTACGGTAAAGGGGATGCTGCTATTCAAATAATGAAACATTTAGAGTCAATTTAAGCGGTCCAATATGAATAAAAATTTAAAAATTTCTGTAATTGGGTTAGGCTATGTTGGATTGCCTACAGCTTTAGCAATTGCTCAAGCAGGTCATTCTGTTTTCGGTTATGATAAAGATGAATCTTTAATCAAAGAACTCAATAATAATATTTTACGAATTTCAGAAAAAGGTTTTTCAGCTTTTTTTGAAAATACCAATAATAATAATAGAATCATTTATGACAATAAATTAAAAGAAGCTGACATATATATTATAGCAGTACCCACTCCTATCTATGAAGATAAAATACCAAATTTAGACTATGTATACAGTGCTCTGAAATCTATAATGAAAGTATTAAAAGATGGAGACTCTATTATTTTAGAATCTACTAGCCCAATAGGGACCACTGAGAGTTTATATAAGCAAATAAAAGCTAGTAGACCAGATTTATTTTCAAGTAAAAATACCCCATTGTTTAATTTGGCCTATTGTCCTGAGAGAATATTACCAGGTAACCTTGTATTTGAAATTATTCACAATGATAGAATAATAGGTGGAATTAACGAAGAATCAGCCGACTTTGTGTATAAGTTTTATGAATCCTTTACATTTTGCAATCTTTATAAAACTACTTCCAAAACTGCAGAGCTAGTAAAATTATGCGAAAATTCATATCGAGATGTTAATATTGCTTTTGCAAATGAACTATCCCTTCTTTGCGATGAGGAAAATATCGATGTTAAAGAGGTGATTAGTCTTGCAAATAAACATCCTAGAGTAGATATATTGAATCCTGGCATAGGAGTAGGAGGGCATTGTATACCAGTAGATCCTTGGTTTATTGTAAATAGTTCAAAAGATCATAGCACTCTAATTAAGCGAGCTAGAGAAATAAATGATTATAAAACAGAATGGACGCTTAAAAAAATTACTCAAATCATTGATAGTAATAAAATTGTTAATAGTAAAATAAAAATTGGAATTTTAGGCATTACATATAAACCAAATATTAACGATGTCAGAGAGTCGCCATCATTAAAAATTCTTAATGATTTGATAAAATTGTATCCATCAGTTGTGGTATCTGATGGATATGTATATCCTAAGCCAGAAGGATTAACTTTTCTATCAATAGACGAAATCTTAAAGCATGCAGATATAATTTTTATTCTAACAAAACATAAAGAGTATGACAATATTTCCAATAAAAAGGTAATCGATTTTTCATAAACGACATGATTAATAAAAATCAATTTAAAAATAAAAAAATTGTAGTCTTGGGAGATATTATTCTTGATCATTTTATTTATGGTATATCAAATCGAATGTCACCCGAAGCTCCCGTTCCAATAGTTGAGGTAGAATCAGAAAAATATAGAATGGGTGGCGCTGCAAATGTAGCCCACAATATTAAGAAGTTAGGCGCAGAGTGCACCTTATTTGGAGCAATTGGAGATGACAATTCAGGAAAAAAGGTTGTAAATCTTGCAAGAAAAAATAATATTAAAACTGAGCTGTATGTTTTAAAAGAGCATAAAACCACTACGAAGTCTAGAGTATTTATAAGTCATCATCAAATCTCTAGGCTAGACTATGAAGTTAGGAAAGAATTAATCGTTAATGATAATAAGCAATTTTTAAAAAAAGTAGACCATCATATTAAAGAATCTGATGCCATTGTAATCTCAGATTATTGTAAGGGATTTATTTCAAATACTTTCGCAAAAAAAATAATAGAATTTGCTACTTCATACAATAAAAAAATTATTGTTGATACGAAGAAAACAGATTTAACATGTTTTGAAAATGCAGATTATATAACCCCAAATGTTAAAGAATTAGGCGATATATCTCAAAAAGAAATTAAAAATGAGAAAAAAGATATTGAGAAGAATGCTATAGATATATTGAAAAAATATAATTTTAAAAATATTGTAGTTACAAGAAGCGACAAAGGAGCCTGTATTGTAAATCTTAATAATTCAATTTTTGTAGCTAATAAAAAAATTAAAGTGTTTGATGTAACTGGGGCAGGAGATTCATTTGTATCTATATTTTCACTTATGAAATCATTGGGCGTTTCTGACAAAGAAATATTAAAAATTAGTACATTAGTCGGTTCTATTGCTGTATCAAAGCCGGGGACATATGCCGTAAGTATAGATGAAATTATTGATTTTATAAAAAATGAAAAATAATATTATTGTTACAGGAGGAGCCGGATTTATCGGCAGTAATTTAGTACATCAGTTAAATTTAATGGGTATCTACGATATCTATATTATAGATAGTAATAATAATGAGTTTAAGACAAAAAATTTAAACAAATTAAAATTTAAAGATTTTGTAGATAAAGATTTTTTTATAAATAATTTAAATCAGTTTCAAGATAGTAAATTTTGTTTTCATCAAGGAGCTTGCTCAGATACAACAAATCAGGATAAACAATATTTAATGACAAATAATTTTGAGTATTCAAAGCAATTACTTCAATTTTGTAATCAAAACCAAATTGACATGATTTATGCTTCTAGCGCATCTGTTTATGGTAATAATACAATATTTATTGAACATAAAAGATATGAAGAACCAATTAATTATTACGCTAAGTCCAAATTAAATTTTGATAATTATGTAAGATCAAATTTATCTGATTTAGATATAAGTGTCACAGGTTTAAGATATTTTAATGTTTATGGTCCTGGCGAGTTTCATAAAAATCATATGTCATCAGTGGTTTTAAAATTTTATAACCAAATGCTTAAGGACAATACTATAAAAATATTTAAAGGAAGCAAAAAGTTTATTAGAGATTTTATTTACATTGATGATGTAATCGATTTAAACATATTTTTTTATCAAAATAAAGTAAACGGCATTTTTAATATTGGTACTAGCAATCCAAGATCTTTTAGCGATATTGCAACTATTTTTAAAACAATAAATAGTGATGTCAAAATAAAAGAAATTGATTTTCCAGAGAAATTAAAGGGCCAGTATCAAGAATTTACTAAATCTGATAATTCATTAATTAAAAAGATTATTCCAGATTTATCTTTTCTAAGCTTAGAAGATGGCGTTGAAATATATATTAAATATTTAAGAAAGTATTATAACAATGAAAGTTAGTATTATTGTTACAGTTTATAATCGTGAAAAATTTATAGCACGATGCCTCAGAAGTTGTCTTGATCAGTCTATGAACAATAGTGATTACGAAATTATTGTAGTCAATGATGGTAGTACAGATAATTCTGAACAAGTGATTAATTCTTTTGGAAATCAAATAAGAAAAATTTCTTATAAAAAAAATAAAGGCTTAGCTTATGCATCTAATGCTGGAATTAAAGCTTCAAATAGTAAATATGTAGTACGAATTGATTCTGATGATTATGTCCATACAGATCTGTTAAAGATAGAGTATGACTTTATAGAAATGAATAATTGCGATGCTGTTTCTTGTGACTACTTAATAGTTGACTTAAAAGAAAGAGTAATTTCCAGAGAAAATGCAGTTAAAAAGCCAATAGCATGCGGTATTATGTTTAACAAAGACAGATTAATAGATATAGGTTTGTATGATACTGAATTTAGACTAATGGAAGATATTGATTTAAGAGCTAGGTTTGAAAAAAAATTTCAAATCCAAAATTTAGAAATTCCTTTATATAGATATTTAATGCATGAATCAAATGCTACAAAAAATACAAAGAATGTAGATCGTTACACTAAACTTTTCAAAAAAAAGCATGAAAAAAAATAAAAAAATAAAACCAGTTATTATAGCAGAAATAGGAGTGAATCATTTTGATATTGCAAAATTTTCTGGACTATCTCCTATTGAGGCAGCCAAAAAAATGATTAACGAAGTAAAAATAAATGGAGGGGATATTGCTAAGTTTCAGACATATAAGGCGGAAAAATTAGCTGCAAAATATTCTCCGTCATATTGGGATACAAGCGAAGAAAGTACAAAGTCTCAAATAGATTTATTCAAAAAATTCGACTCTTTTGGCCAAAAAGAATTTGAAGAATTGTATCATTATAGTAACAGTATTGGTATTGAGTTTATGTCAACAGGATTTGACATAGATAGTATAGAATATATTAATAATTTTGTTTCAAGACATAAAATAGCATCAGCAGATCTAACAAATATCGAGTTAATTGAGAAGATAGCTAGCTTTAAAAAACCTATTCTTATGTCTACGGGCGCCTCTACATTGGATGAAATAAAACATTCTGTTAATTTGATGAAAAATTTGAATGTAGAAAACTTGACTCTTTTGCATTGTGTTTTAAACTATCCGACAGAATTATCTAACGCAAACTTATGGATGATTAAATCTTTAAAAGAAAATTTTCCAAATTATACAATTGGATATTCTGATCACACTAAGTTTAATTTGGATGTATTGATGAGCTCAGTTATGCTTGGAGCAGAAGTAATTGAAAAGCACTATACTTTAGATAAGTCTTTAGAGGGTAATGATCACTATCATGCTATGGATTCACAAGACTTACTTCTATTTAATAAAAAAATCAAATCATATGAAGAATTTTTAGGATTAAATAATTCCGAAGAAGATTTAATTCAATCACAGAATCAATCAAGACTGAATGCAAGGAGAGGAGTTTATTTTAAGCAAGATGTCTTGGAGGGCGACATAGTTCAAAAGTGCCATGTCGAATTTTTAAGACCCCAATTAAATGGTATTTCAACAATAGACTTTAATGAGTTGGTAAAAAGTAATAAAAAATATAAAAAAAATTTTACTAAAGGAGAATTATTCAATGATGACAAATAATCATTATACACTAAAAGGAAAATGTGTTTTAATATGTGGCGGATTAGGTTGGCTAGGCTCTCATTATTCAAAAAGCATAGTAGAGAATGGTGGTTCTTTGATTATTTTAGATTATGATACTATAGATAATTATTCTGACTTTTTTTCAAAAGATAATCTAAGTAATATTGAATCTCATGTAGTAGATTTTTATGACCACCTATTATTTGAAAATAAATTAAAAACTATTTTTGATAACAACAAAATTGATTGCATTATTAATAATGCATTTGATTTTTCAGGAAACACCGGTTTTGATAAGAAGAAAGATTTTACAGAATCATTAGTTAGTCATTGGGAGAAAACAACTGACTCAGGTTTAATTTGGCCTTTATTATCAACACAACAATTTATCAAACAGAAAAAAGTTACTGAAAAAATCAAAATTATTAACATAGCATCAATGTATGCTCTGGTTGCTCCTGACCCTAAAAATTATAAAGGCACTGATTCTTTTATGCTCCCACAGTATGGAATGGTAAAATCAGCAATTATAAACCTTACAAAATATTTGGCATCATATTATGGGTCTAAAGGTGTAATTGCTAATTGTATAGCACCTGGCGCATTTCCAAAGCAAGATAAAATGAAGAAAGATTTTGGAGATAAATTAATTAAAAATATACCTTTAGGTAGAATAGGTAGACCACAAGATTTGATAGGAGTAATGCTATTTCTTATATCTGATGATAGTAATTATATTACTGGTCAAACAATTGTTGTTGATGGTGGATGGACTATACGATGATTTTGCATGCTATTATTCAAGCAAGATTAGGTTCAACTAGATTTAGAAATAAAGTTTTAAAAAAAATTGAAAATATTACTGTATTAGAACATATAATTAATAGAATTTCAGCAAGTAGGTATATATCAAAGGTAATTGTGGCAACTACCAACAACGAAAGCGACAAAAAAATAATCAAATTATGTAAACAATTAAATATTGAAACATATACTGGATCTAGTAATGATGTTTTATCTCGATATTTTAATACAGCAAAGCATTATAAATCAAAGAATATTATTCGTATTACATCGGATGATCCCTTCAAAGATTATGAGATTATTGATAGAATGGCAAAAATATATTTCGAAGAAAAATTAGATATTATTACAAATACACTACCCCCCACTTTTCCAGAAGGGTTAGATGTTGAAATTTTTAATTTTGAATCGTTAGAACTAGCATATAAAAGTGCAAAAACTGCATTTGATAAGGAACACGTAACTCAGTTTTTTTATAAAAAAAAAGAGTTATTTTCAATTAAAAACTATGAAAATAAAGAAAATTTGTCTCACTTAAGATGGACGTTAGATACTGAAGACGATTTTAATTTCTTCCTTAAAGTGTATGGTGATTTATATAAAAACAATCATATTTTTTTAATGAAAGATATATTAAAATATCTTGAAAAAAATCCTGAAGTTGTTAATTTAAATAGTAATGTAAAAAAATCTTTAATGTACCAATGAAACGCTTTTCAGATAACGAAAAAAAATATGTCCTAGATGTTTTGAAGCACGAATTCAGAACATCCAAAAATAGCATTTACAATAATTTATTTGAAGACAAGTTGTCCAAAATTTTTCAAACTAAATATTCTATTGGTCAAGTTAACGGTACGACTACAATGCATACCGCTTTAGCAGCAGGTGGAGTAAAAAGGCACGATGAAGTGATTGTTACTCCATTGACCATGTCTAGTACGTCTTTGTGTGTTTTACATAATAGTTCTATTCCTATTTTTGCAGATGTTGATCCAAAAACATTCAATATAGATCCTAATTCAATTAAAAAATTAATTACAGAAAAAACAAAAGCAGTAATTACAGTTTCGCTTTATGGACTACCTACTAATTGCGAAGAAATATATAAAATCTGTAAAGATAACAATCTTTTACTGATTGAAGATAATGCTGAATCATTTATGTCTATGTATAATGGAAAACCCTTAGGAACACATTGTGATTTTGCTAGTTATAGTTTTCAAGCAAGTAAGCATATAACTTGTGGCGAGGGAGGAGCGTTAACTACCAATTCAAAAGATTTGGCAGATAAGGCAAGAAAATTTACAAGTTTAGGCTATGCTACTGTTAGTGCAAAAAAAGGTAAAATTACCAAAGAGGAAGTTCAAAACCCCAATTTTGATAGACATGTTTCTCTTGGTTATAATTATCGCATGTCAGAGTTAAATGCGGCAGCTTTATTAGGACAATTAGACCACTGGGAAGAATTAGTTAATCAAAGAATTAAAGTAGCATCAATTTTTGATGATGTGATTAAGGATAGTAAACTTTTTACAGGACAATTTTCTCCACCAGGATATAAGAATACATATTGGGCATATCCAATGGTGATGAATACTGACAATCCAAAGAATGACTGGAATAATTTTAGAAAAATATTTATGAAAAATAATGGCGACGGTTACTACGGGGCTTGGAAACTTACTTATTTTGAACCTCTTTTTTTAAATGAGATACAGAACTATAAAGGTGTTTATCAACAATATATTAAAGGCTTATGTCCCAATGCTGAATATCTTCAACCTCGATTATTACAATTAAAAACTAATTATTGGGATATTGATGAAGCATATGAACAAGCTGATATTTTAACAAAATCAATTAAAGAATTTTTGGGCTAACTTTTAAGTGAAATCTCTTTTTGATTGTATTAAATTACCTTCATTCTTAATAACAGAAACTCCCTTAGTTTTATTAGGTACATTTTTATTAAGGATATCAAAATTTTTTATTTTTCTTTATGCTGCAAAAATACTAGGCCCAGATCTTTGGGGTTCATGGAATATATTATTAATTCTATCTATGTATTTTGCTAATTTCCATTTTGGATTAATTAATGCATTCAATAGAGAAGGCCCATTATATACTGATAACACATCTTACTTTAATAATATTAAAAAGAATATTGTTTCTGGTATTATGATTTCATTAATATTTTTTACTTTTATCTTATCTTTTACATTGCTATTTATCGATTCAATTGACCCTAATACCACAATTTTGTTTTTGTTATTTTTTGTCTTTAATCAACTTTACAATTTCATTGAAATATACTATAAGGTAAAAATTGAGTTTAAGAGAATTTCTTATTATCAAATTAGTCGCACAATTATACTTTTGACTACTGCATTCTTTTTTATTGATAACTATGGAATCAATGGATTTATTGTATCGCTATGTATACCAGATATTTTATTTGTTTTATTTAATATTAAAATTTTGAGGCATTTTACCTTTAAGCCAAATATAGTTTTCTTAAAAGAGTATATAAAAATTGGACTACCCATAATGATTGTAGGTTTTACATTCCTTTTAATTCAAACAATTGATAGACTAGTCATCATGCAATTTTTTGACAAAAATCAATTAGGAATATATTCTTTGGGAACAACCATTTTTCAAGCACTTTTAATATTTCCTCAAATTTTGTCCATGCAATTTTATCCAAGAATGATTAGATCTTATGGTGTAGATAAAGATAAAAATTGTCTTAAGAAAAGTTTTTTAAATCAACTATTACTTTCTTTCTTAATTGTTATTCCTATTGTAATTGTTGGTATTTTCCTGATACCTATAATCATTAATAATTATTTATATGATTATGTAGATTCTATTATAGTTTCACAAATTTTAATATGCACTGTTTTATTTCTACCAATCACTTTTGTTTCTGGCAATGTTTTTAATATTTTAGATTTACAGAAGAAATATTTATTCTTTCAGGTCGTCGCTATAGCTATTAATTTAATTTTGAGTTTAATAGCTATTAACCTTAATTTTGGTATTGAAGGAGTAGCATTTGCAACATTCATAAGTTTTCTATTTTATTCATTAATAATGATTTACTATTTAATTAATTATGTTTTTGAACAAAAAAATTAATTTATATCACTACACTTTATATTTGGCTAGTGCTGTCCTTTTTCTTGCTCCGATAAGAAAGCTGACAACCTTATTTGGAGTTTTTTCTATTCAACAATTTTTATCTTTATTCCTATTCATATTTTTTTGTTTAGGAATCATTAATGGAAAATTCAAAGTTCATAGATCATTATTTCTATTCTTATTATTGTTATTTTTCTTTGATATTTTCTTGTTTTTATATCACGCTTCTGCAGGTAATCCTCTCGATTTTATAGACATATTCAATAGATACAAAATGTGGATATTTGCATATATCGTATGTGTTTTAAATTTTACCTCTGATGCGAGATTGATATTTGGAAGAACAATTATTCTTTCATCTTTCTTCGCATCATTACTCGCTATAGCGAGCTATTTAATAAACTTTGAATCCTTGCAAATTTTAGCTCTTTTAGATTTTCGTATGTTTAGAGCTGGATCAGGTTTAGAGTATGATACTAATTATTTTGCGGCGATAATATGTATGTCTATTCCATTTCATTTCAATGCAAACAAGTATTTAACTGGACTCCGGTTTTATAATGAAAAATTTAATTCATTTATTATTGGTATAGTATTTTTAACTCTTTTTTTAACTTTATCTAGAGGGGCCTACATAGTTTCCTCTTTATTTGTATGTTATTATTTTTATAAAAGACTTAAAGATCGAAAAATATCATTTAAAAATTCTATAATTACAGTTTTTCTTATCTTTTTAAGTACCATTTTTTTACCAACTTTTTATATGATAGTGACTACAAGATTAGAAGATATTTTTAATGCGTTTACTGTTTTAGACAGCTCTTTATTAAAAAGAGTTGATAGTCTATCATCTGCAAAAATACTTTTTATAAATAATCCAATTTTGGGAGTAGGGATAGGGAAGTCTGCACTACTTTCAGGCTCTACAAGCTTTATCGACACAAGCAGAACTTTTGATAATCAGTACTTAACTATTTTAGTAGAGCAAGGCATAATATATTTTTTTGCATATTATTTATATTTATTCTCCAATATTGCCAAAAGCATCAATTATGAATTGAACGAGTTTAATATGTCCATTTTAGCTTTCTTTATCTTTTCATTTTTTTATAATATCGAGTCATTATGGTATTTTTATTTTTTAATAGGTATAATTATTAGTCAAAGAAATAGCACATTATGAAAGCTCTCTTTATTGATAATTATAATGATGAGTCTTTAATTAAAAATTATGATCTGATTATTACATACTTACCAAATAATATTAATTCAAAAAGAGTTAAGTATTTATTTCAATACGACAAATCTAATAATATTGATTCTGCAATCAATTTTCAGAATCTGTTATATGGAAATTTATTTAATAATAGTCCAAATAAAATATTACTGAAATCTATTCAGGAAGCTTTTGACACCAATTTTCTTGTGAGATTTTTTAAGGAATATAGTTCAATAAGTCAGATACTAGATTGCTATGATATTAATGAAATTGAATTGTCCTCTCAAAACATAAATTATAAATTTTTTCAGTCCATTTGTAATGAAAGAAAAATAAAATTAAAACACAAAAAAAATAGATTCATTAGAGCGTTACACATACCACTATTTATTTATTTAATCCCTTCATTTTTAGTTGTTTTATTTCAACTTTGTAAAATATTTATATCTCAGTTTATATTTCATAGAAAGTATGGGATGGTTGATAAACATCCTGAATCTAGCGTTACGGGAATATCTTCTGGAAGGAATTCAGATTTTAGGCTCTTAAAAAAAGTTGAAAATTTTCATAATACTCATTGGTACTTATCTGTCAACAAGGACTCAAAATCCCTTGAAAAATTTATTAAAGAAATTTTAAATCGAGATGAGTCGTTTAGATTTCAACATATTAGCTTAAAAAATTATTTCACCATTCTCTTTAAATGCGCTCTAGCAATGGTAGAAATATATTTTTTTTCATATAAAAAAAACTCTTCAAGCTCCACATTTAAAGATTATAATATATTTGATTTTTTAGACTACCAAGGAATAATGTATTTTTTTAGTGCAGTTAATTATTTGCATGTATCAACAGAAGTTTCTTTTAAAAATAATTTGAATCAATTTTCCCAAAACAATCTATTTTTAAGTGCTCAGGGTACTTCTAACAATACTTTAAATATGCTTTTAAAGCAAAATGGACTAAAAACAACTCATATTCAACATGGAATGCTAATAGAACCTTTTGGACTAAAATTTGATGTATCTAAAAATTTATTATTCTCTCAGTTAGACTGTATAGCTATGAATAAACTATGTTCTGATGATGTAATTAATACATATTCATACTTTGATTGTGAAGATATAGATTATCTAAATTTTTCCACATCAAATAAAGGAAAAGAGTTAAAAATAGGAATATTATCTACAACTTTATACTATTCTAGCAATCCAATTTTAAAAACCAAGTTAAATAGCCTAGATTATTTTCATCAATTTTTTTTTCATGAATGCCTTAAAGAAATTAAGAATATGAACAAAAAAGTTACAATAAATTTCAAATTTCACCCGAATCAGAAAGAGCAAAAAATTACAGGCTTGGTAGATAATTATTATACGAATCTTCAGACTATTATTGAAGAATCTCACTTAGTGATCACTCCAGTATCCACTACTATTCTTAGCTTAGTTTACAATAAGATACCTTTCCTATTATATGATCCAAAAATATATTTAAATGACTCATATGTAGATTTAGTAAATAAAAATATGATCTTTTATGATAAGAAAAGCTTAATAGAAAAAATAAATAATTTTAATATAAATAATGAAAAATTTTTAATGGAGCTAGATGAAATGAATAGAAATTTTTTAAAATATTTAGGAAAAGTAAAATGAAAAAAATTCTGATTTTAAATCATCATGGCATTGGGGACGTATTAATGAATGTTCCATTAGTTAAAACATTAGATAGTAAAAAGTTTAAAATTTTTATGACCTTCAAGAGCGATGTTGAAAAGTCTCTTATAGATCATAATGGTGTAATTCATGATTCCTTTTTATACGATTTTAGAAGGCAAAAATTTCCTAAAAATATTACTCATTTTATATCGTTCATTTATAATCTAAGGAAGTACTCATTTGATATTGGATTTTCTACATGTGGTACAAATACTTTTTATTCTAAATTGTTATTTAACTTTTTAGGAATTAAGAATCAGATTTATGTGGGAGAAAATATTGGTAGTAATGATCATAAATCAAAAATTAATTTAGAACATCTAAGTGTGATTGATATTCACAAAAAAGATTTTATAAATGACTTTACGATCCCAATTTTTACTAATAAGAAAATTGATTCAGTTATAAACTCCGAAAAAAAAATTTGCTGTCTACATCCAGGCTCTGGACCAAAAGAAAAACAAAAGAGGTTAGGTTTGGATACTTTTGAAAAAATATTTGATTTACTACCGGATTTCAAATTTTTAATTACTGGTAGTGGCATTGAAGAAAATATTTGTTCAGAATTATTTGATTTAGGTGTTGATAAAGAGGTTGATATTGAAAATTTATGTGATCAATACAATATTTTTGAAACGGCTCATATTTTGAAGAACTCTTCTTTTGTTATTGGAGGTGATAGTGGCATTTTACATCTTGCTAATAGCGTTGGAACGCCCTGTTTAGGATTTTTTGGTCCTACTAATCCTTTGCACACAGGACCCTATAATGAGAAAAATATTTTTATTCTTTCTAAAAATTGTCATTGTATTTATCCTAATATTAAAGAAAATTGTGACTGCATGAGGGACTTCTCAACAACGGAGATTAAATCAGGATTAGATAGGTTAACTAGCCAATGAAACAGATATTACAAAACTTAAAAAATGGAGATATTAATATAGAAAAAGTTCCTACTCCATCTATTAGAGAAAATCATATTCTTATAAAAACTACAAAAACATTAATTTCCACTGGAACAGAAAAGACTTTGTTGAGTTTTGGAAAGTCTAACTATTTAAATAAGGCAAGACAGCAGCCTGAAAAAGTTCAACAAGTAATCAACAAGATCAAAGTAGATGGCCTAAAAGAAACTATTTCTTCTGTAACAAGCAAACTTGATACCCCGCTACCTTTAGGATATTGTAATGTTGGGATTGTAGAAGAGGTTGGTCATGGAATAACAGAGTTTAAAGTTGGTGATAGAGTAGCATCTAATGGAAGTCATTCAGAATATGTTTGCGTATCAAAAAATTTGTGTGCTAAAATTCCAAATGAAGTATCTGATGACGAGGCATTATTTACCGTTCCAGGTTCTATTGCTTTACAAGGTATAAGACTATGTAAAACAGAGATTGGTGAGACAATTGTTGTTTTCGGATTAGGCTTGCTAGGATTGATAGCTATTCAAATATTAAAAGCAAGTGGATGTAAAGTCATCGGTATTGACAAAAGTGAAGATAAGGTAAAAATAGGGCAATCTTATGGTATAGATTGCACTACTGATTTTGCTAATTTAAAGGCGCTAGTTAAGCAGAGCACTAGCGGAATGGGAGCTGATAAGGTACTTATTACAGCCTCCACAAATAGCAATAACTTATTGCATGAAGCTGCTACCATCTCACGCCAAAAAGGAAAAATTGTCTTAGTTGGGATAATTGGGAGAGAGTGGAATAGATCTGATTTTTATGAAAAGGAATTAGAATTTCAAGTTTCTTGCTCTTATGGAGCAGGGAGATATGACAAATTATATGAAGATCATGCTATTGACTATCCCTATGCTTACGTTAGATGGACAGAGCAAAGAAATTTTTCTACAATCCTGAACTTATTAAAAAATAAGTCAATATTAACGAGCTCTCTATTGTCAGATAATGTTGAATTAAAAAATTCTGAAAAAATGTATAATAAAATCCTCAATGATAGCTCGCTGATTGGAATTAGCATAAGCTATGAAGCAGATTCAACTAAATCACAAATAGTCACTTTTAATTATAAAGAGAAAAGAAAAAAAGAAGAAAAACATATATCTTTAGGTTTTATAGGTTCTGGCAATTTTACTAAGCAAGTCCTCCTTCCAAAAATAATGAATTTGAAAAAAAATATGCCCATAACTTTAGATACTATTGTTAGTCAGGGCGGAGTATCTTCAACTCACTTAGCTAAAAAATTTAGTTTCAATAATTCGTCTACAAAAGTCGAAGATGTATTAGAGAATACTGAAGTAAATACAGTATTTATTACAACACAATCAGACACGCATGCTGAATTAGTAATTAGAGCTTTAAAAAATAGAAAAAATGTATTTGTTGAAAAGCCTATATGTATAGACTTGAATCAGCTTAATAAAATTAAAAATACTTTGATTGAATATCCTGATTCTAAATTATTAATTGGATTTAATAGAAGGTATTCTCCACACATTAAACGAATTAAAAATTCTTTGAATAAAGATACTCCAAAATCAATAACAATGCTAATCAACGCAGGAAGTTTGCCGGACGATCATTGGCATCATGATCTTAACATTGGCGGTGGTAGAATTTTACACGAAGGAGTACATTTTATCGATTTAGCAAACCACTTAGTTGATTCTAAAGTAACAACAGTCTATACAAATAGCTTTAAGAACGATAAAACGAATGATAAGTTTACAATTAATCTATCATATGAAGACGGATCTATAGCTACTATTAATTATTGGGCTAATGGTAATAATAAATATCCAAAAGAAAGTATAACAATTTTTGACGAAGGAAGAATTATGGAATGTAATAATTTTAAATCTACAAATCTTGTGACCTCAACAAAACAGTCAAAGAAAACAGCATGGAGTCAAGATAAAGGGCATGAGAGTCTATATAAGGAGTTTTTTAGCTCAATTCTAAATAGCTCAAAGAATCCTATTGATATTGAAAGTCAAATTCATTCAACATATGTATCTTTTCTAGCACTACAATCATTGATTGATAATCAGGTTTTATCAAATAAGTGATTTTAACTAGAAAAGAAAAAATAGATTCTGCAGAGTCTGTTCATTTTTTTGAAAAAAATAAGATTATCTTTTCCCGTGCTAGTAATGTATATATTAAAGAAAATGATAAATTAGAAAAAATTAAAGTACCTATATCATTCTATAAAAAGATTCTTTCCAAATTTAGAATTTTTAGAAGGTTATTTAGAATAGATCAATATACTATAAAGGTTATCAACTCAAATAACGATTTAGTGATAATTAATAATGGTAATGTTTATCATTATGATGGATTAAAAAAGAAACTTACTCAAACACTTAGATTGAGACAAAGTAAGCAGCTACTAAAAGATTCAATATGCTTAACACCAGATAATGAATTATTTTTTGGAGAATACGGCTCGAATAAAAGCAGAAAATCTGTACCTATTTATCGATCAAAAAATTTTGGAAAAGATTGGGAAATAGTGTATGAAATAAAACCTGGAAAAATTCGTCATATTCATGGATGTTACTGGGATAATTATGAAAATAAAATTTGGATTCTTACAGGTGATTTTAAAGGAGAAAATTATTTAATTAAATCAGATTGTGATTTTAAAGAAATAGAATGGTATGGAGATGGCTCACAAAATTGGCGTGCATGCAATTTATTTTTTACACAAAATGAAATTTATTGGATAACAGATTCAGAATTTCAAGATAATTATTTATTTAAAATGAATAGAGAAGATAATGTAGTATTAAAAACAGAAAAATTTCCTGGTCCTGTTTGGTATATCAAGGAACTAAAAGATTCTCATTATTTATTAGGGATAACATGTGAAAATGGACCGGGTTCGAATAACAAATTTGGGTATTTATATTATTCATCAAATTTGAAAAATTGGTTTGAAGTGTCAAAATTCAAAAAAGATTTTTTACCAAAAAAGTATTTTAAAAATGGGGTTGTATCATTCAGTGATGGTAAACAAACCATTGATAATTTTATTATATCAGGACAAGGATTTAAAGATTTTGATGGAGTATCATTCCAATGTGAAATTCAAGAACCAATAAAATTTTTAAAAAATAAAGTCTTTAATGGTAAATATCATAAAGATTCTTATCAAGGTCATCTTAATGGCGTATCAAAGTTTAAAGACGTCACAGAAAATCATATTACTAACTTACTAGTTAAGAATTATGATGATTTCAATCAAGATGAAATAAGGACAAATGAAATTATATTAAGATTCTGCGAAATTAAATCAAAACATTTTACTGCAAGTGTTAATAGGGCAATAAACATTAATAAACCATTGAATGAGATGCTATTACTACTTTTTATCAGTAATTATTTACAATCAAAAGATTTAAGATATTTAAATATAATTCTAAAGTTAACAGATATCTTGAAATCAAATGAATACAATAACGAAGCCAATCAAATTTATTTTAAGAAAGTTCAAGATTTCATAGTAAGAGCGATTGAAAGATGAGAAAAAATGGTGTAGTTATTTTTTGCCCAAGTATTTTTAGTTTATACACTCTTTGTGTAAGCAAAATATTAATAGATAGTGATATTAAAATTTCATCAATAATAATTTTAAAACTGGTCAATAAAAATAGATTAAAAAGTGAATTTCAAAGAGATGGAAATAGGCTGATTAAAAAAATATGGAAAAAATTATTTCTTAGAGAGAAAGCATATAGATCTAGTGAAAATAATATTGTAAAATTAAAGCATAAGCTCAAAATCAAGGAAAGTAATATTGTTCAGCTTGCAAAAAATAATAATATTAATATAAGTTTTGTAAACAATTTCAATACTAATAACATAGTTGATGATTTAAAGATTTTAAAGCCTGAAGTAGGTGTTTTTACTGGAGGAGGCTTGATTAGAAAAAAAGTTATTGAATGTTTTGGCGTCGGTATAATTAATTGCCATATGGGTCTCTTGCCAGAGTATAGAGGTATGGATGTAGTAGAGTGGCCTATTCTTAATAAAGAATTTAATCAAATTGGTTTAACCACACATTTAATTGATCCGGGAGTTGATACGGGGGATATAATTAAATCAAAAAAATATAATCTCAATAATAATATAAATGATATCAATATTATAAGACATCAATTTGAACCAATTATGTGCAAAATGATTACAAGAGATACTCAATTATTATTGAGTAAAAATTATAATCTTCAAAAACAAAGTTATTTTTCTGGAAAGCAATACTATATAATGCATAAAAAATTAAAAACTATTGCTGAAAATTTTCTCAAGGAATACAAATAATGAGAAAGATTAATTTATATTTTAATACAATAAAAAAATTATCAATTCAACAGATTTACTATCGATTGTTATTTTATTTTAAAAGAAAGTTCATCTATATATATGCATTATTTTTCAATTTTTCTTTTCACCTCTACTTAAATAAAATTAAAAGTAAAGAACTAGAAAGTGTTAATAATTACACTTATGTGAATAAAAAAAGATATACAAATATGAAAGATAGTGATATACTTCAATATAAATTTACATTTTTAAACAAAACTCTTTATTTCAAAGACAGTATTAACTGGAATATTAATGAAAGTGAGACTGGCACAAGATTATGGGCATTTCATTTGCATTATTTAGAGTATTTAGTTGATTTGTCAAAGAGTTATTATGATGACTTAGATAAAGATAAGATATCTTTTATAAAAAGTACTATTAGAGATTGGTCTATATCAAATCCTCTAAATAATGCAAAAAATGACTATGCTGCCTGGAGTAGATATAGTGTATCAACAAGAATAATATCTTTAATTAGAATCAATTATTTTTTATATAAAGCCGATAATAAGGATATAGAATTTTTGAAATTTCTCAATTCTTTAATTGCTAAGCATGCATTATTTATCAAGAACAATCTTGAGTTAGATATACTAGGAAATCACATCATAAGAAATTATAAAGCTCTGATATTCTCTAGTATCTTTTTAAAGGATAGAAAATTAAGGCTCTTAGCTGATCAAGTTTTTAATAAGCATATTAAAAATCAATTTGATATAAAATCAGGAATGCATAGTGAGTTAAGTCCAATGTATGCCTCCGTTGTTGCTGAAGACTTAATGGATATTTATTTACTAACTAATATGTCAAGGCTAAAAAATATAATCACAAAACTTCTTAATTGCTTAAACCATTTATCAGTAAACGATCAATATTTTTTCTTTAATGATTCTGTAAATAATTTTGCACCAAAAAATTCTTACTTACAAAATTATAATAAATTTCTTGGACTTTCTTCCAAAGAAGAGATATATCATTCTGATATTAGTGGAATAATTCTTTATCCAACTGGAGGTCATCAAGCCAGGGATAAAAATAATAATGTTATCTTTGCTGTGAACTGTTCAAATCCAGATATGCAAGACGGACATTATCATTGTTCAAATCTCAGTTTCGAACTTTTTTTTAATAATGAAAAGATTTTTACAAATTCAGGAGTATATGGATACTCAAATAATTATTTGAGAAATGAATTTCGGTCAACATCTTATCACAATACATTACAATATAAAGATTTAGAACAATCTGAAATTTGGTCATTATTTCGTGTTGCCCGAAGAGCAAAAAGCAGTTATAGGTATAAAGAAAAAAATAATGGCTTCAAAATTTATTCTTCAGTTGAAGGATTTAATTTTAATCATATCATTAAACATAATAGAGAAATTAATTTTCAAGACAATTGTTTATCTATAATTGACTCAGTGTATGATAATAAAGTACAAGTTTTTGGCGATTCAAGAGTTTTTTTCCATTTATCTAATGATTTAGATATTAGTGTTTTAAATGATAAAGCTGTTCTTATTAGTTGCCTAGGCAAAGATATTTGTCAGTTTCAATCAAATATTCCAATAAAAATTGAAGAAACTTTATTATCAAAAGAATTTGGATTATTAGATAAGAAAAAAACTATTGTATTAGAGGATAAAAATTATGATTCAAATTTTGAATCTAAAATTGTATTTTTTAAATGAATCAGGAATATGATAGTCTTAGTATCTATAATCTTCTTTCTTAAAGGGACCCTCAACTTTTACACCAATATAATCTGCTTGATCTTTTGTTAGAATTGTCAAATCAGCATCAAGATGTTCTAAGTGTAATCTTGCAACTTCCTCGTCTAATTCTTTAGGTAGATTATATAATCCAACTTCAGGTTTTTCTTTAGCTAAAAATAGCTGTGC
>Ga0055584_100001509_pt1 | contig 22857 bp, 15 predicted proteins | sample OSDHelmetaG_FD_58716 | JGI IMG/M metagenome (GOLD analysis project Ga0055584, IMG submission 58716) | Pelagic marine sediment microbial communities from the LTER site Helgoland, North Sea, for post-phytoplankton bloom and carbon turnover... | ecosystem: Environmental > Aquatic > Marine >...
GCTTCGCCCGGGATGGATTCTCTCATAATCACTGGTACTATTCACGGGGATAAGGTCAAGAGTTAATTCAACTGTTGTGGTCTCTTGTGCCTTGAGAGCCGGGACATCTGCTGTCGCGGTGGCCCATTCCTGACAGGTTAGTCGCAGAACTGTTGCAGGAAATGATTTTGCAGAAGCGTTGGTACATTCCGCTTTTGCATGAATCGTTTCGCCGCGCCAATAGGTACTGCGAGGAAGCTCTATTTGTAGTTTTAAATCTGCGAATCCGGTGGCTTGCCAGGCTAGCAGGGTGAGCAGAGTAATCAAGAAGCGCACAGGGTTTCTCCTGAAGATATCAGTAGGTGACTGGAGTGAAGAGGTTCATGAGGGATTGATCAAACATATTAAGCAAGAAACTTAATTATATTGCACGTATCTACTTCATTCCATGATGGTAACCAATCATAGTCAGTGATTTTAAAACATTACGGCAAGCTGGAAAGGAATATCCTAATTGATGCTTTTCATCTTTTGTAAAACGAGAAGTCTGCTTCTCTTTCAGATTTTTGCGAGATATGATCCAACTTTGATATGACTGTTGACTCTATATTTGGTCGAGGTTATGCTGGTGTGACGCGTTATGTATATGGAACGTTGTTGGTGCGGTCGAGGATCGTTTGATGAAAGTGGCTACCACGAGTGTTCCCGCGTTGGAGCGGGGGTTGGATGTGCTGGAATTGTTGAATCAAGTCCCAGAAGGGCTTGGTATCAGCGAGTTGGCGGCGCGGCTTTCGCTCAATAAGAATTCTGTTTTTCGGATTACGCATACACTGACAGATCGCAATTATCTGGAACGTGACCCACTTACGAAGCGTTTTCGACTCTCAACCAAGTTTCTGACGTTAGGACTTCCACAAGTGGGCGATGTGAGTCTGGTTGAAGAAGCACTCCCGTTCATGCGTGAATTACGTGATGCTACCCGGGAGACTGTGCAGCTTGGAATTCGCGTTGGTGATGAAGGTGTGATCATTGAACAGGTCAGCGGACTGCATCCGCTCAGAATTGCCGTGGATATCGGGCTGCGCTTTCCTTTGCACAACAACGCGCCTGGTAAAACACTTCTGGCATTTCAGAATTCAGAAGAGGTCGCGTCAACCATCGATCGAATTCCGCTGACTGCAGATACATCACGTACTATCACAGATCCGAAGGTTTTATTAGCGGAGTGTGACCGGATTCGCAGTTGTCGATATGCTTCAGATTATGCTGAAGCGGATGAAGGGATTCATTGCGTCGCTGCACCGATCACTGGATGCGACGAGAATCTCATCGCTGTCGTCTGGGTATCGGCTCCTTCGAAGCGCATGCCGAAAGGTGTGTTCTCCAGCGTGGGAAAACAGGTTTTGCAATGTGCTGATAAGATCGCCGGGAGGCTGGGTCGATGAAATGGATTCGAATAGAGATTTGCCTGCTGGTCTGGCTCTTCGTCTCAGGTTCTCTCTTTGCAGATGAAAAGACATTTTTCAGCAAGTCAGTCGAACCGATTTTGAAACAACACTGTTACGAATGTCATTCTCATGCAACGGGTGTGATGGAAGGAGATCTGACTCTGGATTGGCGGAGTGGCTGGAAGACGGGAGGTAGTCGTGGTACAGCGATTGTTCCCGGCAATCCTGAGGCGAGTCTGATGATCAAAGCGGTGATGCATACCGATCCCGATCTGCAGATGCCTGAAGAAAAACTCTCTGACAAAGAAATTGCCATCCTTACGCGGTGGGTCAAAAATGGTGCATTGGATCCGCGAACTGCCAAACCGGGTCCGGAAGCAAACGGCGACACAAACTGGTGGTCGTTAGAACCGCTAAAACGCCCTGATGTTCCCGGTGATGGATCAGAGAACGCGGTTGATGCGTTTCTTCATGCACGATTACAAACAGAGAACTTAAAGCCATCTTCGGAGGCCGATCGTCGTACTTTAATTCGGCGCTTAACATATGACTTACATGGATTAATGCCGACCGTCAAAGACACCACAGCATTTATGGCTGATAAAAGCCCCAATGCATATGAAAGTCTGGTGGAACGTCTGTTGAAATCACCTCGCTATGGAGAACGCTGGGCGCGGCACTGGCTCGATACGGTTCATTTTGCAGACTCACATGGGTTTGAACATGATGAATATCGACCCAACGCGTGGCGCTACCGTGACTATGTGATCGATCGATTCAACCAGGATACGCCCTGGTCAACGTTTATCAGAGAACAACTGGCGGCTGATCATTTCTTTCCCAAGTCGTCCGAGTTAACGGTAGCACTCGGTTTTCTGGGGGCAGGTCCTTACGATCGAAGTGCAGCCGCCACGGCACCGAAGTCGTTCGAATATCTTGATCGGGATGATCTGGTGACGCAGACAATGGGAGCCTTCGCCAGTACCACAGCGAACTGTGCCCGTTGTCATACACATAAATTCGATCCCATCACACAGGCTGACTACTTTGCATTGCAGGCGGTGTTCGCCGGTATTGGGAAAGGGGACGTCTCTTTCGACATCGATCAAGCCGTTAGTGCACAACGCAGGCATTGGAATTCACTCAAGGCAGCAGCACTGCAAAAGAACGCGAGTCTGCTGTTGACTGCTGAAAACTTAAAAATGGTAGCGGAATGGGAGAAAACCCGTGTGTCAAAACCGCATTGGGCACCGTTGAATTCTGATGTGTTTCTCTCAACCAACGGGGCCGATCTGAAGCGTAAAGCCGATGGTTCGATTCTTTCGAGTGGGAAATTACCTGAGCAGGAAACGATTGTTGTCACCGCAAGCACAACTTTGTCAAAAGTCACAGCGGTTCGGCTGGATGTGTTGGCAGATGATTCATTGCCCCATAAAGGACCGGGGCGAACGCACAACGGTAATTTGCATCTGACAGAATTCGAACTTCGCGTCTTCCCGGCCAATACAACAGAAGGAAAGGTGATTCCGATTCGTCAGGCAACGGCTGATTTTAATCAGGCTGGCTGGACGATTCAGCATGCCATTGACGGGAATCTCAAGACGGCCTGGGGGATTTATCCCAAAGTTGGAGTCGGGCATCATGCTGTCTTTGAATTAAAGACACCGTTAGTGATTAATCCCGGGACGCGTCTCGTTGTAACGCTGAAACAACTGCACGGGGGAAGTCACATCATTGGGCGGTTCAAACTGGCGGTGACGGATGCTGCCCGGTTGAACGTGATTGCACTGCCAGTAGAAGCGGAAGTGGTGCTCGATGTGCCTCAAGCGAAACGAACTTCGGAGCAACAGGCATTGCTTGCTGCTGCTGTTCTACAATATCGAGCGGAACAGGAGCTGCAAAAATTACCGCCTTACGTCAAAGTTTACGCGGCCGCATCTGAGGCGACAAACGAACGAGGTATGGTAAAGTATCCCCAGCCTCGCGAGATTCGGCTGTTAGTGCGTGGGGATCTTGCAAAGCCGCGCGATGTTGTTGCCCCTGGTGCTTTGACGGCTTTGTCTCCCTTGCCAGCCCGTTTTGAGTTGCCCAAGCCGCATCCAGAATCGGCCCGCCGGGCGGCGCTTGCCGATTGGCTGGCAGATCCACGAAATCCACTGACCTGGCGGAGTATCGCAAATCGAGTGTGGCATTATCACTTTGGTAAAGGTCTCTGTGATACACCCAATGATTTCGGACGGATGGGGGGCACACCTTCACATCCTGAATTACTCAATTGGCTGGCCTGTGAATTGCGCGATCATCAGGGATCATTGAAACATTTGCATCGTCTGATTTGTAACAGTAAAACTTATCGGCAATCATCGGCCTATCGTGCCGATTTGGTCAAACGCGATCCTGAGAATCGCTTGCTGGCGCGCATGTCACGCCAACGACTGGATGCAGATAGTTTCCGAGACTCCGTTTTGCAGGCCAGTGGTTTACTCGACTTAAAGATGGGTGGTCCTGGCATTTCACATTTTACGACGAGTCCGGGCGCCCAGGTGACACCCATGTTGCACTACGATAAGTTTGACCTGGACAGCACGGGGGCATATCGACGCAGTATCTATCGCGTCGTCTGGCGCGGAATCGCCGACCCCTTGATGGATGCGCTCGATTTTCCGGATCTCGGTTTATTATCACCCACACGTGGATTTTCTGCATCGCCTTTGCAATCTCTGGTACTATTGAATAATCGATTTGTTTTACATCATGCACAGAAAATAGCAAAACGAGCACGTACTGTGGAATCAAAAGTACCTGATCAAATTAGGCAGGTAGTGTTATGGACATGGTTACGTGAACCAACTCCTGATGAATTAAAAAGTATGACGGATTTAGCGGAAGAACATGGTTTGGAAACAGTTTGCAGGATGGTTCTCAATACGAATGAGTTTCTTTTTGTTGAGTAACGGGGATGTCTTAGATGTTGAATCTTCCATTAACACGGCGTGAAATGCTAACTCAGTCAGGAGGTGGCTTTGGTGCAGCGGCACTCGCAGCCTGGCTGGGGGATGAGGCATTCGCTGCACCTGCGAACAAATCGAAATCAGGCTTACATCATCCTCCCAAAGCGCGGCGCATCATTCAATTGTTTATGAACGGTGGAGCCAGTCCGATGGACACGTTTGATTATAAGCCAGAGTTGGTGCGACTACATGGCCAGAAGTTGGGACCCAAAGAAAAACCCGAAGGTTTTACAGCTGCACCGGGTGCGGTGATGAAAAGTCCTTTTGAATTTGCGCAACATGGCGAGACGGGACGCTGGGTCAGTACGGTCTTTCCGCATCAGGCAAAGATCGTTGACGAATTGGCTTTTTTAATGGCCATGACGACGAAAACCAACGTGCATGGGCCAGCCAGTTATATGATGAATACCGGGTTTATGTTGCCCGGCTTTCCCAGTATGGGTTCCTGGATCTCTTATGCGCTGGGAAATATTGCGGACGATCTTCCAACTTTCGTTGTGCTGCCGGATTCGCGCGGGCTACCATACAATCAAAAAGCAGATTTCAGTTGTGGTTTCCTGCCAGCGAAACATCAGGGCACGCTGGTCAACGCAACCAGTAAAACACCAATTCCGAATCTGTTTGCCGATTCGAAATATGCATTTGCGCAAAAGAAGGCCGATAAAGATACGTTTGCGCTGTTGCAGCAGTTAAACAAACGGCATGCGGCACAACGTCCCGATGATTCCAGACTGGAAGCACGTATTGCTGCTGGTGAACTTGCTGCGAAAATGCAACTGAGTGCGCCGGAAGCGTTCGATTTAGCAAGAGAGTCCAAAGAAACACAGGCTGCTTATGGACTGAATGAGAAAATCACTGAAGACTTTGGCAGACGTTGTTTGCTGGCAAGGCGCCTTCTGGAACGCGGCACGCGATTTGTTCAAGTCTGGAGTGGTCCACAGGGAGCAGTCAATAACTGGGACAACCACAGCAATATTCAAAATCAGTTGCCTCCCATGGCTAAAAGTGTTGACCAGCCGATAGTTGCATTATTTCGGGATTTAAAGTCGCGCGGTTTGCTAGACGATACGCTCGTTGTCTGGACAACCGAGTTTGGTCGGACCCCCTTTGCTCAAGGAAGTTTGGGACGCGATCACAATCGCGGTACTTTTGTGACCTGGCTGGCGGGGGCGGGAATCAAAGCGGGAGTGAGTCATGGAAAAAGCGATGATCTGGGATATCAGACGGCGGAGGGTAAGACCTATTGTTACGATCTGCATGCCACAATCCTGCATTTACTGGGCATTGATCACGAACGTCTGACCTATCGCACGGGAGGAATTGATCGTCGTTTGACCGATGTGCATGGGCATGTCGTGAAGGAAATTCTTGCGTAAATCAAGAAGTCTGCCAACTTCTAAGACGTTTTAAGCTTCAGTAATTTGATTGCGTTTCCGCGATAGACTTTAAGTTGCACCTCTTCAGGCAGGTTAAGCGATTTGAATAATTTGAAGTGAGGAATGTTCTGGTTGGGCATCAGGACGTCCGTGCCGAAGAGTAACTGGTCTGCGTTACGGATGATGAACTCGCGCCCGAATTTGGGGTCACGTGCAATGGCGCGATAACCTCCCGGTTCGGAGAGATCACCAAACAGATTTTTATATTTACTCATCAGCAGATCAAGTGCCCCACCGGTTTTGACTGGCGAAGGAATCTTTGGGTAGCGGCCAAAGTCTTCTCTGGTTGCGTCTGCTGAAATCGATGCCCAAAAACCGGCTGCATGGCCGATCAGAGGAAGCTTTGGAAACGCTTTTAAAACACGTTCCAATCGAGGAAGACCGGGTGTGTCGATATTGCGGATATCATCCAGGTGAAAGAGGATTGGCAGTCCGACCGATGTGCAGGCTTCGTAGAGATACATATTCTGTGTCGAGTCGAACAGCATTCCCGTCTTGTGTTCGCCCAGGCCTTTACAGCCGGCGTCCTGGTATCGTTTGAGTATTCCAATCAGTCCTTTCACACCTGCCACATGGCCGGTACGCAGTGGTGGTGCGTTAAGGACCCGTGGATCGACGACGCAAAACGGAATGATTCGATCCGGATATTTTTTATATGCATCAATTGCAGTCGAAACAGGTTGTGGAACAGGAGCCGCTTCTGGTGAAATCAAGGGGAGAACGCAGGATTTTTCGACATCATGTTCATCCATAAAACGGATCAGCAAATCAGCAGTCAGTTCCTGACCATGATAGAATGCTCCCAGATGTGTGTGGATGTCGATGTACTTGATCTTGTTTTCTGTTTTCGCACTCGATGTCGATGGCCACGCAGAGATCGCGCCAGCCGTGAATGCAACTCCTGTTTTCAGAAAGCTTCGACGTGGAATTGTTTCTTTTTCCATTCTGTTCCCCTTGATTCAAAATCGACTTTAGAGGTGAGAACGCAAGCATGGAGCTGGTTTATCTCTCATCATTTGATGTTAGTGCATGAACGGGCGATTCACAACATCGCAGACATGATATGCAGAAAATCCTTGCCTGAGGATGAGTTTTGTGACTACAGGTGAAAATCGTTTTGGTTCACGACTTTAGTCCTGTCAAGGTTCCAGTACTTGATCCGAAGCGATCAGACTCAACACCGAGTTTCTGCAGCATGTTGACATACAGGTTGCAAAGTGGCTTGTTTTTTTCGCGATCGAATGCCAGATGCTGTCCATGTTTGAAACCGCCACCCGCTAACAGAATTGGTAAATTGGTGTTGTCGTGTGTGTTGGCATCACCCATGTTACTGCCATAAAGGACCATTGTGCTGTCAAGTAGTCGACTGGATTCATCTTGCACACTCGCGAGAACTTTAAGCGAATGTGATAAGAGTGACATTTGACGTCGATCCGCCTTTTCCAATTGAGTCAGATGGTCGGCACGCATGCCGTGATGGCTGAGAGAATGGTAACCTGTCGTACTTTTGACTTTATCCTCTAATTGAAAGACGGGTGTCGCGAACGCATCTACCATGAGAGTAACAATCCGGGTGGAGTCTGATTGCAGCGCCAGAATCGCCATCGTGAGCATTTGCTCGAACTTATCAAACAGCAGTGCCCGATCTACGATATCCTGTGGTGCTGATTGATCTGTTTTGGGTTTCGGGTTCTGTTCCCATTCTCCGGCCGTAATCAGTCTTTGTTCGAGTTCACGAATCGATGTGAAATACTGGTCAAGACGTGCTTTATCATTCCGGCCCAGATTCTGGCTGAGCTGCTGCGCCGATTCAGAGACGGCATCAAGGATACTTCCACGCCGTTTCAGTTGATGAAGACGTTGTTTGATTTTGGCTGCGCTGCCCTGGATGAACATCTTTTTGAAAATACTTGCCGGACTGTCTTCAGCGGGGAGGAGCACGCCGTCTCTGGTCCACGAGAGGCTGCGGTTCGCTTTATCGATATTCACACCCAGGTTCAGTGTGCGAAAACGGGTTTGCCGACCAAGTTGTTCCGCAGCATACTGGTCGAGAGATATTGTATTGCGAAAGCCACTGCTCGTGGGATGCCTGGCACCGGTTAGAAAACAATTTTCGGTGGAGTGTCCTCCCTCACATGCCGGGTGCGAGAGTCCGCTGAATACGGTGAAATCACTGGTAAATTCCTTGAGTTCTTTGAGGTAGGGAGAAAGCCGATAAGCGGCTCCCGTGGTCTCAGGAAAAAAAGGTTTTGGTAAAACACCAAGGTTATTGGAAATGAGCAGCATGCGTTTTGGCTGCAAGATCTTACTTGATGTTACGACGGACTTTTGCGCCATGCATTCCAATAGTGGAAGCGCCAGTGTCACACCTGCGCCTCGCAGAAATCGGCGTCGGGAAATGGTTTTTGTTGATGGTGGTCGATTATCTTTTGAAGTCATGAAAATCCCATAGGTTCCAGCAATAAATATAGATGAATCAGATACCAGAGTCTTGTCGTTTACTTCCAATGAAGATCCTGCTTTGAATCAAAGCATGAATCAGGTCTCGCGTTCGATATCCCTTTTCTTGGCATTGGTCGAGAATGGTTTCTATTACCAGGCGGTCTGAAAAACGAACCGGTGTTCCTGTTGCATAAACTGTCATTTGATGCAACAGATTACGGGCAAGCTGCCTGGGATCTGATATCAGGATTTCTTTCAGCTCTTGAATGTTCTTAAATTTCTTCCCATTTTGTAGTTGTGCACTGGCATCGACGGAGCCCGCCACATAGTAAGTAAAAGCGTGGCCGGCGCGATCAATTCCAGTCACTTTTTGACCACTGGCAAGACTGCGATAGCGATTTCGCCATGCTCCCATAATATCAAAGTTTTCCAGTGCGAAACCCACGGGGTCGAACCTCGCATGACAAGAAGCACAGATGGGATCTTTGGTGTGCCGTGCTAATTGTTCTCGAATTCTGGTGGCACCGCGAATATCTGGTTCGACAGCGGGAACCGAGGCAGGCGGTGGTGGTGGCGGGTTGCCCATGATACGTTCCATGATCCAGGCCCCGCGGAGTACGGGTGACGTGGTTGTGCCGTTGGCAGTGACTTTCATAATTGCTGCCTGTGTAAGCAATCCGCCGTAGGGGCTGGTATCAGGAAGCTTGACACGCTGCAAACGCGAACCACTGATCGGTTTGAGATCATAATGACGTGCAAGGCGATCATTGACGAAAGAAAAATCAGCATCCACCAGGACGGAAACTGGTAAATTCTCTTGAATCATCGCCCTGAAAAAAGCACGTGTTTCGGCCTCCATTGATTCTATCAGGTAATCATCGAAGCGATACTCCGGATAGAGTCGAATGTCGGGTTCATCACGTCGGACATCTTTCAAAGACAACCAGTAATCTGTGAAGTTCGTGATAAAGTTCGTAAAGGACTTTGATTGAATCAGACGGTTAGTTTCTTTTCGTAATATCTGTGCATCAAGCAGTTCCCCTTTCTCTGCATGTGTCATCAGGTGGGAATCGGGACGTGTATTACCAAGAAAGTGAGTCAGGCGGGTGGCAATGGCATAGTGTCTGTCGGGAGAATCAGCTTGAGGGTCTGGCAGATATAAAAACTGACTGGAACATAGATATGCGCTGTAACCGGTTAAGAGGGCTTCGGCCAACGGGGTACCATTTTTCAGTTCCTTCAAGACCAGTCGTTCATAAATCTTGATGACATCTGGGGGCGTTGGTTTTCTCTGGGCTCGTTGGATGAACCGATGCAGCAGTCGTACTGCGTCTTTTTCTGGTTGCTCAGAGACGAGTTCGACAGCCAGAGAACCCTGACTCGCCGGGCGAATCGCAAGATGATCAAATAAAACTTTATGAGAAGAGGGGGGCCACGTTTTGGAATCGATGGGGCCTGTGATTTCCAGCCATTGAAACGCAATTCCTGGATGACCACCGTCTGGCATGGGAGGGAAATCATAATACAACGGTGCGTTGACAGGATTGATCGCTCGCGGAACTGGTAATCCCAGCAGACTGTACTCAAAGGTTTCATTTTTCTTCAGCCGAATAGTGGTTTCGTAAACTGCAACCTCTGGTTGAATATCAAGCGTATCGCCTGTGGCGCGAACATCCCCTGAAACGTCGGGTCCCGAGCGTTTCCGGGCACGAAAATTCATGGGGATTGAATTCCATGCCGGCCTCAAACCGAAGTCCCCCATCTGGCGGACAGCGCGCGCAGAAAAACGAATTTTATAAGCACCAGGTTCAATCGCCTTAAACACATCCGGATAGGCATAGTAGGGCCAGGAAGCGGATCGGAAGATCGCCAGTTCAATTTCGGGGTCGTGTTTGTTTTCTTTGCGCATCCGCGCCAGGTCAGCGCCTGACAGTGGCACCATTTGTGAATGTTTTGCGTAGAACATCGCCTCACGACCGCCGTACGTGTTTGCACTTTGAAACATGCGTGTGGCTGGCAACCGAGAATATTGAGCTTTACGTGGTTGCATTCCTGTAGCGACCGCCTCGCGTAGCGCGACATCAGCGGAATTCAGATAAGCATCCATCTGGATTCGGGAGATGTCAAGAAAATCCGCGACCTTATTACAATGTTGTTTTTCCCGGTCTGCCGGCAGCATGTCACGGATATCAAGATGAGGCAGTGCGAGAAGATCGCGCAGGTTCTGTTCGTATTCACGGCGTGTCAGCCGACGCATTGGTCCACGGCCCTGTTTGGATACCTCGGCAAAGTCTGAATCATGAATGGCCGTGGAGAGAACATTGAGAAGCATCTCTCGTTTCTCCTGTGGCAGATCAGCCTTGTCTGGAGGCATTTCGCCTGCAGCGATGCGGTCATGAATCTGAATCCATTGCCGGCGAACATCCTTACGATCCGGTTTCCACACAACGCGTGTCAGGTTGAGCCCACCCTCGGAAGTTTCCTGATTATGGCATTCGACGCACGTTTGTTTAAGAAAATCGGCTATCACTTTGGCCGGTTGTGGTTCTTCCTGCTCCGCTGCAGAAATTGTTGGTACAACAATCAATGTCAGAAAAACTAAAAAGCAGGCTGTCATCCGGTTCTGACAAAGCATCATTGATTCCGTCTCAGTACAGCAGGGAGAGCATGCAGACTTTTCCTGTGTCACACGACTCTATGCGGGAAAAGGACTATCTTAGAGGGTTTGAAACAGTATGTCTCATTATTGTATATTATATATAATAATGAGATTCAATAGAGCTTGTACTAATTCTCGAATTTAGCAAAGTCAGAATTCTGATTTCAGGGAACAAATCAGTCCAAGACTAGAAAGGTTTCCGACTGGTCTCAATAATAATAAGCTCGCTACAATGAACTTCTTATTAAGTGACGTATTAAGTGAAGCCAACAGTGATTAAGTGAAGTAAACAGTGAATCAGGGGGTACCGCCTCTGAGTTCTCCGTTTGCAATTTTCCAGACAGGATGTGAAACCATGCCTTTGAACCGACGCGAGTTTGTCCATGGAATGATAACGGGCCCTTTTGCGATAACGCTGTCTCTGGCTCATGCAAAAAAAGTCACTGCTAAAGAACAAGATTTCGTTGGTATTTCAATTGCTGAGATTCGCGAAGGTGAAGACCTCTTTTCTTACATACAACGTGTAAAAGGTGGTTTTGATCCACGGCTCTATCGGCAGATCCTTGGTGCAGCCAATGCGTTTAAAGAAGGCGATCAGTTTATCGGCGTGGCTGCAACTGACGAACAGTCTCGCACGAATGCACGAAGACTGCTGTCAGCAACTCGAATTCACGACATCAACGTGCATCCCGTTTTCGAAGACAAGCTACATGAGCTGTTGGTATCGCGAGTTTCTGAGCGGTCTTCAATGATGACGCTGGGGCAATTAAAACAATTGCTGCTGACTGAAAACGAACAAACGATTAAAAAAATAGCCAGCGGCCTTTCCAGTGATGTGATCGGTTCTGTTGTGAAACTGATGGATAACCAGGAATTGATCGCTGTCGGATCAAAAGTTTTTAATTCTCTGCCGAACAGTCAGATCGGGGCGCGTGGGTATTTGGGAGCACGTCTACAGCCCAATTCGCCGACAGACAATTTAGATGATATTTTCTGGCAGGTACTCGACGGCTGGTCTTATGGGGTGGGAGATGTTGTGCTGGGGACCAATCCTGTCTCCAGCGAACCTGAGTCTGTGAGGGCGATTGAATTATTACTGAAAGACCTGCTTGTCACGTTCGGAATTGAAGATATTCTGCCGCACTGTGTTTTGTCGCATATCGATGTGCAAGCGGAAGTGGAACGTCAAAGTCCGGGCAGTACTGCGCTTTGGTTTCAGAGTATCGCGGGCAGTGACGATGCCAATAAAACGTTTGATATCAGCCTCAAAAAGATGCGCGACTATGCGCGCTCTCGCACGGGGCAATACGGATTGTATTTTGAAACGGGGCAGGGGGCTGACTTCACCAACGGTCACAGCCACGGTTTTGATATGGTGCTGCACGAGTCGCGTAAATATGGTTTTGCCCGCGTTTTGTCTCAGGATATTGCAGCCGCTCAAAAATCAGTTCAGAAATCGGCCGCACCCTGGGTGCATCTGAATGATGTGGCAGGTTTCATCGGCCCGGAAGTATTTCGAACGCGCGAACAACTGGTCCGCTGTTGTCTGGAAGATATCGTGATGGGTAAGCTGCATGGATTGACGATTGGTCTTGATGTGTGCTCGACGTTGCATATGGACGTATCGCTCGAAGATTTAGACTGGTGTCTGAATCAAATTATGCCGGCGAATCCCGCTTACCTGATGGCACTACCGACAAAAATTGATCCGATGCTGGGTTATCTCACAACCGGTTTTCAGGACCATGTCCACATCCGCGAAAAGTTCGGTTATCGTGTAAACGATGCGATGTGGTCCTTCTTCCAGAAACTGGCAGTGATTGATGCCAACGGGAAACCCACCAAGCACTTTGGCGATCCCAGTTGGGTCTACCTGCAATACCGGCGCAAGAAAGGGGATCGCCGTACTGACGAGATGATCCTAAATGAAGGTCGGAAACAATTATCCGAAGTGCGCAGTCGTGGCGTGTTTGTCGCTCAGGGGCATGGAGAAAAACAATCAGATTTGGAACCGTCACTGAAAATTGAAATCGATCAGATCTATCAGGATGCAAAAAAAAGCATTTGGGCACAGCTAACTCCGGATTTCATTTCCAACGTTCCTGACTCAATTCCGATAGAGACACAATCAACAGATCGTCTGGAATACATTCTGCATCCTTCGACTGGTGAGCAGCTTTCTAAAAGTTCTATCAAAACGATTCAAGAATTGCGCAAGCGTTACGACTCAAACTTTGATGTGCAAATTGTGATCTCTGATGGCTTGAATGCATTGTCGATCATGGATGAAGGACAACTGGAACCGTTTCTCAAAGCGCTCAGGCAGCAGTTACAGGCAGCCGGATTTCGTACCGGGGAGCGAAATCTTATTGTACAATCCGGACGCGTCCGGGCGGGATATCGGATCGGCGAATTACTTTTTGGCGGTCTTCCTCACAATCGTTCCTTGCTACATATCATCGGCGAACGCCCGGGAACCGGTCACCACACTTTTTCCGTCTATATGACTTCTCCACCTGGTTCTGTCTGGGGACAACTTGATCAGGTCGATCACAATATTACAAAAGTGGTATCCGGTATTGCTGTGACTGCTCTCAAACCGGACACGGCAGCTGACGACACGGTTCGTATTCTGAAACAGATGAATTTTGGGTGATGAAGCATCACCAGAACGTGCGTATGAAAATATGTTGAAGGTGGTCAGGAACTTGGCTACCAAAATTCGAGTATATGTTTGTGCGTGTGCAAGTGTGGATGGTTAAAATCAGAGAGTGATCAGTTGTGTAAAGTACTCAATGTCAAATCTCATACCATCCCTTTAATTCATACAAACATGAATCGAAAACAGTCATCTCCAAGATCTAAAACACATCTTTACTGCATGTCACTATCACTGTTCATCACTATTAATCCCAGGTATTCAGAGAGTCTTGCTATTGCATCGCGGTTATAAATGAATAAGATTGCAATAGGTCAATCACCGTATATGATTGGAAACACTAAGAAGTGCGCAGGCAAGGCGGCCCATTTTTCATTTTATGAACTCGGGAGTTATGATGAGTCGAGTTGGGTTGGCTTTGTCGGGAGGCGGATTTCGTGCCACTCTCTACCATCTGGGTGTTATTCGATACTTGCGAGATGCAGGCACACTAAAAAGTATTTCGCAGATCACATCTGTTTCAGGTGGCAGTATTCTAGCGGCTCATCTTCTCTTAAACTGGGATCGTTACTGTGGAACTGATGCCGAATTTGAACTGGCTGCAGATGAAATCATTCAGTTCACAAAAATGGATGTGCGCAACCGGATCGTCAGGCGTTTTCCATTTTCATCTACCGCGAACAGCATCAGACGGATATTTCGGAGAAATACAAAGAGGCAATCTACCCGACCCGGTCTGTTGGAAAAGCATTATGAACAGTTTCTTTATGGTGATACGGGGTTGTGCCAGTTACCAGCAAAGCCTCACTTGCATATGCTGTCCACAAATTTAAGTGAGGGTTGTCTGTGCTCTTTTGATAAGTACGGATTATTATTTCAAAGGCGCACTCCAGGAAAACGTGATTTCTTTGAACGCGTGCCGATTGGCTTGGGCACTGTTCCCATGGCCGTTGCTGCTTCGTCGGCCTTTCCCGGTTTTTTTCCTCCACTGGTCATTCGAGGAAATGAAATCGGCGCTGATGCCGGGACTTTTGGAACTCAGGCTTTTTCCGATGGAGGGGTATTCGATAATCTTGGACTGCGAATGTTCCGTTGTATCGAACAGTCATGGATCAAAGACACAGTCCCTTTAACAAAAAGTGACATTCTCGAAATTGATGCTGTAATAACGGCGTTGGTTTCTGCCAAAGACTTGTCTGAAGGCACTCCCCTGGCGAGACTACGCGAATTACTTGTAAAGAATCATCCTCTCATAGGAAAAAAACTACAGTCTGAGAATCGGGAAGAGATTTCTAAACCGTTAATACAGGGTTTATGGGAAGTGATTCGATCAGAAGAGCTTTTTCGTGATCCTACATTTCAAGGAATGGAACTGACTGACCCAAGTGCGCAATCATTGCTGCTGTTTTTGAACAGTTCCAAGCACGCCGCAGAAATGAGCGATCGAATATGGTTGAATCGCATCATTATAGAGACAGCGTTACAACAAGTGATTGGCAAACCCTGCTTAAGGCAGCACCGTGACAGCTTTGATGCGATTCTTGTCAGTGATGCCGGTAAAATGTTTGAAGTCAACTCCGGCAGTCGCGCAGGTGGTGGCTTGATAAGTACCGCATTACGTTCCACTGATATTTTAATGGATCGCGTTTACCAGCTTGAAATGGAATCTTTCCAAAATTCTAGTGGCGTGGTCTTCATGCAAATGACTGATGTTGTGGAACCTGCCCGGGATCGATTTGCACCACGTCCCGAAATTCAACGTCAGATCGCAAAAATTCGAACCGATCTTGATCGATTCTCTGATTTGGAAATATCTGCTCTTGTACAGCATGGTTACTGTGTTGCCCGAAATGCGTGTCGAAAACGTTCTCGTCTGCTGGATGCAAAGGATCCACAGGGGCCGCCTTGGGATCCGACTGGTAATGTCGAGTCGGGATCAGAAGAAACAAGAATCAGAAAAAGAGATTTTTCAGATGAAAAAAAATCACTTCAATTCGCAAGACAGATACAAGGTTCAGCCGGTCGGCGCGTCTGGAGAACTCTGTTTAGCCTTTCGGACAAATTTACTTATATCTGGGTTCCTCTGTTGTTACTGATCGTGCTAAGTCTCCCCTATTATTTGTATAAACTGAATAAGAAGTCGAAATTACAAGCAACTGTCATCAACGCGATCACTACCACAAGCCCCGTATATAGTGAAGTAATCAAGCTGTTTGATAATGTTCCGATTACCGAAATCAAGTCACTGACATACGAAGATGTCAAATCGATGGAACCTGTGGATTTTTCTGGATTCAAGATTACATCGGATACACGGATCCATGACCTTCGGAGCTGGTCTTTTGATGATGAAAAAATCAACACAATATTTGTACATGAAAGAATTCGTGTTCAAAGAACAGATGAGAATGTACAGAACAATCATCTAAGGCTTCAGACAACAACAACACAACAGGATTTGTTATTGAACATCAAAAATCATAAGCTTAACCCGACTTTAACCAGAATGCCGTTAGAGGATGGCCTTTATCAATGGGAAATAGATATCGACATGAGCCGGGTGCCAATTGGTAAAGATACTGAACTTGTCATAGAAAAAATTATCTTGACGGAGTCCCCCGACAATCATCAGGAAGAGGGGCTTTTCCAGTTTATCGTACCAGTAGGAGTCGGTGTGATTGAGATGTGGTTGCTGATGCCTGATGGACATATCTACAAGGATCTTGAGGTGAGTCGCTACCTGATCGATGACCCTGATATAATTTATTCAGTCACCCCCGATGCGAAAGTGGAAATACCTCGAGGCTCGATAGCGACGTTTCGCCTGATCAATCCCGAGGTTAAATCGCGGTATGAATGTCGATGGAACTGGCAGGATAACTGAATTTTGTGTTATAATGCCGACGTCATTTCATCAGCTGTCTTTCATACTTTCTAATTTCCAATCACGAATTAAGGGCATGGCTCCAGAACCAATCAGCGACAAAGCTCCTTCAGGCGAATCTGCATTGCTAATGCCGGAAAAATCCAAGTACGCCGGTCAGAAGATTGATGTTTCGAGTCGGCGTTCCATCGAAATTGAGATAGAAAAGATAGAGGACAGCGATTATTCATTTGTGCTTAAGGAAAAGATTTCCTCTGAAGCATCGCACGTGGTTGTCAATAATTTCTATCATCGTGAAGAATTCTGGCGCGCGAAAATACCACTCGACGGAGTGGAAGAGGTTTATGGTCAATGTTTCAATTTTTCAAAAATGAAAATGAAGCAGGGGAAAGAGGGTTTAGAGACCGTATTCGGTAAGAACGGTTTCCCAAAACGTAAGTATACATTTCTGAATCATCTCCAGTGTCGTATTAAATTAAAGGATGATTGCCCGATAGAATTGTTTTCGATTGATGATCGGGACTGTGCTTCTCCCACTCATTGAGATTTACGATTTTATCTACTCTCTGGAAGCGATTGGGCCGCCAGGTGTTGAATATAATGCAGTTGATGGGCTACTTGGCAATTTGATTGCCGCCCATCGTTTTTTTTCAACTGAAGAGATGGTGTTTGAACGGATCGTAGTTCAAAACCAATATGTCATTGAAACACATATACCGAAACTTGATTGTTTACAAAAGCGGGAGCTTCTTGTGAGATCAATCTTACGGAGCCATCAGGCGGCTATGTCTGAAAGATACTATCTGCTTCGATTGTGCAAAACGAATAACTGCACATCGAGTCCGTTTCAGATATTAGACAGTGTTGCCCACTATAGTTTTTTTCAACGCCTTGGAACGGGGCTCTATCGTTTTCCAATCAGTCCCATGTTATATCTACGCATCCGCGGGTTCGTTACGCCCTCTTCCAGGCAGACGCTGGTACGCGATGAATTTCAAACATATATTCAGGACCCTGTAGTTCAAGAAAGAAAGTCAGCATTTTTGAAACGCAGGAGTCAAGCAAAGCGAGATGCACGAGCGAATGCAAATGTAAACTGAAAAGTACGGAAGTCACGATTGATGATTTAATGAGATTTCCGAAGAAAATGAATCCATTTCTCATAATGATTTCTTCAGACAGATCGAAAAGTCCTTCTAGTAGAACCTCGGATTCGTTTTTTTATCAAAATACCAAACGACAAATCAAATCAGTAATTTAAAAGCCCTTGATCAATATCTACGTGAGCTGTCTCAGGAATCAGTTTGCAAAGAGGCAGTCAACGTATTCTGGAGTCACAATTCATGTTAACCCTTGCTTTGATTACAGATATCAAAGAGATTCACAGCATAATTTCCTGGTCAGCGGAATTTGCCAGAGTTCGAAATTCATCGCTCAAAATACTCTGTGTGACTCGTGCCTCGGCTATTCCTTTAGATGAAGAGGCAGATGTCGTTGGGCATCTGGTATCGGCAGTGAATGGGTTTATTAACGCTTCTGACCCGCAGGGAGCCCTGCAGGAATTATTCAACGAGCAAAAAGTTGAAGTTTGTGAAAGACATCAGGTCGAATCCTCTTTTGCTGCTTTAGAAATTGCACGAAATGAGGATGTGGATCTCATTGTTGCAGCTGCCGAAGATCAAACTGGTAAAAGTGGAGTCACATACGACACAAATACACTCTTGCGTGATTCTTCTTGCAATACTGTGATTCTTTTTGGGGGGCATGATCGGTCCTGTAAAAATAAAAAAGTCTTTGTTGGCGTGACTGATAATCCTCATGATGGGGCTGCCCTCTATCTGGCAAATCAAATGCATGATCACTCTGGTTCATCAATCACGCTGGCACGCGCAGAGATGGACTATGAAGAAGAGGCCCTGGAGGTTGGTCATCGTGAATTATTGCAGTTGATGCGTGATATGGGAGTGCGGAACAGTGATCGTATCGATTGTCAAGTCTTTCGTGACAATGAGTATGCGGACGTCGCGGCATCTATGAATTCACATGATCTGCTCATAGTCGGTGCGAATTATAAATATGTGCATATGATTCAGGAGTTAACGACTAAACCAACCATTGCCGTTTTCAAACGCGCGCCACCACTACGCGCCTGGAATCGGAAAAAGAATTCATCGGGCTGGAACTCCACCCTCAGTCCTGCAGATTATGCCGATCTCATTCAGGGGTTGCGACGTGGTTCGCGTTGCAATGCCGATTTTATGATTATGCTTGGCCTTTCGGTTGTGGTTGCTTCGATGGGGTTAGTTCAAAACTCTCCCGCTGTGGTCATTGGCTCCATGTTGCTGGCGCCGCTTATGACTCCCATGCTGGGTTGTGGACTGGCGTTGGCTCAAGCAAATCCTAAATTAGGCAATACTTCGCTGATGACGGTCTGGGTTGGTTTACTTGGTGTTCTGGTGATTAGTTTTATTCTTGGTATTTTGACACCCGGGAGTGAATTAACACCAGAAATTCTAGCGCGAGGTAAACCGACTGTATTGGACTTGATAGTCGCTTTAGCGTCAGCGTCTGCTGCTGCCTATGCTTTGGCACGTCCGAATCTTGTGGGGTCGATTGCCGGTGTTGCCATTGCAACGGCACTGGTTCCTCCGCTGTGTTCCGCCGGGCTGTCGCTGGCCTATCAAAGTTATGCAAATGCACAAGGTGCTGCACTACTCTTTATTACGAACTTTGTTGCGATTGTGTTATGTGCTGCCGTGACGTTCCGTTTGATGGGGGTCACATCGACACGAGCAAACGCGCGACAGAGAAAGTGGGTGTTTCGAACGGTCAGTGTGCTGGCAACCACGGTTGTATTTCTTTGTGTGCCTTTGCATTATGCCTTGATGAAACATCTGGTTGATGCCAAGCCACAATCCATGACTTATCCGCTTGCGACGACAGTGATGGATGCACTGGAGCAACGTTTATCAAAAGAGAATGATGTTGAACTGATTTCTGCTGGTACGCCTTCATCTCCGAATGATTCCACCGATGTGATTCTCATTTTAGGAACGCTTCGTGATTTGGATCAGAAGATTTCAAAAGAACTAACCGAGATTGTACATCGTGAAATGCTAGATGATGAGCTTGTAGTCGAAATTCATTGTATCCGCGAGCTTTGGAAGGAAACGTCAAAATAAAAGAGGCTGTATGTCTAATCGTATGAAATTCAGAAATTGGGATATTGGGTTCGTCTGCTGTCGTCCCGATTGAAGTAAACCGCTCTCCTGTGAAACTTCTTCCCATATACACCTGAACTATTATACTTGGTGCAGATCCCTGTTTATCTCGATTTCTTCATATACTAAAATGTTCTGGCAAGATCACACAAATGTTAATCCCAGAAGCAGAGTCGTTCTGTCCCAATCGAACATTAAAGCAGGAGAGCTGATAGTGAAACACCTTGTATTTATTCTCGTGGTTCTGGTGACAGTTTCTCCGGTACTTTCTGCAGAACCTGCGCCGGAAGAAGATTATCAAGTTCTGCAGGGGAAATGGTTTCGGAATTCTAAAGATGGAAAAGGGGCTCCGATCAGAATTGAACAGGAGATCGCTCAAAAGACTATGAAGGTTAAACTTTATAACCGTAATGGAAAGGTGCTTCACTCACAGCAGTCAAAGTTTCGGTTACAACGCGGGGATGATCTGAAGTACTATGTCTATTATGATGTCGAAGTTCTAGAAGGGGTAAAGAAAGGTGCAAAATCGAAGAGGACTCAACCCTGTGTCTATCGTTTGCGAGGAGACCAACTCATTGTTGTCGAGGGGATGGTGGAAGGAGATAAATTTCCTTCTCTGATGATCGTCTGGTGGAAAATGAAAGAACCGGATTCATTACCTGAGATATGATCAATTTCGATTAAGCCCTTCGTTTTTTATTTCTCTTACTTTTCCAGGCGAACCATCCACCAATTCGTAAAAAGAACCAGCCAATCCAGGCTTGGAAAATGTTGGCATGGCATTCTCCTGCGAGTGCCGTCTGACGCCAGATCGTGTCGGCTTCACAGCGTGTGTATTCAGCCGTTGCGTAGAGACGATCGTGTACAACCCCTGCGATATCCACTTTCGACCAGCGGACGAGAAAACGCCCGAACCAGGGGATCGAGCTGAAATCTGTGATGAAAGATTCTGGAATCGTGATGGTTTTGTCATGTACGTTGACTTTCAGTTCGCGTAGCAGCTTACGACAGCCATCAGGTTGTCTTTCTGTTTGTAGTAAATCACTTACGAGATACACAGGTTCGTCATTATTCTCAGTTGTCATCAGGTCTTTCCTTACTACAATTCACATAAGCTTGAATAATCCATGGTTCACAGATGCTACTGATAATTATATGAATAGAAAAAAATGTAGCTGTTTGATTATAGAGAACCATCTGTATGATGGCCAAAATTTTATAATGAATGCGTTATGAATAGAAAAAAAATGATCTATCTCGGCAGTGCCATTTGCATACTTGTTCTCTTTTATTATGGTTGGAAATTCACTGCGCGAAATGCTTATGAATCGGCAGAATATACGGTGGTGGAATCAGAGGGGCCCTTTGAAACACGACAATATGATGATCTCATGCTGGTGACAACCGAATTACCTCAGGGGTCAAAAGGGGGTGATGGTCGATTCATGCGTTTGTTTCGTTATATTGAAGGTGCCAATGATCAAGAACAAAAAGTGGCAATGACGACTCCCGTATTTATGGAGCCTGAAGCCAATCAATCACAGAGGCAGATGGGCTTTGTGATTCCCAAAAATGTTTCAGAACAACAGATTCCTGAGCCGACGAATGATAAAGTTCAAATTCGAAAACGGGCTGGTGGACTGTTTGCCGTGATTCGATTTGCTGGGCGGCTGAACCAGGAATCAATCAAAACAGCAGAAGAAAAATTAGAGAAGTGGATGAACAGCAAAAAACTGACCCGTGACGGCGCTGCCGAATGTGCGGGTTACGATCCCCCCTGGACCCCCGGCCCATTTCGACGCAACGAAGTCCTTGTTCGTATCAAATAAATATGCGAGCCGTGCCCGTTTATTATTGGGAAAGAAATCAGTCGACCTGCTTTTGTGATTCCACCTTCCATCCCCTTAGGAAGCCTCTGTCTATGCTGAATCAAATCTTTCGCATCGCATGTGCTCCGCTTGTCTTCGCGTTGATTTGAAGGCAGACTCTGAGTTTAGTGTCATTCATGCTGACGAGACATTATAATATTCGTAAGTGACTGATGAATATGATGCCTGAATTCAGAAAGAGAGTCTCATGCGAAAACGCTGCTGTTACAGCTTGCTTTTAATAGTGATGCTGATGTCTTGTCCTTTCGAGAGTTCCGCTGCAGACACGTTTCGGCGGATTACGGATATCGAGTATGCAGCCGTCGATAATCACCGGTTGCTGCTGGATCTCTACATGCCGGAAGCACAAAAAAATCCACAACTTCTGGTCTGGATACATGGTGGTGCCTGGCGCGCGGGTTCGAAATCAAATATGCCGCTCATTCCACTGGTGAAACAGGGGTATGCTGTTGCGAGTGTGGAATATCGGCTCTCTCCCGTTGCAAAATTTCCGGCACAAATTTATGACATCAAAGCGGCGATCCGTTTCCTGCGCGGCTCGGCCTCGAAATACGGTTATCATGCCGACAAGATTGGGATACTCGGTTCGTCCGCCGGCGGGCATCTCGTGGCGTTAATGGGGGTGACCAATCATCACCGGGAGCTGGAAGGTGATCTGGGAGAATTCGATCAGGAATCTTCCGCCGTCGATGCGATTGTTGATTATTACGGCCCCACGAATTTCATGACGATTCTCGATCAGTCCACGCCGCACGGATTGAGTGTGCGTGTGCCTGCTTTGCAGTTGTTACTGGGAACGCGGCCGGAAGAAAATACCGCATTAGCCAAACTGGCCAGCCCGGTTTTCCATGTTGATGCCGATGATCCGCCATTACTGATGATTCACGGTGATCAAGACCCACAAGTGCCCATCAATCAGTCGCACGAGCTGCACGGCAAATATAAAAAACAGAGCTTGGATGTCACCTTCGAAGTCATCCACGGCGGCGCACACGGAGGGCCTGAGTTCTTCGACGATCAACGCATCAAGCTAGTGGAATTGTTTTTGCGAAGGTGCCTTAGAAGTAAATCTCAGTGAAAATCTTCGTGGGCAGGAGCAAAAAAGGGGATGGATTCGATATCAGAATCTGCAACGCAAGCTTTTGTAATACCTCTCAAGTATTTGCCACTAAAGAAGTAAGAAAGTGAGGGCGCAGGGGCTCGAACCCTGGACCTACGGATTAAAAGTC
>Ga0055584_100001510_pt1 | contig 22853 bp, 22 predicted proteins | sample OSDHelmetaG_FD_58716 | JGI IMG/M metagenome (GOLD analysis project Ga0055584, IMG submission 58716) | Pelagic marine sediment microbial communities from the LTER site Helgoland, North Sea, for post-phytoplankton bloom and carbon turnover... | ecosystem: Environmental > Aquatic > Marine >...
TGACCTGATTTGATTCGATATCAAGGGTGACGTCATTAATCGCCCGCTTGTCGCCGTAATAGACAGAAACCTGATCTGTCCGGATCTTTTTTGCCACCGGGGCACCTACCTGTTCCGCCTCGACTTCCTGATCCGGAATAGCGTTCATGTTCGTTGCCTCTTGTAAAGCCATGACTACCACCTGCGCTCGAAGCGGCGGCGTAGCAAGACCGCCAATATGTTCATTGCAATCAGGAACGCCAGCAAGACCATGATCGCCGCGGACGTCCGCTCAACAAAGCCGCGCTCAGGGGCGTCCGCCCATAAGAAAACCTGAACGGGTAGAACCGTCGAAGCGTCGGTAAACGAGCCCGGTACGTCGACGATAAACGCCACCATCCCGATCATAAGAAGCGGCGCCGTCTCCCCCAACGCCTGGGCCATTCCAATAATCGTGCCCGTCAAGATGCCGGGCATCGCCAAGGGAAGGACATGATGCATCACCATTTGCACCGGCGATGCACCCATACCCATCGCGGCTTCGCGTATCGACGGGGGAACCGCTTTGAGGGCTGCGCGAGAGGCAATGATGATCGTCGGCAATGTCATCAGGGCGAGGACCATGCCGCCCACTAAGGGGGCTGATCGCGGCAGCTCGAAGTAGTTCAAAAACACCGCAAGCCCCAAGAGGCCAAAGACGATCGATGGCACCGCCGCGAGATTGTTGATGTTGATCTCGATGAAGTCGGTCAGCTTGTTCTTTGGCGCGAATTCTTCCAAGTACACGGCCGCAGCCACCGCAATGGGAAAGGAAAGAACCAACGTGACGATCAGCGTTAGCAGCGAGCCGACGACCGCTCCCAGAATTCCGGCCTGCTCAGGTTCCCGGCTATCTGCTGTTGTGAAGAAATCGTAGTTGAACTTCTTTTCGACCAAGCCCATTTCACTGAGCTGATCGATCCAAGCGATCTGCTTGTCGCTGACCTTTCGCTCGTCTTCCGGTACATCGCGCGGAATCTGGCCTTTGGAAAAACTATCTAAGTCAGCAGATGCCTTGAACCAGATGGTTTGAGTCGTGCCGATGAGCGACGAGTCTTTGAGCATCATATTCAGAAGTTGAATACCCGCGCCGGAGCTGATGAGATGCGATACCTCGCGTCGGTCCCGGCGTCCGCTCGCTTCGGGAAAGATCTTGAGCAAAGCCTCGCGCACCAGTACCGCGTAGTTCGCCTGACGGAGATCGTCGTCCAAACGGGTACCGTTCGGGTCGATAACATCTTCGCGCAGTTCGATGTCGAGCTGGATATATGTCTGCTGAAAAGCCGAGTAGCCGCTGCCCACGATCGTGACCAACAGCACCGCAAGGACCCCGAGCGCCGCAAAGATCGCCGCGAGCCCATAGTACTTGAAACGTCGCTCCGCCCGATGGCGACGCTTGAGCCGCTGTTGCGCGGCCGCATCGGTGAGCACTCGCCCGGCAAGAAGGTCAGTCATATTTTTCCCGGTAACGCCGGACCACACGCAGCGCAATGACGTTGAGGCCAAGGGTGATGACAAAAAGTACGAGGCCGAGTGCGAAGGCAGCGAGTGTCTTCGCACTGTCGAATTCCTGATCGCCCGTCAACAGCGTGACGATCTGAACGGTGACGGTCGTGACCGCCTCAAACGGATTTGCGGTCAGGTTAGCCGCAAGACCCGCCGCCATCACAACAATCATCGTCTCGCCGATTGCCCGACTAACGGCAAGAAGCACGCTGCCGACAATCCCGGGTAACGCGGCGGGGAGAACAACCTGGCGCACGGTCTCAGACTTGGTCGCTCCCATCGCAAAAGAGCCGTCCCGAAGGCTCTGCGGAACCGCGTTGATCACGTCATCCGATAACGACGAGACGAAGGGGATGATCATGATGCCCATGACGAGGCCCGCCGCGAGGGCGCTTTCGGAGGCCACGTCGAGACCAATCCCTTCACCAAACCCGCGAATGGCCGGTGCAACGGTGAGCGCAGCGAAAAAGCCATAGACGACGGTTGGAATACCGGCCAGCACCTCGAGGACGGGTTTGATCACCGAGCGGAAGCGAGGGCTCGCATACTCCGCCATGTAAATGGCCGAGAAGAGACCGATCGGCACCGCCACCACCATCGCAATAATCGTGATCAATAACGTGCCGGCAAAAATCGGCACCGCGCCGAAGGCACCGGACTGACCGACTTGGTCGGCGCGTAACGCCGTCTGCGGGCTCCACTGCAGGCCAAAGAGAAACTCTATCGGCGAGACTTGAGCAAAAAATCGAATCGATTCAAAGAGAAGCGAAAGGACGATGCCAACCGTCGTCAGAATGGCGATGGATGAGGCGACGATAAGAACGATGCGGATCGTCCGTTCGACGTGATTGCGCGCCCGGAAGTTCGGCGCCACATGGCGCCACCCGATGGCAAGGCCACCAATGCCGGCGGCGATTGCAACGATCGCCATGCCAAGAAGCCCGTTCTGGCGCAAGCTAACGTAGTAGTCGGCAACCTGTTGCAGTTGCGGTGACAGTTCGCTGCTCGTGATGCCGCCGAGGGCATGGTTCTTGATGTCGTTGATCTGAAGCCCGAGTTCCGCTGGTGTTAGCGCGCGGACTTGCTCGGGGAGCGCTGCGAGAAGGAGCGCATTGATGATCTGCGGTTCAAAGATGAGCCACAGTGCGACGACGATGAGAGAGGGAATGCCCACCCACAAGGCAACATAGGAACCGTAATAGGTCGGAAGTGAATGAAGCGGCGCGATTTTGCCGCCTGTTGAGCGCAGAGCCTTGCTGCGACCGACTTGAAACGCGACCGCCGACAGGACGAGCAAAACAACGATCAGAAGAGTCGCGCTCACGGATTTACGTCCTGTGGCCTGGAAAGAGTGTCACTAAGAAGAGATTGTGGCCGCCCTAGAAAGAAGGGCGACCACAATCAATACCGAAACTACATGCTCAGCGGTGCGAGCGCTTGAGCCTGCTGCGCCACATTGCGGCGATCCGCCTCAGGCAACGGGATCAGGCCTTTGTCGATGAGGTAGCCATCCGGCCCCCAAGCCCGTTCGCTCGTGAACTCGCGAACAAACTCCTCGATACCGGGGATGACACCGACGTGCTGCTGTTTGACGTAGAAGAAGAGCGAGCGGGAGATCTTGTAGTCACCACCCGCAATTTTCTCGAACTCAGGCTGCACGCCACCAACGGACGCACCCTGGATCTTGTCGGCATTCTGATCCAAAAAGCTGAAGCCGAAGACGCCGACTGCCGCCGGATTGGCAACGAGCTTCTGAACAATCAAGTTGTCATTCTCGCCAGCGTCGATGAACGCACCATCTTCGCGAATGGCATGGGCAATTCTGCCGAACGCCTTCTTGTCAGCCTTGCGCATGTCAGCGAGCATCTTGATCTGCTTTGCGCCGCCTTCCATCGCGAGTTCAACAAAGGCATCCCGCGTGCCAGAGGTCGGCGGCGGGCCCAGTACTTCGATCTTCGTATTCGGGAGCGACGAATCGATTTCATTCCAAGTCTTGTACGGGTTCGCGACAAGCTTGCCGTCTACCGGCACTTCCTTCGCAAGGGCCAGCCAAATTTGCTCAAGCGTCAGGCTGAGTTTCGGGCCCTTTTTCGAGTTGGCTAGGACGATACCGTCAAATCCAACCTTAACTTCGGTAATGCCGATACCGTTCTCGGCGCATTTCTCGAATTCGGAGGCCTTGATCCGGCGCGATGCATTGGTGATGTCCGGATGACCTTCACCCACGCCAGCGCAGAACAGCTTCATGCCGCCGCCGCTGCCTGTGCTTTCGACAACCGGGGTCTTGAACGAGGTGGTCTTCCCAAACTGTTCCGCCACAGCGGTGGAGAACGGGAATACGGTCGAGGAGCCGACGATACGAATTTGGTCGCGCGCCTGTGCTGCACCGGCGACCAATACGCTGGCGGCCACTGCGAGTACGAGAGATCTTCCGATCATGAGATGAACCTTTGTTTGACAATCCAAGCCGCGGCCAACCATTTGCGCGGCACGGGCGGACCCTAGTTCTCGCCTGGGACCGTTGTATGACGCTTATGTTGCGGTTTTATGACAATCGCAGCGGCCGGAAACAGCAGTTTTCTGCTATTCCGGTTGCCCCGGGATGGTCACCGTGAAAGTAGAACCCTTGCCAACGCGGCTCTCAACGGCGAGCGCCCCACGGTGGCGACTGACGATGTGCTTGACGATCGCCAGCCCCAGTCCGGTGCCTCCCATGCTGCGGGAACGCCCCTTGTCCACACGATAAAACCGTTCCGTCAGCCGAGGGATTTGCTCATCCGGGATGCCGTCGCCTTGATCGCGGACGGATACCGCAATACCGAGGCCGCCGATCCGCGGCATGCGCTCAATGCGCTCGACTCCCACCCGGATCGGCGTGCCCTCTTTGCCATAGCTAATGGCGTTGTCCACCAAGTTGCGAAAGACCTGGTGCAACTGATCGGGGTCGCCGATCGCCGTCGGCACGTTCGCCGCGACATCAAGTTCGATGATCATGCCCCGTTCGGCCGCGCGCGGTGACAGCATTTCTTGCAGACTTTTCAGAAGAACGTCGACATTTGCGGTGCTGGTCGGCGCGATGTGCTCGTTCACCTCAACCCGCGAGAGGGATAGAAGGTCCTCGATCAAATGGCTCATGCGCTCGGATTCGCCCTGCATGATCGTGAGGAACCGTACCCGCGCTTCTTCGTCGTCCTGGGCCGGCCCGCGAAGCGTCTCGATGAAGCCGATCATGGCAGACAGCGGCGACCGCAATTCATGGCTGACGTTGGCGACAAAGTCCGCGCGCATCTGATCCGACCGTTTCGCCGACGTGATATCGCGAAAGATCAGAACGGCTTCGATGCGACCGGATGCTTCATTCCGCAGAGAAAACACCCGCAAATCGAAAATTCGCGGAACAGCCCCCGGCAATGTGATTTCGCACTCCTCATCGATGCCCGACGAGAAAGCATTATCGACGGCACCCAGAACGTCAGGATGTCGCATGGAAATAGCGAGATCACGACCGAAATAGTTTCTTGGCAGCAAATCACGGGCCGCCTCGTTCGCCGCAACGACGTGACGATTCGAATCGACGACAACAACCGGATCGGGAAAGCGTTCGAGTAGACCGCCTTCGATGGGCGTCAGCCCAGGACTGTCAGTTTGATCGGTCTCGATCACCGGTGATCCCCGCAGGGTTGCCCGTGTTGAAAAAAGGCAATCAACCACACGGCCTTCGCGTCATCAAGGCGAGGCGCTAAGCTGCGGTCGTAACATGAGGAGGATTCATGCCACGATTGGCCCGCTACGACTCATTCGGTGACCCGCTTGAGGTCGTCAAAATCGTCGACGAGGACACTGGGCCCTTAGGACCGCACGACGTTCTCCTCGGCATGGAAGCCGTTTGTTTGCACATCGCCGACATCTATCGAATCACCGGCGTTCGGCCATTTTCCGGACCAAGCCCGGGCGGCACGCCGGGTTCAGAGGGCGTCGGTCGTGTCTTAGCAATCGGCGATGCCGTGACCGGGTTTTCAGTCGGTGATCGCGCAATACCGCCCCTTTCAACCAGCACCTGCCGAGACGAATTGAAGCTACCGGAAGACGACCTGATCAAGGTGAGCCCAGAAGGTGACGCGCTCCAGTTGGCCATGGCGACGGTGAACCCGGTCACCAGCTGGCTCTTGATCAACGCATTCGTCGAGCACAAGCCAGGCGACTGGATCGTCCAGAACGGTGGGAACTCTGCCTGCGGGCGCTATGCGATTGAGCTCGCCAAATCGATGGGCCTTCGCACTGTTTCTGCTGTTCGGCGGGACCGCGTTATTCCCGAACTTGAGGCCATCGGCGCTGATGCCATCGTCAAAGACGGCCCCGATCTTCACGAACAGGTCGCCGCGGCAACCGACAATGCCGATATCAAACTCGGGCTGGATGTCGCCGGCGGCCAGGGTACCGCGTGGATCGGTCGTTGTCTGGGCGAACTTGGCTTGATCGTCAATTATGGCCTGATGAGCGGCGAAGACCCGGTCATCCCCAAAGAGCTCTCGCTGGGTCGCGGGCTGCGTTTTCAGGGCTTCATGATGTCTCGCACATTCAAGACGCTCTACGGGCCAGAACGCGAACGCACGGTACGCCAAGAAGTCGCCGACCTTGTCGGCAATGGTGCTTTAACGGCCAAAGTTGCCGCCATCTATCCGCTGGAAAACGTCGCCGAAGCGCTTGATCATGCGAACCGCCGGGGCGGCGATCGGGACGGGAAGATTCTCGTGACGTGCGGCCACTTCGAGGGTTAGACCGGTGACCGGTTACCATCTCGCGCAGTTCAATGTTGCGACGATGCGCCACCCTCTCGATCACCCCGAAATGCAGGGATTCGTTGAGGCCCTCGACCGCATCAACAAACTCGCCGACAAATCGCCTGGTTTTGTCTGGCGACTCCAAGACTACACGGGCGATTCGACGGATATCCGCCCAATGGGCGACACGATCTTGCTCAACATGTCTTTGTGGGAGTCAGTCGAGGCCCTGCACGCCTATACCTACAAAAGCGACCACCGTTTTGTTTTCGCCGCTCGCAAAGAGTGGTTTGAGCCCAGCACGACACGCGATCTGGTGCTGTGGTGGCATCCCGCCGGATCGATTCCTAGTGTGGAAGAGGCCCAAGTGCGCCTAGAACAAATCCGACTGTTCGGTCCGTGCGAAGGGGCGTTTAACTTCAAGCACGCTCTGCCCGCACCGGACAAAGCCTCGAGCTAGCGACAGGCGGCTAGAACGAACTTGGAATCGGGAAGGCGCGTCTTCTCGTTGCCACAGGCGTCTTCCAACTGACGGGCCTTGAGGCCGCGAACGCCTTCGAGGTTCGCACCACTTAGGTTGGCACGTTTGAGAACGGCGCCGGAAAGATCCGCCTCCGAAAGATTGGCGTCGGTCAGATTGGCGCGCTTGAATTGTGCATTCTTCAGGACGGCTGATGATAAATCAGCACCCGTGAGGTCCGCGCGGTCCAGTTCGGCGCGGGACAGATCAGCTTGCGAAAGATTGACACCGCGCATGGTTGCGCGCTCAAGGTTCGCACGCTCGAGGCGCACGGCGCGCATGTCCGCCCCCGTCAGGTCAGAGCGCTTGAGATCGACCCCGCCAAGGTCGGCCTCGACAAAAAGCGCGGAGACCATGGACGACTCGCCCATGTCGGCATTGCGGAAATCGGAACCAGAAAGATCAACTCGGTCTGCAACAGACTTTTCCATATCCACGCCCGCGCCATTTGCGCCAACCATGTTGGCACCGGTCAGGGTCGCCTTCTCAAGGTCGGCCCGACGAAGGTCGGTGCCCGACAAATCTGCTCCGGTGAGATTAGTGCCTTTGAGGTCAGCATCAACCAGATCGGCCCGCGCCAACTTTGCGCCCTGCAGATCGAGGTCTTTCAGTTTGGCTTCCGCGAGATCGCAGCGCTCACATTCATTTGTGTCGCGTAACTGCCCTCTTTGCTCCGCGTCGAATGCACCGGCGTTTGAGGTTGCAAGAATCCCAGCAAGCGCCACTGACGCTACGACTGCAAAACCACGGAATTGACCAATCACATTTGCCTCCAAAGACCTGAAAGAGCGGGCCGGTCGCCCAATTGCACAGTCGGCCCCGTGTTGACTGCAATCAAGGCCTAATCTCAACAGACATAAGACATTTTCACTATGACAGTAGTCACAAATTGGCGGGCAATGGAAATGCGCGCGCCGGGCGCACCCCTGACGCTCGTACGGCGCCCTGCGCCGAACCTGAAGGCTGGCCAGGTCTTGATTGAAATCGAGGCCTGCGGCGTGTGTCGTACCGATCTTCACGTGGTCGATGGCGATCTTACCCAGCCAAACTTACCCATCGTTCCCGGTCACGAGGTTGTGGGGAAGGTATCCGCCATTGGTACGGGCGTGGACACGCTCGAAATCGGTCAACGCGTCGGCGTACCGTGGCTGGGCGCGACCTGCGGACGCTGTGCGTTCTGTCTTGGTGGAAAAGAGAACCTGTGCCCGAACGCGGGGTTCACAGGGTACACGTTGGACGGCGGCTATGCCGAAATGATGGCGGCCGACGCGCGCTACTGTTTTCCCATCGACGAGACACTGGATGCGGCCGAGGCCGCACCACTGCTGTGTGCTGGTCTGATCGGCTATCGATCCCTACGCAAGACCGGCGACCCCGGGCGGATCGGACTCTACGGGTTTGGCGCCGCCGCCCATATCGTCGCCCAAGTTGCGCGTTACGAAGGGCGCGACGTCTTTGCATTCACCCGTCCCGGCGACAAAGACGCCCAGGCGTTCGCAACAACGTTGGGTGCCGTGTGGGCCGGTGATTCCAACACCAATCCACCCGAACCGCTCGATGCCGCCATCATCTTTGCACCAATTGGCGCGCTGGTGCCGCAGGCCCTCAAGGCCGTGAAGCCTGGCGGTCGGGTGGTGTGTGCCGGCATTCACATGAGCGACATCCCGCAGTTCCCGTATCATCTCCTGTGGGAAGAGCGCGAAGTCGTCTCCGTCGCCAACTTGACCCGCGCCGATGGCGCGGCGTTCCTGCCGCTGGCTGCCAAGATTCCGATCAAAACCACCATCTCGCGCTACGACCTAGAAGATGCCAACGCCGCCCTTAACGACCTGCGCGACGGCCATATCAATGGGGCCGCGGTGCTGACCATGTAAGCCCGCCACGTCTGCTCCCGGCAAATTCGTGCGCTTTGTTGACCCCGCTCAACGAAGCCAAACCGGCCCAGGGATAGCCTGATGGGAGGACAGCAACGGAGAACCGTCGTGACAATCAAAACAATCCTGCTTCACCTCGCCGAAGACCCACGCAACGCCGCACGAATCGCAGCATCGGTCGCATTGGCCAATACGCACGACGCGCATTTGGTAGGTTTGTACACGGTGCCACCACTTGTTGTGCCCGGCTATGTCGGGGCGGAACTGCCTGCGCAGGTCTACGCCGACTATGAAGCCGACTCCGAAGCAAGGGCGGCCGAAGCCGAGCAGGCCTTCAGCGAAGCGACGCGAAAAGAAGGTATCTCTGCGGAATGGCGAAAAGAGCGTGGCTTTGCGCGCGACATTCTCATGGGCCAAGCTTATTACGCGGACCTTGTCGTCGCCGGGCAACCGGCCACCGACGACAACGTGCCACGCGGCGCCGAAGGTCTCCCGGGCGATCTCGCGCTCGCGTCCGGTCGCCCCGTGCTGACAATTCCGTGCGTTGGCGACTATCCTGTTATCGGGAAGAAAATCACGCTTGCCTGGAACGGAAGCCGCGAAGCCGCCCGGGCCACAGCCGATGCGCTCCCACTCCTCGCGGCGGCCGACGAGATTCTGGTCGTGGCAGCCAATCTGAAAAACAGCACGCCGACAACCGACATTGGAACACACCTGGCGCGCCACGGCCTCAAGGTCGAAACCAAGGATGTCCACGTCCAGGATCTGCCAATCGGCGAAATCTTGATCAACACCGCGACCGAGGCCGGGAGTGACCTGATCGTCATGGGCGCCTACGGCCACAGCCGCCTCAACGAATTGGTATTCGGGGGTGCAACACGGGACGTGCTGAGACACATGACGATACCCGTCCTGATGTCCCACTAATGCATTGAACGGGCCGTCGTCAGAGGAGGTTCGCGGCCCGGCCTTGCGCCGGGCCCTATCGCTGCCGCTCATCATCCTGTACGGCGTCGGCACGACCGTCGGTGCCGGAATTTATGTACTGGTCGGTGAAGTTGCTGCGATCGCTGGTGCGACCGCGCCGTTCAGCTTTTTGGTGGCGGCAGTCCTTGCTGGGCTGAGTGCCTTTACCTTCGCCGAGCTTTGCGGACGTTTTCCGAGGAGCGCCGGTGAAGCCCATTATGCCCAGATCGCCTTTCGCCGAACCGGCCTGTCGACGGCCCTGGGCCTACTAGTGGTCGGCGCGGGTATCATTTCATCGGCAACCGTGATTCGAGGGGCAACGGGCTACATCAACGTGTTTGTCGATTTGCCGGTTGTGCCGACGCTCTTGGTCCTCACGGCAGGCCTTGGCCTGATTGCCGCATGGGGCATTCTTGAGGCCGTCAGTGCGGCCGCCGTTTTGACGCTGATCGAGCTGGGAGGCCTTGGTCTTGTGATCTGGGTCGGTGCCCCAGCCCTCACGACATTCCCAGAGGCACTCCCCGCAATAACACCGAGTTGGCAAGCCGCGCCCATCGTGGCCGTTGTTGCGGGCGGCGTTGTCGCGTTTTTCGCCTTCATTGGCTTCGAAGACATGGTCAACGTCGCCGAGGAGGTGAAAGACGCCCCCAGGAACATGCCCATCGCGATTATCACGACGCTCGTTGTCACGACCGTGTTGTACGTCGTTGTTTCGGTTATCACCGTTTTGGTGGTGCCGCTCGACGAACTTGCGGGATCCGGCGCGCCGCTCGCCCAGGTTCTTGCCCGCGGCTTTGCCGGCGCTCCGGAAATCATCAGCGCGATTAGTCTCATTGCCGTAGCGAACGGCGCGCTCATTCAGATGATCATGGCGTCGCGCATCCTCTATGGCTTGGGGCGCAACGGCCAGGCGCCGTCATTTCTTGCAATCGTCAATCGGCAGACCCGCACGCCACTCTATGCAACCGGACTCGTGGTCGTTGTCGTCGGATTGTTTGCAGCCGCCGTCCCATTGATTTCGCTCGCTAAAGCGGCATCGCTATCGATTCTTATTGTGTTCGCCACCGTGAATCTTGCAGCGATTGTGATCAAACACCGCGACCGCGATCTGAACATCGGTTCATTTACGGTGCCGATGGGCGTGCCGGTTCTGGGTTTCGTCGCCAGCGCCGGGATCGTTCTCTTTGAGATAATTCGCTGGGCTACGACAATCGGGGCGGCGTAGCGTTAGCGGCGGCGCGGGTAATCGTACACACAACGGCAATCGGATTGGTCAGCGCTTCCGGGTCAGGCCAACGCTCCAGCAGCCAGGAGCGTTCAGGAGGAAGGCCAATATGAACGGCCGTACAGGCATTCTGTTGGCCCAACTCGACGATCGACCATAGAAGGCGGTCCCACGGCACCAAGCTATCCAAAGGCTCACCCACGCTGAGGTGGCCGACGCATAGAATCAAGGGCACGACCGTGGTCGATACTTCGTAGGTGAATAGGCCACGAATAAGACCGCGACGCCGTGCCGCCATAACCCCGCAGGGCTGCCCGTTTTCCTGGCGCGAGAGGACTTGCTCAGCCAGCGATCGCCAAGAATCCAGCGACATCGGCACATCACCGAGCGATATCAGGGGATAGGCCAAATCCACCTCGGATTTCGCTAGAGGTGCCATGTCCACAGTGAGTTGCGCCATGGCCCATCATGGCCCGCTCTGTACGACCCGGTATTTGCGGTGTATCAATTCAGGCGAAGAGAATACGGGGTTCAAGTCAACATGTCCGTGAGTCACGGCGAGTCGCCCAGCCTGCGTCTGTCCCGACGTTGCGCCCAATGCAGTGTCCGCCACAAAGCGATGTGCTCGGCCATTGAGACGGAACGCGTCGAGGTTCTCGACCAAATCGTGACGCACACTCAGGTCAGATCCGGTCAAACGGTTTTTGAAGAGGGTGACGAGGCGAAATACGTCTACAACGTTTCCCGTGGCCATGTTCGGCTTTTCAAACTCCTCCAGGACGGCCGGCGACAAATCACCGGCTTCCTCGCACCGGGCGACTTTCTCGGCCTTGCCGCACGCCAAACCTATGCTTATTCAGCCGAAGCGATCACCGAAGCAGACCTTTGCCGGTTCAAGGTAGGGGAGCTTGAGCACTTGTTGGAAGAGATGCCGCCCGTTCGCGAACGGCTCTACGAGATCGCCAACGACGAACTAGCCGCGGCGCAGGAACAAATGCTCTGCCTGGGGCGCAAGACGGCGAAAGAACGAGTCGCGTCATTCTTGATTTCTCAGCTCCGCCACGGCGCCGACTGCGGCGAGGGTGGGGCTGAGTTCGACCTCCCCATGAGCCGCAGCGATATCGCCGACTACCTAGGCCTTACGATCGAAACGGTCAGTCGCACGTTCACGTCTTTGCGCGAAGAGGGTCTCATTGAGCTGCCCTCAACTCATCGAATTTTGATCCCTGACATCGCGACCCTTCGCGCTTCAACCGAAGCGTAAACCGTCGGGCGTTGAGCGAGGTCAACGCGTCATCCCGTTTCGGGTTGGAGACTAGCGTCTTAACCAGAAACGGAGCTCACCATGGCGCTGCGCCGCGTACGATTAGAACTAGCCCGCGATCACGACTTTCCCAATGGCAGCGCGACACGCGGCTACGAATTTGTGGCACCCCTAACGGCGGACGGGCATCTCGACGCAGAGGAATGGCGTCAATTCAAAGACAAATGCGCTGTGCGCCGATTCTGGGAAAACGAGCCCGACGAAAACGGCACACTTCGTCACGTTGGCCGCGGCTGGCATTTCCACTACGACGGACATCCCAACGATGACGATGAGCCGTTATTTAAGCTCGATCGCCACTCGATCGTTGAGAACGAATACCTCAGCGTGACCGAGCACGATGGTGTCTTGCGAACGTTCCGCGTGGTCCAGCTAACTTAGCCCCTAGACCTCGACTTCGAAGACCACGCCGAAACGCTTTTGCAGATCGCGCTTGCATAGATCTTCGCCATGGGCTTCCCCATCGACGACGTTCTGCAGATCAGATGTCGTTTCGTTGGTCAAAATGACCACAACGTTTGAATCCGGTTCGATGGCGAACGGGAACTCGTGCCATGTGCCGATGTTCATCACAAAGCCTGCGGCGCCATCGAAATAGAACGCCTCGACGTTATCAATGTCGGGGGTTTGTTCCTGCGACTCGTCCCATGATCCGTCTGGCCGTCGGCATGTCGGCTTGCCGAGAACGGCCACCATGGGCTTGCCTTCCAGCGGAATGAATGTCTGGGTGTGTTTGTTGTGATACTCCATCCAGCGCACTTCCATGGGGCGCGGGTTGATCGTCGCCAGTGACAGCGAGGTATCGTCATTCGATACGAAGGGTGCCGGCTTACTCGTCCGGACCGCAGCACCGTAGTAACCAGGCGTATCGGAGGACTTTGATTTGCTACCGCCAATCAAATAGCCATAGCCGGCCACCGATTCGGGGGTCGCCAGTTTTGGCTTGAGAATTTTGCGCTGTAGTTCGGCTTCTGCGACGGCCATGATACCTCCTCTGTCGATCAAGCTGATTATGGAAGCCCAGGTACGCCGGGACAACTCCTCATGAATACCGCAAGAACGGACTGGATTCGGGCCGAATCAGTCTAAGCGGGCATAGATACGCGACGGTTCGGGCGCTAGGTTATGGGTTCCCGTCAGGGGTCACTTCTTGATCCGCACCGGCGTTAAGGAATCCGAGCATTGGTTGCGCTTCCAAACCAGGACACGGCTGCTGAGCGAGACCCTCGGACGCAGCCAATTTCTGCGCGGCGACTGCTCCTCCACTTGATCGGCTTTTACCTCGCAGGGTCAGGCGGGGCGGTCGTGATCACACTTTTCCTCGCGCTGGTCGGGCTGGAGTTCACGTTGTGGCAATGGGCATACCTCCTGTTGTCTGTGCTTTGGGTGGTCCCGGTGTACGTCCTTCTGGATGTCTACGTCATCCGTCGCCACTACCGGCCCCTTGGCGACACCCTAGAAATCCTCGACCGTGGGCAGGCACCCGACAATTGGTCGGCCTCTCGCGCGCTGGTCCGGGCGCTGAATCTGCCCTTCCTTTCTTTCGTTCGTGTCACCTTTATCCATGGGCCAGCCGCTGCATCGCTGATCGCTTTCACGCTCCTGCTCGGTAACGCCTATGCGGACGCGAACTACGCCACATGGCAAATCGCGGCGTTCGGTGCAGCGGTTCTCTTCTTCGCGTCACCAACCCACGCCATCATCGAGTTTTTTGTCATCGCGCGCGCGATCACGCCGGTCGTCGAACGCCTTTGGGACTATTGCGAGCGGGTTGAGGAAGTCCACAGACGCGAACTCATCTCGATCAACCTGCGCAACAAACTTCTCTACCTCTCAATTTTCGTTGCCGCTCTACCCTTATTGTTCTTTGCGGCCTCGATCATTCCCAAGGTCGATTTGTTGTTTGATGACCTTGGCTACGAGATCTCGCTGTCGCAAATGAGCCCTCTACTACTCTGGGTTACGAGCGTTGTCTTGGTCTGCATGGGTGGCGCGTTGGCAATGTCGATCCTCACCGCGTCGGAGGTTTCGCGCTCAGCCTCCCGCCTGATTGATGCCATGAAGCAAGTCGAGAACGGCGAACTCGACAACCGATTGAAGATCGCCGGGACCGACGAGTACGCAGAGTTGTACCGCGGCTTCAACTTGATGACCGAAAGCCTGCGCGAAGAAGTGCAGATATTGGAATTGTCCCACGACCTAGCAGGCGAACTCGACCTCGACCGCCTCCTCGCCCGAATCATTGGCGCGACTACCGAACTGTTGGATGCCGAACGATCCTCGCTGCTGCTCTTTGACGCGCGAAACGGCGAGTTGTGGTCGCGCGTCGCGGAAGGGCTAGAAACCCGCGAGATTAGACTACCCGCGGATCAAGGAATTGCCGGCGCGGTCTTCACCAGTGGGGTGACAGAAAACATCACCGATCCCTACGCCGACCCTCGGTTCAACAAGAAGACTGACCAACAGACCGGATTCAAGACCCGCAGCATTTTGTGCATGCCGATCGTCAATAAGGCCGGCGAGAAACTTGGCGTCACACAGGTCCTCAACAAGCGCGGCGACCAATTCCGTGCCCGAGACGAACAACGCCTCGCTGCCTTTACCGCACAGATCGCCGTGGCATTGGAGAATGCCCGCCTATTCGAAGACGTCCTCAACGAGAAGAACTACAACGACTCAATTCTCAAGAGCACCAGCAACGGTGTGCTTACTCTCGACGAGAACCATAAGATTCTCGTCGCAAACGAAATGGCGTTGACGATTCTTCAGGCGAGCCGCGAGTCGGTGATCGGCAAGTCTCTTGAAAGCGTTTTCGGCGACAAGAACCATTGGATCACGACCAGTTTGACCCGGGTGGAGCAAACCGGGCTGGAGGATACCCACGTCGACGCTGAGCTCGCGTTACCCGATGGCCAAACCGCGTCGGTCAACATGTCCGTCATGCCGCTCGTGGATTCAGCCGAAGAAACCATCGGCTCGATGATGATGATCGAGGACATCACCTCCGAAAAACGCGTGCGTTCGACCATGTCGCGCTACATGTCCGCTGAAGTCGTCGAGGAATTGTTGTCGAGCGGCGAGGCGCAGCTTGGTGGGCAAAACCAACACGTCAGCATTCTATTCTCGGACCTTCGCGGCTTCACCACGGTTTCCGAGACGCTTGGCGCCCGCGACACCGTCTCAATGTTGAACGAATACTTCGAAGAAATGGTGGAGGTGATTTTTCAGAACGCCGGCGTTCTGGACAAGTTCATCGGCGACGCAATCATGGCGCTTTACGGCGTGCCCTTTAACGGCGAACAGGATGCCGACAACGCCGTCAACACCGCCAACGACATGTTCACGGCTTTGCGCGTCTTGAATGCCCGTCGGGCCGGCCGCGGGATGGACCCGGTGGACATTGGGGTCGGCATCTCCACAGGCGACGTCGTCGTCGGCAACATTGGCTCGACCCGTCGCATGGAATACACCGTGATCGGCGATTCGGTGAACCTCGCCGCCCGCCTCGAAAGCGCCACCAAATACTATGGAGCCCACGTCCTGTTGTCCGAGTTCACCGTCGCCGACCTCAAGCAAGATCATTTGCTGCGCGAAATCGACCTCATGCGGGTCAAAGGCAAGTCCAAGCCGGTCACGATCTACGAGGCGATGGCGCACCATACCGACGAAAGCTATCCGGACTTGGAGCTTGCGTTGACGTCCTACAACGAGGCATTTGCCGCCGTGAAACAGCGCAACTGGACAACGGCACTCGCGGGGTTCGAATCCGTGCTCGCCATCAATCCGCAGGACCACCCGGCGATCCTGCACCGCGATCGGGTCCTTCATTACCGAGACAATCCGCCGCCCGACGATTGGGACGGCGTCTGGATCATGGAATCGAAATAGGCCCTAGAAGCGCACCGTAACGCTTAGCGCAAACCAATCAGCGTCGAGATCGAACGTTCCAATCAGGCGAGACGCCGTGGCCACACGATTGATGATCCGCCCTTCTTTGAAAAAGAAGTGCTGATAGGAAAAATCAATATCGACGTTGTCACGCAGGGCATAGCCACCGCCAATTGCAACGATAATCCGGTCCGAATCCGGCACGCCGGCCCCTCTGAAAATGGTTTTGATCGGACTGTCGTCAAAGGCGACGCCCCCACGCAGTTGGAGGTTCGGCGACCACTGATGAGTCGCACCAACTGCCGCGCGAAATTTATTGTCCCAGTTGGCTACGATAACCCCTGTCGATGTTGTCGGCTCTTCCGGGGTGAGGACAAGCCGGTCGAAGACCTCCCACCGCGTCCAGGTCAAATCGGCCATCACGGCCCATTTTGAATTCGGCACATCGTGAAAAACACTGACCGATGCGGTATCCGGAATCGGCAAGTCTGCGCTCATGTTGCCGTCGGTAAACGCATTGGGTTGGCCGTTGTTGTTGAGACCCGTTCGGGCAGCCGTGGGGACCGAGAAGTCGACCTCGCCGTCGTAATGAAACTCCATGCCCGATCGGTACTGCAGCCCAATGCGGGTATTCCCAGTGAGGGCCACCAACGCGCCGAAATTGAACCCAAAGGCCCAGTCGGTGCCGGAAAAATCACTACTCCCGTCGAGCGACTGTGGCGTACCACCGAGCGCGCGACCGAAGTCGATCGCTTGAGTAAGACGGGCACGGCTATACATCGCATTGAGCCCCCCACCGACGCTGAGACGATCATTAACCCGGTAAGCGAGGGCCGGGTTGACGTTCACCGTCGCCACCGAGGCGCCGAGTTCGTTGTACCGTCCGACCCAGCCTTCCTCTCAGTCAACCGCGAGGCCATAAGGCGCATTGACGCCGACCCCGAATTTAAGGTCATTCGGAAGGGTCCAAACGCCATAGAGGTTGGGAATAAAAGCCCCAACACCCCCCTGCCCGCCGTCGCCACCGGTAATCGCGGCGCCGTTTGCGTCAATCGAACCGTCGTTGGTGAACTTGGCACTGGGCCGCAGCAAATGTCCGCCCACAACAACCTGTCGGCCATCAAGTTGCGTCATTCCGGCTGGATTAGCGAACACGGTCGAGGCATCGGTCGCGGCCGCTGCACCGCCGGCATGTGCGACGCCGGCCCCGGACACGCTGTCCTGGCCGATTTGGTAGCCTGCGGCCTGAACAGGACCCGCGGCCGCCAGCGCAATACCGACCGCCGTGGCACCAGCGCATAGTCTGATCATATTTGGCCCCAATATGTGCAACTGGTCAGAAGGTCCCTCGCCAGCCTACCGCGCTACGTTGTTGATTGCTCTTAGTGGAGTCAAGCTAGACCGGACGGATGAGGAGGATTGCCGGGATGCCAACGTTCGCTCTGGTAGTAATAGACGGAATCGCGCGAACCAACCGAAACGGCGGCATTCTGTTTGCTGGGCACATGGCGTTCACCGCGATGCTCTCGTTCTTCCCATTCCTCATATTCCTGACCGCTCTGGCCGGTTTCGTCGGCGAACCACAGACGGCTCAAGCATTTGTCGATCGGGTGTTCGAACTGGTACCCGATCGAATCGGGGAAGCCCTGCTCCCTGCGATCGAGGAAGTTCTAACTACCAGGCGCGGCGGGCTCCTAACCTTCAGCTTTGTGGGAGCCCTGTGGGTCGCCTCTAGCGGTGTCGAGGCGGTCCGACATGTTCTTAACCGCGCCTACGACGTTGCGGAAGTGCGGCCCTTTTGGCGACGCCGCACCGAAAGCTTGTTCGTCGTCATCACCGGCGGATCGCTCACGCTGGCGCTCTCCCTGAGCGTTATTCTAGGGCCCGCAATCTGGGCGGTGCTGACCTCGACGCTCGCATTGCCGGTCGGTGCCGAGGCTGCAGCTGGCACCGCCCGAAATCTGGTCGCCGTCGCGATCCTGTTCACAATCCTTGTCGTCCTCCATGCAACGCTACCCTGTCAGCGTCAGCGCTTGCGGGATGTCTGGCCAGGCGCGGCGCTAACGGCAATTTCCTGGATCGGGCTCGCCACCGTGTTCTCGCTCTACCTCGCCAATCTTGCCGATTTCAACGTGACCTATGGCAGCCTCGGCGGCGTGGTCCTGACCCTGGTCTATTTCCACTTCAGTGCGGTCCTCTTCATTTTTGGGGCGGAGCTAAATGCCGCAATCGCTGCGCGGCGGGCGGACAGCCCGTAGGCCCACGGTATCCGTCCCGGCCCACCATGATATATTGCGGTCGTCATTCAGGAGATTGATATGCCCCAGCCCGGCCCCCACGCGATGCTGCCCTCTACCGACCACGATGAAGCAGCGCGGATGGAGTTTGTGTTTAGCTTCAAGGAGCACGTCACTCATGACGTTGCCCCCGGCACCAAGCCGATTTTTGAACACCGGGTCGAACCGCAAATCGAGCGCACATTGGGTCGAGCACCCAAGAACCGCCAAGAAGTGCATCGCACCATCAAGCACGATCCGTATTGGCAAATGTCGGGCGCGCTCTCCCGGCTTTATCAGGAACTGAAGCAAGAGGTCGGCGAATCAGTTGCCCATCGTCGCCACGAGGAACTCAGCGACCGCGCGCGGGATTTAAGAACCAAAGCCAAACACACCACGTTACGGCTTGATCCCACACTCGCCATCCCGCGCTATCAAAGCGCCGTCGATATTCATCTGATGCCGGGCAGCTACTACACCGACCGGTCCGACGATGACGTCACGGCCGGCGCGATCTACGACCCAGGGGTCTACATGTTCGCGATGGGAAGCATGGGCCCCTACAACGAGGATATGGGCCTTTCCGTTATCAAGTGGATCAAGGAACATCGGCCGGGCTTCAAGCCCAAGCGCATCCTCGACATGGGGTGTGCGGTGGGTCATTGCACCCTGCCCTACACCGAAGCATTTCCCGACGCTGAAATTCATGCAATTGATGTCGGTGCCCCGGTCTTGAGGTATGCCCAAGCTCGGGCAGAAAGCCTGGGACACTCCATCAATTTCTCGCAACAAAACGCCGAGGCAACCGACTTTGCCGATGAGTCGTTTGACTTGATCGTGTCACACATCTTGTTACACGAAACCTCGCACAAGGCGCTTTACGCCATCATGCGCGAAAGCCATCGGCTGCTCAGTCCCGGTGGATTGGTGCTGCACGGCGACGTGCCGTTCTTCAACCAGAAGGCTGATCCGTTTACCGCGTTCACGCGCGACTGGAGCACCCACTACAACGCGGAACCCTTCTGGGGCACGCTGCACGACATGGACCTGCACAAACCCGCTGAAGAGGCCGGCTTCGCCCCCGACAAGATTATCCTAGACAACTCGGCGGCCTCGGCCGTCCCCTGGATGGTCTACGGCGCCGCCAAATAGCACTTTCTTTCGGGAAGCAGGCCGCGCCTGCCCCCAACACCAACGAACAAAGGGAGATTGGCGTGGCCGGTCGACTACAGGACAAAGTTGCGCTGATCACCGGTGCTGGCTCGGTCGCCGAAGGTTGGGGCAACGGGAAGGCCACCGCTGTGCTATTTGCACGCGAAGGGGCCAAGATCCTTGCCGCTGACATCAACCAAGAGGCCGCCGACGAAACCCGGCGCCTTGTTGAGGAAGAAGGCGGCAGCTGTGTCGCCGTCGCGGCCGACGTCACGGACTCCGGCGCCGTCACAGATATGATCAACACCTGCGTTTCGGCCTTTGGGCGAATCGATATTTTGCACAACAACGTTGGAGGGTCGGTGCCGGGCGGCCCGGTTGAGATGGCGGAAGCGGACTGGGACGCCAATATCGACCTCAACCTCAAGAGCGTTTTCCTAACCTGTAAAAGCGCACTGCCAATCATGGAAGCCCAGTGCAAAGGCGTTATCGTCAACGTCGCCTCCATCGCGGGGATGACCTACTACGGCAGCGACCTCATCGCCTACCGCGCCTCCAAGGCAGGTTTGGTGCAGTTCACACGTGGCGTCGCCATGCAGTACATCCGGCGTGGTATTCGTGCCAACACGGTCATCCCTGGGCTGATGTATACGCCGCTCGTCGCTCACCGGATCGCCGGTCAGTACCACGGCGGCGATCTCGACAAGACCGTCGAACGTCGCAATGCGATGTGCCCGATGGGGCATATGGGCGATGCCTGGGACGTCGCCAATGCCGCGCTGTTCCTAGCGTCGGACGAATCGAAATACGTCACGGCGACCGAGATATTGGTGGATGGCGGCTTCACCGCCCGGAGCGCAACCTAACGCAGCGTGTTTTCGCCGCTCATCCAGATCGAAATGCGCCGCAGCTTGTTGCCCTCGAATTCGAAGAAGTTGATGTTGTCCATCGCGATCTTGCTGCCATCCGTGCTGGTCCGGCGGACGTCAAAACGGGTTGACGCCAAGCCCGTTGCCGGATCGGCGACGTAGCGGCGGTTGCCGTGCCAGGCGTCATTCACGGTCTCCAGCCGACGTTCGAACATCGCTTTGATTGCCGTATCACGGCCCTCATGCACAACGCCGTCGGTGATCACCGAGATTGAACAATCGGGCGTCAATTCGGCCAGCGTACCGGGGACATCGCCGTTGTCGACGGTGTCAAAATAGCGATCAATCGTGTCGATCATGCCCTGGGTCGTGCGGTCAGCCACCGGCGCCTCCTGAATGCGATGCCGCCTAGTATTAGCAGTGCAAACGCAGCATTGGCATCCCCGACATGCTAAATTGTGGCCTCAACACGAGGAACAATCCATGCAATCTCCCGCCAATCTAATGGCCTTCGGTGTCTCGATCGGCATCGTCGCTCTGTCGACCGTCCTCCTTGTGACAGGCCGCGACATCCTGATCCCGCTCGCGATATCGGTGATGATTTGGTACCTGCTGGATGCGTTGATCCGCCTAATTGGACGGGTGCGGCTGGGCACCTGGCGCTTGCCGGGCTGGGTCGGGCTACCTGCTGCCATCGTCGCGGTCATCGTCGTGTTCATCATCATTGGCAATATGATCGGGAACAATATTGCCCAAGTGATCGAAGCGGCGCCAAGCTATCAGGCCAACCTCGAACGGCTAGCCAACGATGTTGCCTTATACTTTGGGTTCACCGAGGTACCGCAACTCAGCCAGATCATGGGCGAGATCAATCTCCGGCAACTTGCCTCGAATTTTGCGGCCGCAGCGACCGGGATCGTCGGGAACGCGGGCATTATCTTGATCTACGTTCTTTTTCTCATGATCGAACAGCGTAGTTTCGACCAGAAGATGAAGGCGATGTTTGCCGATAGTGGTCGCGAGGACGAGTTCCGCGCCTTGTTGAACCATATGCAACGCCAGATTCAGTCCTACCTCTGGATCAAAACCCTGATGAGCCTTCTGACCGGCGCGATAAGCTACGTGATCTTACTGGCGGTTGGTGTCGACTTCGCGGCCTTCTGGGCGTTTGTCATCTTCCTGCTGAATTACATTCCCACCATCGGATCAATGCTCGGCGTGATCTTCCCCGCCCTTCTGACCTTGGTGCAATTCACGACACCAGTGCCCTTCATCATTGTCGTGGCAGCTCTGGGTGTCACACAAATGACTATCGGCAATTTCATAGAACCCAGGGTGATGGGGAGCACACTCAATTTGAGCCCCCTTGTCGTGATTCTTTCGCTCGTGATATGGGGCAGCCTTTGGGGCATCGTGGGTGCCATCCTCTGTGTGCCGATAACCGTGATCGGTATGATCGTATTCGCGCATTTTGAGAGCACGCGGCCTATCGCGGTTCTCCTCTCCGGGAACGGAAAAATCAGCCTGGCAAAATCGACATGACACCAGTGCAGGACAACGACTCGGTTGACCAAGAATGGGCTCCAACCCTGGAACGGGCCACCAATCTCGCCGCCAATTTAGCGCCGCTTGCTGAGGAGACGGAAGCAGCACGGCAAGTTCGCGACGAGGCGATGCAAGCCTTGTTCAAGGAACACCTTTTGAGGCATTTCCAACCTGAACGCTACGGCGGGGACGGGGCACCATGGGGCATCCAGTTCGATATCGGCCGCCTGCTCGCCCAGGGCTGCCCGTCCACGGCGTGGATTGCGACCGTGGTCGCCGCCAATAACAGCTACGCCTGCCGGTTTCCCCCATCGGTCCAAGAGGAAATATACGGCGATGGCCCCGACGCCCTCGTCGCAAACGCATCCGTCCAGAAAGACGTGAGTATCGTTGCCGAAGAAGGCGGCTTTCGACTATCCGGTCGCTGGAAGTTTGCCAGTGGCATTGACCATGCGGATTGGATTCTAATTGCTGGTGCGGTGACAGAAGCGGACGGCACCCCGACCGACCTAAGACAATTCATGCTCATCCCCGCCCGCGACTGGGTTATCGAGGACACCTGGTTCGTTTCGGGGATGCGCGGCACCGGTAGCAAGGACATTTTCGTGGATGGGGCTTTCGTCCCCGCCGATCGGGCGCTCCCGATGAATGACTTCTGGGGTCCCAATCCACCGGGAGGCGAACCAGATGCCCCGTTCATCTGGCGCCTACCCCTGGGCGGATATTTCGGCACCAGCCTCTTGGGACCCATTGTCGGTATGGCTGAGGGCGGGCTGAAAGCCTATTCCGACATTACCGGCGTTCGGGTGGGTGTCATGACCGGCGAAGCGGTGGCCAATCAACCGACAGTGCAGCTGCGGCTCGCGGAATCAACGGCCGAAATCGATACCGCCCGCCGGGTTCTCAAAG
>Ga0055584_100001512_pt1 | contig 22839 bp, 23 predicted proteins | sample OSDHelmetaG_FD_58716 | JGI IMG/M metagenome (GOLD analysis project Ga0055584, IMG submission 58716) | Pelagic marine sediment microbial communities from the LTER site Helgoland, North Sea, for post-phytoplankton bloom and carbon turnover... | ecosystem: Environmental > Aquatic > Marine >...
AAGTCCGCGCCCTGCCCGGTGACTCTCCCTTCCCGAGTGTCATCGCGCTCAAGCAGGCTGCCGGCACCGACGCCATGCCCGATCCCGTCTTGGCCGGCCAACGCGTCCTGAAAGCCGTCGACCGCCTGCCCGGCCTGATCGAGAGCGGCGACTACGCCGACATCCGCAAACCGCCATTGACCGATTGAACCAGCTGAAGGGGAGTGCTCCCTCGCTCCTCACATTTGGAAAATGACGGAGCATTTCCTTCCACCTCTTTGCGTCGTTGACAGATTGCACCGCGCATTCCCGGTCGAAACGAAGATCGGAATTGCCAATGAATCGGCTGGCCATTTGTCAACAAAGTGATCCTATGACTGAATCGAAATGAATCGGGCCATGTATCTCCAACTCGTTGTGGTGTTGTTTCTGACAGGCATCGCGGGCAAGGCTGCCGAGCCGCCCATCCTGCGGTTGGCGAACGCAGAGATCGTGTCGGCACCGAGCCAATATCGCTTGGATTTTGAGGTGGCGAATCCCAATTCGAAGCAGAAGTTGCCGTATTGGGGATACCTCACCAACTCCTTTGATCCGCCACTCAAGGCGGGGGAAATCGCGCCCTAGTATGTGATTCAGACAAAGGTCGGCAGCGAGTGGAAGAACCAAGGGCCCAGCTTCTGCAAAATGGGCGTTGGCTCGGTGGCACTGAAACCAATGCGTCGATCCAAGTTTACGGTGTTTACGAATGACGCCGCCGATTGGGATATGATCAGGATTGGGTTTCGTTGGGCGACGGTTGCCGACCTGAAGGCAAAGCATGGTTGGGAGACGGTATGGACCAAGCCGCTTTCCAAACGGGCAATCGCGGCAGCGGCGGGAAACCCCGTTGATTGAATTGCACAGTCCATATCAGATTGTCTGAAATAGATTTCCGGCACCGGAACCCGGAATGGAATTTTCATCCACGGAAAACAGAGAATTTTCGGAAAGGGTGCTTCTGAACATTTGTCCTTTTCCGGGCCTTCAGTGGATTCCGTGGTTGTCATCCCTGTGTAACTCCGATCGCTATCTCATTTCCATCGTCCGCGCTGAATCATAGGGTGCGCCTCGCAATTCATGCCGGACCCCGATTCACTCCCCATCTGGAAGATCCAAGCCGACATCTTGCACTCGTTGCAAAACGGCAACCGCTTGGTGCTCGTCGCCCCCACGGGTTCGGGCAAGACCACGCAGGTGCCGCAGATGCTGCTCGATGCCGGGATCGCGGGAGACAAGATGATCGTGGTGCTGCAACCCCGGCGGGTCGCGGCCCGCACAGTGGCCACCCGTGTCGCCTCGGAACGGAAGAGCAAGCTGGGCGCTGAAGTCGGCTATCAGATTCGTTTCGACGATCACACCAGCGTCGGCACCCGGATCTGCTTTGTCACCGAAGGCATCCTGCTGCGCTGGCTACAGGACGACCGCGCGCTGTCCAAGATCGGTGCGGTACTCTTCGATGAATTCCACGAGCGGAACCTGCTCAGCGATGTCGCCCTCGCCTTGGTGAAACATCTGCAACAGACCCAGCGCCCGGATTTGGTCATGCTGGTGATGTCCGCCACGCTCGATGCCGAGCCTGTCGCCGAGTATTTGGACGAGTGCCCCATTCTCATTTCCGAAGGGCAAAGCTACGCTGTCGAGGTCGACTATTTGACTGTCCCCGATGACCGCTACCTCACCACACAGGCGGCTGAAGCGGTCGAGAACATCATCAATGAAGGTGATCCGGGCGACATCCTCGTCTTTATGCCGGGGCGCGGCGAGATCAACGGCACCCTGGACGCGCTGCGTGGCCTGAGAACGCAAGAAGAGGTGTCTTGCATCCCCTTGCACGGGGCCCTCGAACCGCAGGAGCAAGATCGAGCCTTCGCCCCGAACGCGTTGCGCAAAGTCATCGTCGCCACCAACGTCGCCGAGACCAGCATCACCATCGATGGCATCCGCCACGTCGTGGACAGCGGCGTCGCCCGGGTGGCCCGCTACGACGCCGAACGCGGCATCGGCACCCTCCAATTGGAACCCATCAGCCGCGCCAGCGCAGACCAACGCAAAGGCCGGGCCGGCCGCACTGATTTCGGCACTTGCCATCGCCTTTGGACCGAGTTCCAGCACCAGGAACGTGAGGAACGCAACACACCGGAGATTCAGCGCAGTGACCTCGCTGAGGTGGTGCTGCTCTTGCATTCGCTCGGCATTCGGGATGCCGTCACCTTTGACTGGCTGGACAAACCCGATCCTCAGGCGGTCGAACGAGCCGAGCGCCTGCTCACCATGCTCGGTGCCCTGCTTGATGCAGACCTCACCGACATCGGCCGCCAAATGCTGCGTCTGCCCATGCACCCGCGCTACTCCCGCATGTTGCTCGAGGCCAGTCAGCGCGACTGCGTGCCCGATGCCGCCTTGTGCGCCGCCCTGGTCAGCGGCCGTGACCTGCTCACCCGTCTGGATCGCAATGATGCCAAATCTCAGGTCACCCGCGAAACGTTTGAGGAAAGCGACGACTCCGACTTCATCACCCTGATGAGCGCCTACGACTTCGCCAAAGCGAACCGCTTCAGCTTCGATCGCTGCCGCAGCCACGGCATCAACGCCCAGGTCGCCCGCCAGGTGGAGGAGACCTACAATCAGATCCTGCACGCCGCCCACCAGCAGCGCCTCTACAACCGCACGGCCACTCCCGCCCGCGCGACAAAAGACGGCGAATCCCTGCGACGTTGCCTCATGGCCGGCTTCATCGATCAGCTCGCCCAACGACGCGAGCCCGGCAAGCCCGCGTGCGACCTTACCGAGCAAAGGCAAGGCCAGCTCGTGCGCGAAAGCGTGGTGCGGGACGCTCCCTATTTCGTCGCCGCGAATCTGCGCCAAGTCCCCTCGCGCGGCCCCGTCCCACTGACCCTGCTCAGTCTCGCCACAGCCGTGAAGTCCGCGTGGATCGCCGAGATGTTTCCCCAACACCTGAGCAGTACATTGGAACATCTCTTCGACGCCCAGAACAAGCGCGTGGCCGTACAAAAACTCGTGCGCTATCACGATCTCGTCATCGAGCAGAAGTCGCAGCAAAACGATCTCGATCCCCACGCCAGCGGACGCTGCCTCGCCGAGGCCCAACGCAGTGGAGCCTTCCAGTTGCCACTGATGGATCACCGGCTGAAACAATTCATCGCCCGAGTCGACCTCGTCCACGCCACCCTGCCCGAACTGGAGATTGCCCCTTTCGATGAAGCAGCCATCACAGAATGTCTGTCTCGTGCGTTCAGTGGCCTCACGCGGGCAAAGGAAGCCCAGGCCGCCTCCCTCATCGGCGCGTTCCACCGTCATTTGGAAAAAGGACAAATCAGTTGGCTGGATGAATTGCTTCCCCTCTCCATGCCTTGGCTGGACAAGGGCACGGTCAAAGTTTCCTACGTCAACGGAACTCCGGAAGCCCAGGTGAAGCTGCTGGAATGCTGGGACCTTGAAGAGCATCCCAGTCTCTGCGAAGGCCGCATTCCGGTGCTCCTCAAACTCTGCACCCCCGACGGCAAACGCCTCACCACCACTACTGACTGGCCACAATTCCTAACCCGCGAATGGCGCAAGCATCGCCCCACCGTGGCGAAGAAATTCCTGGGGCATATTTGGAAGTAAGATCGTCTACCCCCTGAGCAATGGGAGCTTGCTCAACAGGTCATCGCAGTATTCCCATTGGTCGAGCGTCTTCCGCCATGCTTGAGGGATCGCTTCAAGCCCCTTGGCGGCTCCCAGCACCATCCCGATCGCAATCCCGCGTGAAGCGTTGTCACCACCCACCATGGTATTCGCCTGGAGAGCCCTCTTCAGACCGTCTTTTTGGTCGGCATATTTCAGTATGAAGTAGACCGCGCCGGGCAACGTTCCCTCGGTCGGACTGGCTTTTCCCACCTTGATCTGTTCCGAACGACCGATATCCCACAGTCTGGCCATACTGGTCAGCGCCAGGTCATCGCTAAACGCCTCCTTGGAGAGGGCTGAGTTTGGATCCGCTTCTTCTTTGACTTTGGCAATTGCTTGAGCCGTTTTTGTTTCGAAAAAGCCACCCATCTGTCCGGCGACGTCCTGAATGGCGACCGCCGGTGTCGCACCATTGATGACGCGGCAGGTTACCCGGGCAAAAAATTCACCGCCGCCAAGAGCATGGGCGTCTCGGTGGGTGAACATCGATTTTCTGGCGACGTCCACAAGTTCTTCTTCGGTTTCATAATAGGCGTGCGCGGCGACGTGGCGTACGGCCATCGCATTGGAAATGCCACCGAGTTGTTCGGTCGGCACGCCTTGTTTGATTTGGGCGTAGGTTTCTTTGGTCATGGTGCAAATCCATGACCCCCAATCGTTTTCCAGACGGTTCATCCAATGGGGAATCAGGTCGGCGACGTCAAACGGTCTGGGTGGTTCAGCGGTGGCGGCCAGATGTTCCAGAACGAGAATATTGTAGTCACCGTAATCAGTGGTGCCGCCCGCCTTCTTTCCAGGATGATAATTTCTCTCGCCCCAACCGATGCCATGAGTCTGGCCGCCCATCAGCTCACCGGGAGACATAAATTTCTCAATGGGTCGCCTTCCGTAGGCCTCATGAATTTTGATGGCGTCATATTCATAGTGACTCCCCAGGCAGAGGGCATCGGCAACAATGGCGCCGAAAAAGGCTCCTCTAATCGATTGTTCTTTGGAAATGGGATTCATTGCTTTGCTCAAGTGGATTGACAATAGCGCAACAAGAGATCCGTGCCCATGCCCCGTGCCAGGAATGCAGCCACGGTCGAGCGAGCGGAAGGCAGGAACTGTGGCGGTTGAACATCACCCAACCACGCGAAAAAATGCCCGTTGTCTAGAATCTGTCGATTCGCGACAGTCGCCGGCAGTGCAAGCATCCTTCGAAGACCTCCAGCTGTCGCCAGCCTTGACTGCTGTGGTCCACGACCTTGGCTACACCCAGCCAAGCCCCATTCAGATTGAGGCGATTCCGGCCCTGCTCGCCGGCCGGAATATCATCGGGCAGTCGCAGACGGGAAGTGGCAAGACCGCCGCCTTCGCCCTCCCGATCCTCCAGTGCATCGATGTGAGTCGATGCCAGTTGCAAGCCCTCGTCATCTGCCCGACGCGAGAGCTCACCGCCCAGGTGGGTCGCGAGATGCGCAAGCTCGGTCGGAAGCAGCGCGGACTCCAAGTCGTGGAACTCGTGGGGGGGCAGCCGTCACGCCCACAACGCGACAAACTCGAACGGGGCGCACATGTTGCCATCGGCACGCCCGGCCGACTCCTCGACCACTTGAAACGAGGGTCTGTGTCCCCCGGCTCGATCAGGACCGTCGTGCTGGATGAAGCGGATCGCATGCTCGACATGGGCTTTGGTGAAGACGTGCGCGAGATCATCGGCCACCTGCCGCAAGAACGCCAGACGGCCCTGTTCTCAGCAACCTTCCCAAGCGGCATCGAAGCGATGAGCAAGGAGATCCAGCAAGACCCTCTGCGGATTACGATTGAGACACCCGCGGACGAACTCGCCGACATCCGTCAGCTGAAACTCTGCTTCGGGAGTGTCGACAAACTCTTGGCGCTCTGCTGGGCGCTACAATCCCATCCGCACGAATCCGCCCTCGTCTTCTGCAACCAAAAAGTCACGGTGCGCGAGATCACCGACGCATTGAGTCGCGGAGGCATCAGCGTCGACCGCTTCGATGGCGATCTCGAGCAGTTCGATCGCGACCAGGTGCTCGCCCGCTTTCGCAACCACAGCGTGCGGGTCCTGATCGCAACCGATGTCGCCGGGCGCGGCCTCGATGTCGAGGGCCTGGATCTGGTGATCAACTTCGACCTGCCGGAACAACCCGAGGTCTACGTTCACCGGATTGGTCGCACGGGCCGGGCCGGCGCAAGCGGTGTTGCCATCTCAATGGTTCGAAATGAGACCGACCGACGCATCGAAGCCATCGAAGATTTCACGGGGCACCCGATCGAGAACTTGGATCACAGCGCCAGCAAGGATTCAGGACTCGTTCAGCTGCTGAAGCAACTTGCGGAGGGTCCCAGAATGGAAACGATTCTGATCTCCGGCGGTCGCAAGGACAAGATACGCAAAGGTGACATTCTCGGCGCGCTCACCGGCGAAGCCGGCGGGTTGAGGGGACAGGATATCGGCAAGATCGAAATCCAAGACAAGTTGTCATACGTCGCCATGTCACAGGGTGTCATTTCGGATGCCGTCTCGTGCCTCAACACGGGACGTATAAAGGGCAAGCGCTTCAGGGCAACTCACATCGGCAGTTAGGACAGAGTCTTTTATGAATCTCATTCTCTTTGATACACCCTTTGAAGCGAAGCGTTTGCAAGGCGACGATCCGCGGGCGCAGCATATTCGCAAGACACTTCGTGCACGTGTCGGCACCAAAGTATTCATCGGTTTTGCAAACGGATTACGCGCACGTGCGGAGGTGGCTTCGGTGGCGGCCGATGGCGCTGTTTCGCTCAGGGTGATCGGAACTGAGTCAGCCCCTGAACCCTTGCCAATTCGCTTGCTGATAGGTCTTCCGCGGCCGCATACCGCCAAGCGTATCCTCTTCGAATCCGCCAGTACAGGCATCCATGAGCTTCACTTTTTCGAGGCCGAGCGCGGCGAACCGTCTTACGCACAGAGCAGTCTGTGGTCGAGTGATGAATGGAAAGAACGCCTTCGTCTCGGCACTGAGCAATCGTTTGGCACGCATGTGCCGGAAGTCGTGATGCACCGCGACCTGCCGTCGGCCATCTCCACTCTGCCAGACGACGGCGCACATATTGCGCTGGATAATTACGAAGCCACCGGCTCCTTGCCACAGCTACTCACCGAGACCACTCGTCGCGCAATCATCGCCTTGGGTCCTGAGCGGGGATGGTCACCCAGCGAGCGTGCCATCTTTCTGGAGCACGGCTGGAAACTGGCCCATCTCGGTGCACATGTGCTCCGCCTCGAGACTGCCTGCACCGTCGCGGTGGGCGCAGTTGCCTCCACACTGGCTCTCTACGATGCGCAAACTCAAACCGTATTGTAATGCGAGGAAACGTCTGGTGAGGTTTGGGTCGATGAAGATGATGCCAAGATCAATTCAACGGTTGGGCGTGACCCTCTCGGTGATGCTTTGCCTTTCGACGTTCGCGGGAATGAGTGTGGGCGCGCCCGCTCAGCCCAAGGAATTTGAACATGCCGGCATTCTCAAGGTTTGGACGGATTACGCCGACCGGCTGAGCTTCGGCACGCGGCAGACCCTCGCGCTCATTGACGATGGCTGCAAGATGTCGCGGCCGGAGTGGTTGGCCGTGATGTCGAATGGAATTCCCAAGGTTCGCGTCGCACATGACGCGGTCGATGGCGACGACGATCCGACCCATGAAGGCAAGGGGTATCACGGATCGACGATCGGAATCCCCTCATCCGTGAACTACAACGGCAAGCTGGGCGTGGCCTTCAACAATCAGGTCGCGGTCATTCGTGGGAACGAAGTCGTCCATTGTTCGATTGCCGACAGCCGCGCCTCGTTGGCCCGGACGCTACAATGGGTGATCGAGCATCATCAGGAACATCGGATCACCACGGTAAATCTGGCACCGGTCGACGACCAGGAACACGCGTCTCCCGTGCCCACGGAGATCGACGCAAAACTGGCCGAGTTGCGCCGTCTCGGAATCTGGGTCAGCGCACCGACTGGAAATCACAAATTCACCGCAGGCATCTCCTGGCCCGCCTGTCAGCCGAACTGCTTTGCCATCGGCGCGGTGAAACCCGGCAGCGCGGACGTAATCCATCTCGATCGCCATGAAAAGGTGGCGTTGCTCGTTCCGGCGCGCGCGACCAGTTCTTCGAACGCGATCGCCTGCGGCGCGGCAATGATCCTGCGCGAAGCGATCGAAAACGCGGGCTACGATTGGAAGCCGGACGGTGCCACGCTACCTGACGCACTGATGGCGATTATCAAAAAGACGGGCGCGAAGGTTATGGATCCGGTGGGAAGGCGAACCTTTCGCCGACTGGATCTCGCGGCGGCAGTTCAACATGTCTTCAATCCGGACGAATAGTCTGGCCGACCCTACGAAGAACGCGTGCCGGGAATACCGGGCGAAGCAGTCGCCGTTTACCTTCTATGTGATTGTCTGGCTACATGAAGCATATCAGCGCCACTGAAACCGCTGCTATTGCGGTCATTGTACCAATCTGTGGCCCTTGATCCGCCGGAGGGCGGACCAAGGTAACGCGTAGCCAAGTAAGCATAGTGCGTCCGGAGGTTGTGCACCGCTGTCTCATTTCCCAATGCGGCACCCCGATGGTACCAGGAAATGGCGGTGGTGTAGTTCTTCCGCACGCCTCCCTCGCCATTCGAGTAAGCGGCGCCAACGTTGTTGATTGCGCTGTGGTGACCTTGTTCTGCAGCAAGCCAATAGTAGGAGAGTGCCTTTCGCAAATCCCTGCCCACTCCCACCCCCTTGTAGTACATGACGCCCAATTCGAATTGGGATTCTGATTCTCCCTGCCGGGCACTCAAGAGCAACCACTTGAATGCTTCTTTGGAATTCACACTCACGCCGTAACCTTCGAAACCATGCCTGTAGGTTGCGCCAACCTGGTACTGGGCCCAGCGATCGCCCAATTCAGCCGCGCGTTTATACAGACGAAATGCCTCCGGCAAATTCTGTTTCAGGCCGCCATCTCCCAAGTCCAAGAGCGTGGCGTATGTGGTCGTCCCGATCGCGTCCCCTGCTCTCATTGCTTTTTCCGCCAGGATTCTGGCACGCCGCATATCTACTGTGATACCGCACCCACCGGTTGAATAGAACGTTGACATCTCTCCCATGGCACGGGGATCCCCTTTGGCTGCACCGGCCTTAAGCCCCGCTATATCCGAATGATTCAGACGGAAAGGCATCGCGGTGTCGCCCTTGCGCACGCGGACTGTAAATTTGTCGGGATTATGGTTTGTCGTGTACCAGAGCTTGTCGCCGTTTTTGGTGCGGATCGCATAATCTACACGGCTTGCATAGTAATATTTCCTATCGGAGGTGACTGATGCAATTTCACCGGGCTTGAATGTCCAACTCGAGTTAACCCGATACGTTTTTCCGTTTCTGGCCACATAACTGCGAAGGATGAAGCGGATGTCGCGAACCGTGTCATTGTGGATATACAGTTTGGCCGCGACGCTGGTTTTAGGGGCCGTATTCGCTGTTGATTGAACCGAAATTTTTCTGCTGCTTTCTCCTGCACTGGCGCCACCGGGGGATTGTGTCGCCAACAGCTCTGAGTGGTCTTCCGGCACTTCGCCATCAACCGTGATTCCATTCCTCCCGGGGGCAATTGAGACTAGAACTGCGAGCAGGCAGGTCATGGAAAATACCGACGGGATAGCCTTGTCCGGCATGTTTTTCACCCGGTCAACGGCGATTGAAAGGTGCTCACTGTTTTTGCCGCCGCGCCCCGTCAACGACGTCGTCTTAATGGCGATACCCCGGAGGAACGCGATGACTACCCCGAGAAGCAGTAGATTCAGGTTGATCGTATTCTTGAAAATGGGACCTATTGAGCGGGTAACTTTACCTGCAATTGTTCTTATGATCGGGAGTACGGCAGGAATGATTCCCTCTGTCCGACCACCGGTCTTGATGTGGACGTTTTCCAACGGCGGAATACTGTCTTCAACCGAGAACGCTGCTTCATCGTCTCGCGAAGAAACAACGAGAGTAGACTGAAGCAGTTGATTGGCGAGGCCGGTTCGGTCTGATCCACACCCCGGACACCGTAGCTGGGAGGGGAGCTCCTTCATTTTCGGTCGGCAGTCGGTTTTGATCTGAGTTCCGCAGTCGCAATCGAGTCTCAATGTGATCATTGCCTCGCCATTTGGATGGGGCTCGATTTCGAGCGCCGCCGTTTGAGCGAGCAGCAGGGCGTCGACGAGTGCAGATCCGTCGGTTTCGCAGCTTGGGCAGTTGATGACTGACGGGACTTTGCCGTCCTCCAAATTGGACTCGAAACGGTATGGGATGCCGCACTTGCAGACTATTTTGAATTCCATGGCGCATTGGGACAGGACTGACCGGAGATCGGCTCCTTCGGGTCGATGATTGGGCCAAGGAAATGTGGGTGGAAGAAAAAATGTTTCAGACTCGAGGTGACGGCCATTCCGGAGTGAGGAACACGCTCATGAACGCGCCGCAAGACTTCACGCGCGCGATGCCAATGGGTGCCTTTGGTGGGATGGTGGAAGAGCGGAAACTGCACGAAGTAGAACGGCAGGTTCTCATCGCCCCAGAAGCGCCGTCGTCCTTTGATCAGGGCGGCCAGCATGTCTTCCATTGCCAGAGTAAGCGAAGTGAAGATCGTTTGTGACTCTCCTTGATACCAGAGGAAACCGCGAATCGCATAGGGGCTGATGGGTTCGATACAGCGCGCGTGAAGATTCCCCTGAGCAAGCAGTCGTTTCGCCAGCTCAATCTCTTCCGCCAGAAATTCAGGACGCCTGGGCTTTGGTTTTGCGCCCGCGTCAATCTGAGCCCGGAAGGCGCGAAGGTATACGAGATCGCGGGATTCTTCTGGTGGCAGGGCGATCGGGACAGCCGCAGCGACGCGCTTGCCGGTCGCTACGAAAAGAACCTCGTGCATCTCATCACGCAGTTGCGCAAGGAATTCAACGCACCTCACGCAAAGTTCGTCTGCGCCACCCTCGGCCAAACCAAAAAAGGCGACACCGACAGCAGCGGCAAACTCCTCGACGCCCTGTTCGCCGTCGATGGCAAGACCGGCAAATATCCCGAATTCAAAGGCAACGTCGCCACCGTCTACACCCATCCATTGTCCAAAGGAGGCAGCTCCGGTGGTAACTACAACGGAAACGCCGAGACCTACATGAACGTCGGTGAAGCCATGGGCAAGGCAATGGTTGAGCTGTTGAAGACAGACTGACGTGCGGGTAGCCACAAAGAGGCACCACGCCTCTTTCCCCTTTTTTTCCGGCCAGGAGCAGGGCGTTTCGAGGCGCGTTGCCGATTTAGGTCGTTCCTGCGAGTGAATGGGTGGTACAAGGATGATCCCCGACCCGACTCCACTCAGCATGGGGTACCGGTCGAGAACGCATTACATGTCACAATTTGAAAACTACACGAGTACCAGCACGAACTATGACCTGACCCGGCAGCCGGTCGGTCTGGAATTGATTTTCGGCGCCTTGGCCTGCGGGTCCCGGCCTCTCAGCGAGCAAACCGTCCTCGACGCCGGATGCGGAACGGGCAACTACCTGCCCGCACTCACCGGCAGGGTCGCGAAGGTCGAAGGCGTGGAACTCAACCCCGGGATGCTTGGAACGGCGCAGACAAAGATGGCGAACCATCCAGAGCTGAGGCTGCAACAGGGTTCTGTCCTCGAGCTGCCGATTGAAGATGGCTCCTGCGATGGCGTGGTGGTGAACTACGTGCTCCACCACCTGGAAGATGGTTCCGACGCGAGCTTCGCTGCGACCCGGAAATCGATCGCCGAGTTCCAGCGGGTGCTCGCCCCGGGCGGCACCCTGATCATCCAAACCTGCTACCACGAGCAGTATCGGCAAGGCTTTTGGTATTCCGCGCTCATCCCCGCCGGGATCGACCGCTTCATGCAAAGGTACATGCCGTTGGATCTAATGGAACAAGGCATGAGCGAGGCGGGACTGGTGCCGGGCGGTCGTCTGGTCTCCCTCGACGAAGTCCTCCAGGGAGACGGCTATTTCGACCCGTTCGGGCCGACGCGACAGGAGTGGCGTGACGGTGACTCTGCTTGGGCCTTGGTTGAGGAAGGTGAAATGGTAGGCGTGATCGCCGAAATTGAGCGCATGCGCGCCGATGGCTCAGCGGACAAGTTCCATGCCGAACGGGAAGAGCGGCGCCGGCAGCACGGGCAGGCGACCTTCGTCATCGGTCGGAAGCCTTTGTAGCCCAAGAAGACGGGATCGGAGTCGCGTCAATCAACCACGTCGAATCCAAGGAAGATCTCGCCCATTGTTTCTCTGATCGGGCGACCAGATCGCCGGTCCGGCGTCGTTGAAGCAACAGCTTCTTGACCATCCCGGAGGAAACCTGAATACGCTCGGCAACCTGTTGCAGAGTTCCTTCCCCGCGATCATAGGCCGCCACGCTCCGTTCCCGTAAATCCAATGAGAAGGCACGCATCCCCCCGTCCAAAGTATCTCAGGCTATTTAAAACACTCCAGGCACACACGGCGTCAGCAAACAGACCGACAGGATCAACGCAATTCCTCGCTTGACGTCAATCGCTGTTCGATCACGAGTCATTCAACGCTTTTCAAGACTTCCCTCGAGCTTTCGCCAGACCTAGCGCTCAGCCTGCAATCAAGAGGGCGTAGTTCTTCTTGCCTTTGCGAAGCAGGAGGTATTTGCCGAAGAGAAGGGAGCCGGAGGTCACGTTGCGGCTCTCGTTGTTCTCACGTTCGTTGTTCACGTAGACGCCGCCGCCTTTGATGTCGCGGCGGGCTTCGCCATTGGACTTTGCCAGACCGGCGGTAACAAGGAGGCTGATGAGGCCGGCGCCGGCGCCTTCGAGAATGCTCGGGTCGAATTCCTTGGAGGGAACTTCCGCGGCGACGTCGGCAAAATTGGTTTCGGAGATGCCTGAGACTTCGCCACCGAAAAGAATCTCGCTGGCCTTGATGGCATCGGCCGTGGCGGCTTCACCATGGATCATGTCGGTGACCGTCTTGGCCAATGCCTTATGCGCTGCGCGGCGGTTAGGGGCTTCGTTGTGCGCGGTTTCGAGCGCTTCGATTTCTTCCTTGGGAAGGAAGGTGAAGTATTTCAGGTAGCGGAGGACGTCACGGTCGTCGGTATTGATCCAGAACTGATAGAAACGGTAGATGCTGGTTCGCTTGGGATCGAGCCAGACGGCGCCCTTCTCAGTCTTGCCGAATTTGGTACCATCGGCGTTGGTGATGAGCGGAAGCGTGAGGCCGAAGACATGATTGCCGAGCTTCTTGCGCGTGAGATCCATGCCGGCGGTGATGTTGCCCCATTGATCGCTGCCGCCGATCTGCAGTTCGCAGTCCGCGTCCTTGTTGAGGTGATAGAAGTCAAAGGCCTGCAACAGCATGTAGCTGAATTCGGTGTAGCTGATGCCCTGCTCACGGTCCTCCATGCGCGCCTTCACGCTCTCCTTGTGAACCATCATGTTCACGGAGAAGTGCTTGCCGATGTCGCGAAGGAATTCGATGTAGGAAACGTTGGCAGTCCAGTCCGCATTGTCGACGAGACGGGCGGGATTCTCCTTTGATTCGAAATCCAATAGCCGGGCGAGCTGGCCCTTCACGCTTTCGATGTTGGCATTGATGTCTTCGCGAGTGAGCAAGGTACGCTCGGCGGCCTTGCCGCTGGGATCACCAATGCAGCCGGTTGCCCCTCCTGCCAGTGCGATCGGATTGTGGCCGGCCTGCTGAAAGCGGCGCAAGCCCAGCAGGGGGACCAAGTTCCCGACGTGCAATGAATCTGCGGTGGGATCGAAGCCGCAATAGAGCGTGATCGGGCCGGTTGAAATCCGTTTGCCGAGACCCTCGGCGTCGGTGCAGTCCGCCACCAGGCCGCGCCATTGCAGTTCTTCATAAATGTCCATTCGGGCGCGGAAAATAATGAGGTCCGCCATTTAAGCCAATGAAAACCGGCCGGAAAACAGGAAAGCCGCGCAGAGCGCGGCCTTCCAAGATTCGTTGATGGAGATTCGATCAGTTGGCTACCGGCTCGGGCTTCGCGTCCGGGGTGAGCTTGGCGAGGTACTTGGCCGGATCGGCGTCGAATTTCGGTTTGCAGCTTTCGCAGCAGAATTTCACTTCCTGCCCTTCGTGCACGAGTACGAAAGGTTCACCCATCGAACCCAGTTTGCTGTCCGCAACAATGCAGGTTTCCAAGGGATACGGCTTCGCGTTGGCGGTCACGGAAGCGGTCGCGTTGGTGCCTTCGACGGCGGTGGCTTTCTCGGCCCCTTCCTTCTGCTCACCTTTTTCACCATGCTCCCCGTGTTCGTGCTCATGACCGGGTCCGTGATCATGGTCGTGGTCGTCGTGTCCCTCTTTGCAGCCGAACAGGCTGAGGCTGGACGTGAGGGCGAAAACGGTAAGAAGTGATTTGAGTTTCATCTGGTATCTTTGTTTTTAGGGCCGGGAGAATTTACGGAATCCTCGCCGCTGGCAACGGTATTCGGTGTGTGAATCGGATTTGAGATCAGCGCGCCCAATTGCTGATCTTCAGGGCGGCTGAATTCCCGCAATCCAAACACGATTGTTTGATAATCTTCCCGCTTGCGAAAGGTTCCGAAGATTCGATCGCACCATGAAAAGAAGGAGCAATAGTTGGAGTCGGTTTCATCCTTCTTGTCCGAATGATGCACCTTGTGCATGAACGGTGTGACCAGCACGACTCTCAGCAGTCGATCCAAGGTAGGCGAGAGACTGATGTTGGCGTGTTGCAATTGCACGAGCGTGAACAGCGCGAGTTCGAACATGGCGATATGTTCCAGACTCAATCCGACGAGGGCGATGATGGGCACACGCACAACCGCCGAAGCCACCATCTCGCCAAGGTGAAACCGATAGGCGGTGCTGACATCCATGCTCGGATCGGAATGATGCACGCGATGAAATCGCCAAAGCATCGGCACTCGATGGCAGATGCGATGCCACCAATACATCCACAGATCGAGCAGAAGAAAGGCGGCGACCCATTTCCCGAGGCGGGACAGTTCAATCCAGTTCAGGATGCCGACTCCTTGTTCGCCTACCCATCCGCAGGCCCAGTACCAGAGCGCCACCGCGACGGTGGCGTTGAAGACGGCATTGATCACGCCGAGCAGCAGATTGATCGCGTCGTGTCGCAATCGTTCTTCGGTCCGACCGTGGAAGAAACCAAAGAAAGGAACGAGCGATTCCCAGGCAAACAGAACTACGAGCACGCCGAAACTGATGGCGGTACGGTATTCTGTGAGCGATTCCGTCATTCTTTTCGGTTGTCACCATTCTTCGAGCGCGCGAGCAGCTCCTCCACCGTCTTCGCATCGTGGTGGTCGAAACATTCGATGGCTTCGCGCAGTCTTCTTGCCTCATAGACGTACATTGAAGTCTTTCCGAGAAACACGGCGCAGATGAGTATGCTCCAAGCGGTGCCAAGATACTCCCGCCCGATGATCGGCAGGGAGAAAATGACGAGATTGAAACCTGCCCAGCGCCCCATCGATCGGGCCTCATCCTCCAATTGATCGCGTACCGGCATATCGGGCTGATCCATCAGATCGCTCGCTCGCACAACCGCGTTGGCTTCTTCAGGCGTCATTGTCCAGCTCGCGATTCTGATCGATCTTCAGGATGGGAGGCGTCTTCCACGAAATCCCCAAGTAAACGATGGAGCGCATTTTCTCAACCGGTTTCTGCCATCGGAACTGCGCCAACATTGCTTCGTACCGATCTCTATTTCTTCTTTTTGAACGTCGACCGGAAGAGCCAGAACTTCTTCATGCCTTGGACGAATTCGTCGGTGTGTTTAACCGCCTGCGAGACCTCGCCCAGGATGTTGGTGTTGTTGGTCACCTGGGCATTCAAATTCGAAGTTATGCTGGCCACGTTCTTGAGCGAGGCACTCACGTCTTCCATCAGGCTGGAAAGATTTGTGTCGGTATTTCCAACAGTCGTATCGATCCGGATAAGTGCCTCGGAAGCGTTGGAGATGGCAATTCGTGCGGATGACATGGTCTCCCGCAGCGATTGCAGGGTCATTTTCGTTTCATTGTTCAGATTGGTTGGGAGGAGCCAGTTGCCGAGACCACCATTCGCGTTGGTGAGGTTGGCGGTGATGATTGAGACGTTGGTGCTGGTGGGTTTGAACCCGGCAACGATCGCATTGAAGTTCGTAAGCAATGGTTCAAAATCGACGATCCGCCGATTGAGGTTGGAGACCGCGGTATCTGCGGAATCGAGCACCACCATGACTTGATTGGTCAGGCCGAGGATATCCGGCATCGCGCCCTCCTCCATTCCAATGATACTACTGGCGCGCTCAGTGAGTGCCTGTTCCTCAAGAATGCCCATGAAGTAGGCCTCTGAATCGGGAGTCCATGGTTCGAATCTCCACTCTCCCGAATCCAGCTGACGGACAACTTTCGTGATACGATTGTTGGTTGTAGTATAAATCTCGTGAATAGTGGTTCCATCGGGGTTGAGTTCCGCCCCTCTCCATCCTCCTTTCAGAACTTCCAGAGAACGCTTTCCGAGGATATCACCGGGTCCGAGTCGAACCGTAGAGTCCGTCCACATGTAGCCGATGTATTTGCCCTTAATCACAAATTTCACAGTAACATTTCCCCAGTCCCCTGGTTTCACCGGAGTAATTTCCGTTATCTCCCCAGCATCAAAGCCCATCATTTTCACTGGCTGTCCGACCGCCAATCCATTGGCGCTGTCGACCAAGCAAGAGAACGGAGCCTTGGGTTCAAACCAACCTTTATTCTTGGCGGTATACCAGACGTAGTAACAGAAACCGCCGAGCAGCAGCACGACTGCCAACAGAACAAACACGCCCACCACGTGCTCCACGCGATTCAATCGCGTGCGTAGATTGGGAGTGAGATCCTGTAGTGCCATGATGCGTGTCGCCCGCGCCCCTGACATTCGAAACCCAAGCGCGATTGGTCAAGTCTTTCACTTGTCGCTCCGATTCTCAAAAGTAGTTTCCGAACGGAGGGACGGAGGCGGGGCAACATCGACACTGGGCCCAAGTCAACGACCAGATATCCAGTTTTGGGGACGTCCGGTCCGGCCACACTACGCCTTAGTTCGGCAATAGCCGGGAAGCATCAATTGAACATACTCTTCAGGACGTGCGACAGGACGATTCCGAACAAGGCCAGAAAAGCCAACCCCATGGCGGTACCGCCTTCGCAGTAGGGATGCAATCCCTGGCGTGATTCTTCAAAATCAGAGCTCTCCCCACGAAGCACACTTCCCTCCTCAGCTGCCCAATGCCGATTTGCTCGGATCGATTCCTGATGCTCGTGTTCGTTCATGAGCCGATACAGGAAACCATTTGGCGGGGAAATGTGATCCGTAAAACGGGGTAGTTTTGGGGTCTGTTGCCAATCGGGTCATACCGTGAAACCCCGACGATCATGTCTGCGTGGTCGTTTTCTCTCGAAAATCAGTATCGTCCCCGAGTGGGTTTCGAGTGAGGATTTGGCATGAATCTCGGTCAAGACCGTCGCGACTTCCTCGGCCGGAGTGCGACAGCTGGAGCCTTGCTGGGCGCCGGTGAACTCCCCTTCCTCGGCAAACTCGGAAACGTATCTGCAGCGGAAGCCAAGCTTCCCAAAGATGCCGTCCAGATGCGGCCGGAGATCGAGCCGGTGGTCAGGCTGTTGGAAAACACCTCCCGCTCCCGCGTCTTGGAAGAAGTCGCGGATCGGATCAAGCAGGGTTTGAGCTATCGCGACACCTTGGCTGCGCTGTTGCTCGCCGGTGTACGCAACGTGCAGCCCCGCCCGGTCGGTTTCAAATTCCACGCGGTATTGGCGGTGAACTCGGCGCACCTGGCCAGCATGGCCGCGCCGGATTCCGATCGTTGGTTGCCGATCTTCTGGGGCATCGATTACTTCAAGAGTTCCCAAGCACGTGATGTTCGTGAAGGTGATTGGACGATGAGCGCCGTTCGCGAAGCGACTGTTCCGCCCCCGCACAAGGCGAAGGCGGCCTTCATTGAAGCAATGGAGAATTGGGATGTCGAAGCAGCCGATATCGCTTGTGCCGGATTCGCCCGATCTGCCGGGGCGCAGGACATCTTTGAAGTGTTCAGTCGGCTCGGCGCGCGTGACTTTCGAGATATCGGCCACAAGGCTATCTTCGTTTCCAACAGTTATCGCACGCTCAATGCCATTGGCTGGCAACACGCCGAACCGGTGCTTCGCTCGCTCGCCTACGCACTGCTGGCGCACGGCGGCAGCAATCCGCGCGAACGTGACGATGCCGCGGATCGTCCCTGGCGGCACAACCGGGAATTGGCCACGTCAATTCGGCGAGATTGGTTGGCCGGAAAACCGGATGCTGATGCGACCACGGAAATGCTTCGCAGCCTGCGATCTGCCACTGCCGAATCTGCTTCGAGCAAGGCGGTGGAATTGCTCAATCGCGGCGTCGCTCCACAGTCAGTTTGGGACGCAGTATTTGAAGCCGCTGGCGAACTGTTGATGCGCAAGCCTGGCATCATCGCGCTGCATGCCATCACGAGTTCCAACGCCCTTCACTTCGCGTTTCGGACCAGTGGCAATGATGACACCCGGCGGATGCTGCTACTCCAGAATGTTGCGTTCATCACCCTCTTTCGCGGCCGGGCCAACGCAAAAGGAAGACAGCGTATCGATGAACTCGAACCCCTGAACCCCGCGGGCGACGGTCTGGCTGGAGTGGCAGATATCTTTGCCGAGATCAGCCGCAACCGGACCAAGGCTGCGCAGAAAGTCTTGGGCTATCTGCAACGCGGCGAGTCCGCTGAACAGTTGATTCACAATGCCCGTCGCTTCCTTTTCCTTCGGGGCCGCGATTCACACGATTACAAATTCAGCTCCGCGGTATTGGAAGACTACTACAACGTCTCGCCCAAACTCCGTGATCGTTGTCTCGCCACCGCGGTGTTCAATCTCCGAGGCTCCGGAGGCAAGGATACGAACCTGGTCCAGCGAACCCGCGAAGCATTGGGTTGAGAACGTGGCAGCGAGCGTGAGCGAGCAGATTTCCGGCATCCTTTCAGACGGAATTCTAACGCGGCACGAGCCGCAGATAATCGAATCCCACCATGTATTTCTTCACGGCGGATTCGTTCGCACCGATCGTCTCCAAGGTCAGCTTGTGCTTTCCGGCCGTCAGTGTGCGTTGCCCCAGGATCAGCACACCCGTGGTTGTGACATCCGGGTGATCGAACAGATCAAGCGGTTCACCGAGAGCCTTGCTGTCCAGCAGAACGTTGATGATCGCGTAGTCCCGGGCGGTGGTGAAATGAGCTTCGATATCGAACTTGCCGGCCTTGGGGATCTCAAATTCCAGATCAAGGCGGGCGCGCGGTTTGGCGGAACTCCAGAAGAGTTGTGAACCTCCGCTCCACTTACCTTTCCGGAAGCGGGACATGTTCTGTTCACCGACCTTGCCAGTGCTGACACGCAACACTTTCATTGATTCGCCTTCGATCGCTCCCGCGACTCTTCCGGCCTTGTTCAGTTTCGCCATCTTGCTGCGATCCAGGCGGACGAGCTCGCCGGTTTGGCGTTTCGGTTGCATGGATGCCCATTCCTCCGCACTGACCGGGTGACGTTCCTGGATGAGAACATTGCCGCCTTTCATGCCGCCAACCACGATGTCTGGCAACTTGTCAGCGTTCACGTCAGCCACGGTGATTTGCCGGCCGATTCCCGTGTCCAATGCCGCCTGATGGGGAATCCAATCCACGCCCTTGTCAGTACGCACCAAGCGGAACCAATACACGACTGCTCCGGCGTTCCATTGCGGACTTTTCTCATGGTGCGAGTAGTAGGTCTTGCCCGTGACGATGTCCTTCAATCCGTCGCCATCCATGTCCGCCAATGCCACCGAGTGCAGTTCGCTGAAGACGATCCCGTAGCGGTTCTGATCCTTGCGCGCGCCCATGATCACGTGTTCTTTGAAGCTGCGTTTGCCGTCCTTGATCTCCTGCTCATACCACGCCAGACCGAAGTCATGGGCTGCCATGCTGGTGATGACATCACTATCGCCGTCACCATCCACGTCGTAGGCGTACATCTCTGCGCCGCCGTACGAATTGCTGAACTTCGTCTCATGGGCCTTCCAGAGTTTGCCCGGTTCGTCCTTGCCCGGTTGCTCGATCCAACCGCCCGCGCTGATGACGTCCATGCGGCCATCGCCATTGATATCGCCGATTCCCAGTCCATGACCGAACCGCATCGCTGTGACCCGGCCGGAGACCGGGAAAAACTTCCAGGCTTCAAACGGCTTCTCCCAGTTGATTTCAACGTAACCGAACATCCCCCGATACGTGCAGACCAGTTCCGGCCGCTCGTCGCCCACGAGATTCGTCAGCTGGGGTGATTCGTTGCCAACCGCATCGAACACCTGGTGCTTCTTCCAAATCTTGGTGACCGCGTTGCCGGTTGGATTCTCGTAGAGAAAGGCCGGTGTACCGGGGAGCCCCACCACCAGCAGATCGATCCAACCATCGCCATTGAAGTCGTGCGGCCAGGTGAAAAAGTTGTTGGCGTAACGATTCCTCGGCTGTGCTTTCGCTTCGTAAATCTCGTGACGCTCCTCGAATTTGGGCCCGGCATACCAGTGCGGCCCGTGAATCAGATCCACCTCGCCGTCCTGGTTGATATCCGCCGAGTTCGCGCCTTCCGAATAGTAGACATCCGTCAGTTGCTGAACTTCGAAAGTGTGGAGAACGTGATTCGCGGACTGAAGTCCGGTCGTGCCGATCAGAAAGCACGCCAGAAGGCCAAGGGATGAAAACCGGGAACGCATGTTTCGATCGTTGGGGTCCTCGACCGCGCTGTCGAGAAATGGTTGTGAGTTCATTGAGCGAGTGTGGCGGCTCCCGAATTGCGGATCTTCTAAGGAACGCGTATCAAGAGTGTCTTACCTCCCATGAGAACGCTCCCATATCTTTTCGCCGTAGTCGGTATTTTGCTGGGGAACCCAGCCGCCTACGGCATGGCAACTTCGCGAGTCGGCCCCGACAGTGCCCACAAAAACTCCACCGTTGAACAAATTGATTGGCCCAAGGGCATTGTCGCGCTGCCCCGCCACGAATCCCGCGTTTACTCCGTCTGGGTGAACGGCGGCGAGAACTTCTATTTCAAGTCCGACCTCAAGGACATCAACGAGCTGATCGAACTCTTCTCCCAGGCCCGTATGCGGGATCACGAAGTAGCGCTCAAGAAGGGCCATGGCAACGTGAACACGTTCAAGAAGGAGAAATACGGCTACAATGTGAATCTCTGGATCAACGCCGGCATTTCCCTCGGCTACACTCGCGACAAGCAGATGGAAAAGGCCCGGACCCACGAACCCCGACTGATCATCCATCTCACTGAAAAGGAAGCGGACCTCTGGTTGGACAAATTGGTTTTCCCCAAGAACATCATTCTCACCAGCGAGTTCGAGAATCTGAAGAGTCCACGTGAACGCCCCACCAGAAACAACTGGTTCACCGAGGTTCAGTTCGGAGACGGCAAACCGGCCGTCGATTTCCGGGGTCAACGTACAGACCCGCGTGACCTTTTGGGAGACGCGTTCCGAGCTGGGCATTTACCTTGGCGGTGTCAGCTACAAGGGCAAATTCCACGCGCCATTTTCCGACGCAGAAATGAAACGGCTCAAATCCGGGGATGCCTGGCTCACGATGACCGTTGGCACCTGGTCCACCACTGTCAAAGCCGATCATCCCCGGTTGCTGCCGGTCGATCTGTACCCTGACCGCGCTCAGGTGAAAGCCATCCAGGTCAGCCGCCCTGGCTTTCGTCACGGCCGCGTCCTCCTCAAAGACGGCAACCCGGCCGTGTTGAATCCTGCCCCATGGCCCGGTGCCAAGATCAAGGTCATGTTCGGATACACCGGCAGCGTTCCGCTGGACGAGGAAGGCTATTTCAAAGTGTTCCTGACCGATGAACAGTTCGCGGAACTGAAGGACGAGAAAGTCCGCCGAAACATCTACATCCCATACCAGGAGAAAAAGGGCCGCAGTTCCGCCCGCTTCGCGTTCCCAGCCAAGAAACTCTCCTCCCAGAAGAAAAACGCGGGCGTGGTCAAGATCCCTCACGCGACCGTCAAATAGCCCAGGCAATCCACACAGCGGAATTCGCAAGAAATTCCGAAGTGATGGATCGGAAGATTGGCATCTTCCGCTACTTTTGCAGAAATGTCCGGCTGGTGACAGCCGCCTTCACCAGATCCCGCAACCCTCGTCCATCCATCAACGCATCTTTGGAAACACGATCGATCTCCGATCGGTCACCTACCTCCATTGTTCGCCCGGTCGAGTAGGTCAGCAGCTTCGTCGTCAGGTTGTGTGAAAACTGATCGAGGTCCCGGAGCATGATCTTTTTCAGGCCCGTGATGTCGTTGAATTGCTCACCGTTGGGCATCCGGCCGGAGGGGACGATCGCGTGACCGGATTCGTACTTTGTCCGCCAGGAACCGATGGCGTCGAAGTTCTCCAACGCGAAGCCGAGGGGATCGCTCTTCTTGTGGCAGTCGTTGCAGGATTCGACCGTGCGATGTTTGGCATAGAGTTGACGGATGGTCGGTTCACCGCGGGCATCGGGTTCCGGCACTTCGACATTGTCCGGTGGCAAATCAGGCGGTGTGCCGAGAAGATTCTCAAGGATCCAGATACCACGAACGACGGGTGACGTATCCACGCCATTGGCGGATGCGGTGAGGATGGCTGTCTGCCCCAGCAATCCGCCGCGTTTACCTCCAAGATTCAACGCCACCTGTTCAAATGTCGCGATGCTCTTCACCTTCCCCGGCAATCCGTAGTGCCGGGCGAGATCGAAGTTCATGAAGCTGCAATCTGAATCGACGAAATGGCGAATCGGGAGATTCTCGGTTAGCAGATGGCGAAAGAACTCGCGGGTCTCGCCGACCATGGCTTCGCCGATGCGGTTCCGATGGTAGTCATAAAACTTCATCGGATCCGGGGCCATCTCGACGGTGTTCTGCAGATGCAGCCATGACCACACAAAGGTGTTTACGAATTCGGCCGATTTCGGATCTTTGAGCATGCGAT
>Ga0055584_100001513_pt1 | contig 22834 bp, 18 predicted proteins | sample OSDHelmetaG_FD_58716 | JGI IMG/M metagenome (GOLD analysis project Ga0055584, IMG submission 58716) | Pelagic marine sediment microbial communities from the LTER site Helgoland, North Sea, for post-phytoplankton bloom and carbon turnover... | ecosystem: Environmental > Aquatic > Marine >...
TTTGTGCATCATCAACTTTAGGACTTAGATTAGCAGTTCCTTGCCATGCTTCGCTATAAGGGATAGCACCGTGCTTGTCAACAAGCATCTGAAGAGCATATCCTTTTAAGATTTTACCAGCACCAACATGAATCCAAGATTCAGCCTCAGAACCAGCAACAATCATCGCGTCAATATCAGGAACTAATCCAGAATACACGCCATTCCAAGATCCATTAAAACTTGTAGATAGATACGCGTTGTCATAAGTTTCACCCCATGTCATACACGCAACTCTAGCTACTTGGAGCATTGGAGTTTGATTTCCGTACCACCATCCAGCAAAACTAGTCTGAACACCGTTCCAGTATAAATCAAGACCTGCATTCTCAACAGTCACTGCATTTGGATTATTTAACTGATCTAAATCAGTTATTTCACACGAATAGCCTATAAACATGAAGGCAACTATCAAGTATAATTTGTTTAATTTTTTCATTATATATTATATTTAAAAATTAGAAACTTAAACTTAAAGTAGCTCCCCACTTCTTAGCAGTAGGACCAGTCATCTCATCCCATCCTCTAGCATTAGAACCTGCACCGTAACTTATAACCTCAGGGTCAAAATTTGATCCTGCAGGGAAGTTCCATGCATAATGCCAGATGTTCTGAGCAGACATAGTTAAACTAGCACTTCCGAAAGGAGTTCCATTAAGGAACGACTTAGGCGCAACTAAAGAAAGAGAAATCTCTCTTAATCTCATAACTGAAGCATCATACATTGAGTTTTCATCATAGAAAACACCAGTATTCGGCCAGTAGTGAGCGTTTGCAGTAGTTTGTTTAGTGTTAGGAGAACCGTCATTAGTCAGTCCTTTAGTAACAACTGGAACAAATCTATCAAAACCTGTTTCCTCAAGGATACCTCTACCAAGTAGAGTAGAACTAGTAGTAGAGAATACATCTCCACCTACAGAAGCATCGAACTGCACTCTAGCAGTTAACCACTTATACGTTAAAGTATTAGTAACACCATAAACATAGTCTGGGTTTGGATCACCAATTACACCAAAACCTAGTTGCTGATATCCACCATTAGAATTAACAATAGGAGTATATCCTAATCTGTCATCCCAACTCACTTGTAAGTGATCAGTTCCATCAAGGCTACCATAATCTCTCTTGATAACGTCACCTTCCATTATACCATAAGGTAATCCTGGGATAGCGATATTACCTCTACCAACATATCCACCAACATAAATTTGATTAACTCCATCAGCAATGGAAAGAACCTCACTTCTCAATAAAGAGAACTGTCCAGATATTTCCCAAGTAAAGTCTCTCGACTGAACAGGAACTACTGAAACGATAGCTTCTATACCTTTGTTATTAATAGATGCTGAGTTAACAGTTGAAGATGTATAACCAGTAGATGCATCAAGATCAAGATTAATAATTAGATCTTCTGAATCTTTAGTAAATAATGATAAGTCTAAACCAACTCTATTCTTAAAGAACTTACCTTCGAGACCGAGCTCAAGCTCTTTATGAATCTCAGGAGTTAAGTCAGGGTTAGCATAGAAGTTACTTACAGCATTTGAATTTAACGTCGCACCTCCACTTGTTTGGAATATCTTAGTTGAAGTTGCCAACGACCCTCTAGTTGAGTAAGGCGATGGATAACCTGCAGATGTTCCGAAACCAAATCTAACTTTCAAGAAGTTAAGGTTTTGATTGTTAATAGACAATGCTTCTAAAGGTAAAACAGATAAAGATATTGATGGATAAAGGAATGATCTGTTAGCTTCTTCTAAAGTAGAAGTCCAGTCATTTCTAGCAGACGCTGATAAGAATCCCCAGTCTCTATATCCTAGAGTAAGGTTAGCGTATGCACCATAAGTATTTTCTCTCAATACGTAAGTATTAGCATTAGTTACTGTAAAGTTACTATGATCGAAGAAGTTGAAGATAAACATATCAGAACTACTGATCTGAGATAATTCATAATTTCTTGACTGTAAGTTTCCACCTACTAAGAAATCAAAATCAAGATCTTCAGATAATTCTACTGATCCGTTTAAGTTTACAACTTGATCATAATTAATATTATTTCTATTAGACGTTTGAAAAGCCCCAAGAACTGCATAACCTTGAACTCCATTCTTATTAATCATGTAGTTGTTAAGCATATTAGTTCTATCAAGACCTATTCTATATGTCAGATTTAAAAAGTCAGCTATCTCATAACTTAAAGTAATGTTTCCAATAAATCTGTTAACATCATCTTTATCTCTAGCGTTGTGTAGAGTCCATAAAGGATGTTGCATCCCATTATTACCTCTATAATAAACACTACCATGAGTATCTGGTCTTTCATATTCCATTCCAAATAAGTTCCAACTTCTCGGAGTATACATAACGTTACCAAATAATGATACATTGGTAGCATTTGAGTTTCTACTCGGGTTTACAGGAGGCTTATTAGCTTGTGATTCAATATAATTGAATGAAGCATTAATTTTTAAACCATTTGCAAGCTGAGTGTTAGCACCTAACGCAAAGTTATGTTTTCTATAATCGTTGAATGGAACATATCCATTGTCTTTAGTCCAACCATAATTAGCTTTTATTGATGATGAGCCCACTTGAGCACTGACACCAATAGAAGTATTTTGTTGAGAACCGTCGACAAAGAAATTTTGTAAGTTATCATATGCTTGGTATTTCCATCTAGCACCTACGTACTGAGGGAATACACCATTCCATATTGTTCTGTCATAAGGGTGTGGGATAGTACCATCAACCAAACCGTTTCTGTTAGGCATATTAAAAGGAGCTCCCCAGTTACTAAAAGCAGCTGCAGCTCTGTTTTGCCATCCGTTACCATACTGATCCTGATCATCTGGTACACTAGCTACCTGATTCACAAAATATGATTGACTAAATGTTACTTCCAATCCTTTATTACCACTAGAACCACCAATTTGGCCAGTCTTTGTCGTAATAAGAATCACACCATTTCTACCAGCTTCACCGTAAAGTACGGTTGCAGCAAGTCCCTTAAGCACACTAATTTCCGCCACGTTGTTTGGATCAAGATCTAAGAATCTACTAGAAGCAGTAGAACCACCACTAGTAAAACCTCTATCACTATAAGTTGATGCATCAATTGGCACACCATCTAAAACGAATAAAGGTTGATTAGAACCTGAAATTGAGGTATATCCCCTAATAATAATATTAGTTCCAGTTCCAGAGACACCACTTTGCGATGTGATATCAACACCAGGAACTTTACCTCTCAACAACCTAGCTATGTCTGCTTCGGGTCTAGCTTCAAGCTGTTCACCACCAACAGAAGTTACCGCATATCCTAATGCAGCTTTTTCTTTGGTGATACCCAATGCAGTTACAACAACCTCTTGAAGTTCTTCAACATCAGAGCTCATAACTACATCCACCACTGATCTAGAGCCAATTGCAACTTCTTGCGACGCTAAACCAATAAATGAAAATACTAAGGTACTTCCATCACTAGGAACATCTAGTGAAAAGGAACCGTTGACATCTGTAGTAGTACCAACAGTTGTACCTTGAAGGATAACGTTAACACCGGGAAGACCACTTCCGTCTTCATCAGATGATACCGTACCCGAGATAGTTCTGTCTTGAGCCCAAACATTTGAAGCCAAGAACATGAAACTAACTAGTATAAATCTAAACATAGTTTATTTTTATTTAATTAATAGTTGTTTAACAATAATAACCTTTGATTTTGAACATTTTTCACCAAATAAGGGAAAAAAAGTCTAAAACAAAGACACGTTCCCCAACCCAAAATCTTCATTTAGAGCAAGGAAACTAATATTTTAAGGTTTTTTAACAAAAAACCCGATAGCTATTTTAACAATTACTATTGAGAAATCAATGACATTTCTCATTTTTTTTGTCAATTGTTTAACAGTGAATTAACACATATTTAACATCTAATTATTTAATATTTTTTATTATTCAGAATTCTAAATTCAATTCTTCTGTTTTTATCACCCTCATAATTCTTTTCAACTGGAACTGAACTACCATACCCCCTAAAGGAAAGATTATAAAAATTATGATCTTTATTTTTAAGATAATTATAAACTGACTCAGCCCTATTCTCAGATAATTGATAGTTGTATTCACCCTCTCCAGTTTTATCTGTATGGCCTGATATTTCAATTTTTAATTGGTCATTATCCTTGAGCCATAGATATATCATATCTAAGTATTTTTTTGACTCAATGTTAAGATCATAACTATCAAAATCAAAATAGATATTTTCAAGGATAAAATTTTCTTTTATTTTTCTCATGTATATGGTCATAGAATCATTCTTTATTTCTATCACCTTCGGAAAGTACCCTAGGGACTCCACTAAAACTAATGCATTTTTATATGAGGCATCGATAAAACTTTCATCTTTATTAATAACTGTTTTAACTCCCTTACTAATCATATACAAGTCACTATCTATAATCTTCATCTCAGTAGAGTCAATAGTGACAAATGAAATTTTATTTTTTTCTGGATGATTTAAATTAGCGGAACCAATTAATATCTGACTTTTATAATTAGGGTTTAATTTATCTTCTTGGGTTAACATAAAAATATTATCAGAAACAAATATTGAGATCTCATCTAGATAGGAATTGACTTTAGGACCAACATTCTTAGAAAATGATGTTTTATTAAATGGACTTGAACTATAAAAAATATCATATCCACCATATGAGTCTGACCTATCTGAAGCTAAATAGAAAATTCCATTAAACATGATCGGTGATATATCTTCATATTGACTATTTATCATTTTTAAGTTTTTAGCTTGACCCCATTCATTTTCACCCAATCTTTTGCTAAAGTATATATCTCTTCCACCTTTACCACCAGGTCTATTTGATACAAAAAAAAGTATGTCATTATATAAATAGGGCTGAGAGTCCCAAAACTCAGAATTAATTTTATTATTAAACTTTTGAGGAGATTTCCATTTACCATTTACTTTTTGAGAATAATATAAATCACATGAATTTTTCTTAAAATCCATAACACAGTAGGTAAATACTAAATAGTCTCCACTCTCTGAAAGTGAGATAGTACCCTCATTATTTTCTGAATTTAGAAATTCAAGTGGCAGAGTGCCCGAGGTTTTTTTGTCTTTATATTTAACAGTAAAAATGTTCTCATCGTCAAATAACCTATCACCCTTACGCACCGTGAAATATATTGTACTTGATTTTTTATCATAAAATGGGGAATACTGATAAAAGAAATTATTCAGAGTGTCTTCCACTGAAAAATCAATCACAGGTTTAATATTTGAATATAAATTAAAATTTATATTGTTTTTAATTCTAGAATAATCAATAAATTTCAACGTGTCTGATATAAGATTTAGATAATCACTAGAATTTTTAAGCATTCCTTTCAAAAAATTATACTCCCCTAAACCAAAACTGACCTCATCATTATATTTAATACAGTTTAGGTCTATATATTTCGTGAAATTTTCTTCATATTTTTTGTAATTATTATTTTTTTTATACGATAACCCTAATTTATATATTGATGGACAAAACGAGGGATTTAGCTTCAGTGCTTTATTAAATAAATCAATAGCCTTATCAAATTCACCGATTCTAAACATTTCATTCCCTTCACTATAAAATCTTTCATATTTTTTTAATTTTTGGGAATGAATATTACCTGAAATAAGAAAGAAAGAAAGAAAGAAACTTATATAAATATTATTCAACATTAAGATACTTATGAGTCTGAACTGAAATCCTCCATTTAGGGTTTAGTTTAATATATTCTAAAATTAATGGACTAATAAACTCTTCTCTTGACCATTCTGGTTGCATTATTAACTTTATGTTTTTATTAACCTTTTTTGAGAGCTGTTCTGCCCATTTTAAGTCCGATTTATTACAAATAATAATTTTTAATTCATCAGAAATAGAAAAATAAATTTCTAAAGGTTTTTTAAACTTTTTCGGAGAAAAACAAATCCAATCAAAATCTCCTGTAAAAGGATGCGTGCCAGATGTCTCGATATGAATTTTTTTATCCTCTTTTTTAAGAGCTTTTGTAAGATCAGATAAGTCATGCATTAGAGGCTCACCACCCGTAATCACTACTAATTCAGCTGATGTTTTTGTCACTTTATTTACTATTTCACCCACCTCAGTATATTGTTCTTTCGAAATATCCCATGACTCTTTCACATCGCACCAGTGACAGTTCACATCACATCCTGATAATCTAATGAAGTATGCAGGTTTACCAGAATGAAATCCTTCACCTTGGATACTGTAGAAGGATTCCATAACTGGAATTAAAGAATTAGATTTTAAACTTGTCACAATATACTTTTAATGTATTCTGAAGAAGAGAAACAATAGTCATCGGCCCAACTCCACCAGGAACGGGAGTAATCAGATTTGCCTTATTATAAATATTTTCAAAATCAACATCGCCTACAATTTTATAACCAGACTTTTTTGAAGAGTCTTTAACTCTAGAAATACCAACATCAATTATTGACACTCCCTCTTTGACCATATCTTCTGTCACTAGATTAGGTATCCCTACAGCCGATATAATTAAGTCAGCATCGATAGTAATTGACTTTAGATTTTTTGTCTTGCTATTACACACAGTAACAGTGACATCCTCTCTCTGCACAAGCATCTGAGCAATCGCTCCACCAACATTTCTACTTGATCCAATCACAACACATTTTTTTGACTCAATATCAATAGCATACCTTTCTATTAAGGTCATAACTCCAAGACCAGTTGCTGGCATTAACTTTTTTTTAGTAGAAGTTATACTTCCAATATTATCATTAGTAAAACCATCCACATCTTTTGAGGGATGAATATGTTCAATAACTTTTTGAACACTAATATTTTCAGGAAGCGGTAATTGAACAATAAAACCATCAACGTCATTATCTATATTAAGTTTATTTATTAAATCTGATAAATCTTCTTGTTTAATGTTATCGCTTAAACTTATCAGTTCCGCGTCTATTCCAACAGCCTCACAAGCCTTTAGCTTTGCATTAACATATATTAAACTAGGCCCATGGCCACCTACTAATACTATCTTGAGAGATGGAGATCTATATCCTTTATCAATTGCTTTCGATATTTTATTACTTATCTCGCTCTTTATTTCGTTAGAGATCTTAACACCGTCTATTATCTTATTCATCTATCTTCAATACAGCTAAAAATGCATTTTGAGGAATTTCAACATTACCCACTTGTCTCATTCTCTTCTTTCCCTTCTTTTGTTTTTCTAATAACTTTCTTTTCCTAGTAATATCACCACCATAACATTTAGCTGTTACATTTTTTCTTAGTGCCCTTACAGTCTCCCTAGAAATAATCTTATTTCCTATGGAGGCTTGTACCGCAATCTCAAACATCTGTCTGGGTAATAATTCTTTTAACTTTTCGCATAGTTTTTTTCCCCAAGAATATGCTTTATCCCTATGAACTATAGCAGAAAGTGCATCTACCTTATCACCATTTAACATGATATCTAATTTTGACATTTTAGACTCTAGAAAACCTGATAATTCATAGTCTAAAGACGCATACCCTCTAGAGATTGATTTTAACTTGTCATAAAAATCAAATACTATTTCAGAAAGAGGTAAAGTAAAAGACAATTCAACTCTATCTTTTGATAAATAAACCTGATTTTTCAAAACACCCCTTCTGTCTATACATAATTTAATTATACCTCCTATATAATTAGATTTAGTAATAATTTGAGCAGATATAACTGGCTCTTCTATCTTAGTTATCTCATTTGGCTCTGGCATCTCAGATGGAGCATAAATATTTATAGTTTCTCCATTGGTTTTATGACATTTAAACTCTACAGAAGGAACAGTAGTTATAACAGACATATTAAATTCTCTATCTAACCTTTCCTGAATTATGTCCATATGTAGCATCCCTAAAAATCCACATCTAAATCCAAATCCTAATGCAGCAGAAGTCTCAGGCTCCCAAACTAGAGAGGCATCATTTAACTGTAATTTTTCTAAAGAATTCCTTAATTCTTCGTAGTCAGAACTATCTACTGGATAAATACCAGCAAAAACCATAGGCTTGACATCTTCAAAACCTTTAATTGCTTCTAAAGTATTATTTTTTGAATGGGTAATGGTATCTCCAACTTTAACTTCTTTAGCATTTTTAATTCCAGAAATCAAATACCCAACATTTCCAGATGAAATCTCATTTCTAGATTCCTTTTCAAGTTTAAGAATTCCAATTTCGTCGACATCATACTCTCTACCTGTATTAACAAATTTTACCTTGTCCCCTTTTCTTATTTTTCCATTAAAAACCCTAAATAAAACCTCAATACCTCTAAAAGAGTTATATACAGAATCAAAAATCATAGCTTGCAACTCCTTTCCACTATCACCTTCTGGAGACGGAACCTTTTTTATTATTTCATTAACTAGATTTTCAATACCAATTCCATCTTTTGCACTTACATGTAAAACATCTTCCTTCTGACAACCTATTAAATCAATAACTTGATCTGAAACCTCCTCAATCATAGCCCCAGGAAGATCAATTTTATTAAGAATCGGAATAATTTCAAGACCTTGTTCTAATGCCAAATAAAGATTAGAAATTGTCTGAGCCTGTATTCCTTGAGAAGCATCAACGATTAACAGTGCACCTTCACATGACGCAATGGATCTAGATACCTCATAAGAAAAGTCTACATGGCCTGGAGTATCAATTAAATTAAGTGTATATGAGCTGCCATTGACTTTATGTAACATCTGAATTGCATGAGACTTAATAGTAATTCCTCTTTCCCTCTCAAGATCCATATTATCAAGTAACTGGTTAGTCATATTTCTAGAGTCTACAGTTTGAGTAAATTCTAGCAATCTATCTGCCAGTGTACTCTTACCATGATCAATATGAGCTATAATGCAAAAATTTCTTATTTCATCCATAATTTATGACACAAAATTAGCCAAATAAAAATTAATCTATTGATTATTTTCAGGAGTTAATTTCCACCTCCTATGTGACCATAACCACTCACCTGGATTTTCATTTATTTGATTTTCCATGCAAGAAATATACCTTTCTAAAATTTGATTCTTTTTTAATATTTTGGGGTCAGTAATATGCTCAAGATTGACTTCATACCTTCCTCTAGAAGTTTTTTTCATAGATGCAAAGTATACATGACTGTCTGTAAATCTAGGAATAAACTCTATCGACTCTAGAAATGCAGTTTCCTGATTTAGCATTTTTGACCAAATTTTTCTGCTATTTATTCTCGGAGATTGATCAGCTACAACCGCTAAGACCTTTACCTTATCTAAATTATTTTTAAGGTACATTATTACTTCTCTAGATTCTACTAAAATAGAGCCGAAACGAGATCTAGATCTATGCATCAACTCGTTAAATTTTGTATTTTTTAATTTTTTATATATAACATGTAAATTAGAATCTAAGTTAAGTTCAGCCGCAAGAAGTAACCACTCCCAATTACATTGATGAGAGGTTAACACTACAACCCTCTCATTCTTTTTTATATGCTGATTTATAAGGTGCATATTATTAAATTTTACCCTATTCTTAAGTTCACTTTCATTAATTGAAATTGATTTTATAGTCTCAAAAACTAAATCACAAAAATTTTCATAAAATGTATTCTTTATTTTTTTTAATTTTTTTGAATTTAATCTTGGGAATGAATTAGAGAGGTTATTTACTACAACTTTTTTTCTGTATTGAGACGCAAAAGTATTATTAAAAAAATTAGAGAGGATATATAACATCCTCATAGGTAACTTTGAAAATATATGATATAATAAACTAACCAAAAACTCTTTATTTATTTACTAACTTCAATTTATTACTTCTTGAAATACTTTCTATTTTTTTAATTTCTTTGATAGACTTATCTCTCCTTATAAGAGTCTCAACATATTTCCAAGTTGCAATAACTTTTTCTTTATTTATGTCAAGAAGCATATACCCATGATCTCTAGAGTTTGTATATTTTAGATGTGGATTCATTGTAGGATCCATAATATAATTCTCATGATCGATTAGTTTTTGAATAGGAATATTTGGTGACCATTCATCTGAATTTCCTGAATTTATACTTGGAGTTCCAAACTCTATAGCATAAGGTTTAATTGGCATATTAGACTCTAAAGGAATGTGATTAACTTCAAACGCCCATGACCTATGAGTGTCACCCGTGACAAAGACAACATCTTTAATACTGTTTGAGTTGATATGATCAGCTATCTTCTGTCTTTCAACGGGATACCCATCCCAGGAATCAAGGTTTATATTAAAGTCAGGTCTACCATAATTTAAGTAGGAGAATATTACTTGATTTCCAATTATCTTCCATTGACTTTCTGAATCTGATAATCTATTGAGAAACCAATCTAGCTGTACATCTCCTAGCATAGAACGATTTGACTCAAACAGAGTCGAGTCATCAAGACTCACTGCCTGCTTAGTCCTACCCTCAAGTCTTTCCTCCAAGATAATGATATCAGCAACTTTACCAAATCTAAAATTTCTGTATGGTTTAGAGTTTTCTCTTATAGGTTGCCATTCATAATAAGCCTTCAATGCAGCAGAAATTCTTTCATTAAAATTACCCTCTTCTAACTCCTGATGATTTTCTGCGCCGTCCTTATATGTATTATTAGAGGTTTCGTGGTCATCCCAAATTAAAATAAAAGGGTGGTTTCTATGAGCCTCTATTAAATCTCTATCTAGTTTATATTGAGAATGTCTAGTTCTATAATCACCTAAAGTAATAAGCTCTTTGTTAGGTAAATGTAGCCTGTCAAAAATACCATTACTGTAGTCTCTTGATTTATACTCATAAATATAATCTCCAAGGTGTATAACCGCGTCAATATCTTCTTCCTCTGAAATAGAGGAATATGAATTAAAATAGCCTCTTTGGTAATCACTACAGCTAACAATTGCAAACCTTAAACTTTCAGATAAACTATCTATTGTTTTAGTTCTACCAGTAATAGATTTTTTTCCATATGATTCAAATCGATAAAAATATAATGTACCAGGCTCTAAACCTTCTACATCAACTTTTACAGTATAATCTCTATCAGCGTCAGTTAAAAATATTCCATTTTTAAAAACTTTTCTAAAATCGGAAAACTTAGAAAGTTGCCAATTAACAGAAATTTCATTTTCATGATTCTCTGGCGTCACCCTTGTCCATATGATAACTTTATCTTCTAGAGGGTCACCAGATGCCACTCCATGATAGAATGGAGCTAAAGTATCTACTTTTAAATTATCTACCTCCTCTACAAATGGCCTATTAGACTGTGAACAGTCTATAATTAATACAAAGACTAGTGCCATTTTTACATAAAAAATAAGAGTCTTAATCATAACGAAAATTTTAATATACAAAATTAGAGTATTAATGTTTTAGTCAATGACAATAACTAAATTATATTTGAGGATAAAATGAAAATTTCAGCTTCAATCTATTCAAATAAAAAGAGATCCCTAAAGGATTTAATAAAAGAGTTAGATTCAGTTAAAATTGATATGTTTCATGTAGATTTTAACGATAAAAAAATTGAGTTAAATAAAGTAGAAAGTGATATTGTTGAAATAAGAAAAATTAGCAAAACCCCTATAGATCTTCATATTATATCTGAGAAACCAAGTAAATACAACAATTTTATTAAAAGAAATAAGATTGAATATGTTACTTACCAAGAAGAAAACATCAAAGAAAACTTTTCCTTATGTGATAGCCCCTCAACTACTTTTGGACTTGCAATTACCTCAGATACATCTATTGAAAAATTTGAAGATTATAAAGATCATTGTCAATTTATACTACTCATGACCACAACTCCGGGAGAGAGTGGAGGAACTTTTAATAAAATTAATTTCAAGAAAATTAGAGATTTTAAAAAGAAATACCCATCAAAAAAAGTTCATATAGATGGAGGAGTAAATGATGAGATAGCACTTATTCTAAGAATACATGGGGTTAAATCTGTTGTTTCAGGATCATACCTAGTAAATGGAGATATTGCAAAATCATTACTCGAATTAAAATCATCAGTTTCTGATTCTGATATGCCAGTAAGTGAATTTATGCTTGTGAAAGAGGAGTTACCTATCATAAAAGAAAAAGAAAGTATTGAAAAGGCCTTAGAAAAAATTGAATCATATGACTTAGGTTTTGTTTTTGTAGAAAATGAAAATAATGATTTTACTGGAGTTGTCAGTATGGCCGATATAAGAAAAAGTTTAATTAAAAATTTAGATAATTTTAAAAACTTGAGAGTAAAAGATATAAAAAACTCAGAACCAATTATTATCAATAAAGATGATTCTATTAATAAAATGCTAAAGATTACTCAAAGCCATGATTTTCTTATATCTTTTGTTCCTGTTATAAATAGAAAAGAGTTAGTTGGCTCTGTTACATTTTTTAATTTAATTAGAAGCGAATCATGATAATTCACCTTAAAGAAAAAACAAATAAAGATGATGCCCATAAGTTAGCTGAACAGGTACAAGGGAAATTAATTTTTAATCAAAAAAATAAAATAATAGTTACCTCATCAAAAAAAAATGATTACCCAGAATTTTTTAAAGACTATATAGATGAGACTTTTAATCTAGAATCTGATATTCAACTGACGAGCAGAGATTACAAGAGGAATACTAGAAGTGTGAAAATAAATAATGTAGAGATTGGAGGTCAATCAGATAATACACTGATGATAACTGGCCCATGCTCTATCGAGAGCAGAGAACAAATCACAAATTGCGCTAATCTGTTAAAGAAATTAGGACTTACTACATTGAGAGCAGGATGTTTTAAACCTAGAACTTCTCCTTATTCATTCCAAGGTCTTGGACTAGAAGGACTAAAAATGTTATCGGATATAAGAGATGAATATGGTTTTAATATAATCTCTGAAGTTAAAGATGCATCTCATGTAGACGATGTTATAAAATATACTGATATAATTCAAATTGGAGCAAAAGCAATGTATGACCATGGAATCTTAAGAGAAACAGGGAAACAAAATAAACCAGTACTTCTAAAAAGAGGGTTCGGATCAAATCTACAAGAGTTTGTACAAGCTGCTGAATTTATTATGTCTGAAGGAAATGAAAATGTAATTCTATGTGAGAGAGGCATAAGAACATTTGAGACAAAAACAAGGTTTACGCTTGACTTATGTGGAGTTTCTTATCTTAAGGAATATACTAACTTACCAATAATACTAGATACAAGTCATGCAATGGGATATAGTTATGGGGTACCTGATCTCACTAGAGCATGTGTTGCAATGGGAATCGATGGATTATTAATAGAGAGCCACCCTAACCCAAAATTAGCTATGTCAGACGCTTCTCAACAATTAAATTTTGATGAATTTGAAAAAATGTATTCCAGTTTAATTCCGATATGTAAGTCTGTAAACAAAAATTTAATATAATGATACCTGAAATAAAAATGTTAATTCTTGATGTTGATGGAACAATGACTGATAATGGAATCTACGTTGATGAAAATGGTATTGAGTCTAAAAGGTTTAACGCAAAAGACGGAGTAGGTATTTTAGAATTAATTAAAAAAGGTATTAAGGTAGGAATAATAAGTCACTCAGAGAGAGGAGATGGGATAAAGTCAAGAGCTGAATATTTAGGAATAAAACATTGTTATGTAGGTAATGCTTCTAAAGAGAAGATATTAATTTCTTGGATAGAAGATGAAAATATAACATTAGAAGAAGTTGCTTTCATTGGAGATGACATAAACGATATGAGTATTATCAATATTGTAGGGTTTAGTGCTTGTCCAAGTGACTCATCACTTCCAGTAAAAAATAAAGTCTCTCATATTCTTGATACAAAGGGTGGATATGGTTGTGTAAGGGAATTTAGTGACCTATATTTGAGCCAAAATTAATAAAATGAGTGTTCTAGTAAACAATAATTCAAAAGTTATAGTTCAAGGGTTTACAGGTTCAGAAGGAACTTTTCATGCCTCTCAAATGTTAGAATACGGAACCAATGTAGTAGGAGGAGTTACTCCTGGAAAAGGAGGCACTTCACATCTTGGAAGACCTGTTTTTAATACTGTATATGAAGCAAAAAAAGAGACTGGAGCTAATGTTTCAATAATTTTTGTTCCTCCAGCATTCGCAGGAGATGCTATTTTAGAATCTATAGATTCAGAAATAGAAGTAATTGTAGCGATTACAGAAGGAATTCCAGTAAAAGATATGATTACAATAAAATCATATATTAAAGATAAAAAAAGTACCCTAATTGGACCAAATTGCCCTGGAATAATAACTCCAGGTGAAGCTAAAGTAGGAATTATGCCAGGATTCGTATTCAAGAAAGGAAATATTGGTATAATATCAAAATCAGGAACTCTTACATATGAAGCTGCTGATCAAGTAGTTAAGGCTGGGTATGGTATTTCAACAGCAATAGGAATTGGTGGAGACCCTATAGTAGGAACATCTACATTAGATGCTATTAAATTATTTATGGAAGATGATGAGACAGATGGTATAGTTATGATAGGAGAAATTGGAGGAAATTATGAAGCAGAGGCATCAAAATGGATTAAAGAAAATGGTAATAAGAAACCTGTAGTTGGATTCATTGCTGGACAAACTGCACCAAAAGGGAAGAGAATGGGCCATGCAGGAGCTATAATTGGAGGAAAAGATGATACAGCTGAAGCCAAGATGAAAATAATGAGAGAATGTGGACTGACTGTTGCCGAGTCCCCCGCAAATATCGGTTCTAAATTAAAAGGTTTATTATAAGTGTATTACCTCGTCATATGCTGCTGCTGCTGCTTCCATGATAGCTTCAGACATTGTAGGATGAGGATGAACTGATTTAATAATTTCATGAGCAGTAGTCTCTAATTTTCTTGCTGCTACAACTTCAGCAATCATTTCAGTAACATTGTATCCAACCATATGACATCCTAACCATTCTCCATATTTTTTATCAAAGATGACTTTAACAAATCCATCAGAATGACCAGAAGCATTAGCTTTTCCTGATGCAGAAAATGGAAATTTACCAACATTAATTTCGTAACCTAAATCTTTAGCTTGCTTCTCAGTAAAACCAACAGAAGCTACTTCAGGACTACAATATGTACAAGATGGTATGTTATCATAATTTAGAACACCCGGATTCTTTCCAGCAATTTTTTCAACACAAATGATACCTTCAGCAGATGCTACATGAGCTAACGCGGGGCCTTTAACTATATCACCAATAGCATAGATACCGTCGATATTAGTTTTATAATAATCATCAACATTAATTTTTCCCTTCTCAGTAATTATTCCTAAATCTTCAAGTCCTATGTTTTCTATATTAGTTTCTACACCTACAGCTGAAAGTACAACTTCAGAATCCATCGTTTCTTCCTTACTATTTCTAAGGAAAGTAACTTTACATCCTTTAGAATTTGTTTTAACATCTTTTACCTCAGTATTTGTCATTATATCAATCCCTACCTTTTTAAAAGATTTTTCAAGCTGTTTTGAGACATCTATATCTTCTAATGGTAAAATGTTTGGTAAATATTCAATTAATGTAACTTTAGTCCCTATACTATTATAGAAATATGCAAACTCAGATCCTATTGCACCAGAACCAATCACAATTATCGATTTTGGTTGTTTTTTGAGAGTCATCGCCTTTCTATACTCAATTACTTTGTCCCCATCAATCTTAATATTTGGAAGTTCTCTTGACCTTCCTCCTGTAGCAATTATAATATTATCACTTTTATGATTATTCTTGGCTCCGTTCTCATCAGTAACTTCTACAACATTTTTTTCGATTATTTTACCAAAACCTGATAAAATATCAATTTTATTTTTTTTCATAAGGAAATTAACCCCTTTACTCATTCCATCTGCAACCCCTCTACTTCTATTAATAATTGAATCAAAATCTACACTAGAATCCTTAATATTTATTCCATAGTCTGCAGAATGGCTAACATAGTCAAATACTTGTGCACTTTTGAGCAATGCCTTAGTTGGTATACAACCCCAGTTCAAACAAATTCCACCTAAAGATTCCTTTTCTACAACCGCAACTTTCATTCCAAGCTGAGATGCTCTTATTGCTGCTACATATCCCCCAGGACCAGACCCTACTACTATTAAATTGTATGACATATCATTATTTTTTTAACAAATTTATATTCTAAATTATTATAATAAAACTATTGATAATTATATCTTGAATATTATGACAAAGATTGTATAATTTTAAATACTTTAATATATCAAAATGAAAGAACTTAAAAACAAAACTGCAATAGTAACTGGAGGTTCTAAGGGTATCGGAAAAGGAATTGTAGAAAAGTTAGCTGAATCAGGATGCAATGTTGCATTTACCTATTTAAGCAGTGAAGAATCAGCTACAGAGATAGAAAAGTTATCTGATAAGTATAGTGTTAAAATTAAAAAATACCAATCTGATGCGTCAGATTTTGATCAAAGCACTGAGCTTATTGAAAATATTTTAGATGATTTTGATAGTTATGACATACTAATAAACAATGCAGGTATCACTAAAGATAATCTGCTATTAAGAATGGATGAAGATTCATGGAAAAAAGTAATAGACATAAACCTTAATTCATGCTTTAATTTAACAAAGTGTGCAATAAGAGAATTTATGAAGAAAAAAGAAGGTGTTATTATTAACATAAGTTCTATAGTGGGAATAAAAGGAAATGCTGGTCAGTCAAATTATTCTGCATCAAAAGCTGGAATAAATGGTTTTACTAAATCTATTGCTCTTGAGTTAGGCTCTAGAAATATTAGATGTAATGCAATAGCTCCAGGATTTATTGAAACAGATATGACTAGTAAAGGTGACGGAAAACTTTTAGAAAGCTGGGTTGAATCTATTCCTCTTAAAAGAGCAGGACATGTTGAAGATATAGCTAATCTATGCGTTTATTTGGCATCTGAAAAAGGGAGTTACATAACTGGACAAATAATAAAAGTAGACGGAGGACTAGTTACTTAGATTTTTGTTTATTCTTTGTAGGATCAAGCTTTGTCATTTTGATCACATTGTTTTTTTTGTCAAAATCAGCTAAAACCAAATCTCCTTTTTTAACCTTCCCAGAAAGGATTTCTTCTGCAAGAACATCTTCAATATGTTTTTGAATAGCTCTTTCCAATGGTCTGGCTCCATATTTAGGGTTATATCCTTTTTCAATAATAAAATCTTTAGCCTTGTCTGTCAAGTCAATAGAATATCCAATCTCATCTGCTTTACTATAAAGCTTTTTAAGATTTATATCAATTATTTTATATAGATGTTCTTTAGTTAAAGAATTAAAAATAATAATATCATCAAGCCTATTGATAAATTCAGGATTAAAAGTTCTTTGAAGCGCCTTGTCAATAGTAGAGTTTAAATTTTCATTAATATTATCTGATCTTGATTGTGTTTCAAAACCTATTCCAGCTCCAAAATCTTGAACATCCCTAGCACCAACATTTGATGTCATAATTAATATGGTATTTCTGAAATCTACTTTATGTCCTAGTCCATCAGTTAAAAATCCTTCATCTAGAATTTGTAGCAAAAGATTAAATACATCTGGGTGAGCCTTCTCAATTTCATCAAGTAAAATCACACTATATGGTTTCCTTCTTACCTTCTCACTCAACTGACCACCTTCCTCATATCCAACATAACCAGGAGGGGCACCAACAAGTCTAGATATAGAAAATTTTTCCATATACTCAGACATATCAACCCTGATAAGAGCATCATCTTTGTCAAATAAGTTATTAGCAAGAACTTTTGCTAATTCTGTTTTTCCTACTCCAGTTGGACCAAGAAAAATAAATGTACCAATTGGTTTTTTTGGGTCTTTCAATCCAACCCTTGTCCTTTTAATTGCTCTTACCAACTTATCTATAGCATTATCTTGTCCCACAACTTTCTCAGATAATTTTTTTGGCATTCCTAATAATCTACTACTTTCATTTTGTTCTACCCTTTCTAGCGGGATCCCTGTAACCATAGAAATTACTTCGGCTATATTCTTTTCATCAACTTTATGTCTTTTCTTCTTAGAATCTTCAACCCACTTATTTTTCTGAACATCTAATTCTGTAAGTAATTTTTTTTCAGTATCTCTAAGTTGAGCAGCCTCCTCGTATTTTTGATTTTGAACAACTTGATTTTTTTGGCTTTTAATCTTTTCTATTTTTTCTTCTATATCCACAATAACATCGGGAACATCGAGATTATGCATATGTACTCTAGAACCAGCCTCATCCATTAGATCAATAGCCTTGTCAGGTAAAAATCTGTCACTTATATACCTATCTGATAATTTAACACATGCTTCAATCGCTTCACGAGAGTATATAACATTATGATGACTCTCATATTTATCTTTAATATTTTCAAGAATATTTTGAGTCTCATCTGGAGTAGTAGGATCTATTACAACTACCTGAAACCTTCTTGCTAATGCACCATCTTTTTCTACGTATTGTCTGTACTCATCTAATGTTGTTGCACCTATACATTGAAGCTCACCTCTAGCAAGAGCTGGCTTAAACATATTAGATGCATCCAAAGAACCAGATGCTCCTCCCGCACCTACAATAGTATGCAGTTCATCAATAAATAAAATAATATTATCTGATTTCTCAATCTCTGTCATTACAGCTTTCATCCTTTCCTCAAATTGACCTCTATACTTAGTACCTGCAACTAAAGACGCTATGTCTAAAGTCACAACTCTTTTATTATGAAGAATTCTTGAGACCTTTTTTTGAGTAATCCTTAGTGCTAAGGCCTCAGCTATTGCCGTTTTACCAACACCAGGCTCTCCAATAAGAATAGGATTATTTTTCTTTCTTCTAGTTAAAATTTGAGCTACTCTCTCTATCTCTTTTTCTCTTCCTATAACTGCATCAAGTTTATTTTTCTCAGCTAATTTTGTTAAATCTTTTCCAAAATTATCTAAGATTGGTGTTTTTGATTTCTCTTTTGTTTTTGGAGAATTGGATGTAGAAGAACCCTTTATATTAGATAATTCATCATCTTCCATTGGCTCTGAGGATGTAGTAGCCTCAGGATTACTTGTTTGATACTCAAGAAGTTCTTTTACGACATCATAGGTTACGTCAAATTTATCAAGTATCTGAGTAGCAATATTATCTTCATCTCTTAAAATACTTAATAGTAGATGTTCAGTGCCGATAAGTTTACTTTTAAAAATTTTTGCTTCTAAGTAAGTTATTTTCAAAACCTTTTCTGTTTGCCTAGTCAATGGAATATTAGTCACATTCTTAAGGTTAGATGTACTTGTATTTTTTGTGTTGTGTTCAACCGATGCGCGAAGATCTTCTAAACTTATACCTAACTTTTTTAGTAAGCCTATAGCTATGCCCTCTCCCTCTCTAATTACACCAAGAAGCAAGTGCTCGGTTCCTATATAATCATGACCTAACCTAAGGGCCTCTTCTCTACTCAGGGAAATAACTTCTTTTACTCTATTTGAAAATTTTGCTTCCATATCAATTTTATAACGTAAGGATAACTCATTTTGATAAAAAAAACTATTAATTTTTTTTATTAAAATTTCTTATAAGAAACCCTGATTCAGGACCTCTAAGAAATAATAAGTCAATCACACTCAACCTATAATCAAAATTCTTGCCAAGAAAAAAATCATCCCTAATCTGATTAATATCATTAGCTTGTTGATTTAGAAATTCAATCTTTCTTGACCTTAAATCAATGATTTTACTATTATCATCTTCTATAATTCTAATTTTATTATCATAATTTAAAATTTTAAGTAAATGTGTCAATAAGTCATAATTTAGATCAATAAGGTAATTATGTCTTCTTTTAAGCACATTAATAATTTCATCATTATAAAATAAAAAATAAGGGTATTTACCATAAGATGATTGAATTGATTGTATGTGGCTATTTATCCAATTCTTAGTATTGTCAATTTTTATATCTTTTAACTTACAACCTGTTTCATAGTTTATTATAGGAACTTTTATATCAAAAGATTTAACATTATTTGATATTCTTGTCTGATTAAAAGCATACTGATTAACATAATCTGAATTAGTATCAAATAGTATTTCACCATTAACTATATTATTAAAATAATTTACTGATGGCAAATATTGTGGTTCAACTAAAATCATATTATTAACTTTGTAAATAAATATAATATGAGCAAGAAAAAAATATTAATTCCTCTAATAATTTTCTCTACAGTACTGACTACTTGTAGTGTGTATATTTATCAGATGCTTTACTCACCCAATTTTTTAATTAATAGTAAAGAAAAATTTATTATTATCAACGAAAAAACTGAATTTAATGAGCTAATAGATTCATTAGAAAGAGATACTATCATTAATGACATTTTATCATTTAGTGTATTAAGTAAAATCATGGAATATCAAGAAAATATTAAAGAAGGAGCTTATAAGGTGAAGACTAATATGTCTAATTACGATATGATAACAATGTTGAGATCAGGAAACCAGACTCCTATTAACATAACATTTTCATACGCTAGAAAAATAGATGACCTTGCTGAAAAAATAACAAAAAAATTAAAAATGTCTGATGATGATTTGATGAGTTATTTATATGATAATATTGAAGACTATAATGATTTTAATAAGTTAGATATAATCAGCATCTTCTTACCGGATACATATGAAGTTTACTGGAATATTTCTCCTAATAATTTAACTGAAAAAATGTATTCAGAATACAAAAAATTCTGGAATAAAGAAAGATTAGAAAAACTTGACAAAATAAACTTGGAACAAAAAGAAGTTATAGTCTTAGCTTCAATAGTAGCTTCGGAATCAAGAATGTTAGATGAAGCAGATAGAATAGCTGGATTATATATGAATAGGCTTAATAGTAATATGCGCCTACAGGCAGACCCAACTCTTGTATTTGCTGCCAATGACTATACCATAAGAAGAGTATTAAATAAACATAAAAAAATAAAATCACCATACAATACATATATCCACAAGGGTCTCCCTCCAGGTCCTATTAGATTAGCATCTAAAAATTATATTGATGCAGTTTTAAATTATGAAAAACACGATTACATATTCATGTGTGCTAAAGAAGACTTCTCTGGGTATCATGCTTTTGCAACTAATCTTACTGATCACAACAGAAATGCAAAGAAATTTCAGAAAGCACTTGATTTAAGGAAAATTTATAGATAATGATTACTGGAGAAATAAAGTTAAGAGTAAGGTATTCCGATACAGACCAGATGGGGTATGTATATTATGGTAGATATGCAATTTTTTATGAAATAGCAAGAGTTGAATTGTTTAGAAGTTTAGGTTTTTCTTATAAAAAACTTGAAGAAGAAGGGATTGGGATGCCAGTTATAGATATGGAAACTAAATATATATTACCAATAAAATATGATGAACAAATTAAAATTAATACAAAAATTGAAAACTTACCATCATCAAGAATTAGTTTTAAATATGAAGTTTATAATCAGAATAATGAATTAGCAAATACAGCGAAGACAACTTTGACTTTCATTAATTTGATTAATAAAAAGCCAGTTAGAATGCCAGCTGAATTATTAGATATCATTAAAAGTAATTTCAAATGAAAGGACTTTTTAAATACATATCAATTTTCATGAGAGTAATTTCCAAGAGAATATACTTAGTTGGAAAAACTATATCATATTATAGTGTATTTAAAATATTTAAAAATAAACTAGTTGAAGATGAAATATTTGAGAGATCACTAGCGGTAGCTTTCAGCTTCACTATCGCATCATTTCCCTTAATTATTTTTCTCTTCACCTTATTACCATATATTAATGCTTGGGTTCCAGAAATTGACTCAGAAAAAATATTAATTTTTCTTCAGAATATAATGCCTTCAGATATGTTTAGTATTACAAAAAATACTATACTCGATTTAGTTGAAACTAAGAGAGGAGGACTTTTATCTATAGGTGTAATATCCTCCATATTCCTTTCATCTAATGGCTTCAATACTTTAATTAAAACATTTAATAGTTGTCATAGGGTTAGGGAAAATAGAAGCTTTTATGAGACCCGACTTATAGCAATGCTGTTAACTTTTGTTTTTTTTATAGTAACAATCGTAGCCATAGTTTTATCTACACTTGGCGATTTTATAATAAATATTATTTTAGAATATGACGTGTTTAAGGATGTGGAATACTACACAATAAATTCATATAAACTCCTCTCTTTGTTCATCTCATTCTATCTATTAATTACCTCTATATTTTATTTTGCTCCTGTAACTCACAATAAGTGGACATTCGTTTCTTCAGGATCAATAATTTCAGCAATTGGTTGCGTTGCTATATCATTAGCTTTTTCCTATTATATAAATAATTTCCCTACATACAATAAATTGTACGGATCTATAGGAATACTGATTGCATATATGGGTTGGATTTATGTTATTTCCTCAATTATATTAATTGGATTTGAATGGAATACAAGTATAGATATTGCAATTAAAAAATTAAAATCAAAATTTAATTAGAGGGTATTTTTGGCAAATGTCCTAATTAATATATTTTTGTCGCCAAGATTATTACAGAGGAGTGGCAGAGTGGTCGAATGCGGCGGTCTTGAAAACCGTTGTACCGCAAGGTACCGGGGGTT
>Ga0055584_100001514_pt1 | contig 22833 bp, 22 predicted proteins | sample OSDHelmetaG_FD_58716 | JGI IMG/M metagenome (GOLD analysis project Ga0055584, IMG submission 58716) | Pelagic marine sediment microbial communities from the LTER site Helgoland, North Sea, for post-phytoplankton bloom and carbon turnover... | ecosystem: Environmental > Aquatic > Marine >...
TTGGATGTTGGTTGTGGTTACGGAGCGGGATCATTATTTCTTGCCAAAAATGGTGCGAAGTCAGTTTCAAGTGTGGATATAAGTAAAATAAATGTAGAGAATACAACTTTAAATTCTAAAAGATTTAATTATGAAAAAATAATTAAAGTTCAACAATCTAACGCCTTAAAATTACCTTTTAAAGACCAAAGTTTTGATATTGTCTGGTGCTATGGAGTTCTACATCATACAAGTGATCCAGACAAAGGATTAAGAGAGTTAACTAGAGTGTTAACTACAAATGGCAAACTTCTTATGTTTTTATATGGTTCCGGTGGTATATTGTGGTATACGATTTTTAGGGGGAGAAAATATGTAAAGAAAATCGGTACCAGTTCTTTGAGACAAATAATAGAATTTTGTGAGAATGATCGTGAGATGATAACCTCTATTATGGATAACTGGAAAACACCTTTCTTATGTAATTACAAAAATGATGAAGTTTTAAAAAGAGTTAAAGAGTTAGGTTTTATTGAATCCGAACCACTAAAATACGGTTTAAAATGGGATTTAAATCACAGAATATCAAAATTTAAAAATGAAAGAAATTTTTGTGGGGGGGGGGATTTAAGGTATATTTTAACCAAAAACATACATTTTCCTTTTTATAAAAAATCAAAGAATAGTCTTCACAATAATGAGATTTGTCCACAAAATAAATTAGACTCTTATTTCATTAAAGAATATGGGGATTACATAGACAGATTTGAGCGAAAATGTAAAAAAGATACCACACTTGGAATATTATGCCATAGAATGCTTTTAAACAAGGTTGCCGAGTTACATAGGTCTGAACAACCATTTGAGTATAAAAAATTAATTAAATTTGTAAAAGATATATTGTAATTTTTCAATTAAAACAAAAAGTGTATTGCACTTAACTCGTTTAGTTTTCTCTAATTTGCTGAAGAGCAAATCCTCTGAAACCCTTTGTGAGTCTCCCTAAAACAAACAAGGGGGAACAATTGCCCCCCCTTGCCGATGAGACTTCTGTTGCCCGGTAATCTCATAACCGCGCTTGCTTAAAATTAAGCAGCGAGTGCCATTTCATTATCGTTGGCATTTATAAAGTTTAGTCCGATAACGTTGGTACCATTCCGAGCAAAGTTTTTGACCGTCTACATGCACGTCGATCCTATTTCACCCCCATCTGTAAAATTTGGTGGAGGTGCCGGGTACCGCCCCCGGGTCCGTCTCAGTTCAAATCAAACGTTTATTGCTATAGCTGAAAAACAGCATTTATATCTTAAACTTAATTTTAAAAAAATAAAACCTTAAATTGATTGTAATGATTTAAGCTTTTACTATTATAGGTTGATGAAAAGAAATCAAAGAATACAAAAAGAAATCGATAATGTTAGTAAAAACAATTTTTTAACAAAAAGAGTTATCGCACCAAAACTCGAGAAAGTTTTATATAAATCATTTAAAGCACTTGACCATGGCTTTGTAAGAGTCGTTGATTACATGGGTAATGATTCTTCTATAGTACAAGCTGCAAGAGTATCTTATGGCAAAGGAACAAAACAGCTAAATCAGGATAAGAACTTAATTAACTATTTACTAAGTCATAGACACTCTACACCCTTTGAGATGAATGAAATTAAATTTCACGTTAAGCTACCAATTTTTGTGGCCAGGCAATGGATTCGACACAGAACAGCAAATGTAAATGAATATTCAGCAAGATACTCAATTCTTGATAATGAATTTTATATGCCTAATTCTAAAGAACTTAAACCTCAATCGAAAACTAATAATCAGGGAAGATCAGGAGATCTAGATGAGGATGAGAAAAAAATTTATATGAGAATTCTAAGAGAAAATTCTAAAGATTCATTCAAAAAATATAATTTTTTGCTAAATCAAGATGTAGATGAAGAAAAAGTAGACCCAAAAAGACAAGGGCTTACAAGGGAGCTATCTAGAGTAGTACTACCGTTAAATAGCTATACTCAATGGTATTGGAAAATTGACCTTCATAATCTTATGCACTTTTTAGCTTTAAGATTTGATGAACATGCTCAGTATGAAATTAGAGTTTATGCAGAAATAATGATGAATATAATGAAGAAATGGGTACCATTGACGTATGAAGCGTTTATTAAAAATAGGCTCGACTCTTTAGTTCTCTCTTCGGAAGCAATAAAGTTCATAAAAAACAAAATGCATGGTAAATCCAATAAAGAAACTAAAATTTCAAAAAGAGAAGTTGATGAATTAAAGAAAATATTCTCTTTTTAATTCTCAATTTCAACTTTCTTATCAATCATTTTATTCTTATTATCCAAGAGATTTTTAGCGATTTTTTTATAAAAATCGGTAGCTTGATATTTTTCATTTAAAACAATAGGGACACCTTTATCACTTGAGGATGCTATGTCACTTATAATAGGAACATCTCCAAGAAAAGGTTTTTTTAATTTCTCTGCCTCATTTTTTACACCATCTTTTCCAAATATATATTTCTTTTCCTGATCGAGTTGAAGGTAACTCATATTTTGAACTAAACCTAGAATCGGAATTTTTACTTTTTCAAACATTGAAATAGCTTTTCTTACGTCGATCAAAGATATTTCTTGAGGAGTTGATACGATTACAGCACCTGATATATTAAGATATTGAGATAAAGAAAGTTGAATGTCTCCAGTTCCTGGGGGAAGATCAATGATTAAATAGTCTAAGGTGCCCCAACTTACATCATTATACAGTTGCCTTATAGCATTTGATACCATTGCTCCTCTCCAAATCACTGCAGAGCCATCAGGAATCATATTCCCAATTGAAATTGCTTTTATAGAATATTTATCATAAGGAATAATTTTTTTATTTTCAGTTGATGGCTTATTTTTGATACCTAAAAGGTTTGGTATAGAGGGACCATAAATATCTGCATCAAGAAGACCTACCTTTAGATTAAAATATTTTGATAAAACTATTGAGAGATTTACAGATACTGTAGATTTCCCCACTCCACCTTTTCCAGAGCCTATGGCAATTATTTTATTTATCATGATTATCGATATAGAATATTAAATTTAAAAAGTAAAATTACAAAATAATTCTTTGCAAGCATAAAACAATTCTTATATAAGATGAAACAAGTTTTTTTTTTATTATGAAATGGATTTTAAATATGAATGCGAACAGCCCATGGGGAAGTAATTCAAAAGGTAATGGCTCGAATAATAGCAATGGATCCTACAACGACGATTACCTGAGTAGTTTCCAAAAAAAATTCAAAGACATGTTTCCTAAAAACAACCCTTTTAACATATATGTTGTATTTATTATTCTGCTTATTTTTTGGACTTTAAGTGGTTTTTACAGAGTAGGTACTGATGAGCAAGGCGTTGTGACTCGATTTGGAGAATATGTCAGGACAACAGAGCCCGGGCTTCACTATCACGTACCTTATCCTATAGAATATGCTCTCAAGCCCAAAGTAACTAAAGTAAACAGAATTGAAGTAGGTTTTAGAAACACTCAATCACAATTTTCAAATTCCCAACAAACAAGACAAGTTCCTGAAGAGGCTCTAATGTTGACTGGTGATGAGAACATTGTTGACTTAAATTTCACAATATTTTGGATTATTAATGATGCAAAGGATTATTTATTCAATGTTCGAAACCCAGAAATAACAATCAAAAGTATCGGTGAAAGTGTTATGAGAGAAAAAATTGGTCAAACTCCTATCGATCCAATTTTGTCAGAAGGAAAGTCAATAATAGAAGAAGATGTAAAGAACAAGGTTCAAGAAGTTTTAGATTATTATTTAGCTGGGATATTAGTTACACAAGTTCAATTACAGAAAGCTGATCCACCAGAGTTAGTAATTGAATCTTACAGGGATGTTCAAAGAGCAAAAACTGATGAACAAAGATTGAGAAATGAAGCCGAATCATACCGAAATGATATAATTCCAAAAGCTCGCGGTGAAGCTGAACAAACTGTACAAGAGGCAGAGGCATACAAGAAAGAGGTTGTTGCAAAAGCTGAAGGTGAAGCACAAAGGTTTATTTCAGTTTACAACTCTTACAAAGACTCAAAAGAAGTTACTAGAGAAAGAATATATCTTGAAACTTTAGAAAAGACTCTCGGTAAAATAGATAAAGTTATTGTTGATAATAAAATTGGTGGAGGAGTAGTACCTTACCTTCCTCTACCTGAGTTAAAAAAGAGATCTTCAAAATCCTCCCAAAACAATGAGGTTACCAATGACTAAATTTTCAGTATTTCTCGCGCTTTTAATTGTTATCGTAGCTATTAGCCTAAATGGTCTTTTTACAATGAATGAAAAACAACAAGGTTTAGTTTTGCAATTCGGTGAGCCCAAAAGAGTAGTACAAGTTTCTGGATTAAATTTCAAAATTCCTCTTATTCAGAATGTAGTTAAATATGATAAAAGAATTTTGGAGTACGATTTACCAATCGAGGAAGTTATAGCTGTAGATAAGAAAAGAATGCTTATAGATTCCTTCACTAGATTTAAGATTACTGATCCTCTTGAATTTTATAAAACAGTAGGAAGTGAATCTAATGTAAGAAATAGATTAAATTCTAATGTTATATCCTCGTTAAGAAGAATTGTTGGAACTGTCACTTTAGATGAACTTCTATCTAAGGATAGAAGCAACATAATGATTAGAATAAGAGACGAAGTTAACAATGAAGCCTCAAGATTCGGGATAGAAATAGTAGATGTTAGGATCAGAAGAGCAGACTTACCAGAAGCTAACAGTCAAGCAATTTACGAAAGAATGATAAGTGAGAGGGATAGAGAGGCAAAAGAATTTAGAGCCAAAGGATCGGAAATAGCTCAAAAAATAAGGGCAGAGGCTAATAAAGAAAAGACAGTGATCCTTGCAGAAGCCACTCGTAAGTCTGAAATTTTAAGAGGTGAGGGCGAATCATCGGCAATATCAATTTATGCAAATGCTTTTGAAAAAGATTCAGATTTTTATTCCTTTTACCGTTCCATGCAAGCCTACGATAAAGTACTAGGTGAGGATGGTACAACAATGATTCTATCACCTGATAGCGAATTTTTAGAGTTTTTTAATGATTCTAAAGGTGGTAAGAGGTAGAAATGTTTAAAGTTATTAAAGTCGTTAGTTTTATAGTTTGTCTATTTCTTAACGATAGTGTCAAAACTCATCCAAGTTCTGATGACTTTGCAAACCTTGTTTCAAAGTTATCTCCAAGCGTTGTAAATGTCTTTACAGTGCAAAAACCAAAGGAACAGGAAAATTCAAATCAACTTCCACTTGATAATATTCCGCCTCAATTTCGCGACTTTTTCAAAAATTTTCCTCCTGGATTTCCATTTGGTCCACCACAACAGCAGAGACCAAATAACCAACCACAGAACGAAACACCACAAGCATTGGGTTCAGGTTTTGTAATAGACTCCTCAGGTTATATTGTTACTAATAATCATGTTATTGAACAGGCCAATGAAATTAAAGTAAAATTTCAAGATGAAACTGAACTAGAAGCAAAATTAATCGGAACAGATAAACTAACGGATATAGCACTTCTGAAAGTTGAATCAAAAAAACCTCTACCATTTGTTAACTTCGCTGATTCTGATAAGGCTAGAGTCGGTCATTCAGTTATTGCTATAGGTAATCCTTTTGGCTTAGGAGGTAGCGTAACTACAGGAATAATATCAGCCTTTAACAGAGATATAAATTTTGGTCCATACGATAGTTTTATCCAGACAGATGCGTCGATTAATAGAGGTAATTCTGGTGGACCACTCTTCAATTTTGATGGAAAAGTGCTTGGAATAAATACAGCTATTTTTTCTCCAACAGGTGGAAGCGTTGGTATTGGGTTTTCTATACCTGCAAACTTGGCAAAACCAATAATTGAGCAACTTAAAAAGTTTGGTAAAACTCAAAGAGGATGGCTTGGAGTTAGAATTCAGGAACTTACCCCAGAAATTTCAAAAAGTCTTGGATTGAAAAATGAGGAGGGTGTTCTAATCTCTATGGTCAATCCAAATGAACCTGCCGAAAAAGCAGGCCTAAAATCTGGTGATGTAATCCTTGAATTTAATGGTAAAAAAATCGAGGATGTTAAATCATTACAAAGAACTGTTGCAGAATCTGCTGTTGAAAGTAAGGCAGTTGTTAAAGTTTGGAGAGATAAAAAGATAAGATCATTTACTGTTAAACTTGGTGAATTAGAAAAGTATAGCTCTGTTGATGAAAAACCAGAAACGAAAAAGGAAGACCTTACTAACAATGAAGTTGAAATAGATAAGGTTGGCCTTAGGTTGATGACAATTAACAAGACAACTAGACAAAAATATAATTTAAATAAAGTTATTTCTGGTGTGGTTATTTCTGCAGTTAAAAAAGATTCAATAGCAGCTAAATCCGGACTAAATGTAGGTATGGTAATTTCACAAATTTCACAAAAGAATATTGATAACCCCGAAAATGCTAAAGAAATTTTCGAAAACTTTATTAAAAGAAATGCTGATTCAATTCTTCTTCAAATTTATGAGGGGGACTTCTCAAGGTTTTTAGTTTTAAAGTTAAACTAAATTGTTTCCCTTAGCTATTTTAATCGGAGGTCCAACCGCTTCAGGTAAGTCCGACCTAGCATTTAAGCTTCAAAAGAAAATACCTAGTCTCATAATAAATGCCGATAGTATGCAAGTTTATGACAAACTTCATAAATTAACTAACTCTCCATCTAATGAAGAAATTAAAGATTTTGATTGTAACCTTTATAATTTCATAAAATATCCTTTACTTTGTGATTTAGGTGTTTGGTTGAGAGAGGTTAGAATGATACTAAAGAAAAACTCGAAAAAAGTTCCAATTTTTGTAGGAGGGACAGGTTTATATTTAGATGGATTAAATGGACAAATTTCGCCAATTCCATATATTCCTACAGAGATAGTAGAGAGTTTAGAAAAAAAACAAAAAAGCAAAGGTAATGTTCATTTGTATAATGAACTGATGAGTTGTGATCCTAATTATGCGGAAAAAATTTCTAAAAACGATACTCAAAGAATAATAAGATCTTTATCCGTAAAGTTGTTTACAGGAAAAACATTTACGTATTGGCATTCCATTAAAACAGATAAAATATTCAAAAAACTAATTTATATTGTTGTTTGTCATGAAAGAAATGAATTATATCAAAGAATAAATACGAGATGCTCTAAAACCTTTAATCCAGAATGTATCAATGAAATTGAGAGTTTTCTAAAAAATGATACGGTTACAAATCATCCTATCCATAAAGCAATTGGGTTTCAAATTTTCAAAAATAACATTAAAGGGATTGTTGATAATGAATTTGCATTAGAAAAATTTAAAACAGAGACTAGGAAATATGCTAAACGGCAAATCACATGGTTTAAAAATAGATCGATTGGAGCGAATTTTTTACCATATGATAAAGTAGAAGAATTTATATTAAAAAATTTTTAAATTTTTAGTGAGTATATTTGTTTTTTAGTTTACTTTAATTATTATGATGAAAATTTCAGGTGCAAAGGTAGTTATAGAAACCCTTATACAAGAAAATGTTAAGGTAATTTTTGGGTATCCTGGTGGAGCAGTTTTACCTATTTATGATGAGATATTTAAACAAAAGAAAATTAGACATATTTTAGTAAGACATGAGCAAGCAGCAGTCCATGCAGCAGAGGGTTATGCCAGATCCACAGGAAAAGTTGGTGTTGTATTAGTAACTTCTGGACCTGGAGCAACCAATACAGTCACAGGACTAACAGACGCAATGATGGACTCAATCCCAATAGTATGTATAACAGGACAGGTACCAACGCATATGATTGGTAATGATGCATTCCAAGAGGCCGATATTGTTGGGATAACTAGACCATGTACAAAACATAATTACTTGGTTAAGGATGTAACAAAATTGGCTGGAGTTATTCATTCAGCGTTTAACATTTGTATTAATGGAAGACCAGGACCAGTTTTAGTTGATATTCCAAAAGATATTCAAACTTTTAAAACAGTTTATAAAGGTAAAAAGGCATATAAAACTAATCATTATTATAAACCTAAAGTAAAGCCAGATGATGAAAAGGTTAATGAAATTGTAAAGTTATTGACGAAATCATCAAAGCCTATTTTTTATGTTGGAGGGGGCGTAATAAATTCTGGAAATAAAGCTTCTAAAGAGCTTTTTAAGTTAATAAAAAAGACTGGTTTCCCTTGTACACAAACCTTAATGGGTTTAGGGGCTTTCCCGACTTCTGATAATCAGTTTATCGGTATGCTTGGTATGCATGGAACATTCGAGGCTAATCATTCTATGCATAAATCAGATTTACTGTTATGTGTTGGAGCACGTTTTGATGATAGAATTACTGGAAAAGTTTCAGGTTTCTCACCTAACTCAAAAAAAGTTCATATGGATATTGATGCTTCATCATTCAATAAGAGTGTTAATGTAGATTTAAAAGTACAAGGTGATTTATACAAAATCCTAAGTGCTATTAATAATAAAATTGAAGAGAAAAAAATTATTTTTTCAAAAAATAAAGTTAAGCAATGGTGGATGCAAATTAATAAATGGAGGTCTAGAAATTGTTTAAAGTATAAAGATTCAAGAGAAATTATAAAACCACAGTATGCTTTAGAAAGGTTAAATAAATTAACTGAGAGACTAAATCCATTTATAACAACAGAGGTTGGTCAGCACCAAATGTGGGCTGCTCAATTTTTATCATTTAACAAACCAAAACATTGGATGACTTCTGGTGGGTTAGGTACTATGGGATATGGATTGCCAGCTGCTATGGGTGTGCAGATTGCTCATCCGAAAGAATTAGTTATTGATGTAGCCGGAGAGGCATCGATACTAATGAATATTCAAGAAATGTCTACAATCAAACAATATAAGCTCCCAGTGAAAATTTTTATACTAAATAATCACTACATGGGGATGGTAAAACAATGGCAGGAACTTCTGCATGGTAATAGATTATCAGAATCCTACATGGAATCATTACCGGATTTTGTTAAGTTAGCAGAATCATTTGGCGCGAGTGGTATACAAGTTTTAAAGCCAAACGATTTAGATGAAGCAATTAGTGAGATGATTGGTATAAAAGGTCCTGTAATCTGCGATGTTGTAGTTGATCCAGACGAAAATTGTTTTCCAATGATACCCTCAGGATCTACACATGATCAAATGCTTTTAGGTCCTAACGATAAAGTGGAGGGTGAGATTTCAGAAGAAGGAATGATTCTAGTATAAATTAAAATGTCAAATTTGATGAATACCAAACACATTTTATCAATCATGGTAGACAATGAGCCCGGAGTTTTAGCACGGGTGGTGGGTCTTTTTTCTGGAAGAGGATATAACATAGAAAGTTTGTCAGTGTCAGAAGTAGATTCAGATAAATTTTTGTCTAGGGTCACAGTAGTAACATCAGGTACAAAGATCATTGTTGATCAGATCAAAGCGCAATTAAAAAAACTTATTCCTGTTCATGACCTGATAGATATAACGGAACTTGATAGCTTTATTGGAAAAGAGTTGATTTTGATTAAATTGAATGTAAAAAGTATAACAAAGAAAAATTTTGAAAGTGTCATACATAAAAGCAAGGCTAACATATTGTTTGATAAGGGTAATGAGGTAATAATTCAATTTTCTGGCAGTCCATCAGAAATAAGAAATTTATTAAAAAAACTAAAACCTTTCAAAGTTATTGAGCAAACAAGGTCTGGCTTAGTTAGTATGGCTTTGGGAACAAAATATATTAAAAAATAGAAAAGAGTGAAAAATGAAAGTTTATTATGATAGTGACACAGATTTAGATTTAGTTAAAAGTAAAAAAATATGTATTGTTGGCTATGGTAGTCAAGGACATGCTCATGCTCTAAACTTAAGAGATAGTGGCGTTGAAAAAGTCATAATTGCTTTAAGACCAGATTCGAAGTCCGTAGATAAAGCAAAGTCAGATGGGTTTGAAGTAATGGGAGTAAGTGATGCAGCAAAAGTTTCTGATATATGCATGGTATTAGTTCCAGACGAACTTCAAGCTGACTTATATAATGAGCACCTTGAGAAAAATTTAAAAAAAGGTTCTTCGTTACTTTTTGCGCATGGTTTAGCCATACACTTTCAATTAATCAGGCCACGTGAAGATTTGGATGTTTTTATGATTGCTCCTAAAGGTCCAGGACATACTGTAAGGGGACAATATGTGGGTGGTGGTGGAGTTCCTTGTCTTCTAGCTATACACCAGGACTCATCTGGAAAAGCTTTAGATAATGGTTTATCTTATGCTTCTGCAATTGGAGGGGGTCGATCAGGTATTATTAAAACAACTTTCAAGGAAGAATGTGAAACTGATCTATTTGGAGAACAAAGTGTACTTTGTGGCGGATTAACTGCATTGATTAATGCTGGATTTGAAACTCTCGTAGAGGCAGGGTATTCTCCAGAGATGGCATATTTTGAATGTCTTCACGAAGTAAAACTGATTGTTGATTTAATTTATGAGGGAGGCATCTCGAACATGAGGTATTCGATATCGAATACTGCTGAGTTTGGTGATCTTTCAAGGGGCCCAAGGATTATTAATAAGACTGTAAAAAAGGAGATGAAAAAGATTCTTGAAGAAATACAAACTGGAAAGTTTGTAAGAGATTGGATAATCGAATGTAAATCTGGACAACTAAACTTTAATGCAGAAAGAAGAATACAAGCCAACAGACAAATTGAAGAGGTTGGTAAAAAACTGAGAAAAATGATGCCATGGATAACTAGTAATAAGTTGGTTGATAAAGAGAAGAATTAAAATAAGAAAGATGAAAAAAGAAAAAGTAACTATTTTTGATACAACCTTAAGAGATGGTGAGCAATCTGCAGGGGCATCTATGTCTGTAGAAGATAAAGTCTCGATTGCTTCTAAACTTGACGATATGAAAGTTGATGTTATCGAAGCAGGGTTTCCATTTGCCTCTAAGGGAGATTTTGAAGCAGTGGAGAAAATATCTAGAATAGCCAAGAATTCAATGATTTGTGGGTTGGCTCGAGCTCAAGATAAAGATATTGAATTCGCAGGTAAAGCTCTTTTAAAAGCTAAAAGAAAAAGAATCCATACTTTTATATCAACTAGTGACTTGCACATGAAATATAAATTAAAAATGGAAAGAAATGAGGTTGTTGAGGCAATTAAAAAAAGTATAGCTAATGCAAGAAGATTTACAGATGATGTTGAATGGTCCCCAGAAGATGCGTCTAGAACTGATAAAGATTTTCTTTATAAAACCATAGAAATAGCAATAAAGAGTGGAGCGAATACTATAAATATTCCAGATACAGTAGGATATGCAATTCCATTTGAATTTGGTGAACTAATAAAAAGTATAAAGAGTAATGTTCCTAATATTGATAAAGCTACAATTTCTGTACACTGTCACAACGATTTAGGGCTAGCTGTTTCGAACTCAATATCTGCGATTATCAATGGTGCTAGACAAGTTGAGTGTACAATTAATGGAATTGGTGAACGAGCAGGTAATGCTGCTCTTGAAGAGATAGTAATGTGTTTAAAAACTAGAAAAGATAAGCTAAATTATTTTACTGATATTGATTCTTCAAAAATTGCAACTATTTCTCATTTAGTCTCTGTTATTACTGGATTTAACGTTCAACCTAATAAAGCAATAGTAGGAAAAAATGCTTTCGCCCATGAGTCTGGCATTCATCAAGATGGGATGTTAAAGAATGCTAACACATATGAAATTATTACTCCTGAGTCTGTAGGATTTAGTTCCTCTGAACTTATTTTAGGAAAACATTCAGGAAGACATGCATTTAAAGTAAAATTAAATGACTTAGGGTTTGAATTTACAGACAAAAAAATAAATTTATTATTCAAGAAATTTAAGGATCTTGCCGATCGAAAAAAACAAATTTATGAGGAAGATCTTTTAGCTTTGATAGATGATAAAGGAAATTCTTTAACAAAAGAGTATCTAGAGCTTATAGATATAAGTATATCATGTGGTTCTTTAAAAAAGGCTTCAGCTAAAATAAAAATAAAAACCTTTGGCAAAGTTAAGGTTCTGAAAAAAGATGGAAATGGACCTATTGATGCTATATTTAGTGCCCTAAAAAATGTTATACCTAATAAAATAAACCTTCTTGTGTACCAAGTAAATGCAATAACTAAAGGAACAGATGCAATGGCTGAAGTAAGCGTTCGTATAGAAGAAGAATCGATAACAGTTCTTGGTCAAGGTAGCGACTTGGATACACTTGTGGCATCGGCAAAGGCATACATTAACGCTATAAATAAATTGATAGTTAAACGTGACAAGCTAAAAGATGCAAAAAACAAAATTTTTGAATCCGATGCAAAGGTCGATAAACACGTAATATAAATTATTGATTTTTGAGATAAATTTCTATAATAGTATAATGAATATGAAAAATTTTTTTTCTTTTTTCTCGCAAGACATTGCAATCGATCTTGGTACTGCCAATACCCTCATCTATGTCAAAGGAAAAGGAATTGTTTTGAATGAGCCATCAGTTGTTGCTTTAACTAACGATAAAAAAGATTCTAAACCGAAAGTTTTAGCTGTGGGTCATGAAGCCAAAACAATGTTAGGTAGAACACCTGGAAATATAGTAGCTATTAGACCAATGAGAGATGGAGTCATAGCAGATTTTGATGTGGCTGAAGAAATGATAAAACATTTTATTAGAAAAGCTCACAATACCAATAGTTTTTTTAGTCCTGTAATTGTAGTTTGTGTACCTTCAGGCGCAACATCAGTCGAGAGAAGAGCCATCGAAGGCTCAGCAGCTGCGGCAGGTGCGAGGAAAGTTTATTTGATTGATGAACCAATGGCAGCTGCGCTAGGAGCAGGTCTGGCTGTAACTGAGCCATCAGGATCTATGGTGGTTGATATTGGAGGTGGAACAACAGAAGTTGCACTTTTAGCACTTGGAGGAATAGTGCACGCTCATTCTGTTAGGGTGGGTGGTGATGCTATGGATACAGCAATTATCAACTACATTCGTAGATCCCATAACTTACTCGTTGGTGAAAGTAGTGCTGAGAGAATAAAAAAAGCAATTGGTGTGGCTGCCGGACCTTTAAGCGGAGATGGAAAGGTCTTACACATTAAAGGTAGAGATCTATTAAAGGGTGTTCCTAAGGAAGTCGTGATAAATCAAAGACAAATTTCAGAGGCATTGGAAGAACCAGTTCAAGCAATCATAGAGGCAGTAAAAAATACACTCGAAAATTCAGATCCAGAGCTCGCATCCGATATCGTTGATAAAGGGATTGTTCTGACAGGAGGAGGATCTTTACTTGGTGGATTAGACCAAGTTATAAGAGATGCAACAGGTCTTCCTGTTAGTATTGCTGATGACCCTCTTAGTTGCGTTGTGCAAGGTACTGGTAAATGTGCAGAAAACCTTAAAGATTTGCGTTCAGTCTTAAGTAGTAGCTACTAATATGGCATTTCAATCTTCTTTTTCGAGAGGAATAAACTCTGGCCCACTAAATAGATATATATTAGAATTAACAATTTGTATTACTGTTTCATTATCATTTGTATTGATGTCATTATCCAAAAGTACGACAGTTAGTAATATGAAGTACTTTATTGTTACAGTTAGCAAACCTGGATTAGTATTTGCTAATAAACCCTTTAAATTAGTTTCGGATTTCATTCAATATTTTGAGAAGATGAGCAATTATAAAATTTTAAATAAATCACTTGAGAATGAAAATAATTTTTTAAAGAAAGAATTTAATAAAGTTAACTTGTTAGAGGTTGAAAACTTCAGATTAAAAAACCTATTAAAGTTGCAGGAAGTTGATTATGTTCAAAAATTGTCGGCTAGAATAATCATAGATGGTTATAGAAATGATAATAACTCTATTTATATAGATATTGGTAAAAAAAACGGTTTAAAAATTAATGATTTAGTATTTAATGAGAATGGACTTTTGGGGAGAGTCAGTCAAGTTGGCAGATATTCATCAAAAGTACTTACAATCTTTAGCTCCAATTCTGTTTTACCGGGTATAGCTGTAAATACTAAACAATCAGTTTTTGCTAGAGGAGATGGTGATAGATTGGTCTTAAAACATCTAGAGAATAAATTCAAACTTGAGCATAATGAATTAGTTATTTCAACAGATGCAGCAGGATTTTTTAAAGAAGGAATTATCATTGGCAAAGTTGTAAAAACATTAAACGATGTTTATATACACCCCATAGCTAAAAAGTCAGATTCAATTTTTGTAAATGTTTTAATATTTGATTTTAAAAAATTAAATTTAGATTAAAATGTAAGTATGATTTCAACTTTTTTTTTAAGGATCATCCCATATTTTTTGTTAATTTTATTTATATTCTTTGAGTTTGCTCCCGCATATTTTTCAGAAAAAGAAATTATTAAACCATATTTTACATTTATGTTTCTTTATGCATTAATTAACAATGATTCAGAAAAATTTAGACCTTTATGGATACTACTAATTGGATTATTTTACGATTTCTTAGATGGCGAAGTTGTGGGAATAACTAGCTTATTTTTTTTAATTACTCTTCACCTCTTGAAAAGAAAACATAGCACTATTATCTTAATCGACTTTAGGATAATATGGATAAACTTTATATTGATATTGTTATCCTATATTTCTGTTAATAAGCTTGTACAATTTATTTTTTTTGATGTTTCTTTTGAATTTAAGAGAGTAGTTCTAAGTTTTTTTATAAGTATAATATTATTTCCATTATTCAATTCAATTGTAAGAAAGTTTAATAACAGACTGGGTTATATGAATGAATAAGGCAGTAAATAAATCTAAAATATTAAGAAGAAGAGCCCTTATTCTTGGTATTTCAAAATCTTTGATTGTAGGTATGGTGATAAGCAAATTATATTACTTACAAATCTTAAGAAAATCAAAATATGGAAAATTGTCCGAATCTAATAAAACTAAAATTAAAATTTTGTATCCAGAGAGAGGGATTATCTTTGATCTTTATGGCAAACCCATTGCTTCCAACCAAATAGATTATCAATTAAATATCCTTAAAGAACAAAAGAAATATGTTAACCAAACAATTCATAAATTAGAAAGTATCATTCAGTTTTCAAAATTTGATTTAGATCAGGTGAAATTAAATTTGCGCGATGAGAATCTATCTGACTTTATTACTATAAAAAAAAATTTAACTATGGATGAATTAGAGTTATTCGAATTGATGTCAAATCAATTCCCCTATTTATTGATTACAAAAGAAAAGGTAAGACATTATAACCATGATGAAAATTTTTCGCATGTACTTGGTTACGTAGGATATAAAAAGGTTAATAAAAATAAGAAATTAGCCAATCTAAAGTTTGGAATTTCTGGTGTAGAAAAAAATCTTGATACACAGTTAGTTGGATCTAATGGCTGGGTTAAATTAGAGGCTAATTCTAGAGGAATTATAAAAAAAGAAATAGTGAGAAAGAGCCCAATTCCAGGTAATAATATCAAAACCAATTTAATATTAGATGTTCAGTCTAGAGTAATGGAGGAGTTGAAGAATATAAACGGTGCTGCTGTTGTAATTGATTGTCAAACTGGAGGAATTAATTGTTTAGCATCATCACCGTCATTCAATAATAATGAATTTAGTAATGGGGTTAGTAATCAGACATGGAATCAGCTGCTAAATCATGAGTTCAACCCACTATTAAATAGATCTATCGCAGGATTATATTCACCAGGATCAACATACAAATTAATAACTGCATTATTCGCTATTGAGAAAATGAAAATTAATATTAACAAAAAAACAAACTGTGTTGGTTATTTAAAATTCGGGAATAGAAAATTTCATTGTTGGAAGAAAGAGGGTCATGGCAATGTAAACTTATTAGAGGCAATTCAAAAATCATGTGATTGTTACTTTTATGAACTTGCAAAATCAATAGATATTGATGAGTTATCACTATTCTCTAAACAATTCTCATTTGGAAATAAATCAGGTATTGATATCCCGAATGAACTTAGTGGAATTATGCCAAATAAAAGCTGGAAAAAGTTAAATAGGAATGAAAGATGGCAGAGGGGAGAAACATTAAACACAGTGATTGGTCAAGGATATGTTTTGTCAACTCCACTTCAAATAGCATTGATGACAGCAAGAATAGCGACTGGAAAAAAAATTTTACCTTCTATATTAAGAGTCAACAAGAGAGAGTTTGAAAAACTGGATGTATCCGACAAAGGTCTTAATTTCATTAGAAATGCTATGCATAGTGTTGTAAATGATTTTGATGGAACTGCGTTTAGGTCGAGGTTATCTTCTAATTATAAGATGGCTGGAAAAACTGGCACTTCACAAGTTCGTAAAATTTCTTTAGAAGAAAGAGAGTCTGGGGTTCTAAAAAACGATGAAATAAATTATAAGTTAAGGGATCATTCAGTTTTTACAGCTTTTGCCCCTTATAATAGCCCTAAATTTGCTATAACTGTAATTGCTGAACATATGGGAAGTGGTTCTAAGGTGGCAGCCCCAATTACCAAACGAGTTCTAGAATTTTCTTTAAAAAATTTTTTAAATTATGTCTGAAATATTAATACAATTTAGAAAATTAAACTGGTTATTAGTTTTTTTAATCTCTTTTCTTTCTTTTGTTGGTCTAGTTATGATTTATAGTGCGACATATGGTGATGATGATAGGGTATTTATATCACATTTAAGTAAAATATGTTTAGGCCTTTCTATAATGATAGCCATAAGTTTGGTTGATTTAAATTTTATTAAAAAACACGCTTATCTATTTTATTTAATTGGAATTATTTTACTTATTTTTGCTACATTTTTTGGCATAGTAGGTAAGGGTTCTAGAAGATGGTTAAATCTAGGGGGATTTGTTTTTCAACCCTCTGAATTAATAAAAATTCTTGTAATTATAACATTAGCTAAGTTTTTTGACGAAAAAAAAATTCAGAGTGCTAGAGATTATATTTTCTTAATTTTACCTATATTTTTGATTCTTTCACCTTTTTTTTTAATACTTATTCAACCTGACTTGGGTACGGCGATGGTAGTTTTACTCCTTGGTTTGATAATTTTTTTTCTATCTGGAATAAATTGGAAATTCTTTGGCTTTCTTTCACTTTTTTTCTTAATTTCCACTCCTTACATCTGGGGAGGTCTTATGGATTATCAAAAAAAAAGAATTCTCACCTTATTTAATCCAGAGAATGATCCTTTAGGATCAGGTTATCATATTATCCAATCTCAAATAGCAGTTGGATCTGGAGGAATATTTGGCAAAGGTTGGACTAAAGGATCTCAGTCACATCTAGATTTTCTACCTGAAAAGCATACGGATTTTATTTTTTCAATGCTTGGAGAAGAGTTTGGTTTCCTTGGTACAATTTCTGTAATAGGATTGATTTGTTTAATTACCTATCTTACTTATTCGATAGCAAGCAAATCATTTTCAGATAATTTTAATAAAATGATTGGATATGGAATAATATCAAATTTTTTCTTTGTCTCAATGATTAATATGTCCATGGTCATTGGCATTCTGCCAGTTGTTGGGCTTCCTTTGCCTTTAGTTTCTTATGGTGGATCATCAATGATTTCTTATTTTATTGGTTTTGGTATTATTCTTTCTATAGATAGGTCTAGGGGAAGTTAATATTTAATTTTTTCAGAAATTAATATAGCAAGATTTTTTGTTGCATTTAAATTACTAAATATAATCAATAAAAAAACTAGTATAGGTACACTTAAAAACATACCAGCAATACCCCAAACTTTACCCATAATTGATAAAAATAGAATCATTACAATTGGGCTAAGGTTCAATGTTTTTCCCATCATTTTTGTTTCCAAAAAGTTACCAATGAGAACTTGAGAGAATGTTAACATTATCAAAATTATAATTGATTCAAAAAAACTAAAAAATTGAATAAGTGAAAATATTGTTGGAATTAAAATTGAAATTAAAGAACCAATGAAGGGTATGAAATTAAGAAAGAATGCAAAAATTCCAAATGTAGGAGCAAGATCACTTTGAAAAAGGTATAAGATTATGAACGTACAAATTCCTGTTAGAAAACTAGTAAAAGATTTTATTTGAAAGTATTTAAAGAGATCTCTATTAATTTTCTTTAAAACATTTTTCGTAGTTAACTTATTAAAAAAAAATTTAATTTTTTCTGCTAAAAGTTTTTCTTCAATTATAAAGAAAATAATATAAATTAAAATTAGCGAGAAGTTCCCAGTTAGTTCAGTAAAATAATTTATGATTTTTGAAAAGATTTCTAGAAAATTTACATCATTAAATAGTACGTTTAATTGTATAAATTTTTCAAGTTCATAATCAGAAAATAAATTAATTAAATTTTTTAGATTATTTTGATAATAATTAGAATTTTCTAAGACATTCTTAAGGTTGGAATTTAAAACTTTAACAAATGAATAAATAAATATGATGAAAATAAAAAAAATAGAGAAAAAAGAAAATAAATCATTAATTTTTATATTAAAAACTTTGAGTGTCGAATCTATGAGTTTTTTTGAAAGTGATTTGATGATTACAAATATGAACAATGCAAGCGTTAAAGGTAAAAGAATAAACTTTCCGTAATATAATAAAACTGATAAAAGAACTATCGTTAGTAGTATTGAATTATAATTAATATTACTCATCAGTTATTCAAAGCTCTCTAAGGTTTGCACCATTATTGTTTTGCCAAAAAGGTCAGAATTCGTTTCCTCTATTCTTTTACTTTTAATTAAACCTATCCCTTTAACATACCACTCCTCTGAAGAAATATTAATTTCAATTGCACCGATCTCGCTATCGCCAATAAATTTTGTTTTACCAGTTCCTTTAAGGTAAATACAATTTTTAAATTTTCCTAAGGGAGTATTTACAACCCCTTTTTTTGATAGAACCTCATAATTTATTTTAAAGTTTGTTGTGGCTCTATAATCATAATATGGGTATCTTTTAAGTATCAGATAAGTTTTACTGTCGACTTCCCACTTATCTCCTAAACTTATTGGATTGGGCAAAACAAGTCTTTCTTTTTTATGAAAATTGATTGCATTATCTTTCTCGAAGCTTAGCCCATTTCTATATATTCCATTTTTATCTTTTTTATAATAATAGATTGATCCATTTTCTCTTAAAAAAGGAAAATATATTTCATTTTTAACTTTTGTTTTTCCAATTGAATAATTGATTTTTTTATAAACTATTGGCTTATCAATCTCAGGTGTAATCACAACTTCGTAGGACCATTTTTTATTTTTATCGAGAGGAAAATAAGAATTGTTTAGATCTTTACAACTATTAAGAAAAAAAAATAAAGATATTGTTAGGTATTTGATCATTTCTCCGGCAGTAGTTGATTTGGCATATCGAAAAAGTTTAATTTTGTACTTGCATCTATGACCTTCTCCTTCTTTGTTATAGAAGAAATTATACTTTCTTTATTGTTATCTGACTGTTCTCCCATTTGTGGTACTCCATTCTTAAGGTTTACAAGAGCTTTAGAAACTTTTTCATGAACTTCCTTACTATATGGAAGACTATGAGAACGTGGTTCGCCAAGTCCTGCAAGATTATCCATATTAGTAATCCATAAATAAATTTCACCTTCAGAATTTATTATTGCATTTGGTTCATATATCTGAGCCGATATTAATCTAAACCTTTCTGGTAAATCTTCGCCTGATGGCCAGCCTAATAAATTTTTAAAAGAATTATATGTGAATATATAAAATAGCGCTGTCAAAAAAATCATAGAGGACTTAAGAATCCAATGAAAATTTGTTCTGAGATTAAATAACATTAGTAAGAAACCAATTAATATATATCCCGTTATTATTAAAATTACCTCTGAGTTCATTATTTTCCCCTTTCTTTAATTATTTGGAACAAGTTTTTTAAATAAATTTCCAGAAACACTCACACTCCCACCTTGTGAAATATTAAACCTTGTTGCTGTCTTTTCCACCCCTTTTTTTTCTAAATTAATTGTACCATAATAAATTACTTCCAATTGAGGGTTAACTTTTTCAACTTTTACATTAACATCGATAGGGTTATTAGTTTTGGTTGCATAATAATGAACGTTCACAATATATTCGCCTGGGACTACAGCTCGAATTGTAACAACTTCTTGATTTAATGGGTTTTGTATTTTTTGACCATTTACCTCAATTGTATCATTTAACAAACCTCTATCATCCCGATCAAGGTGAACAAAGCCAGCTTCTTTGCCTCTAAACCAAACTAAATCTCCTGTTGGACTTTGTACATAAGTATCCACGTCATCTGGATTATTATCTTTCCAACCAACAGTAATAATATATTCTGCTTTAGGGTTAATAACTCCTGTTTTAGGAATTGGATTCATGAATATTATCGCCAGAAACATCAATAGAGTAAATGATAATAAAACATTGAATAAAAGGTCTGTGAAAGGGTCTGCCCTTAATCTTCTTCCTGAATATGACATTATAAACTATTATCTATACTAATTTCAGAAATTTGATTTAACACTGAAAACAGCTCCTCACAACCACCTTCTAAATTATAATATTGAACTGCAATTAAAACACCCCCGATGAGAGCAGAGAGAGTTGTATACAAAGCAACACCCATCCCACTTCCCATCGTTGTAAGTACACCTTGAAGTAAAGTTACATCGAATGTTGTAATGTCGGATAGAGAACTCAACATAATTATAAAACCTATGACTGTTCCAATAAGTCCTAATTTAAGCATGACATCAGAACAAAACCACCCAAATTCATAAAAGGTTACAGTTTTTTTTTTATAACTATCTAATATTTGCACATGACTTGTTGCACCATTCTTTTTTAAACCGATAAGATCCTTAAAGTAATCTGATACTATGCCATCTGATATCTCGCCTTTTGAGGTGAGAATTAGATTATCCTCTATAATTCTTAGTTTTACATTCTCCTTAATTAAACTTTTTTTTATTATGTGCGCCTTATTTAATTCCTTTGAAATGATAAAGGTATGGTAAACGCAATGAACTGTTACAATAATATAAACAAGTATAATAAGCGTTGTAATATAGCTTTTATCAGAAGATACAATCTTGAAAATTATTCCTTGGTCACTTAAAAAATAAATTAGAAAAAAGATTAAGCTTGATTGTAACAGCCAGTTAAGAAAAAGTTTATGTGATTTAGTCATCGATCTTAATACCTAATAAGAGATTTAAAAGGAATATCTAATTTTTGTTTTCCACTTAAAAAGGTCAGCTCTATAAGACATAAAAAGCATTTCACTTGAGCACCCGACTTTTTTAAAAGTTTGAGAGCAGCGTTAGCTGTCCCTCCCGTTGCTAATAAATCATCAACTAATAAAATCTTTTTATTTTCAATATTTACGTTTATTTCAATGGTGTCTTTTCCATATTCAAGGTCGTACTCCTGCGAAAAAATCTTGCCTGGAAGTTTATTTTTTTTTCTAAGCATGACCATCCCTTTGTTAAGTTTATGAGCTAAACCTGCGGCGAAAATAAACCCCCTAGCATCTATCCCTGCAATCAAATCTATATCTAAGTTAGAAACATTTTCACTCATAAGTCGTATGGAGTGCTCAAAAGCCTTATTATTTACCAGTAAGGTTGAAATGTCGTAAAACAAAATACCTGGTTTTGGATAATCAGGTATTTTGTTAACAAAACTCTCAATGTCTTTTGGCTCCATTAAAAACTATTTGAGCGATTTAAGATAAGCAATCATATCATCAATTTGTTTCTGCTTTCTCAAACCTCCAAAAATCATTTTGCTTTTCTTCACATCTTTACCAAATTTGGCAACTTTAACCTTTTTAGCTGAAACCCATGCTGCAAGCTCTTCATCGTTCCAAACAATTCCTGAACCTTTTAACCATTCAGAATATTTATAACCATCAGCTACTCCGGCTTTAGCACCATGAATTTTCCACAAGTTTGGACCAGTTTTATGCTTAGCACCTTCCGCAACATTATGACAAGCTGCACATTTCTTAAATACTTTTTTCCCTTTTTCTGCATCACCAGCAAAAACAGCATTATTACCCAAACTAAAAATGAAAACTAAAGACAACATTAAAAATTTCTTATACATATTTAAAAACTCCACTATATTATTAACAAATATTAAGAATATATATATATACTGTAATTACAACCTCATAATATGAATAATTTATCAAAATTTAAAATAATTGAAGAGTCATTTTTATTTATAGAAAAGAATAGCTGGGAGCGATTTTCTATAGAGAAATTCGCAACTTTAAATAAATATAAAATTATGGAGGTAAAGAATTTCATAGACAATAAAAATCAACTATTATTTGAGTTTTCTAAAATGATTGATGACAAAGTTGAGGAGAATATAGACACAGATGAATTTGAGAATTCCACTATAAAAGATAACATTTTTGAACTAATAATGATGAGATTTGATGTAATGACTCCTTTTAAAGGAGGGTTAAAAAAAATCATTAATGAAATAAAAAACCCTATAATTTTAAAAAAAATATCACATAATATTATGGAAAGTATGGATTTTTATCTTGAATTTTCGAATGCCTATGACGATTCTATTTTTGATATCATTAAAAAGAAATCTCTTTTTTTAATTTATTCATATTGTTTTAAAGTTTGGTTAGAGGATGATTCAGAAGAACTTTCAAAAACTATGTCAGAGCTTGATCGATTGCTAAATTATTCAGAGAAATTTTCAAGAAAAG
>Ga0055584_100001515_pt1 | contig 22817 bp, 20 predicted proteins | sample OSDHelmetaG_FD_58716 | JGI IMG/M metagenome (GOLD analysis project Ga0055584, IMG submission 58716) | Pelagic marine sediment microbial communities from the LTER site Helgoland, North Sea, for post-phytoplankton bloom and carbon turnover... | ecosystem: Environmental > Aquatic > Marine >...
TGCAGAAACGCCTGATGGAGCGGGCTTTGAATGCCGAGCTGACCCATCACCTGGGCTACGTCGGTACTTCGCATTCGACACCGAATGGCCGTTTGAAATGACTATCCTCCCACTGACTCTCAGAAATGGCCGTTAAAGCCTGTTTTTCAGATGTTCGTGCTTGTACCCGGTATATACCTACCGGAGAGGACGGTTAATCGGCATTTGCGCTGCCTTTAGGATGCATTAGCGCGGTGTGGATCGCATGCCCTCAACATCAATCGGTGTTGATGTGCGTTATTGCCGCAGTAGCGGACGCAATCATCGACTCAACATTGACGGCAGTAAATACAAAGGCGCACGGTTGCGAGCCATGCGAATGAGCAGCGGCTGGCAGATGTGCTGCGGCTTAATGCGATTGGCGATGAAGTCAGCGAGTTGGTCGTAGGTCACGGCTGGTGTAAACCGCTTTTGCGGTTTCCGGAAAAGGGCCTACACCAGGATTTACACCAGACGCATTCTCCGAATAGGGAGGTGCAGGTAACCTATTGATATGATTGGTGGGCCGTGCTGGGTTCGAACCAGCGACCACCTAATTAAAAGTCAGATGCTCTACCAACTGAGCTAACGGCCCTAAGCGTTGCTACTCCGCCTAGCCGATGCCAGCCGGAAAACGCGCATACGGCCATAGGCCTCCCGCGCGGGCCGAAGATAATACGCGCAAACAGCTCCGTAACGCAAAGCAAATTTTCTCGCTCATGGTGCACTTGTGATTATGCTAAGCGATATTCAGGATCACAGTGGGGGTATCGCATGCTTAGCGCCGAGCACGAGATTGAACATATTGCGTCATTGGGCCAATCCGCGCGCACAGAATTTAATGGCTGCGAACTCAGTTGGCGTATTTGGGGAGCAGGCGCACCGCTGTTGTTGCTGCACGGTGGTTATGGAGCTTGGACGCATTGGCTGCGCAACATCGAAGCTCTGTCGCAGCATTACCGGGTGCTGGTGCCTGATGTGCCGGGCCATGGCGCCTCGGCAATGCCGCCGCTAGGTTGGACCGCTGAGTGGTTGGCGAGTGCGCTTAGCGCCGGTGCTGAGCAGTTGAGCGAAGCTAGCGATAAGCTCCGTGGCGCGGGCTTTTCGATGGGCGGGCTGCTGCTCGGCCATGTAGCAGCGCAGTTATCTGATCGTTTCAGCCACGTGGTGCTGCTTGGCCCAAATGGTATGCAACTGAGCGCGCCGGACTTACCGCCTTTGCAGTCGTTGCGTAGCCTTGGCGTGAATCCGTCTGCGGAGGCAGTATGCGCAGTGCACCGCTTTAATCTGGCGGCCTTAATGCTGGCGCAGCCGCAGGCTGTGGACGCGACCGCGATTGAGCTGCAAACCAATAACATCGCGCAGTCTCGATTGAACACGGAGGCCTTGCCGCGCTCGGATGTACTGCTGCGAGCGCTACCTCGGGTGCGCGCACGCATCAGTGGCATCTGGGGCGAGCATGACGTTTTCGTGGGAGCCTATATGGACGAGCGTCGGCAGTGTTTGGCGCAATTCCAAGCTGATTTGGATTTTCGTGTTATCAGCGGTGCTGGGCACTGGGTTATGTACGAACAGCCTGAGCGCGTGAATGCCGCCCTACTAGAGCAGCTCGCAGCTTAATGGCGCTGTGCGAGCGCGATTGGCCTCTTTTGTATTGCACTTAAATTGCGTTGGCGCTGGATCTGGAACTCGTTGGTGGGCGGGGACGCGTGGCATTGCTCAAGGTGTAATATTCGCTCACACAGGCAAATAATATGGAGTTAAGACTATGCCAACTGAGGCTGAGTTTAGAGCTGAGCTTGAGCGCGACGGATTCACGGTATCTGAGGTTACTTGGGCGCCAGGCAAAGACAATCCAACGCATACGCACGATTTCAGCGCACGGCTGCTGTGTGTCGAAGGTTCGTTTACCTTTGAAACGCCAGATGGGCCGAAAACTCGCAACCCTGGCGAAGTTATGTACGTTACCGCCGGAACTCCCCACGCCGAGCGCGTTGGCGCGCAAGGTGCGCGCTTGGTTGTTGGGCGAAGCTGGGCTTAGCGCTCGGCGATCAGGCGCTCGATTTCGGCTTCGACGTCTTTACAGGTGTTCTTGCCGAAGAACATCTGCTCGCCAACAAAAAACGTTGGCGAGCCAAAGTTGCCGCGTGCGACGGAGGCTTGGGTATTGTCGATGAGGGTCTGCTTGGTCTCGGCTTGAGCGATGCCAGCGAGAATCTCGTCAACAGGTAATTGCGCTGCTGTGAGTTCGCTTTGAATGACGTCCAAGTCGTCCATTTTCTTGGCCTTGCGCCACATGCTTGTGAACATCGCTTCGACGTAAGGCGTTAGTATTCCGGCGCGCAGCGCATAGGTGGCGCCGCGCATGATTTGTAGCGTGTTTACCGGAAAGTGCGGGTTTGCGACTTGCGCTGGCACATTCCAATCACGTAGAAAGCGCGCGGTTTCCATCTGTCTATATTCGCGCTTATTCAATATGTCTTTCTCAGTCACCATCGGTGATGCATTGTTGGTTGCTTTGAATAGCCCGCCGAGCAGAACCGGGACGTATTGAATTTGTACATTGGCGCGCGCCTCGATCTGTGGCACCACCAAGTGGGCGAGATAGGCGTTTGGACTACCAAAATCAAAATGAAATTCAATTGTCTGCATGGTCGTTTCTCGATCGGATCTCTGCGCTACAGTTGTGCAAGGCTTGCGTGCTTGCAGCGATGATGAATTGCTAAACTTCTAGTACTTGCTAGTTTAGTGCGAACGGCGAGTCGAGAAAACACACAGGCTAGACGCAGATGAATAAGCCCATATGAATAAGTCAGTTGACCCAAGCTATGCTGTCGAAGTTATCCGCGACATCCCCTATGGCGACGCATTCGTAGACTATCGCGAAGGGCGAGGGCCGTTTCGTGCGCGCAAATTATTGCTTGATGCCTATGTTCCGGTGGGCGCGCCCGGCCAACGCGCGGCGCTAGTGCTGGCCTTCGGTGGCGCTTTTCATCGCGGCTCCAAGGAAGATGACGTGCGCGCAGATGAAACGCCAAGGAATACTAATACGGCGGCTTATGCCGAGCGCTTTGCCGCGCGCGGCTATGTCTGCTTCTCCATTGATTACCGACTTACGCAAGAAGATCCGCACCCGGGCTTTACCCCAACGATGGGACCAGAGCCGGTACCGACAAGTCGAATTGATGTTGTTCGCAAGATCTTGAATCTGCCGCCGGCAAGCTCCGACATGTTGAAGTGGGCACAAGAGGCGGCTATTGATGACATCGCTTGCGCTTACCGTTTTGTGGTTGGCGAGGCGGCGTGCTTCCAGCTTGACCCCACGCGTGTGGCCATCGGCGGGTACTCTGCCGGTGGACGCATTGCGGTTACGGCGGCTTTGGCTGAGGCAATCTCACCGGCTGCGGTGGTGGCGCTGTCAGGCGTCGCCGCAGCTAGCATTGTTGACGCCTTTCATGCGAGTGGCCGGCGTAAGATGCCAATGTTCATCGCCTACGGTGAACACGACCTGGACTATGTAGGCCCTGGCGCGTTGGCGATGGCGCAGCGTTTTACCGCAGCTCGGCAGTCCCACCAAATTTGTATGCTGCCAGGGCAAAGCCATTTTTATAGCGCCGAAAGTGAGTTTGCCGATGCAGACGGCACCATGAGCACACTGGAGACGGCGATGGCGCAATTTCTAGCGCGCAATCTCAGCGTTGAGAGCAATCCCTAACCCAGAGCGATCCAAAGCCAGGGCAATACCTGCAGATGCGCGGCCGACGTGCCGCCGATAGGCTTTGCCAGCGCTGGCACTAGGGCTCGTCATCCTCCAACGCGAGCCATGATTCGAGCTCTACCGTGTGGGCGTATTCGCGGTAGCTATGTACCGCAGTGGCGCCGCCAGCGGCGAGACCGGTGTCACGCAATTCTTGCACTGCCGCGTACACCGCGGCGGAGGCTGCGAATAATGGCAGATACCAGTAGATCACGACTTTCACGCCCAACTCTTGCCACTGCGCCATGCTGAAGTTTGCCTGCACGTCAAAATGCGCGGGGTCTGCAGCGCATGCGAACAAGGGCACATCAAGTGCGGCGGTGATCTGTTGGTACTCTTCGGCGCTATAGAAGTCACCAGTCATGACTGCATCTGCACCGGCGCGCTGATACGCGAGGAGCCGTTTGATGACGCCATCGAGTCCCTCCGCGTGTTTTGCATCCGTTCGCGCGATGATCAGAAAGTCGCGATTGCGTCGGGCCTGCAAGGCTTGGCGTAGCACCCGCTCGAACGCGGTGGCGCTTACTACCTCTTTACCTGGTAATGCACCGCAACGCTTAGGGAAGGTCTGGTCTTCCAGATGAATCGCACTGACGCCTGCAGCTTCGAATTCACGCACTGTGCGCGTTAGGTTGCCGAGACCTCCGAAGCCGGTGTCTGCATCGCACACCACGGGCACGTCGACTACACGCGCTATATTGCTTGCGCGTCGGATCAGCTCGCTAGCGGTGGTGAGGCCGAGGTCCGGATAGCCTAGGTCACTTGCCTCGTTCGCGAGCCCGGACAAATACGCTAAGGGAAATCCTGCTTGCGCGATGATGCGCGCTGAGTAGGCATCGTAGGCGCCAGGCGCGGCAATCGTGCCTTCGGCCCGCAGGAGGGTTGCTAGTGTCATCGCTGTATTACCTTGAAGGAGTGGTCTTCAATTATTAAGCAAGTTACCCGCTAAGCGCTCGTTATCGCATAAACTCGCGCACATTTACGCACTGCGTAGCATTAGGTCTTGCCCGTATGCGGAAGATTTATTGGTGGTGTGTAGCCCATCCACAACAACTAAGGAATTATTGGCATGGCCCATTTGTATGCGCTTGCGGTAGTGGCGAGCGACCTGGACGAACTTGGTCACGTCAATAATGCGCGTTACCTGGACTATCTCGAGCGCGGCCGCACCACCTGGTATGCCGTTGACGGACTTATCGAGGCGTGTATAAGCGACGCTAACCCGCCAGCGCTTGGTACTGTGGTGGTAAACGTAAATATTGATTTTCGCAGTGAGTGTGCACGCGGTGACAACTTAACAGTTAGCACCGCGGCGGAGCGCGTCGGGCGCAAGAGCTTCACCGTTCGTCAGCAGATCCATAAAGCAGATGGGACGCTAGCAGCCGAGGCCAGTGTTACATCGGTAGTCATGGACTTAAACAGCCGCAGCGCCATCACCTTGCCGCCGCCGGCGCGTAAGAAACTTCAACCATGACGCGGTTGCCAAGCAAGGCGCCTACTGTGGCTCGAGTACAAACTGCACAGTTCCGAGCCAAGGTTGCTGATCGGCAAGCTGCGCTTGTTCAAGCGTTATGGCCAGCTCTGGCCATGGAGCCTCTTGCATAAACCTATCACCACCAACGTAGATCTGCGTGACTAGTTGTTGCTGCTCGGTGCTGCGTCAGGGTAGTTGTGTGCGTAAGCGCTGAGGTAGGCCGTACGTGCGCTAGCGCGCGCCAGATAATCAGAAAATATCTGCGGAAGTGCCAAGTCGTAGCTTCGTGCCCAAGTGAGAGTTGTAGTCAGCAAGATGTCTGCGATGCTTAAGCGTTGGCCGAATATGTACGGTTGATTTTCGTCCATACGCAGAGCTATTGCAGCGGCCATTCGGGCAAAATATTCGCGCGCTGATGTTACCGCTTGCGGGATGCTGCCATAGATGTCGGCTAAGGCCTCATGGCGTCGAATGATATAGAGCGGATGTGCGTCCATTTCCGTCATGATTGAGTAACACCAATCGTTGAGTCGTGCGCGCTCAGCGGCGTTGGTCGGCACGAAGAATTCCGTATTGGCGCCGAACTGTTCGCTTAGATACCCGAGTATCGCGGCACTCTCGGTGACTACCAAGGACCCATGCGTGAGCATCGGTACCTTGCCTTTTGGGCTAAGGGTCAAATATTTCGCTGTTTGCGTCTCACCAGTGCGCGCCCGCACCGGCTCGGTGTTATAGCTGATACCGAGCTCATGCGCGAGCCAATGCACCCGCAGTGTTCTTGATGTGCTGATGCCCCAGATTGTGAGTGGTGAGGTTTGCATGTCAGTATCCAAAGTGCTGCTAGCCTATTTATGTATATGTTACGGTCTCAGAGCAAGCCATGGCGTGCTCGCGTTTCCCTTGGCTGTGGCTGTCGTCATGATGCCAGGGCAGTGCGCGCTATCATGTGCTGTCAATACAGCTAGTGTTAGCATTTTTTATGTAACCATCCAGCGGCCGCCATGCAGGCTTGGTTTTGCTGGTAGTTAGCACGTCACGTGTCGATATTTCTATGTCGCACTACAATAGTCACCCTCGGGAACTCACCCAACTAACAACACTGGAGTCCAAATGGGCGCGAAGGTCAGCGCAGTAAGGCCGGATTTTGTCGGCGAGATCTCCGGCATCGATCTGTGTGAAGAGCTGTCGCAGGAAGAGTTTGCGGTCGTGCGCAGCGCGGTTGCCGAGTATGGCGTAGTGATTGTGCGTGACCAGCATATCAATGACGAACAGCAAGCGCGCTTTACCCGCCTGTTCGGAGCGCTCGAATTGCCCGGCGCCGCCAGCAATATCACCCAAAATTCTGATCGCCGCTTAGGTGCAGAGATTGCGGACCTTTCCAACCTTGATAAAGATGGCAATCTTCTCGTTGGCGATGCGCGCCAGCGTATGTTCAATTTAGGCAATCGCCTGTGGCATTCAGATAGCTCGTTCAAGCCAATCCCAGCGCAATATTCCCTGCTTTCTGCACGTACGGTGCCAGCTGTTGGTGGCGACACCCAGTTTGCTGACATGAGTGCTGCTTACGATGCGCTGTCGAGCGCTCAGCACGCAGAGCTCGAAACGCTGGTGTGCTTGCATTCGTTGATATTTTCGCGTGGGCTATTGGGGTTCGATGAGCTCAGCGCTAGCGAGTTGGCGAATTTTAAGCCGGTCAAGCAGAGCTTGATCCGCGCGCACCCGCTGACTGGCCGTAAGTCTTTGTATTTGTCAGCGCACGCGGGTGAAATTGTTGGTTGGCCTACGCCTGAGGCGCGCGTGTTATTGATGGAGCTAAACGAAGGTGCAACGCATGAGCAATTCGTTTATGCCCATCATTGGCGCCAACATGATCTTGTTATCTGGGATAATCAGCGCACGATGCATCGCGCGCGGCCGTTTGCGGATAAGTCGCTTGTGCGTGATATGCACAGAACTACGGTCGCGGGTCTTGCACCGACAGTTGAGCAATAAGGGTGAACATGGGCGTTGATGCCAGACAGTTTAGAAATGCGCTAGGTCAATTCGCGACCGGGGTCACGATCGTTACAACGGTAACCGAGGATGGCGAGCCCGCGGGGCTTACCGCGAATAGCTTTAATTCTGCGTCGATCGATCCGCCGCTGGTGCTGTGGAGTTTGGGCAAGTCATCGTCGAACCTCGAAGCGTTTACCAAGGCTGAATTTTTCGCGGTGAACATATTGAGCGACGCGCAGCAGGACTTATCCAATCGATTTGCGACGGTCGAAGAGGGCCGTTTCGACGGCGTTGTGTACCGCCCTGGTGTGGGTGGAGCGCCGTTGTTACCCGGCTGCGCTGCACGGTTTCAGTGCAAGACCAGTTATCAGTACGAGGGTGGTGACCACATCATATTTGTCGGTGAGGTGTTGGAGTTCGATAACTTTAATCGGCCGCCACTCATCTTCCATTCGGGTAACTACGCAGCCGCGCTCGCGGTGCGCAAAGAAGAACAAAGTGGCGGCTATGTCGATGACTTCTTGATGCCGCTACTGGCGCGCACATTCCGCTACTTGAGCGGGCCAATCTACGCCCGTGTAGAAGCGGCTGGACTCACTCGTGGAGAGTTCCGTGTGTTGGCGTGCCTGAGCGATTCTGGCTTTACGCCTGAGGCGCTTGGGCGGATTATTCCGATGGATTCGCGCAGTCTGGAGTCGGATCTTGGGCGCTTGTCGAACCGCGGCTTATTACGCATCGAGACTAAAGATGATGGTCTGCGTCAATGCATTTTGACGCCTGAAGGTTCAGCTACGGTTATTGAATTGCTGGCGCAGGCGAAGGCAGCTGAGTCAGATGTATTTAGTGATTTTTCGAAGGTGGAACAGGCGCAGCTGAAAGAGTTTTTGCGCCGCTTGACCGACAAAATGATGGGTACGCCCTAGTCCACAGCCTGTTTGATGCTGGTTTCTAAATTCGCGCAGTGCCGATTGGCCGCTGCGCGAATTTAGCACTTATCGCACCAACATACGCGTGGCCTTCGCGCTGTTTAAACCTGGGGGCGTTTGTGTGCCCACGGTTGTGCCTGTTCGAAAGCTGCGCTTGCCGATAGCACCTGCGCGTCGTGCATTCTTGGACCTACGATTTGCAGCCCTACTGGCAGCCCGGCTGCGGTGAATCCGCACGGAATGCTGGCTGCAGGGTTGTGTGAGAAGTTAAACGGGTAGGAAAACTCTGCCCATGACAACCAATCCCACGGGTGCTGTGGCCAGTGATCCGGCTGCAGCTGGTGCGCTGGAAAGGCAGCCACCGACACCGCTGGCGTCAACATCAGATCGTAGCTCTCGAAGGTCTGGTGAATTGCATCGATATAGGCGAGTTTGTCGCCACGTCTGCGAATGTACTGTTGTGCGCTAGTACCTTCGGCGGAGCGAATGCAAGCAACCAGGCCGGGGTCCATTTTCGCTTCCCATTGGTCTAGCAATGGCTCTAACTCAAGTTCGTGCGCGGCCCAAAAGTAGCGGATGAGATCCGGGCCTAGTGGTCCCCAGGCGGGGCTAATTTCTTCGACCGTGGCACCGAGGTCGGCGAAAGTGTTGGCCGCTTGCGCGACCAAGGTGGCTACTTCCGGGTCAACACGTGCATGGCCCAGGTCCGGACTGAACGCGATTTTTAAGCCTGCCACGCCGTCGCGCAGATGGCGTAAATAGTCTGCTGGTGGGCTTTCGAGGCTGTAGTGGTCGCGTGCGTGTGGCCCGCTCATGACCTGCAGCATCAGCGCGGCGTCAGCCACGGTGCGCGTCATAGGCCCGCTGTGTGAGGATTGGTCATTGTTGCGCACAGGTGAATTTGGAATGCGGCCAAAACTCGGCTTCAAGCCGTAGACTCCGCAAAAGTGCGCTGGCATGCGGATTGAGCCAGCGCCGTCTGAACCCTGATGCAAGGGCCCGTAACCGGCAGCCGCTCCGGCGCCGGCGCCGGCCGATGACGCGCCAGCGTTCCAGTCGTGGCGCCACGGATTGGAGGTGATCCCTGATAGCGGGCTTTGGCTGACACCTTTCCAGCCAAACTCGGAGGTGGTGGTTTTCGCTATGATGATCGCACCTGCGCTTACCAGTCGCTCGACGAACACCGCGCTCGCATCAGCTATCTGCCCGGCCCGTGTGAATGAGCCTGACTCGGTAGGTAAGCCTTTGACATTGAACAAGTCTTTGATGGTGACCGGAACCCCGTGCAAAGGCCCAAGTTGCGCCCCAGCGGCAACTGCCGCGTCGGCCGCCTGGGCCTGCTCGCGCGCCGCATCTGCGACCACCACCGTGCATGCATTCAGCTGTGGCTCGCACTCCTCGACGTGCTTGAGCACTGTATCGACCACCTCACTGGGAGCGAGCTGTTTGGAGCGGATTAGGCTCGCCAACTCGGTGGCCGGGGTAAAGCAAAGGTCCAAGGCATCCATTGTGTTACGTCCTTATCTGGTTGACGCTGCGCCCACTATGCAGTCAATGTTTGTGGCAGTTTGGCGGCGTCGTCTAATCACGGTTCGAACAAACTACGATTCTGCCACGTTCAACAACACGACATGACAAAAGGATTCTGAGCATGAGCGCATTTGCTTCCGCACTGGTTGTGGACCCAGATTGGAAAAATGGCGTCACATCGGTGCTGGCAGAGCTCGGCGAATTGGGTAATGCCGACCTTGGCTTCGTCTACATCGCCGACCCCTTGTCGGCGCACGCTGAGGCCATCGTCGCGAGCTTGCGTGAGCGCACTAAGGTGGCGCATTGGATTGGGAGCATTGGGCTTGGCGTAAGTGGCCGTGGGCGGGTTGAATTCGATACCCCGGCCTTGAGTGTGATGGTCGGGAGTTTTGGTAGCGAGTGCTTCCGGGTATTCGACTCGGCCAAGTTGGATGATGCAACGAGCCGCTGGGCTGCCACCACTGAGGCGCGATTTGCGGTGGTGCATGGTGATCCGCATGTGACTCATTTACCTGATGAAATTGTGCGTTTCTCAGCCGCACTTGATGGCGGGTTTCTGGTTGGTGGTTTATCCAGTTCGCGTCAGGCCTGCCCGCAGATCGCAAATTCTGCGGTAAGTGGCGGCCTCTCGGGCGCGCTTTTTTCCGGCGGTGTCGGCGTCGCCACCCAGTTGAGCCAGGGTTGTTCGCCGATTAGCGGCTCTCACCGGGTGACCCGTGGCGATGGCAATCTCATTGCTGAATTGGATGGGCGCCCAGCGCTCGAAGTCATGAAGGAGGCAATTGGCGAACTGCTTGCCAAGGACCTGCGGCGGGCGGCCGGATATATCTTTGTGGCGTTCACGGTACCGGGTTCGGATACGGCGGAATACATGGTGCGTAATCTCGTCGCCGTAGACACCCGTTCCGGCATCATCGCCGTGGGTGAGCATGTGAAAGTAGGCGATACCATCGTGTTTTGTAAGCGCGATGCGAGCAGCGCGATTGAAGACATGCAGCGCATGCTCGACAAGGTTAAGTTGATGCTGGGTACACGCACAGCGCGCGGTGGTTTGTACTATTCATGTTTGGCACGTGGCCCGAATCAGTTTTCTCCGGATGACCTTGAATTGCGCATGATCCAGGAGTCTCTAGGCGATATTCCAATGGCAGGATTTTTCGCAAACGGCGAGATATCGCATGATCGCCTGTATGGCTATACCGGCGTTTTAGCAGTATTCATGTAGTTGAATTGAGTGGCTCGCCGCGCACCCCCCGGTGGCGCGCCAGTGGCGTAGACACAATGCCTGCGCTTATGGCCTACGCTTGTCATGAGCGGGCCCAAGTGCCTTGTTCTACAAGGCCTCAAGCCTTCTGCATTGGCGCGGCAGCAAACGCAGATCCGTCAGGCTAGTGAGTATGATATCAAGCATGCTCGCATCCTCGTAAAGCATCTTGTAGTACTGCACTTTCATGGTCATTGCGCTGCCGATGACAATCGATATCAAGGTCAGGAACGATCCAGCGGCAAGCGTAGATACACCGCTAATGCCCTGACCTACCGTACACCCCAGCCCCAAAATGCCGCCAATTCCCATTAGCACCGCGCCTACAATGTGGCGCACAAAATCAGCGATAGAGGTAAACCACTCCCAGCGTAGGCCACCGGCCAGCAATGCATATGTGAAGCTGCCGGTGATCATGCCAGCTAATGCTGCGAGGCCAAAGGTGATGGCCAATGGTTTGCCACCTTGGCCGACGAAAGCCCAAAAGTCGCCAGCCGGATTTACGAAAGTGAATGATTGCATGCCGTAAAATGCCGGTGGTTCGTCGCTGAACTCCGCTGCTTCAATCCAGGCCACACCCATCGGCCCACCGGTTAGATACCAAGCCGCTAGCACCAATAGGCCGATGGCGAATCCAGCGAAGAGGTGTTCACCGCGTGCGCGCAATACTCGCGAACCGATGCTCACGTAGGCGAGCGCGGCGACGATAAGACCACCAACAACCAAGCGCACCGAACTGATTGAATCACTGCCAATTGCGCTTGCAACGATGCGCGCGAGATCCTGCGATCCAACGCCGAGCGCGTCCATGTCGATGGCCAGCGGTGTGATCCAACTGGCGAACACTAGGCCGTAAAAGTCGGTGCGAGTCATCGCGTAGGCACAAGCACCCATAATCAGCACGACTACTAGCGATTTCATGTTGCCGGCGCCGAGGCGTACTAAATTCTTGCTGCCACATCCGCCGGCAATGGTCATGCCAATGCCAAACATCAGCCCGCCGAGGATGTAACGCGGCCACGCGAAGCTTGGATGACGGTAAGGGATTCGCGAATTGTCGAACGACAGCAATTGCGCGTATTCCAAGCCCAGTGTGCCAATGAGTGTCACGGCGATGGCCAACATCCACGAGCGAAAGCGTGCTGTGTCACCCATATTAACCCAGTCGGACACGGCGCCCATGGTGCAGAAGCTGGTACGTTTGGTGAGTGCTCCCATAACTAGCGCGAGCGCGAAAGCGATGCTCAGAATCTGGGTGCCAATATCTAGGTTCACAATTTATTGCCTGTGATTTGCGCCTTACGCCGAGACTCAGGCTGCGCTAAGGTTGTGTTGTTGTTCGGGATGCTTGAGCGTGCCCCCAATGCAAACCAGTCAAACCCAGTGTAGGTCCGCGCCACTATGGTGCCACTAGTCCTTTCGGGATAATTCATAACACGCCGATCGTCATTTGGCCTTGAACTAGACTATCAGCTCCCCAATATTCCCGCGGTTACCCGGTCGTGAGAGACTCTATTAATGCCAATTTATGAATATCGTTGTGACGATTGTGGTCACCAATTCGACAAACTCCAAAAATTCAGCGATGACGCACTGCGCGATTGTCCGCAATGTGATGCCAGTGCGCTAAAAAAACTACTTTCCGCGCCTAGCTTCAGGCTCAAGGGCACTGGTTGGTACGAGACTGACTTCAAGGACAAGGACAAGAAGAACGGCGCTGGGTCTGACGATTCTTTGAGCTCGAAGGATAGTGCTGCGTCTTCCGTGGGTAATGCGGCGAGCGGAAGTTCTGATGGCGCTGCGTCGACCACGAGTTCGAGTTCTGATTCGAGTTCTGATTCGAGTTCCAGCGCCGCCACCGCCACCAGCACGCCAAGCTCAACGAGTTCGTCGACTTCGTCTAGCACCTCTGATTGATTTTGCGGCGAGCCCAAGTTGCTCGCCGCTGGCTTTATCTGTGCAGTTTGGCGCTTGAACGGGTATGAAGTTTTGCGCCCCCGATTGCGGCCGACCCACCGCCTTGCGTATTATGGCGCGCTAGCATTCGTTAGCTCCCTCGCTGCTACAGCCGCCGGCGTTCAAACCTGCGGTTCTGCACGTAGCTGCATAGAGGGTATTTCAGTACTCGACAATCGGGGTTACCCATGCGTACGCACTATTGCGGGCGAGTCCGCGAGGACCAGCTCGAGGACACAGTATCGCTTTGCGGCTGGGTACACCGACGCCGCGATCATGGCGGCGTCATTTTCATTGACCTGCGTGACCGCACGGGTATTGTCCAAGTTGTAATTGACCCGGATACCGAAGCCGCGTTCGCGCTAGCTGAGCAGGTGCGCTCCGAGTATGTGTTGCACATAACTGGACGCGTGCGCGAGCGCCCCGCGGGGACCACCAATGACGACATGGTTACCGGACGCATTGAGGTTCTGGGCAAACAGCTCGAAGTCCTGAATGAAGCGGAAACTCCGCCATTTCAGCTCGAAGAAAATGACGTCAACGAAGAAACGCGCCTGTATCATCGTTACGTTGACTTACGCCGCGATTCGATGCAGAACAACATCATGTTGCGCGCGCGCTTGACGCGCTCGATTCGCGCTTACCTTGATGCGCACGAGTTTATCGACATCGAAACACCGATGTTGACCAAAGCCACGCCAGAGGGCGCGCGCGACTATCTGGTGCCAAGTCGAACCCATCGCGGCAGCTTTTTTGCGTTACCGCAGTCGCCGCAGATTTTTAAGCAATTGCTGATGATGTCGGGCTTCGACCGCTACTACCAGATTGTGCGCTGCTTTCGTGACGAAGATTTACGCGCAGACCGCCAACCCGAATTCACGCAGCTCGATGTTGAAACTTCGTTCATGGATGAAGCTGGCATTACCGGGCTGATGGAGTCGATGGTGGCGCAAGTGTTCCGTGATGTACTCGACGTTGAGTTGCCATCGCCAATTCCACGCATGACCTACGCTGAGTCGATTGATCGTTTCGGCATAGACCGCCCCGATCTGCGAATTCCCTTAGAGCTGGTAGAAGTAGCACAAGATGTCGCCGATAGCGATTTCAAAGTGTTTGCGGCGCCAGCCAAAGATCCGGGTGGCCGCGTTGCCGCGCTGCGTGTGCCGCAAGGCGGCAAGTTGCCGCGATCACAAATTGATGCCTATACGGCATTTGTTGGTAACTACGGAGCGAAAGGTTTGGCCTACATCAAGGTCAATGACTTGAGTGCCGGTCGTGATGGCTTGCAAAGTCCGATCGTTAAATTCTTATCGGATGACGCGCTTAACGCGATCATGGCGCGCTGTGGTGCAGAGAATAATGATTTGGTCTTCTTTGGCGCCGGCTCGGCCAAAGTAGTAAACGATTCACTCGGCGCATTACGGGTCAAGCTGGGACACGATCTGAATATGGTTGCACCCGGCTGGCAGCCAGTGTGGATAGTCGATTTCCCGATGTTTGAGTGGGACGGGCGCGAAAAGCGCTGGAGCTCATTACATCATCCGTTCACCGCGCCTTCGGTAGATTCTGCTGAGGCACTGATGGCGGATCCGGGCAACGCACTATCGCGCGCTTACGATTTGGTTTTAAACGGCACCGAAGTTGGCGGTGGTTCAGTGCGTATCCACAATCAAACTATGCAAAACGCGATATTTCGTGTTCTAGGTATTGACGCTGAAGAGGCGGAGAACAAGTTCGGCTTTTTGCTGCGCGCGCTGCGCTACGGCGCGCCGCCGCATGGCGGCATTGCCTTTGGCATTGATCGTTGGGCGATGTTGATGACCGGTGCAAGTTCCATCCGCGAAGTTATCGCATTCCCGAAGACGCAAACGGCGCATTGCCCGTTGACGAATGCACCGTCAGAGGCGAACGAGCGTCAACTCGCGGAACTCGGTGTACGATTACGTCAAGATGTTAAGGCAGGTGAGGGCCAGGCCAGCGCATCATAAGCGCGTACGCGGCCCTATGGTGGCCGCTGTCGCAGTTTAGCGTGCGGGCTTGCATCCCCCAGGTTAAGGGCTTGCGCCGCATCGTCGCGCCGCAGCTGAGTTGCATCGTAGCTGAGTACAACAGGCCTTAGGCTTGTCGTGACGGCTGATCATATGCCACGCCGCGGCATTTCCTGACGAGGGGCGCACGGCTTTACTCGATAAGCCGAGCTTCGGGGTCTTAGTGGACTGTTGTGCCTGGCGCGCTACTGGCTTGCGGGCCGATATTGGCGCGTCCGGGTGAGCCTTGGTGTAGCACCATGCGCCAGCCGTCGTCGAATTTTGTGTATGCATTGGTCGCGATAACGACGGATGACTGTGCATGGCTGGGGCCAAACGCAATTTGTTCGTAGACATGATGCACGGCGGTGTGCTGGTCGCCGAACGCGCTCAATTGGTGGATGGTGAAGCGTAATCGATCGCCGTTGCTGAGGATCTCGCGCCAACTCTCCATCACCGCCTGCGTACCGCGCAATGATGGGCCCATTGGATGCACGCACACAATATCGTCGTTTGGCGCCCAAACTACTTGCATTGCGGCGATATCGAGCGCCTCAAAGGCGGCGTAGAATGCCGCCTCCGCGAGCGCGGCTGTAGCGAAAGTTCGCATTGTTTGGCCTAGTGGCTGGGCTGCCAGTGAGTGTGGGCGACGCCAAGTTGACCAGGACTAAGGCCCAAACACAACGCCGAATACATCATCGTAGTGACGCGCAAAGTGAAACTTAATGCCGTCGCACAAATACTCCGGTAGCTCGTCGACGTCGCGCTCATTTGCCGCTGGCACGATGAGTGTGCGGATGCCGCTTCGCCGTGCAGCGATCACTTTCTCACGGATACCGCCGACCGGCAGAACTTTTCCGGTGAGCGTGAGTTCTCCGGTCATTGCCACTTGGATGCGGGTACGCTGACCACGTGCCAGTGACAGCAAGGCGCTCGCCATGGTCACCCCGGCGCTTGGTCCATCCTTTGGTGTCGCTCCTTCCGGGACGTGCAGATGCACGTAGGTTTTGTCGAAGAATTCGCGGTGCCCAGCATAGTCGCGTAGGTGTGCGCTCACATAGCTGTAAGCAATTTCGGCTGATTCACGCATCACATCGCCCAATTGACCGGTTTGTTTGAAGCCACGACTATCGCCGTGTACCGCCGTCGCTTCGATGCTGAGGGTGGCCCCACCCATAGCTGTCCAGGCGAGTCCAGTGACCACCCCGAGCTCGCGCCTTGCGCGCTCCGAGCGGAATATGGGTTTGCCTAGAAACTCCTCCACGGTCTTAGCGTTGACATTCACGCGTTGCTCTTGGCCTTGCACGATGCGCACCGCCGCCTTGCGCGCGATGCGCGCCAGTTGTTTTTCCAGCCCGCGCACGCCCGCTTCGCGCGCATATCCCTCAATCACTTGACGCAGCGCTGTTTTGGTAATGCGTAGTTGGCTTGCAAGCAAGCCATTGCGTTCGCGCTGACGCGGCCACAAATGATCACGCGCGATGCTGAGCTTCTCCTGCGTGATGTAGCCTGACAGCCGAATGACTTCCATTCGGTCCAGCAAGGGTTGGGCAATGGTATCGAGCTGATTGGCGGTGCAGACAAACAGAACCTTAGACAGATCCAGGCGTAAGTCTAGGTAATGGTCCATGAACGCGTGGTTTTGCTCTGGATCCAAAACCTCCAATAGTGCCGAGGCCGGGTCGCCCTGGTATGAGCTGCCGATCTTGTCGATTTCGTCAAGCATGATGACGGGATTTTGGGTGCCGCATTCTTTCAGTGCTTGCACAAACTTGCCCGGCATCGCGCCGATATAGGTGCGTCTATGGCCTTTGATCTCCGCCTCATCGCGCATACCACCGAGGCTAAAGCGGTAGAATTTGCGCCCCAATGCTGTCGCTATCGAGCGACCGATCGAGGTCTTGCCGACGCCAGGTGGGCCGGTTAGGCACAAAATTGAGCCGGACACGCCGTCGCGCAGTTTTCCGACCGCTAGAAACTCGATAATGCGCTCCTTCACATCGTCTAATCCGGCGTGTTCAGAGTCCAGGACTTGGCGCGCGCGCGGTAGATCCAGTATGTCCTCAGATGTGACGCCCCACGGCAGGCTGGTGGTCCAATCCAGGTAGTTACGCGTAACCGCATACTCTGGCGAGCCGGTTTCTAGCACTGACAGCTTGCCCAGTTCATCCTCTATGCGGTGCTCTACCTGGGTCGGCAAAGTCAGCGCCTCAAGGCGTTCGCGAAACTTGTCGATATCTGCGGTCTGGTCGTCTTTGGATAAGCCGAGTTCTTTACGGATGACCTTCAGCTGCTCTTGTAAGAAGAAGCGGCGTTGTTGCTCGCTCATTTTCGCCTCAACCTGCGCGCGGATTGTGCCTTGTAAGCGCACTACTTCCAGTTCGTGGCGTAACAGCGCCAGCACCAGTTCCATGCGCTTGCGCAGATCTAGCTCTTCTAGAACTTCCTGTAACTGATTGCCATTGGCGGTGGTGATATTGGCAGCGAAATCTGCAAGCTGGGCTGGATGGCCGGGCGAGTAACGGTCTAAGAACTGTTTCAGCTCTTCGCTGTAGAGCGGATTGAGCGGGATCAATTCTTTAATGATCCCCATGATCGCCATTGAAAAAGCTTTTATCTCAGAACTATTTTCATCGCCGCTGACATCGACGTATTCAACCTGGGCCACAAATGGTGGCGCCTGGGTCAACCATCGCACCACGCGAATTCGGCGCATGCCTTCGCCAATGAACTGAATGGCATCATCACTACCTTGCGGTTGGTGCACTCGAGTGGCGGTGCCGATGCGCAAGAAGTCGGTGTTCTCGAGTGCGCCGAGGTCAGCACCATCTCTGAGTTTGATTAGCGCCACCGCCTGATGCGCGGTTTCACTGACTTGTCGCAGGGAATCAAGCCAAGGGCTAACCGGAAATGACACTGGCATAGTTTGAACCGGAAAAAAGGGCCGGTCTGGTAACGGCAATACGATCAGAGTCGTTGGTAGGATCGCGGATGGCAGTGCAAGCTCGGTGGCGCCACTTGTGGCGTTTTCCGGGCTCTCTACTTCAATTTCACCAACCGCAGTGCGGTCTTCATTTTCTTCGTTCATTCGACAGTTCCAGCTAACGCGTCTGTCGAAGTTATAGGCGCGGGCCCAGGTTTCAATAGCTAGGCCAAATATGACACCAACACCGCGCCTCGCTAGCCGCCAGCCACTGTCAGCTTGTCGAGTAAGACTGAGCCGGTGCGAATATTGCCGCGTGCATCGACGTCTGTGCCGACCGCAACCAAGTTCTTGAACATGTCGCGTAGATTGCCTGCGATGGTGAATTCCTCGATCGGGTACTGGATCTCGCCATTTTCGACCCAGAAGCCTGAGGCACCGCGTGAGTAGTCACCGGTAAGCAAACTGACACCCATACCCATCAGCTCAGCAACGATGATTCCACGGTCCATCTCCGCCAGCAGTTCGGCCATTGATTTGTCGCCTGACGTGATTGTGAGGTTGTGTACCCCACCGGCATTTGCCGTGGTGTTCAGGCCGAGACGTCGCGCGGCATAAGTGTCCAGTACATAGCCCTGTAGAACGCCGTCGGTAACCAGGTCGCGTGTTGTGGTCGCCACACCGTCATTGTCAAACGCAGTGCTGCCGGCAGCTCGCAGCAAGTGTGGTTGCTCATGAATACGTATGTGCGGGGCAAATACTGGTTTGCCCACGTGATCAACCAGAAAGCTCGCTTTACGGTACAAATTGGCGCCACGAATAGCGCCGGTGAAATGTCCAAACAAGCTTGTCGCGACTTCTGGTGGCATGAGTACCGGGTATTGCCCGGTTGTCACCTTGCGCGGTGCTAGCCTGGCTATCGCGCGCTCGGCTGCCTTGGCGCCAATGTGCGCAGGTGAGTGCATGTCTGCATGGTTACGCGCGCTGTCGTACCAATAGTCGCGCTGCATCGAATCGCCAACACCCGCGATGCAGCGCACGCTCAGAGAATGGCGAGTTGAGCCACGGATACCGATAAATCCGTGCGAGTTCGCGTAAGCATGCGCGGTGTCGTGTGAGCCTACCGTGGCACCATCTGAGTTGGTGATGCGAGTGTCCGCATCGAGTGCGCCAGCCTCAGTTTCGAGCGCTAGCGCAATGGCGTCCTCAGCACTAACAGACCACGGGTGGTACAGATCAAGGTCGGGAAAGTGCGTTGCCATTAGCTCCGCATCGGCAAGACCAGAGTATTCATCTTCACCGGTGTGGCGGGCGATAGCACATGCGGATGCGACCGTTTCTTTGATCGCATCACCGGAGAAGTCGGATGTGCTGGCAGAGCCTTTGCGATGACCAAAAAACACCGTTACGCCGATGCCTTTATCGCGAATGTGTTCAACTGTCTCGACCTCACGCAAGCGGGCCGTGACAGACAGACCGGCACTGGTGCTAGCGCCTGCTTCTGCGGTACTAGCGCCTTGGCGCTTGGCTTCGTGTACGCATTGCTCGGCTAGGTCGGCTAGCTGCTGGCGCAGCTTGATAGGGTCGTTAATCGCCAATGCTTCGCTCACGGTGTTGCCTCTTACGCTGCTATCTAGTTAGTTGGAACTGTTTGAGTCCACGACTCGCGCACCATTCTACCGTTACCAACAGCGACAACGGGGGAGATTCCAAGCAGATCGCAGTGGCGCACTGATAGTGAGTATGGCTTGTAGGTCGAGAGCGTAGCCTGGTGATCGTGTTCTAGCGCACCGTCGGCGCATGGCGGGCGTGGTAACATCTGCACGTTTTTGGCCTAGCGATCTGCTCATGGATGTCACACATATACTCTCGCCGCTCAACGATGCGCAGCGCGATGCCGTAACCTGTAGCGATGCGCACGCGTTAATACTGGCTGGTGCTGGGAGTGGTAAAACCCGGGTCCTGGTGCATCGAATCGCATGGCTAATGGCGACCGGTGAAGCGCTTGGGCATAATTTGCTGGCGGTTACCTTCACCAACAAAGCTGCGGCAGAAATGCGTGCTCGCATTGAGCAGATGCTGGAACGCCCAGCGGGTGGCATGTGGGTTGGCACGTTTCACGGCCTTGCGCATCGTTTGTTGCGTACTCACTGGCAGGAAGCGGGTTTGGTGGAAGGCTTCCAGATCATTGATAGCGATGACCAATTGCGTAGTGTGCGCAGGCTGGTGCGCGAGCTGGAGCTGGATGAAACACGCTGGCAGCCGCGCCAAGTTCAGGCCTATATCAGCGCGCGTAAAGAAGAAGGTTTACGGGCAAAACATGTCGATACCGCAGGCGACTATTTTGCTGAGCGTATGCTTGAGGTCTACGTTGCCTATGAGGCCTTGTGTGAGCGTGGTGGCCTAGTCGATTTCTCTGAGCTGTTGTTGCGCGCTCATGAGCTGCTGCGCGACCGGGCCGAGGTGCTGGCGCACTATCAGCAGCGCTTTCGTTTCGTACTGGTCGACGAATTTCAAGATACCAATGCGATCCAGTACGCATGGCTCAGATTGTTAGCGGGGCACAAGGCGCAACTGTTCTGCGTTGGCGATGACGATCAGTCCATCTACGGGTGGCGCGGGGCGCGCATAGAGAACATTCACCAGTTCGCACGCGACTACACCGGCGTTGGCACCTTTCGGCTGGAACAAAATTATCGCTCGACCGGTAACATCCTTGCTGCTGCGAACGCACTCATCACCAACAACAGCGGCCGCTTGGGCAAAGATTTGTGGACTGATACTGGGGCTGGTGATCCGGTACGCCGCTACAGTGCTTTCAACGAGGTTGATGAAGCACGCTTTGTTGTCGGTAGAATTTTGCAATGGAAAGAACAAGGTGGGCGCGGTGACGAATGCGCCATTCTCTATCGGGTTAGTGCCCAGTCGCGCATGTTCGAAGAGGCGCTATTGGCCAATGGCGTTTCTTATCGAGTGTTTGGTGGGATGCGCTTTTACGAACGCGCTGAAATCAAAGACGCGCTCGCTTATGTGCGATTGCTCGGTAATTCCGTCGACGACACTGCGTTTGAGCGATCGATTAATACCCCTACGCGCGGTATTGGCACGCGCACTGTTGATCTGCTGCGTGGTCGTGCGCGCGCTGACGAATCGTCTTTATGGGACGGCGCCCTTGCGTGCCTCGCTAACGGCGAATTGCCGGCACGTGCGGCTACTGCAGTGCGCGGCTTTGTTGAGTTGCTCGAGGAGATGCGGCGTGCGGTGCTTGGCCTAGAGTTGCATGACCAAGTCCGTGTCATTGTAGAAAGTAGTGGTCTGCTCGAATTTCACGGCCGTGAAAAAAGTGAGCGCGGGCTAGCACGTGTAGAGAACTTGAATGAGCTGATCGCCGCCGCGCGACAATTTGGTCACGACTTGGATGAGGGCGATGATCCGATGCTCGAGTTTCTGGCGCACGCGGCGCTTGAGTCGGGTGACGAACAAGCCGGTGATGCACAAGATCCAGTCAATTTGATGACATTGCACGCCGCTAAGGGGCTCGAGTTCCCGGTGGTTTTCCTTGCCGGTCTAGAAGAAGGGCTGTTTCCACATCAGCGTAGCTTGGAAGATTCTTCGCAACTCGAGGAAGAGCGCAGGCTGTGTTATGTCGGCATGACTCGCGCCAAGCAGCAGTTGTTTTTGACCTATGCGGAAGTGCGTCGTCTACGCGGTGCTGAATATCGCGCAACACCCTCCCGGTTCTTGCTTGAGCTGCCGGATGAGAATGTTGAGGACGTGCGCCTCGGGCGGGCGGCGAGCGCTGGGCGGTATCGCAGCGCAAGCCCGGCTGCGCCGGCCATGCATTGGACTAAGGCGGCGCAGGAGGAGGCAAGTGCGGCTGGCGTTGTGCTGGGGCAGCGAGTAGCGCACAAGAAATTTGGCCAAGGCGTGGTAACCAAATTCGAGGGTCACGGTAATCATGCGAGGGTGGAGGTTCACTTTGCCGAGCATGGTGCGAAGTGGTTAATAGTCGCATACGCTAAGCTTGAAGCGGTGTGAGCTTGAGTGGCGTCAGCATTGGCGCTAGGCAAATGTCTACGCGCCTATTGTCTGCCAGCTCAGCTCGCAGACAATAAAAAAGCCAGCATTTGCTGGCTTTCTTGTTTCGAGAGCGGTGCTGAGCGGTTTTAGCTTAACCGGCTGCGACACCTGCCTCTTTCAGCATGTAACGTACCGCCGCTTTGACTTCATCATCGCTTAGGCTGGCATTTCCGCCTTTACCTGGCATCAGGTTGCCCTTGCCTTTGATGGCGCTTATATAAAGGACCTCAAGCCCTTGCTGCGCACGCGTGGCCCACGCCGAGTTGTCACCCAACTTAGGTGAGTTAGCCACACCTGTCTGGTGGCAGGCGATGCATGCGACCTTGTAGGTTTTTTCGCCAATCACGCCATCGCTTGGCGCAGCCGCGGCTGAAGCAGTAACTGCGGCGGCCACCGGCTTTGCCGGCGCAGCGGCTTTCGCTGGCGCCGCTTTTGCTGGCACAGCTTTTGCGGGCGGTGCCGCTGGTTTTGCGGCTTCCGCCGTTACCAGCGTACCTACTGGTGCAATTCGCTTAATCAGCGCGTTCGGGCTCTGGCTTATTTTTTCCAAAGCATCGCCGCCATAGAGATTGGCCAAGTACCCCGCAGCCAATGCGGAGACACAAATTAAAATCAACACGACACCAAATTGTCGGTAGAAGACGTCGTCAGCGTTACTCACTGTCGCCTCTCATGAACTAGAAGTGGAAATGACTTAACAAAGTTCGGTAATGGTGACAGACGCCCCCGTCTGACTCAATAGCGTTGAGCATAAACCGGTGAGGTTTTTGCACAATGCTTAGTCTGTCTATACCGAGCCCCAGAGTTTTGGCGCGCCCGACAGGATTCGAACCTGTGACCTTCGGCTTCGGAGGCCGACACTCTATC
>Ga0055584_100001516_pt1 | contig 22812 bp, 22 predicted proteins | sample OSDHelmetaG_FD_58716 | JGI IMG/M metagenome (GOLD analysis project Ga0055584, IMG submission 58716) | Pelagic marine sediment microbial communities from the LTER site Helgoland, North Sea, for post-phytoplankton bloom and carbon turnover... | ecosystem: Environmental > Aquatic > Marine >...
AAGCGGTGAATAACCCAGAGTCTCTGCATTAGTCAATACAGGTAGCTGCCCTTTCCCCGACCAGCTCATCAGCAAAGGCGCAAACGGCATCAGCACCCCTCGCATCCCCGATTTTTGTCGGCGGGCACCCTTGGCAAGCAACATAAAGCGACCATGATGCCTGCAGAATACGTCCACCAGCAGACTGGTTTCGGAGTAAGGCCGGGTGTGCAGGACAAAACCGGGCTGTTGACTTACCCGCATCTATTCTTCTGAATAACCGAGGGAATGCAGCATGCTGGTATTGTCCGCCCAGCCTTTTCGTTCCTTGACCCAAAGGTTCAAGTGAATTCGAACATCAAACGCCCGCTCCATCGCAACACGCGCACGCTGTCCAATTAGTTTCAACTGCTGACCGCCCTTGCCTATGACAATAGATTTCTGGGTGGAGCGCTCCACCCAGATAATCATATCTATGTTCCAGAAATCGGGATCCTGCTGGTCAAAACGCGTAACTTCCACCGCTGATTCATAAGGCAGTTCTTTGCCAAGCTGCAAATATGTCTGCTCCCTTACCAGCTCTGATGCGAGGAAACGTTCGCTTCGATCACTAATTTGATCTTTGGGGAATCCTGGCGGACCCTCAGGCAGATATTTGATCAGGGTATCTATAAACGAATCGTTTTGATCAAGGTTCAATGCTGAAAGCGGCACAATTTCCACAAAATCATGTAATTCACTGCTTTCCTTTATCAGCGGTAAAAGCTTGGTTTTATCCCGCAATGTATCGATCTTGTTAATAACGAGAAGCACCGGGCACTGTCGGTTTATCACCTGTTTCAATGAGCGGATAACGGGTGCAGACCAGCCACGATGGTCAATCATAAATACAATCAGGTCCACATCTGAAAGGCTGTTAATCGCTGTTCGATTAATCATACGATTGAGATTTTTCTTCTCATCATGATGCAATCCGGGGGTATCAACGAAAACCACTTGAGCATGATCCATGGTTTTTATTCCCAGCACCCGGTGCCGGGTAGTTTGCGGGCGACGCGAAACAATGGAGATTTTCTGACCCAGAAGATGATTCATTAAGGTCGACTTGCCTGCATTTGGTGGGCCTGCCAGAGTGACAAAGCCAAACCTGTGGGGTTCTGCCATCAGTAATTCTTCATTCAGATCGCTTCAGCAGACTGACTATCCAGCGCCTGAATAGCCAGGCTGGCGGCATTCTGCTCAGCTGAACGGCGACTGCTGCCTTTAGCCTGGAACGGACTCTGCTTATGATCAATCTCGCAATTGACCTCAAAAACCAGTTCATGAGGTTTTCCAGATTGCGTTATAACCTGGTAAACAGGCAGAGGTTTATCCATTTTCTGCAACATCTCCTGTAACTTAGTTTTATTATCTTTGAGATTCTGCGGTGAAATAGACACCAGCCTTTGCGCAAACTGCTTGAGGATCATGGTTTTAGCTGACCGGAAACCACCATCAAGATAAACCGCTCCAAATATTGCTTCCATGGAATCCGAGAGTATTGAGTTCCTGTCAAAACCTCCACTCTTCAGCTCCCCTTCGCCGAGAATCAAAAACTCACCGAGTTTAATTTGCCTTGCAATATCTGCAAGTGTGCTTCCACGAACTAATCTCGCACGCATTTTAGTCAGGTCCCCCTCAGGAAGTTTGGGGAACTGGTGATATAAGGAGTCGGCAATCACAAAGCCCAGAATACTGTCGCCGAGGAATTCAAGTCGCTCATTGTTGCGGCGATGAAAGCTCCGGTGGGTCAACGCTTTCCCCAGCAGGCTCTGGTCTTTAAAAATATAATCTATTCGGGTTTCGAGGACGCCGAGGCTAGTCATTATGGGTTTTTCGTTGCCACAACACTGTTTTTGAAATCAAAAAGAAGGGCCGCATTATAAAAAAGCGGTACAACGACTTCATAGTCCACTGACATTTCCTTGCCTTCTTTAACATTCTTCACAGCAAATGCTTTATTGAGATTGACATAGGTATCCGCGGAGTCAATATTCAATCGCCGTTTTAACACCCGCAGCAAAGAATTGCGTGAGGCTGTCATGACGCCACGTTCCTCTGGCAGCTTTTCAAGAGCTGAATTGATTTTTTTATTATTCATATAGGGCGGAATCGCCTTGACCAGCACTACGGCGAGGCAGATAAATAAAGCAGCTCCCCATACAAAGCCCCAAAATGACATACCTTTCTGTTTTCTCATCGTTTTAATCCCCATCATTTTCACCAATATAATTGTTTACAAGAGAATAAGTGTAACTTTTATGAGTAGATTCAGACACTTCCTATTCAATACTACTGCCAATTCTACCCCAATTTACGCCTCCACCGGAGGCACTTTTCCAGCTAAACCATATAAAAAATGCCTTCCCAACTACGTTTTCTTCCGGCACGAAACGCCAGAATCTGCTGTCGTTACTATGATCCCGATTATCCCCCATGACAAAATAATGCCCCTCGGGCACCTCAACCTCCATATCTCTACCGGGCACACGGTCATCAATCAGAATAGTGTGGCTGGCGTCGCCGATAGTTTCCCGTAGCTGCCGTGCCGTCTGTCCACGCATTCTAATCTGCTGGAAGGCATACTCGCCATCGGCTACCGCCGCTGCCGGCTCACCATTGATATGCAACTGTTTGTCGATATAGGAAAGCTTGTCGCCGGGCAAGCCGACCACACGCTTTATAAAATTGAGCTTTGGGTCGTTGGGAAATCGAAAGACCATCACATCTCCCCTGTCTGGATTACTCAGATCGAGCACCTTCTGATTGATCACTGGCAGGCGAATACCATATTTGAATTTATTCACCAGAATAAAATCACCAATATGCAAACTGGGTAACATTGAGCCTGAAGGAATGCGAAATGGTTCGACAATAAATGATCGCAACACAAAAACAATCAGGATAACGGGAAACAGCGCCCTGGCATACTCCACCAGAATGGGCTGGGTTGCACCTGAGGGTGCCGTTCCCCCTGCGGCCGAGCCATCGTCGGCAATAGTGGTGGAGCGCCCTTCAATCATCAGCCGGTATCCGAGGGAGATAAGGCCTGTGATGACGAGAAATACAAATAATATAAGTGAAAAGTCCACTAAAATTTCCTGAAGTTGTGTTGGGTTACTCTCGGTCTACTTTCAGTACAGAAAGAAAAGCTTCCTGCGGAATTTCCACAGAACCGATCTGTTTCATGCGTTTTTTACCTGCTTTTTGCTTTTCTAGCAACTTCCGTTTGCGCGTGATATCACCACCATAGCACTTTGCAGTGACATTTTTACGCAGCGCCTTCACAGTTTCCCTTGATATGATCTTGGAACCAATAGCCGCTTGAATCGCAACGTCAAACATCTGGCGAGGTATCAGGGCGCGCATCCGCTTTACCAGAGACCGCGCTCTGTACATACTCTGCCCTCGATGCACCAGCACCGCCAACGGATCCACCCGCTCGCCGTTTATCATAACATCCACTTTAACCATATCCGCGACCCTGTTTTCAATAAACTCGTAGTCGAGGGAAGCATAACCCCGGGTATCTGATTTGAGGTGATCGTAAAAATCCAGCACAACCTCGTTCAGTGGCATTTCAAACTCAACCATCACCTGACGACCGTGATATTGAATGTTTTTCTGGATCCCCCGCTTCTCAATACAAAGGGTGAGAACTGCACCTACATGTTCATGGGGAACCAGAATCCTGGCGATAATATAGGGTTCCAGAATTTCATCGATGGCGGAAGGATCGGGCAGCTCCGCAGGGTTATCAATGAATAACACAGCGCCATCTTTCTTTCTGACTTCATAGACTACGGTGGGGGCTGTAGTGATTAACTCCAGATTATATTCACGCTCCAGCCGCTCCTGCACAATTTCCATATGCAACATACCGAGAAACCCGCAGCGAAAGCCAAAACCCAAAGCCTGAGAAGACTCTGGCTGGTAGGATAACGCAGCATCGTTCAAACTGAGCTTATCCAGAGCCACTCTGAACGCTTCAAAGTCAGCACTGTTAATCGGGTACAGCCCGGCAAATACTGTGGGTTTGACTTCCTTGAACCCCTCAAGGGGCTGATCCGCCAGATGATGGGTCAAGGTAACCGTGTCACCGACTCTGGCCGCCTTAATATCTTTAAGACCCGCAATCAGGAATCCTACGGTACCAGTACTCAGCTCAGGGACGTTAACGGGCTTGGGTTTAAAAACCCCAATCTGCTCTACCTGGTGGTCGAGACCGGTTGACATCATTCGAATCCGGGTTTTTGCCGCCGCAAGATTACCGTCCATGATGCGCACCAGGGATACCACGCCGAGGTAATTATCAAACCACGAGTCAAGCACCAGCGCCCGAAGCGGACCATCGGGGTCCCCTGCTGGTGGTGGCAGCTGATTAACAATTTGTTCAAGCACCTGTTCGACCCCTAGCCCTGTCTTGGCACTCACCGAAAGCGCCTCGGTACTATCGATACCGATGACATCTTCTATTTCCTGAAGCACCCGATCAGGTTCTGCTGCAGGTAAATCAATCTTGTTTAATACCGGTATTACGGTCAATCCGAGATCTATGGCGGTATAGCAGTTCGCCACCGTCTGGGCCTCAACGCCCTGGGCCGCATCAACCACCAGTAATGCGCCCTCACAGGCATTCAGGGAGCGCGATACTTCATAGGAGAAATCAACATGTCCCGGGGTGTCGATCAGATTGAGCTGATAGGTTTCACCATCTACCGCATGATATTTGAGGCTCACACTTTGAGCCTTAATTGTTATTCCCCGCTCGCGTTCAATGTCCATTGAATCCAGCACCTGCTCTTTCATCTCGCGCGCGTCCAGGCCGCCACAGAGCTGAATAAACCGGTCTGCAAGGGTCGATTTACCATGATCCACGTGGGCGATAATGGCAAAATTCCTTATTCGGGATTGGTCAATCCGAGGCATATTAAGGTTGGTCCGGGTAAGTCAGGTAGCGATAGAACGCGGTGAGGTGCAATGACCGTTAAAATTGGGGGGCGCCAGATGCGCAGTGGGATTGTACCTTTTTTACTACTATTTATCCCGCAATTCCATCTGATCAGTATTGTTAATTCCCAGCAATTCAAAATACTGATATGTGCCACGCCATGAAAATAATAATGGAATGTTTACTGGGTTAGAATAGGCCTCCCATCTAATCGCGGAAAGACATGGCGGACTCTGAACAGGCAAAGATCCTAAATCAGTATTACTCGCTGCAAACAGAAGATAAAGCACTGCGGAATGATGTCAGATTGTTAGGTGCTCTGCTCGGCGATACTATTCGCCACCAGCACGGACAACAAACATACCAGTTGGTGGAAGATGTACGGCAGCTGGCAAAAAAAGCGCGACGCGGCAAGGATAGCGAAAGCACGATTTTGAGCGATCGACTTTCCGACCTGAATGAGGATGAGGTAGCCATTCTGACCAAGGCTTTCGCGCTGTTTCTTAATCTTGCAAATATCGCTGAGCAGCATCACCAGATCCGGCGAAGACGGCAGATCGCCGCCGAGCCCAGTGAAAGTCTGTCCAGCCATAGAACCCCACGCAGTTTCCTTGAAGCTGAGTTTGGAAAACTGGTTGCCAGTGGCGTTGACCAGGAAGATCTATATCAAAAAGTCTGCATACTATCCATCGATCTGGTACTTACCGCACACCCTACAGAGATAGCGCGACGCAGCGTGTCTTCCAAGTTTCTTCGTATCAGCCAGCTACTTGCGCGCAATGATCGAAACGACCTGTCCAGACTGGAACGTGAGCAATTAGTGCTCGCCCTGCATCGTGCAATTGCCGAAGTATGGGAAACCGATGAAATCAGACGTCGCCGGCCCACCCCCGTTGACGAAGCCAAAAATGGACTGATCGCAGTAGAGCAGACTCTGTGGGATGCAGTACCTGACGTCGTACGCCAGTTAGATTATGCTGTTCTCCAGGCTACCGGAAAACGCCTGCCACTGCATTCGTCTCCAATACACTTCGGCTCCTGGATGGGTGGTGACCGCGACGGTAATCCCAATACGACACCCATGGTAACCAGAGAGGTCATCTTGACTTCTCGAATTAAGGCGGCAGAGCTCTTTTATAAAGAGATCGAGGCCTTACGACAGGATCTCTCCATGAAATCCTGTAGTGAAACACTGAAAAATATCGTTGGTGAAGACAAGGCTGAGCCATATCGTGAGCTGCTGCGTGTGACCCGCAAAAAACTGCGCAATACCATTCGATTTTACAGTCGCTCGCTAAATCAGCTTACCGCGGGCAAGGAGAATATCGGCACTGCGTTGTCAGATAGTATCTATCGCTGCGCAGATGAGCTTAGAGAGCCGCTGATGCTGTGCTATCAGTCGCTGGTGGACACCGGTAATCAGATGATAGCTGACGGCAGATTAACCGATATTCTACGACGCCTTGACGCCTTTGGACTGGTGCTGCTTAAGCTCGATATCCGTCAGGAGGCAGATCGCCATGCGGAGGCGATTGCTGCAATAACCAGATACCTTGGTCTAGGCGATTATATGTCGTGGAGTGAGCAGGAGAAACAATCATTTCTAATAGCGGAATTGCAAAATAAAAGACCGTTGATCTCTTCCAGGTTTCCAGCACCTGGTGAAGCGGATGAGCCTGCAAAGGAAGTACTCGATACCTTTCGTATGCTCGCATCTGAGAACCCCGAATCACTGGGTACTTATATCATCTCAATGGCTTCTGAACCATCCGACGTGCTCGAAGTAGCGTTATTGCAGAAGGAGTGCAGAGTGGAAACACCAATGCAGATCGCACCATTATTCGAGCGCCTGGATGATCTTGAAAATGCCGCCGACTGCATGTCTCAGCTGTTTGAACTGGATTGGTACAAGCGCTACATAGATGGCAGACAGGAAGTCATGATAGGTTATTCAGACTCTGCCAAAGATGCAGGAAAGCTCGCCGCTTCCTGGGGGTTGTACCAGGCACAGGAACAACTTGTAGAGGTCTTCGATAAACACAGCATTGCCCTGACATTGTTTCACGGACGTGGTGGAACAGTGGCACGTGGTGGCGGCCCAACCTATGAGGCAATTCTTTCGCAACCGCCGGGCTCGGTAAACTGTTCGATGCGGATCACCGAACAGGGAGAGGTAATCCAGGCCAAGTTCGGCTTGCCCGGAATGGCAATGGAAACGTTAGAAGTTTATATTGCTTCGGTGCTGGAGGCGACCGTCGCGCCCCCGCCGAAACCCCATCAGTCCTGGCGTAATCAGATTGCCCGGATGGCACAGGACTCGTTACAGGAGTTTCACAAGTTTGTCAGGCACCATCCCGATTTTGTCGAATATTTTCGAACAGCGACCCCTGAACAAGAGCTTGGAAATCTGAAAATTGGCAGCCGGCCGGCAAGACGTAAACCCGGTGGTGGCATAGAAACCCTGCGTGCAATACCCTGGATATTTGCCTGGACCCAGACAAGGCTGATGCTGCCTGCCTGGCTTGGGGTTGGTGTCGCGCTGGAACAGGCAATTGCCTCCGGCAAAAAACCATTGCTCGAAGAAATGCAGAGTGCCTGGCCATTTTTCAGTGCAACCATGGATTCCATCGAAATGGTTTTTTCCAAAGGGGATCCGGATGTTTCAGAAATATATGACCAGCAGCTTGTGCCCGAACGACTCCAGGGCCTTGGACGTCAGTTACGTGAGAAGTACCACCAGACAGTGGCATTGACCCTCGAGGTCACCGGCCATCAAGTACCATTGGAGAACCAACCGGTGGTGCGCCGCTCGGTCGATGTTCGCAACACTTATGTTGATCCGCTCAATCTGCTGCAGGTGGAGTTGTTGTCCAGGGTTCGTCAAAACAACGATCAAAGTTCGTTGGACGCATTATTGATCGCTATCAACGGAATCGCTGCCGGCATGAGAAACACAGGTTAACCATCAGTATTATCACTATGACCGAAGATACTATCAGCGCTGTTGTACTTGCCGGTGGGCGCGCCACCCGAATGGGGGGGCAGGATAAGGGGCTGATAAAAATCGCGGGGCGAAATATTGTCACAAGGATAACCCGACAACTTTCCACTCAGGTTGAGGAAATCGTCATCAATGCCAATCGAAACCTCGAGCAGTATGCCGAACTTGGATACCCGGTAGTAAGTGACAAAATGGATGACTATCAGGGGCCATTAGCTGGTATGGCTGCGGCCTTTTCCATCATTCGGCATCAGTGGCTGTTAACTGCCCCCTGTGATGGCCCCTATATCGCCGCAGATTACTGCGTCAGAATGCTTGCCCAGGCAAAAAAGGATTGCAGTAAAATTGCTGTGGCCACCGACGGCAACAGATTACAACCCGTTTATGCATTAATTCATCGCGATCTTATTGGCAGTCTGAATGATTTCTTACAAAGTGATGAACGCAAGATTGACCGCTGGTACCAGCAACACTCTTTCACCCAGGTTGCGTTTGCGGATGATGAGATGTTCACTAATATTAATACCCCGCAACAACTTGAAGAAGTAGAGAAAAAACTAAGTCGCTAGTGCGATCAGACGAACTCAACAGTAATGCGGCGGTTCTGCTTACCCTTCTTTTTTATACTCTGTACCCGTACCGGACCGATTTCGCCAGTAGAGGCAACGTGAGTACCGCCGCAGGGCTGAATATCCGCTCCAACAAACTCTATAAGACGAACTCGGCCGGCACCTCTTGGTGGCTGCACCGACATTGTTCTCACCAGCTCCAACTGCTGGTCCATTTGCTCATCACTGATCCAGCTCATGTTCATTGGAATATCCGCAGCAATCAGTTCATTGAGTTTGTCTTCAATTGCCTGTTTATCCGGGGGCGTGGGAATATCAAAATCAAGTCGGCCACTACCATCCCTTATAGCACCACCAGTCACTGGTTGCGGCACGGCCACACACAACATATGCATACAGCTGTGCATTCGCATCAACCGATGGCGGCGATCCCAGTCGATTTGCAATACTACGCGTTCACCAACCACAGGCAGTTGTGTCGAATCCGCTACCAGATGAAGATGGAGTCCACTCTCCCTGTGTTTAATAGTGTCAACAATTTCTATGGCTGTTTCATTGCCTGTAATACACCTGCCGGTATCCCCAGGCTGTCCTCCGCCCATGGGATAAAACACCGTCTGATCTGCTGCAAAACCATTATCCAGCACATGGCTGACCACAGCCTCGCAGGACTTCATATACCCGTCTTCTCTAAACAGCTCTTTGGTCATGACATTTTCCTCATCGACTCATCAATACTTTGCTTCACCCGCTCCGCCACCTTTACTGCGATTAATCCATCTTCGCCACTTACCAGCGGTTTTTTTCCATGCTGCACACAATCAACAAAGTGGGCGAGCTCGGCATTCAGTGGCAACTGCGGCTCCACCTCAATTTTCCGTTCTATCAATTTTGGGAAGTCGACACCCTCCGGCCTCTCCCCGGTGGTCACTTCCTCCAATTGCTGGTCGCTGAAATTGAGTCCGAGATAGTGGTTTTGTGAAAATACCCTGATACGGCGGAACTGACTGCGGGAGACTCGGCTTGCCGTTACATTGGCAACCGCGCCATTGGCAAATTCAAGACGAGCATTGGCGATATCTACATGATCGGTGATTACCCTGGTGCCAGTAGCAGAAATATTATCAAGCGTGGACGGCACCAGAGACAGAACAATGTCAATATCATGAATCATCAGGTCAGTGACCACATCAACATCGGTTGCTCTTTCAACAAATTCTCCAAGCCTGTGAACTTCGATGAAACGCGGATTGGATGCCAATTCTGCGAGCTTCATCACCCCGGCATTGAATCGCTCCAGATGGCCGATCTGAAGTATGCAACCGGACTGATGAGCGAGCTCTACGATTCTCTCACTTTGCTCTACTGTGGGCGCCACTGGCTTTTCCAGCAGCATATGAATGCCACGGTTAAGAAACGGTTCAGATACCGGGAGGTGATAGCTGGTAGGCACCACAATACTCACTGCCTGCAGTTCAGATCCCGCAGAAGAGTCGAGCAAAGCATCGATAGAGTCAAAAGCCAGGCAACCATACTGCGCGGCAATGGTATCCGCTGCGGATCGATCTGTATCCACCACCGCCAACAGCTTAGCCTGGGGCATATTGTGGTAAATCTTTGCATGAATCCGCCCAAGGTACCCCACTCCAATCACTGCGACGTTTATTTGTTTTGTCATTAATAATAAAGTAATGAATCGGGACAGATAGCGTACACCCGGATAAAAAAAATATCGACTCGAACCGGCTAAACTTTGTAAAGCATTTTTACGCAAGTCATTTTGCACCGAATCACAGCCTTACTGAGAATATCGATCGCTTGCTTGCGCGGAAATCCTTTTCGCCAGGCGATAATCACTTCCCGCGACGGGTTCTTATTTGAAAATCGTTTGATCGAAAGCAGACGACGAGAATATTCTTCGGCGCCAGCAGCGCTGCAAGGGAGCACAGTAACGCCAACGCCACTGGCGACCATATGCCTGATAGTTTCTATGGAACCTCCCTCGAGCGTCTTTTGCAGATCATCTGGCCGACCAATACGCAAGCAGGACGGACAAACTTCGAGCACCTGGTCTCGAAAGCAATGCCCTTTACCAAGTAATAGAACGGTTTCTTCTGAAAGTTCGTCCGGTGAAATAGACTTCCGATCAGCCCACGGGTGAGATCGTGGCAATACCACCACAAATGGTTCTTTATATAACGGACGTATTTCCACGCCTGGTTCATTAAATGGCTTAGCCAGGATGATTGCGTCAAGACTGCCTTGTTTAAGCCTCACCCGTAAGTCCGCAGTAAACCCCTCTTCAATCAGCACCCGCAGGTCTGGAGCCAGATCCCTGAGTTCGGGTATCAGACTGGGAAGCAGATAGGGGCCAATGGTAAAAATGACCCCTATGCGTAATGGTTCAACATTGGCGTTTTCATCGGTAGCGGCGAGCTGATGTATTCGTTCTGCAGCTTCAAGAGTTCGTTGGGCCTGATCAACTATCTGACGCCCGACGGCAGTAAGAACGATATCACTTTTTCCCCGTTCAAATAGCGTAACACCTAATTCATTTTCAAGTTTCTTGACGGCAACACTTAGTGTGGGCTGACTGACGAAACAGGAAGCGGCGGCCTTGCCGAAATGCCGCTCCCGGGCAACTGCTACAATGTAACGCAGTTCAGCAAGCGTCACGATACTGCTCTATTGCCTTATTACTCCCGGGCGTATTCATTCACGACCTGTTAGACATTCACTAATGCTTTAAAGCCAGATCTGACACCAGGGAATCCGCTATATTGCGAGACAATGGACCCGTTTGATAATCGTAGTTCGGATGATCAACACCCATCCTTATATCCGCACCTTTGCGAGCCGCTTCGACCATATCCGCAGTGAGTTCAAAGCGCAGAAAATGGACTGCAGAGGTCTTATCTTCAGTTTCCCGCTCGAGGTCCTCATTAGCAATGGGAGTTACCTTATCAAGATCACCAATCTGCACCCAGATCCTGCGCTCCACACCGATAAGTTTTGCCAATTGCACGCGACGTTCGGATTCTTCTTCATATTCGATCATGAAAGTAGCTTTCCAGTTACTGCCATCAGGAATTAACGGGTTATAAGCTTCAAGTTCCTCATCAATACCACTGGCTTCGAAAATTTTTTCAATCCGCAGAATTTCCTGAACTTGATATTGCATCGTCAATCTGTCTTCGAAATACAATGTCGCATTTGGCCCCAGGGCTACTTGCCTGTTCTTTTTGTGAGCAATTACCTGCTGGCGAAAATTCGGCCGTTGCTCGGCGTATTTCTCCAGGGTCATCAAATCTTGTCTATCTAACTTGTCCATTTTTATTCACCGATTAAATTCAAATTTTTAAATTGCGTATGCTTTTCGCAGCAATGAAATTGGATGCTCAGTTACCGAGCCATCCTGCAGCCCATGCTCGATAAATCTCCCGGCCATAGGGCAATCGCTACCATAGTGGTCGGCTTCAGCCTGTTTCACCCGATTGACTACAGGTTTCACTATTTTCATCGCGGCATCATAGGAACGTGTTTTCACACCGTAGGTACCGTCATGGCCAGAGCATCGCTCTATGGCCTGTACCTGGGTGTCTGGCACCAGTTCAAGGCATTGCTTGGTTTTCTGCCCTATCATCTGCACTCTTTGATGACAGGCTGCGTGATAGGCGACTTTCCCCAGGGACTGTTTGAAATCGGTTTTCAGCCCACCACCTTTGTGGCGAAGCATTAGAAATTCAAACGGGTCATAAATTGCGTTAGCCACTTTCTTAACGTCGGCGTCATCGGGAAACATAAGTGGTAGTTCCTGTCGAAACATCAGCACACAGGAGGGTACAGGCGCTAATATGTCCCATCCCTGGTCGACTAATTCCGCCAATGCCGGGACGTTCACTTCTTTGGCTCTTGCAACCGCTTGCAGATCCCCCAGTTCTAACTTTGGCATGCCGCAGCATTGTTCCTTGTTCACCAGTTGAACTGCAATATCATTGTGCTGCAGAACCTTAACCAGATCTTCACCAAGATCCGGTTCATTATAGTTGCCAAAACAAGTGGCGAAAATAGCGACTTTTCCTGTGGTCGACTCGAGTTCAACTGCTTCATTGCCACTATCGCCAATGTTTTTCAGTCTTTTTCTTAAAGTCTTCGCATTGTAAACCGGCAGTTTCGCTTGTGGATGTACACCCAGCGCCTTGTCGAGCATCTTGCGAATAGTAAATACCTTATTCGACGAATTGACGACGTTTACAATCACCGGGATAGAGGCAAGTTTACCCACGGCATCAGTATTCGCCAGAATTTTCTCACTGGTTTTCACTTTTCCCTGTTTATGGCGAACGGCCTTGGCGCGCAGCATCAGATGAGGAAAATCTATATTCCATTCATGAGGCGGCGTGTAAGGACATTTGGTGTTGTAACAGAGATCACAGAGATAACAATGATCCACTACTTTCCAGTAGTCATCTTTCGCTACGCCATCCACCTCCAGGGTCGATGATTCATCTACCAGGTCAAACAATGTGGGAAATGCATTGCACAGGCTGTTGCAACGACGACAGCCGTGACACAAATCATATACACGCTCCAGTTCGTCAAACAATGCAGTTTCGTTGTAAAACTCCGGGTTATTCCAGTCCAGAGCATGACGGGTGGGTGCTTCAAGGTTTCCTTCTCTATGTGCCATTTGCTAAATTGTGATCTTGGGTAATTAAGTGGGGTGTTTTATATCTGAGCGCTATTGGTTATAAATTTTCAAAACATCTGCATTTTGCCAAGCGTCATCCCACATGGGCAGACGACGTTTTGTTTTGAAAACCCATATCTAATATCTTTCTCATTGTATAAAACACATTGGGCAAAAAGCCTGGTTCAATGAAGGCGCCGGGAGAACCGGCGCCGACATTTCTACTTGCTACATCTCGTCCAGAGCTTTCTGGAAACGATTTGCATGAGAGCGTTCGGCCTTGCCGAGGGTTTCAAACCAATCCGCGATTTCGTCAAACCCTTCGTCCCGTGCGGTTTTAGCCATTCCCGGATACATATCGGTGTATTCATGGGTTTCGCCGGCCACTGCGGCTTTCAGGTTATCCGAGGTCGGACCAATAGGCAGACCGGTTGCAGGATCACCGCACTCCTCAAGATATTCGAGATGGCCGTGAGCGTGCCCGGTTTCGCCTTCCGCCGTCGAACGGAAAACCGCAGCAACATCGTTATAACCTTCAATATCCGCTTTAGCAGCGAAATATAAGTAACGACGATTAGCCTGAGATTCGCCAGCGAAAGCGTCTTTCAGGTTTTGTTCTGTTTTTGAATCTTTTAAACTCATTACGAGACTCCTTTTTAAATGTTTATAGGATATGCCTTTGGGCATAGGGGTATTATAGCGTCCTGTCCTGATTAATCTAATTGATTGTTTTAAACAACATAATAGTTTTTATCTATTATACAAACTGCAAGGCCGGATTTGAAGAATATTGTGATAACAGGGTGTTCCAGCGGTATTGGTCATTGCCTGGTCAAACAACTTGCCAGACGGCAGTATCGAGTCATTGCAACTTGCCGCAAAAGAGAGGATGTGGCTGCTCTGACGGCCCAGGAAATGGAGGTTATCCACCTTGATCTTGGGGATTCCACAAGTGTCGCCACGGCAATTAAAGAAATACGTGAGCGATGCGATGACCGTCTTTATGGTCTGATCAATAATGCTGCCTATGGGCAGCCGGGCGCCGTGATAGACCTTGAGCGGGAGGTGTTAAGACAGCAGTTTGAAACTAATGTATTTGGTACCCAGCAGCTGACCAATGGCGTACTGCCGATGATGCTCGACAGTGGGGAAGGACGGGTGGTACAGATAAGTTCAATTCTTGGTTTTATCTGTCTACGATTTCGCGGCGCTTACAACGCCAGCAAATATGCATTGGAAGCTCTTACGGATACGATGCGGCTTGAACATCGCGACAGCGGTGTATTCTTCAGCCTGGTGGAACCCGGCCCCATCGAAAGTAAATTTCGTCAAAATGCTTATGAAAAATATCGTCAGAATATCAACCGGGACGAAAGCATGTTCCGCGACACCTATCTGGAGGTCGAAAAGCGACTGACTCAGATGGAGAACACCCGGTTTACCCTGCCCGCAGAAGCAGTATTAAAAGTAGTGATCCATGCACTGGAAAGCAGATCGCCTAAACCTCGCTACCCTGTGACGACCCCTACCCATGTGATGGGCGTTCTTAAGCGGATACTGCCAGATCGATGGATGGATGCTTTGCTCTCGGCCAACAGCGACAAGCGACATTAACCACAGCAACTACCTCCACTACGCTTGCCCAGCAATATCCTGACTTGCAGATCGGTTACCGCATATTTACGAGCGATATAGCCAATTGACTTGTGCTGGTACTGAAACATCATCAGCATGGTGTAAATATCTTCTTCTGAAATCGCTGTTCCATTATCCTTACGGTAGTAAGTTCGATTGCCGCGACCGCTCAATCACTCAATCTCTGTAATAATTTTTTGATTATCCGAAGCCAATGGCGCCTGGCACATTTCAAGATGCAGTCGACCACCGGACTGGTAGGGATGGGCTTCAAGCTGTTGTTCATCTAATTCGATTCCCAGCCCCGGCGCATCCGGGGCCAGCAGATAGCCCTGCTCCCACGTAAGCGGTTGTTTCAGGACAGCATCATGGAAATCGGTCTGAATGGTTTCCAGAATCAGGAAGTTGGGCGAGCTGAATCCGACGTGTGCCGCAGCTGCATGGGCAACGGGGCCACAGTAGATATGCGGAGCAACCTGCGCATTAAACAACTCCGCGATCACTGCAATCTTTTTTGTCTCCCAGATTCCCCCACTGCGACCAATGTCAGGCTGCAGAATCGAAACGCCCTGCTTCAGGGCCTGGTGGAATTCAATACGGGTGGTCAATCGCTCTCCGGTTGCCACCGGAATCGACGTCGCAGCCGCCACTCGACCGATGGCTTCCATCTGATCCGGGGGACACGGTTCTTCAAACCATAACGGATCATAGGCCTCAAGCCTCTTTGCCAGTCTAATAGCAGAAGAAGTCGTCATCTGTCCGTGAGTGCCGAATAAAATATCAGCGCGATCACCGACCGCCTCTCTTATTCGTTTTATACTGTATTCACTTCGGGACAGTTCATGCAGTGACAACTCACGCCCTCCTTGAAAACTATAAGGACCGGCTGGATCCTGCTTGACCGCGGTAAACCCCATCTCAACATAATCGAGGGCCCGCTGCGCCGCTGCATCCCCATCATGGTATACATCACCCGGTGGTGCATCCGGTGTACCGTTTTTACCGATATTCTTCGGATAAAGATAGGTATAGGTGCGTAGTGCGGAATGAAATTTTCCACCGAGCAAATTGTATACCGGCTGATCATGCGCCTTACCCAGGATATCCCATACCGCGATTTCAATGCCGCTGAACACACCCATCATCGATATATCCGGGCGCTGGCTGAAGCCTGCTGAATACACCTTGCGGAATAATGTTTCAATATTGTGCGGATCTTCTCCCTGTATAAACCGGCCAAAGGTATCTTCAACCATGCGACAGGCGATATCGCCAGACACCGGAATACCGTAACACTCGCCAACCCCTTCAATTCCACAATCGGTAGTGACCTTGACCACGACCCAGAACGATCCACCAATGCCGGTAGGTGGCACCGTTACCCAGGTTTTAATATCTTTGAGAATCATATCGACTAACTGACACCAGCCTCATTATTGCTATAGATTTGTGATTAGATACAATGTGTCTTTATCGCGACACCATTGCATCAAGTGCCTGCAATGCTTCAATCCGTTCATCGAGATCCGGATGACTGCGAAAGAATCGTTTGAAGCCGGAACTCCTCGCTCCAGAAATACCAAAAGCAGCCAGTTGATCCGGCAATTGTTCCGGTTCATGCTGAGACTGCAGTCTACGCAACGCATCAATCATTTTGTTTTTTCCCGCAAGATTCGCACCGCCCTGGTCAGCACGATATTCACGAATCCTGCTGAAATACATAACGATGGCAGACGCCAGGATGCCCAGCACAAACTGTGCAATCATGCTGGTAATAAAATACCCGGGGCCATAGCCACGCTCATTACGGAATACTACTTTATCGACAATGTTACCGATAATTCTTGAGAAAAATATGACAAAGGTATTTACAACACCTTGAATCAGTGCAAGGGTGACCATATCACCGTTGGCCACATGACTGATCTCATGGGCCATCACCGCTTCAGCTTCATCTCTGGTCATGGTCTGCAGTAATCCACTGCTCGCGGCCACCAGCGCTTTATTCTTATTCATACCGGTTGCAAATGCATTGACCTGAGGAGTATCGAATATCGCTACTTCCGGCATGCCGATACCCGCAGCTTCCGCCTGTCGCCGGACGGTCTCAATCAACCAGGCTTCATTTTCATTTGCAGGCTGCTCAATCACTCTGGCACCGGTAGAACGTTTAGCCATGGATTTCGACATTGCCAAAGAAATAACCGATCCAACCATGCCGAAAATAAAGGCAAATACCAGCATCTGCATAGTACCGGTACCGGCATACTGATCCAGCCCGAAAATACGGATCGCAATGCTGAGCACCAGCATTACCGCAATATTGGTACCGAGAAATAATAGAATTCTGGAAATCATCAAATACCTCCGCTAACTCACAATTAAACTGGACGCACTAAGCGCACGCCCTCCTGGTTTTATTACTACCGGGTCAGCTAGAGCAACTCAAGAATCGTCTCAGCATTGCTGACTTCAAACTTCGGCCCTTGTTCGACGTTAAGGTGGGTGACAATGCCATCTTCAGCGATCAACGCGTAACGCTGTGAACGAACACCCATATTTCGTGCAGTCAGATCAAGAGTAAGGCCCACTGCCTCGCTGAAGTTAGCGCTACCGTCAGCCAGCATCAGGATATTATCTTCAACATTCTGGGCATCGCCCCACGCCCCCATCACAAAAGCATCATTTACAGAAAGACAGGCAATGGTATCCACACCTTTGGCTTTTATTGCGTCATGGTGAACAACATATCCTGGCACATGCGCCGCAGAACATGTTGGGGTAAATGCACCCGGCAGCGCAAATAACACTACTTTTTTACCGCTGAATATATCGTCGGTATTAATTGATTCAGGGCCGTCACTGCCCATAATGGCCAGTTCTACACTTGGAATCCTGTCGCCTACTGCAATGGTCATACTAAACCTCGTAAAATAAATTAGTTATCGCTGTTTTCGGCTGTGAACATCGCCGTCGAACGACGATACTATCACCAACACCGGTTTAAATTAATGCATCAGTTCAAGGACTATGAAAAATATTACGCATCATCACTGGTGGATATTGCCAGTGGTTACCTTGGTGAGTGGGTAAATATTCGAACTCACAACTGGAACTCCTTATATGTGTGGTGTGACGCGTCTTTTTACAATGCCTTCGGTGAAGTGATCGGACAACGCGAAGGCGATACAATTTACCTTGATAATCAATCGCATTGCCTCCATGAAGACCTGTTTGATGAACTCGGTCACGCTGTAGCACGCAAGTTTGATCTGATTGGACATCACGATAATGGCTACATCGGTAGTTGGCAAAGAAGGCAGGCAAGGTTAATAGGCCGAGTCCAACAGCACCGACACTGGAGCAAATATCTTCAACGGGTGCAGTGCTATGCTCCCCTTTCAGACCAGATCTTGCCAGTGAAATCTGGGCCGAGCTTTTTATCTACTGGCACCTGTATCCACAGCGATCAGAAATCAAGTTTATAGAAACTGAAATGAAGTCCATCGAGGGTTCTGCAGAGCTTGCAGCGATTTACAGACTGGCGACTAGATTAACCACCATAAAACAACGCCGACTGTAATAACCGACATGGCATTTCCCACCAGCACCAGGGAGGCGGTCAGCTCAGGATCCTGATCATATTGTTCGGCAAAAAGAAAATTTAACACTGCAGGAGGTAATGCTGAAAACAATAGAAGCACTGCCAGCTGGACCTCATCAAACCGAAACAGCAACCCCAGCGCCAGCGCTGGCAGCAAGCCACTCAGGGGACATATCAATGCACCAACGAGACCAGACTTGAGATGCGAACGTTTTACGGTAAGCATCCGTACGCCGAGGGAAAATAACATAAAGGGAATCACAACCTGCCCCAGCATTGTGATCGGACTCAGCAGTACGGCGGGCACGGAAGTATCAGTAAAGTTAACCAGCAGACCAGCCATGGAAGCCACATAGACCGGGTTAAGTAATAACCCCTTCCAGGACACAATACCTCCAAACATCCAGGTACCCAGGGTGAAGTGCAACATATTGCTCACAAGAAACAATATAATCATCGCTTCCAGGCCTTTTTCACCAAATGCTAATACCGCTAGTGGCAGGCCAAGATTGCCACAATTATTGAACATCATTGTCGGTATAAAGGCTCTCCAGTTATAACCTGCCAGCCTGGAAACGGGCCATGCAATCATCCCCGAACCGAGCACCACCACCAGCGCGCATACTGCCAGCCAGCGATATTCTTCAACTGCAAAATTTTCACGGGACATCACATCGAATACCAGAGCAGGCACCAGTACATACAACATGATCTGGTTAACCGAGCGTAAATCCGGTCGATACAGCCTGGCATAGACATAGCCCGCCAGCACCAGCGAAAACACAGGAAACAGCACTGCAAAGATATCCATACCCGGAAACGCCTGGAGGAATCTGGTGAGACGATCTAGAGGGAAGCTAACTGCTGATCCAGCTACGATCCATGTCACCTATGGCAGCACATCCCAGTTGTTTCAAAGTTCGATCAACTTCATCGCGATAGATTTCAATCACCTGTTTGCCACCATCACGGCCCATTGCGCCCATCCCCCAGAAAAAAGAACGGCCGGAGAAGGTCATTGCCGCCCCCAGTGCACGTGCCCGCACTACATCCATACCCGTACGAATACCGCTATCTACCATCACCGTCATTTTTGCCCTTGCCTCTGGAATCAGATGTGCCAGGCTGTGAGCGGAAGATGGTGCGGCATCCAGCTGCCTGCCGCCATGGTTTGAAATAATTATGCCGTCTATACCGATGTCTATGGCGTCGCGCACATCCTGCTCGTATTGCACGCCTTTTAACACCAGGGGCCCATCCCAGAGATCACGAATCATCTCGATTCTCTCTCTTGTCACCCCATGCATATTAAAGTTGGTAATAAACTGCCCCAGCCCCTCATTGCCGCCTTCCTTGTATCGCAAAACATTGACAAAATCCGGCTGACCGTGAGTCAAAGTATCAATAGACCAGGTTGGGTGGGTAATACACTGCCATACAATGTTGGGCGTAAAACTGAATGGCAGCTTCAAGCCGTTCTTCAACTCGCGGTTTCTTTTCGCACCCACGGGAATATCCAGAGTCACCACCAGCACATGGTATCCAGCCTGCTTGACTCGACCCAGGAGATCTTTCATCACCTCAATTTTCTTTGGCACATAAAGCTGAAACCAACATACATCAGGGGCGGCTTTGGCAATCTTATCCAGATCGGTAGTACTGAAGGTACTTAATATATATGGGATATTTGCTGCCTGGGCAGACTGCGCCAGAGCGAGCTCTGCGCCAGGCCACATCATATTACCGAGCCCTACTGGTGGCACACCAATGGGCATCGAATACGGTCGCCCAAATATTGTGGATGTCTGATCTGCGGTGGAAACATCAAGTAAATATCGCGGCGTCAGCTGAATCCCATGCCATGCATCCCTGTTACGTCTTTTGCCATGCTCCTGATCGATGCCTCCGTCAACATAATCGAAAGCAAAGTTTGGAATCCTCTTTTTTGCTCGAACCTTAAGATCGGCGACTGAGGGATATTTAGTGTCGTAGTTCATGGTGTTGTCTAATGGGTTATTTTTTCAATTTCAATCAAATCGACCAGCATTGATTTGCTGACTCAACTGTTCTGCCTCTTTTGCTGCTGCCTCAGCAAAGTCGTCACCATTGCTGGCGTACATAATGGACCGTGATGCATTGATCAACAAACCCTGATTATTCTGATCGAGTCCTGCCGACAAAACCGCCTGCAGATCACCACCCTGGCTTCCAATGCCTGGAATCAGTAATGGCATGTCACCGGTAATTCTCCGCACATTGGCCACATCTTCAGGATAAGTTGCACCGACCACCAGGCCTATATTGCCATTGCTGTTCCAGTGATTTGCCGCCAGTTCTGCAACCCTGGTGGCGACACTGCCCCCTGCCGTCTCCAGCTGCTGAATATCGCCGCTGCCTGGATTAGAAGTGCGGCAGAGGATAATGACACCTCTATCAGAATATTCAAGAAAGGGCTCCAGGGTATCACCCCCCATATACGGATTCACCGTCACCGCATCTGCCTGATAACGTTCAAACGCTTCACGTGCATACATGGTTGCTGTGGCCCCGATATCACCACGCTTGGCATCAAGGATCACCGGGATAAGAGGATATTTATCCCTGATATAGTTAATGGTTTTCTCAAGCTGATCTTCGGCAGCTACTGCAGCGTAGTAGGCAATTTGTGGTTTAAATGCGCACGCCCAGTCAGCGGTGGCATCAATGATATGTCGATTGAAGCGAAAAATCCGGTCATTGCCGGAAATAGAAGCGGGAATGCGTACCGGATCGGTATCAAGCCCGACACACAATAAAGAGTTCTGGGCAGACCACGCTTGCCTGATTTTCTGTAAAAACATAGTTTGATTTAGTTTAGGTCTGTACGAGTTCCCTGAGTACTGAAGTAGCGAATGATCCTCTGGGAAGCCTGAATTCTATCCGAATACTCTGATCATCAATAAGATTCCAGTGCATCCCTTCCGGCACTACCCGCAAGGCGCGACGCTGCTGCCGCAGCCCGTTTGCAACAAGGCCGTCGGCAAACCCTGGCTGTGCGCCAACGACTGCCTGCTCAAATTCCGCGATCTCACCAGTGGAGGGCAAGTCACCACCACCCCATAATGGTCCGGTAATATGCAAGTCATGTTGCTTGACTCTATCAACTACCGCCGGGTCGGAACCATCGTGAACAAACCAGGCATTTGTTCCGCTAAGTTGCATCACATCGCCGATACACACCTGCTCCAGATCAGCACCCTGCAATCTTGCGGAAAGCACCATATTAAAAAGCCATGAGCGTGCTGAGGAAATCGCCATACTTCTACCGAACCGATCTATCTTCCTCCTGGGGTGCTCAAACAGCCCCACTGCGGTCTTAAGGTTATTGCCATTCCGGCCAAATCGCTGGTCGCCGAAATAGTTCGGCACACCCTTTTCGCTGATCAGTCGCAGCTTTTCCTCAAGAATATCCAAAGGGCCATGTAATTTCCGGATTATAATTTGAAAACAATTGGCCCGGTGCACTCCCCGTTTCAGTTTCATCCGTGTTTTGACGATCTGGTGCAGATCGAGTTGATCCTGTTGCTGACAAAGAATTGTCAGATCTGCAGCTGTTTGATCATCATTGATTCCTACCGGTAGACTGAACCATTGTCTGGTCACAGCATTGCGATCTTTCAGTCCACTATAGCCGACATCTCGAACCGGGATGCCCGCTTGCCTGGCAAGTTTACTGGCGACCTCCGTTGTGTTCAGTAACCGCTTCGACAGATCAAGCCAGAGATGCTGGTTTCCACAATCCGGGGAAAAGCCGAGTTCCTCGACCACCCTGAAATCCTCGGGTTGACAACGAATTTCACCCTTGATTTGCGGCGCCCCATGCAGGTAGCACCATTGATTCAGGGCAAAGCCGGTACTTACGATTTCAACTAAAGGCATCGCCATATACAGAAGCAGATATAATCACGAAAAGACTGACCGCGGATTGTAACCGATGCACGACCCGACGCTGCCTTACTTACTTGAGTGCGAGCAACTACAGCAAAGCCTTAACACGCCGGAGATTCTCATTCTCTGCCTCGGTAAACGTGAGCAATATGACCAGGCCCATATTCCCGGAGCGCGATTTCTCGATCATTCCAGGCTGAACAGGGGCATTCCCCCGGCTAACGGCCTGTTACCGGATATTCAAGAGATCGAACAGGCATTCCAGTCCATAGGCTTGCACACGGCAAATCATATCGTGTGTTACGACGATGACGCAGGTACCCGGGCAGCACGAATGATGTGGGTGCTCGAAGCGATGGGGCACAACAAACTGTCTTACCTGAATGGTGGACTATTGGCGTGGCTTGGCGAAAACCG